>Ga0265780_10004496_pt1 | contig 17928 bp, 19 predicted proteins | sample P1T30metagenome_FD_192432 | JGI IMG/M metagenome (GOLD analysis project Ga0265780, IMG submission 192432) | Plant litter microbial communities from East Loma Ridge, Irvine, California - P1 T30 | ecosystem: Environmental > Terrestrial > Plant litter > Unclassified | place: USA: California...
CCCTGCCCCTGGTGGGTGACCCTGCCCCTGGTGGGTGACCCCTGCCCCTGGTGGGTGACCCTGCCCCTGGGTGACCCTGCCCCTGGTGGGTGACGACCGTTGGTCGTCACTGCGTCACCCCCGCCGTCACCTGCCGGTGCACGGCAGTCCTGCAGGATGATGTGATGGAGCTGAGCAGCGAATTCTGGTGGTTCATCCTGATCGGCCTCGGCGCGCAGCTGGTCGACGGCGCGTTGGGCATGGCGTTCGGGCTGGTGTCGTCTTCGGTGCTGCTCAGCATGGGCCTGCCACCGGCACAGGTCAGCGCCAGCGTCCACACCGCCGAAGTCTTCACCACCGGCGCGTCGGGGGTTTCCCACCTGATGGCCGGCAACGTGGACCGCGGATTGTTCGTCCGCCTGGCCATACCCGGCGCGATCGGCGGGGCGGTCGGCGCATACGGACTCACCCAGCTGCCTGGCGACATCATCCGGCCATTGATTTATCTGTACCTGCTGGTGCTCGCCATCGTCATTCTGTTGCGCGCGGCCGGTCGGATGATGCCCAAGGGCGACATCAAGCGCGTACCACTGTTGGGTGCCGTCGCAGGCTTCCTGGATGCCAGCGGCGGTGGCGGCTGGGGGCCGGTGGCAACCTCCACGCTGTTGGCACGCGGCGGCCAGGCGCGGACCACCATCGGCACCGTCAATGCGGCAGAGTTCGTGGTGACGCTGACGGTCTCGGCGACCTTCCTGCTGTCGATGGGGCTGCAGCACCTGCAGATCGTCGCCGGCCTGCTGATCGGCGGCATGATGGCCGCCCCGTTGGCCGCAGTGCTGGTGAAGCGGGTCAAGGAACGCTGGGTGCTGGTCGCGGTAGGCGTGCTGGTGCTGGCGATCAGCCTGTACCAGATCGGCCACACCCTGTTCGGCCTGCTGGAGCGGTAGCGCTGAAGGCAGCGGCGGCAGCAACGGCGTGACGACCAACGGTCGTCACCCACCACAGCAGAGGCTGACGGCCAGCGGCCGTCACTACCGGATGCAGCGGCCTGCCTCGGTAGCGCCGAGCCGTGCTCGGTGAGCGCAGCGGCAGGGCCTGTGACGACCAACGGTCGTCACCCACCACAGCAGAAGCTGACGGCCAGCGGCCGTCACTACCGGGCCCGCGGCCTCAGGCTTTTTCTCCGCCGCGGTCTTCGCAGCCCCAGTTGAGGATGCGCGTACCTTCGGGCAACACGCGACGGAAGAAGTCCACGCTGCCACGCTTGGGATTGACCACCACCGGTGCCTTGGCCGCCACCAGCAGCGGCAGGTCGGCGGTGCTGTCGGAGTAGGCCACATCGATGTTGCCGTAGCCACGCTCGCGCAGCATGCGCATCTTCTCTTCGTTGTGGCAGTGGCGGGTGGCGCCGACGGCGCCGAAGCGCGGCCCGACTTCACTGCCGATCACCGGCACGTCCACGTGCGCGACGAAGGCCAGGATCGCCCGCGCCAGCTCAGGCGGCGCGCCGGTGGCGACCACCACGCGGTCGCCCTTGGCGCGGTGCGCGGCGAACACCTCCAGCGCCTGCGGCAGCAGTTTCGCGCGCAGTGTCGGTTCGTGCTTCAGCACATAGGCATCGATGACGCGGTTGAACTCGCGTGCGCGGTGCATGCCGAAGGTGGCGATCCAAACGTAGATCGAAATGCCGGCGCGGCGGGTGGGCAGCATCGCCACCAGCGGCCCGGCGATCGGCGTCACCAGCAGCGCAGCCAGCAACCGCAACGGATTGCGCTTGATCAGAGTGGCGAACAGATGGCTGCCGGAATCGCCGTCATACAGGGTGTGGTCGAAATCGAACACCACCAGCGGCGCATTGTCCTGCGGGGTTGGATAGATCGTGCTCATGCAGCGAAGAATAGCTGACGCAGGCCCTCGCCCGGCTCCTCCACCCGCATGAACGCTTCGCCCACCAGGAACGCGTTGATCCCGGCATCACGCATCAGGCCGACGTCCTGCGGCCCCAGGATGCCGCTTTCGGTCACCAGAAGGCGGTCCTTCGGCACTGCGCTGCGCATGTCCAGCGTGGTCTGCAGCGACACCTCGAAGGTGCGCAGGTTGCGGTTGTTGATGCCGATCATCGGCGCCGGCACCTGCAGCGCGCGCTCAAGCTCATCGATGTCGTGCACTTCCACCAGCACGTCCATGCCCAGGCTGATCGCCAGTTCGGACAGCTCCGCCAGCTGGGTGTCTTCCAGCGCGGCGACGATCAACAGGATGCAGTCGGCACCCAGCACGCGCGCTTCGACCACCTGGTACGGGTCGACCACGAAGTCCTTGCGCAGCACCGGCAGTGTGCAGGCTTCGCGTGCCTGCTGCAGGTAGGCATCGCTGCCCTGGAAGAAGTCCACGTCGGTCAGTACGGACAGGCAGCTGGCTCCGCCGAATTCATAACTGACCGCGATATCGGCCGGATGGAAGTCCGGACGGATCACGCCCTTGGAGGGACTGGCCTTCTTGACCTCGGCGATCACCGCCGGGTCGCCGTTGGTGATCGCTGCCTGCAACGCACGCACGAACCCGCGCACCGGCGGCGCATCGGCCAGCCGGGCCTGGAGCTGTTCCAGCGGCACGGCGGCGCGGCGCTGGGCCACTTCTTCGGCCTTGCGGGCCAGGATCGTCTGCAGGATGTCGCTCATGGTGTTCACACGAAAAAGGGGACGGAGGGAGTCAAGTCGGTTCCAGCGTTGCCGCCTCAGCCTGCCAGCACGCGGGTGATGTCGACGTACTGTTGCAGGCGCGCGCGGGCGCTGCCATCGGCGATCGCGGCGCGGGCACGCGCCAGGCCATCGGCGATGTCGCTGGCCACGTCGGCCACGTACAGGGCCGCACCCGCGTTCAGCGCCACGATGTCCAGCGCCGGGCCGGGCTCGTTGTCCAGCACCGCGCGCAGCATCGCGATGGACTGTTCCGGGCCGTCCACGCGCAGGTTGCGGCTGGCCGACATGGCGATGCCGAAGTCTTCCGGATGGATCTCGTACTCGCGGACCGTGCCATCGCGCAGCTCACCGACCAGGGTGCCGGCACCGAGCGAGATCTCATCCATGTTGTCGCGGCCCCACACCACCATCGCGCGCTCGGTGCCCAGCTCGCGCAGCACGCGCGCCTGGATGCCGACCAGGTCCGGATGGAACACGCCCATCAGCACCGACGGTGCGCTGGCGGGGTTGGTCAGCGGGCCGAGGATGTTGAAGATGGTGCGCACGCCCATCTCGCGCCGCACCGGCGCCACGACCTTCATCGCCGGGTGGTGGATGGGCGCGAACATGAAGCCCACGCCGGTCTGTTCGATGGCCTGCGCCACCTGCGCCGGTTGCAGTTCGATCACCGCGCCCAGTGCTTCCACCGCATCGGCGCTGCCGGACTTGGACGACACGCTGCGGTTGCCGTGCTTGGCCACGCGCGCGCCCGCAGCGGCGGCCACGAACATCGAACAGGTGGAGATGTTGAAGGTGTGCGAGCCATCGCCACCGGTGCCCACGATATCGACCATGTGGCGGGTATCGGTGACCGGCACCGGCAGCGCGAACTCGCGCATCACGGTCGCGGCGGCGGCGATCTCATCCACCGTTTCCTTCTTGACCCGCAGCCCGGTCAGGATCGCGGCGGTCATCATCGGCGACACATCGCCGCGCATGATCTGCCGCATCAGGTCGACCATCTCTTCGAAGAAGATCTCTCGGTGTTCGATGGTGCGTTGCAGGGCTTCCTGGGGGGAGAAGCGCATCGTTGGACTCCTGGGGTGGGCGTGCAGTTCAGCGCTGCAGGAAGTTGCGCAGCAGCGCGTGGCCGTGCTCGGTAAGGATGGATTCGGGATGGAACTGCACGCCTTCCACCGGATGTTCACGATGGCGCAGGCCCATGATTTCCTCCACCGAACCGTCCTCGTTCTCGGTCCAGGCGGTGACCTCCAGGCACGCCGGCAGCCGCGTCTTGTCCACCACCAGCGAGTGGTAGCGGGTGGCCTGGTAGCGATCGGGCAGGCCGGCGAACACGCCCTTGCCTTCATGGCGGATCGGCGAGGTCTTGCCGTGCATGATGTTGCCCGCACGGATCACCGTGCCGCCGTACACCTGGCCGATGCCCTGGTGGCCCAGGCAGACGCCGAGGATCGGCGTGGTCGGGCCCAGCCGCTGGATCAGTTCCAGCGAAATGCCGGCCTCGTTGGGCGTGCATGGGCCGGGCGAAATCACGATGCGTTCGGGCTTGTGCGCGGCGATCTCATCGACCGTCATCGCATCGTTGCGCACCACCTTGACCTCGGCACCCAGCGTCTGCAGGTACTGCACGAGGTTGTAGGTGAAGCTGTCGTAGTTGTCGATCATCCACAACATGGATCAGGTTCCAGACTGCGTAGGGAGACGGGCGCGCAGGACGCGCGCCAGGAAAGTGATGCGCGTTACAGGCCCTTGGCCGCCTGGGCGACCGCGCGGAACAGCGCGCGGCCCTTGTTCATCGTCTCGTCCCATTCCTTCTGCGGGTCCGAGTCGTAGACGATGCCGGCGCCGGCCTGTACGTGCAGGCGACCGTCCTTGATCACCGCGGTGCGGATCGCAATGGCGGTGTCCGCATCGCCGTGCCAGCCGATGTAGCCGATGCTGCCGGCATACACGTTGCGCTTGATCGGCTCCAGTTCGCGGATCACTTCCAGCGCGCGGATCTTCGGCGCGCCACTGACCGTGCCGGCCGGGAACGTGGCACGCAGCACGTCGGCGTAGCTCAGGCCCGGCTGCAGCTGCCCGGTCACCTCGCTGACGATGTGCATCACATGGCTGTAGCGCTCGATCACGAACTGCTCGCCGACCTCCACCGTGCCGGCGCTGGAAACGCGCCCGGCATCGTTGCGGCCCAGGTCGATCAGCATCAGGTGTTCGGCGCGCTCCTTCGGATCGGCCAGCAGCTCGGCTTCCAGCGCGTTGTCCTCTTCCACCGTGGCGCCACGCGGCCGGGTACCAGCGATCGGCCGCACGGTGACGTGCCCCACCCCATCGGCGTCGTGCTGCAGGCGCACCAGGATCTCCGGCGAGGAGCCCACCACCTGCATGTCACCGACATCCAGGAAATACATGTACGGAGAAGGATTGAGCGCCCGCAGCGCGCGGTAGACATCCACCGGCCGCGCTTTGAAGGGCACGCTCAGGCGCTGGCTCAGCACCACCTGGAAGATGTCGCCGGAGCGGATGTAGTCCTTGCTGCGCTCCACCGCATCGATGAAGCCTTCGCGGGTGAAGCCGGAGATGAAGTCGCCCTCGTCCAGCACGTCGCTGTGCAGCGGCGCGGGATAGCCGGCGCCGGGTGCACGCAGCTTGCCAGCCAGTGCATCCAGCCGCGCCTGCGCCTCGTCCCAGGCACCGGGCTGGCGCGGGTCGGCATGCACGATCAGGTACAGCCGGCCCTTCAGATTGTCGAACACCGCCAGCTCTTCGGAATGCATCAGCAGGATGTCCGGCGTGCCCAGCTCATCGCGCCCGGCCGGCGGCGCCAGGCGCGGTTCGATGTAGCCGATGCACTCGAAGCCGAACCAGCCGACCAGCCCGCCGGTGAAGCCGGGCAGTCCGTCCAGCTTGGGTACCGAATGCGCGCTGCGCAGCGCCTCGACTTCGGCGAAGGGGTCGGCCACTTCGCGGGTTTCCACGACCTGGCCGTGTTCGGCGATGGCCAGGGTGTTCCCGCGGAAGGTGTACACGCGGCGCGCCGGTAGGCCGATGATGGAATAGCGCCCGAAGCGCTCGCCGCCTTCGACCGATTCGAACAGATAGGTGTGCGGCCCGTCGGCCAGCTTCAGGTAGACCGAGAGCGGCGTGTCCAGATCGGACAGCACTTCACGGACGACGGGGATGCGGGTGTGGCCTTCAGCGGCCTGCTGCTGGAACTGGGCGGGGGTGTTCAACACGACTTTCCTTCCGGGATACGGCGTTTTCTGGGCGGACGACGGCTACGGGCCACCATCGCCAGTTACGGCGTGCGGAAGAAACGGATCGCGGGGTCGTCAGGATGGACACCCGGGCACTGTACCGCATGGGCCGCCCCGGGCGGAAGCCGTCCACCGCGCGCGGCTGTGCCCCTCCCCCTGGGCCAGGCCATGCGCAGGGCGGCTCGCTGGGTGACGGCCGCTGGCCGTCAGCCTCTGCTCTGGTGGGTGACGGCCGCTGGCCGTCAGCCTCTGCTCTGGTGGGTGACGACCGTTGGTCGTCACGGGCCCTGCCGCTGCACTCGCCGAGCACGGCTCGGCGCTACCGTTCGCGTGCCCTGCTGCTCCTGTTCCCGCTGCTGTGGGGCGGTGACACCCCTCAACCTGCCGCAATCCGCGCGCTACGCATTACGCCATGGCAGCGCCGCCCTTTCCGGAACGGCGCCGCCACTACGGCAATCGAGGTGCGTTGATCAGCGCTGGAACGGGCTGGCCTTGATCGGCTCACCCTTCTTATTGCAGGCGGGTGGGTTGGTCATGCCCATCGAGAGCAGGTTGCCCCCGTTGATGATGCAGACGAATTCCTTGCCGTCCGATGCTTTCAGATTGGCGTAGGTGTTGGTGCCTTCGGTGCGACGGCTGACAAGGGTCAACTGCGACGGCTCGTAGCCCAGGGCGCCGGCCGACTGCGATTTGATCTTGTCGTCATCCAGAACGTTCGTCTTCGCGGCGATCGTGCTGCAACCGGTCAATGCAACCAGCAGGGTGATCGAAGCCAATGAGATGACAGCTGATTTCACGGCATGTACTCCTTGTGAGTGAGTTATGAAGCTGACCGCAGGGACGTGCTGCGCGGGTCAGATCCAGTATGCCAGACCCATCAGCGTGTCGACCGGGACAGCAGCGGGCAATCCGCAGGCAGATGCATGCGCACGCGGCGCGGCACGCATTCGATGCGGAAATGCCGTGCTTCCACCGGCTCACCGTCCAGGTTGAGGGTCAGCGGCTTTTCGGCGCGGATCTCCACCCGGGTCAAACGTGTGCGGGTTGCGACATGCTCCAGCGCAGCCTCCTTGCCGCCGGTCACCAGTTGGCCCAGCATCGCGCCGACTTCGCCGGTCAGTTCGGGAATGATGGTGACGTCCAACTGGCCATCATCGATGACCGCCTGGGGGCAAAGTGCCTGGCCACCACCGGCCTGGCGACCGTTGCCGATGCCCAGCGCGATGAAGCCGCCTTCCCAGTCGAAGCCGGGGCCGTGCACGCGCGCCAGGATCGGCTCGATGCGGCCCAGCTTGGAGATGCCGGTCAGCACGTAGGCCAGGCCACCCAGCACCTTCTTCAGGCCTTCATCGGTTTCCACGGTCACCTGCGTGCCGAAGCCACCGCTGGCGACATTGGCGCACCACCAGACCTTGCCATCGGCGTCGATACGCAACAGGTCGATGGCGCGGGGGGCCTGTGCGGTAATCAGCGCCAGCACCTCGGCGGGGCTTTCCGGGAAGCCCGCCGCCGTGGCGAAATCATTGGCGGTACCGAGCGGCAACAATGCAAGCGAGGGCAGCGCATCGGCAGGTTCGTCGCGGTGCGCCAGCGTTTCCGCCACCGCGCTCAGGGTGCCATCCCCGCCCCCGGCGATGATCACCTCCACCCCGTTGTCGATGGCTTCGGCCACGTAGCGCTCGGCATCGCCCGCCTCCCAGGTGACCCGCACTTCAAGGTCGATCCCGCGTTCGCGCCAGGCCGTGACCGCGTCGCGCACATCGACGTCCCCGGCGGATTTTCCGTTCAGGATCAAGCGCCAGCGCGAAAGGCTCATGGGGGGTTCCGGGGGTGGGGGCGGCACAGGCTAGCAGTCGTGCGTTCTTTGCCGGTGAATGTCATCGGCCTGTCACCGACAGCCCGGAACATGGGAGGCCATAGCAGGGAAGACGGATGGAGGCAGGATCAGCCTCCCACTATTTCAGCAGTGCCACTCCGGCAGCGGCGTGGTCTTTTTTTCAGGCGGCGGCGAAGGCGCGCAATGCATCGCCTTCCAGCCGGTACACGGTCCATTCGTCCTGTGGCCGCGCGCCGGCGGCGACGTAGAAATCGATCGCAGGCTGGTTCCAGTCCAGCACCGACCATTCGAAACGCCCGCAACCCTCGGCCACCGCCTGCCGGGCGATGTGCCTGAGCATTGCCTTGCCGGCGCCGGATCCCCGCTTGTCCGGGCTGATGTACAGGTCTTCCAGGTAGATGCCCTTGCGGCCCAGCCATGTGGAATAGTTATGGAAATACACCGCATAGCCGATCGCTTCACCGTCGGCTTCGCAGACCAGCGCCTGGGCACTGGCATCGGGCCCGAACAGGCTGGCGGCGATCCCCGCTTCGTCGGTCTGCACCGATGATTCGGCCTTCTCGTAGATCGCCAGTTCGCGGATGAAGCGCAGGATCAGGCCTGCATCGGCGACGGTGGCCGGACGGATGTCCATGGGCAGAAAAGGGGACGGAGGGAATTAAACGAGTTTAATTCCCTCCGTCCCCTTTTTGACGTTGGCGCGCATCGCGCTGATCACCTGCTGGTAATCCGGGGCGTTGAAGATCGCCGAGCCGGCCACGAAGGCGTCGGCGCCGGCCGCGGCGATCGCCCCGATGTTCTCGGCCTTTACCCCGCCGTCGATTTCCAGGCGGATGTCCTTGCCACTGGCATCGATCTTCTGCCGCACCACCTTCAGCTTGTCCAAGGCGGACGGAATGAAGGCCTGGCCGCCGAAGCCCGGATTGACCGACATCAGCAGCACCAGGTCCAGGTCGTCCAGTACCCAGTCCAGGATGTCCACCGGCGTGCCGGGGTTGAGCACCAGGCCCGGCTTGCAGCCCAGCGAGCGGATCAGCTGGATGGTGCGGTGGGGGTGGCGGCTGGCCTCGGGATGGAAGCTGATATAGGTCGCGCCGGCTTCGGCGAAATCCGGGATGATCCGGTCCACCGGCTCCACCATCAGGTGCACGTCGATCGGCGCGGTGACCCCGTGCTTGCGCAGCGCCTGGCAGACCAGCGGGCCGATGGTCAGGTTGGGCACGTAATGGTTGTCCATCACATCGAAATGGACCCAGTCCGCGCCGGCGGCGAGGACGTTGTCGACTTCTTCGCCGAGACGGGCGAAGTCGGCCGACAGGATGGACGGGGCGATGATGCAGTTGGACATGGCCGGGGCCTTAGGAGCAGGAAGAAAGAGGGGCAGGACTCAGCGCTTGCGCAGGGTCTTGATGCGGTCGTAGGCGGCATTCACGCGGCGGCTCTTGGCCTCGGCCTGCCTGAGCAGTTCCGGTGCGGCGCCGACCAGCTTGTCGGGATGGTATTGCGACATCAGGCGGCGGTAGGCCAGGTCGATTTCCGACTCGGTCGCCGACGAGGTCAGCCCCAGCTCACGGTAGGGGTTTTCTTTGTTCAGGCGGAACCAGTCGGCGTCGAACGCATGGCCGATCAACAGGCCCAGCACCGCGCCAAACAAGGGATTGGGCCGGAACAGCAGGGCCCCGGCGATGAAACCCAGCAGTTTTCCGTACCAGCGCATGGCGCTCCGGGCAGATTTGGCCAATTGGCTTTCCATTTTACGTCACAGCCGCCCCGGACGGCTTTACACTAGGCCGCCCGCTGGCCGGCGGGCCCTCCGGGTCCCTGGGCAGCTCGTATCGACGAAGCCCCCAGGAGTGCCCGTGCCGACCACGTTGTTGCAATCCGATCTTCCCGGCCTGCCCTTGCGCCATCGCGGCAAGGTGCGTGACGTTTTCGATATTCCGCGCGAGCGCCTGCCCGAAGGCACGCCGCCGGGGGACTACCTGCTGATGGTAGCCACCGATCGCCTGTCGGCCTTCGACGTGGTGCTGCCCGATCCGATCCCGGGCAAGGGCGAAATGCTCTGCCAGGTGTCCAACTTCTGGTTTGCCAAGACCGCGCACCTGATGCCCAACCACCTGACCGGCATCGACGTGGCCAGCGTGCTGCCCGATGGCGTGGACGCGGCGCTGTACGCCAAGCGCGCGGTGGTTACCCGGAAGCTGAAACCGGTACCGGTGGAAGCGATCGCCCGCGGTTACCTGATCGGCAGCGGCTGGAAGGACTACCAGCGCACCGGCAAGGTCAGCGGCATTGAACTGCCCGACGGCCTGCGCCAGGCCGAAAAACTGCCCGAGCCGATCTTCACCCCGTCCACCAAGGCCGCCGTCGGCGACCACGACGAGAACATCGATTTCGATGCGATGGTCAAGGCGGTCGGCGTGGACCTGGCTGAACGCGTGCGCGATGCCACCCTGCGCATCTATGCCTTCGCCGCCGATTACGCGCGTGAGCGCGGCATCATCCTGGCCGACACCAAGTTCGAGTTCGGCACCGATGAAGACGGCCGCCTGTACATCATGGACGAGATGCTGACCCCGGATTCTTCGCGCTACTGGCCGGCCGACGAGTACGAAGTGGGCACCAGCCCGCCCAGTTACGACAAGCAGTTCGTGCGCGATTACCTGGAGACGCTGGACTGGGGCAAGACCGCACCGGGCCCGTCCATTCCAGCTGAAGTGATCGAGCGCACGCGTGCCAAGTACGCCGAAGCCCTGCAGCGACTGGCCGGCATCAGCGTCGACTGAGGGGCGGCGGGTGCTGCCCGCCCTCCTCTGGAAAGCTCGCCGGACATGTGCCGGCACGATCGGAGGCACCATGTCCAGCACCTCGCTTGCCCGCCCCGTAGACCGCTATTTCGCCAGCTATTCCGACGACCATCGCAACCTCGCCAACCAGCGCATCCACGTGGTCGCGGTGCCGGCCATCCTGTGGGCGGTGGTCGCCATGCTGTGGTGCCTGCCGCCGCTGATCACCTGGTTCCAGAACGGCATCTGGGCGGGCCTGGCGATGTTCGGCGCGTGGTGCTTCTACAACCGCCTGTCGCGCCCGTTGGGGCTGGGCATGCTGGCCGTGCTGTTCGTTATCGGCTGCACCTGCCGGCTGCTGGAAGCGGAAATAGGGCTGGGCAACCTGGCCCGCCTGGCCGGGGTGGTGTTCGTGCTGGCGTGGATCGCGCAGTTCCTCGGCCATAAGCTCGAAGGCCGCAAGCCCAGCTTCCTGACCGACCTCACCTACCTGCTGATCGGCCCGGCCTGGGTGCTGGCCAAGGTCTACCGCCGCTTCGATTGGCGTTACTGACCTTTTTTCCCTGAACGAGCGGGCGGGCTGTTTTCCGCGCCCGTCGCAGCGACGCGAGATCCCCATCCAGCGCGATCGGGGTGCAGGACGCGCCACACCATCCCTTTGCAGCCCCTGCCGTACGGGCACCTTGGAGCTGCACGCGCCATTGGCGACAGATGCGGCAAAGTGTCCATCCCGGTCGGGTCAAGCCCCGCCGGCCCGGCATGGCAAGGGGAAGAAAATGAATCAGCACACGTTCCCTGCAATTGGTGGCGTATTCGTGGGTATCGGGAGCAAATGTCGGCCTGTTAGACTGCATGACCTGCTCGTGAATCGCGTATTCCCTGCATGATCCCAAGCCTGATCCTGCTGCTCGCCCTGCCTTTCATCCTGGCCGTGGCGGTTGCCGCATTCTCACGAAGTTCCCGCCGCACGGCCGCCTGGTTGGCCGCGGCCGCGCCGTTGGCTGGCCTGGCCATCCTCGCCACGCTGACACCCGCCGTGCTGGATGGCGAGGTGCTGCGCAGCAGTGGCCAATGGCTGCCGCAGATCGGCCTGGACTTCACCCTGCGCCTGGACGGCCTGGCGTGGATGTTCGCCGGCATGGTGCTGGGCATCGGCTCATTGGTGGTGCTGTACGCCCACTACTACCTGAGCCCGCAGGACAACGCGCACCGCTTCTTCTGCTACCTGCTGCTGTTCATGGGCGCCATGCTGGGCATGGTGCTGTCCGGCAACCTGCTGTTGCTGATGATCTTCTGGGAGCTGACCAGCATCAGCTCGTTCCTGTTGATCGGCTTCTGGTCGCACCGCCAGGACGCCCGCGAAGGCGCCCGCATGGCCCTGGTCATCACCGGCGGCGGCGGCCTGGCGCTGCTCGGCGGCGTGCTGCTGATCGGGCGCATCGTCGGCAGCTTCGACCTGGACGTGGTGCTCGCCGCCGGTGACCAGATCCGCGCCAGCGCGCTGTATCCGTATGCGTTGTTGCTGGTGCTGGCCGGCATCTTCACCAAGAGCGCGCAGTTCCCGTTCCACTTCTGGCTGCCACAGGCCATGGCCGCGCCCACCCCGGTGTCGGCCTACCTGCACTCGGCCACCATGGTGAAGGCCGGTGTGTTCCTGCTGGCCCGCCTGCACCCCGCCCTGGCCGGCACTGACCTGTTCTTCTACACGGTCAGCGGGATCGGTGCGCTGACCCTGCTGATCGGGGCCTGGAACGCGATCTTCCAGCACGACCTGAAGGGCCTGCTGGCGTACTCGACGATCTCCCACCTGGGCCTGATCACCATGCTGTTCGGCCTGTCCAAGCCGATGGCGGTGGTCGCCGGTGTGTTCCATATCCTCAACCACGCCACGTTCAAGGCATCGCTGTTCATGGCGGCCGGCATCATCGACCATGAAACCGGCACGCGTGACATGCGCAGGCTGGGCGGCCTGCGGCGGCTGATGCCGTTCACCAGTGCGCTGGCGATCATCGCCTCGCTGGCGATGGCCGGCATTCCGCTGCTCAACGGCTTCCTGTCCAAGGAAATGCTGTTCGCCGAGGCCCTCGATGCAGGCGGTCCGGCGCTGATGCAGATGGCCATGTCGATCGCCGCGTTGCTGGCCGGTGTCTTCGGCGTGGCCTACAGCCTGCGCTTCGTGCACGACACTTTCTTCGGCAAGGGCCCGCATGACCTGGACCGCGTGCCGCATGAACCGCCGCGCTGGATGAAGGTGCCGGTGGAGATCCTGGTGGTGATCTGCGTGGCCGTGGGCATCGCCCCGGCGCTGACCATCGCCCCGGTGCTGCATGCCGGTGCGGCCTCCATCCTCGGCGCGCAGATGCCCGAATACAGCCTCTCCATCTGGCACGGCTTCAACCTGCCGCTGGCGATGAGCGCGGCCGGCGTGCTGGGCGGCGTGGTGCTGTATTTCGGCCTGCGCCGGCTGATCGACCTGTATGCGGTGCGCAACACCACGCCGGGCCGCGACGCCTTCCATCTGCAGCTGGACCTGCTTTCCGCGCTGGCCCAGAAACTGACCGGCGCCATCGCCAACGGCAGCCTGCAGCGCATGCTGCTCGGCCTGGTGGTGGTGGCGGTGGTGGCCGCCGCAGCGCCCTGGCTGGCCGCCCCGGCGTGGCCGAACTGGCCCTCTCCGCAGCCGATGCCGCTGCTGGGCTGGGCGCTGTGGGCGGTGATGATGGCCTGCGCCATGGCCACCCTGCGCATGTACAAACAGCGCCTGCTGGCGGTGCTGCTGGTGGGCGGGGTGGGCCTGATGGTGGCGATGACCTTCGTGTTCCTGTCCGCACCGGACCTGGCGCTGACCCAGCTGCTGGTGGAAATGGTCACCCTGGTGCTGATGCTGCTGGGCATGAATTACCTGCCCGCCCAGTCGGTGACCGAACGCTCCAAGCTGCGCAGATACCGCGATGCCGCGATCGCGCTGGTCGCCGGCGTCGGGATGGCCGCGCTGGCCTACACCGCGATGACCCTGCCCCCGAACACGATGGCCGGCGAGATGCTTGCCCGTTCCCTGCCGGAGGCCTACGGCAGCAACGTGGTCAACGTCATCCTGGTCGACTTCCGCGGCTTCGATACCTTCGGCGAGATCACCGTGTTCGGCATCGCCGCGCTGGTGGTGCATGCCATGCTGCGGCGTTCGCGCATGGCGCCGGAGCAGATCATGCCCGGGCCGCCGATCAAACTGCCGGTGCCGGCCGATCTGGCGCAGATCATGTTCCCGCTGACCCTGACCGTGTCGATCTTCATGTTCCTGCGCGGCCACAACTCGCCGGGCGGAGGCTTCATCGCCGGTCTCATCCTGGCCGTACCGCTGTTGATCCAGTACGTCATCCAGGGCACCGCCTCGGTCGAGTCACGCTTCGGCTTCGATTACGTCCGCTGCATCGGCATCGGCCTGCTGATCGCGGTGGCCAGTGGCTCGGCTTCGATGCTGTTCGGCGTGCCGTTCCTGACCAGCGGCCACCTGGACCTGCACCTGCCGATCATCGGCGAAGTGCCGCTGGCCAGTGCGATCGGTTTCGATACCGGCGTCTACCTGGTGGTGTTTGGCGGGGCGATGCTGATGCTGTCGATGATGGGCACGATCAAGCCGTCGCGGACACGGACCGCGCGTCGCGGCGAGATCGATCCGCAGAAGCGTTCGGCAATGACCGGGGAGATGCACTGATGGAACTGGCCATTGCAAGCGCCATCGGCGTGCTGACCATGCTCGGCGTGTACCTGCTGCTGCGCGCGCGCAGCTTCGATGTGATCCTGGGCATGACCTTCCTTTCCTATGCCACCAACCTGCTGATCTTTGCCGGCGGACGACTGGTCGCCGGCAGGCCGCCGGTGCTGAAGGAAGGCCTGGACGCGAACCTGGGCAACTACACCGACCCGCTGCCGCAGGCGCTGGTGCTCACCGCCATCGTGATCGCCTTCGCGATGACTGCGGTCACCATCGTGCTGGCCATCCGCAGCCGCAGCGACAACCACAGCGACCACGTCGACGCGCACGAGCCCGACGACGATGCTCCGCCGCGCCGTGACGAGGACCACGCATGAACCATCTGGTGATCCTGCCGATCCTGGTCCCGCTGCTCGGCGCATCGCTGTCGCTGTTCGTTGAACATCGCCGCTACGGTCCGCGTGTGCAGCGCGCAGTGTCGTGGACGGCGATGGCCGCGCTGTTCGCTTCGGTTCTGCTGCTGTTCGCACGCACTGCCGATGGCGCGGCGATGGTCTACCTGCTCGGCGACTGGCCGGCGCGGCTGGGCATCGCGCTGGTGGCCGACCGCCTTTCAGCATGGATGCTGCTGACCACCGTGCTGCTGGCGGTCGGCTGCCTGATGCATGCCTGTTCCGGCTGGGACCGGCGCGCCCCGCACTTCCATGCCTTGTTCCAGTTCCAGCTGGTCGGCCTGAACGGTGCGTTCCTGACCGGCGACATCTTCAACCTGTTCGTGTTCTTCGAAGTGATGCTGATCGCTTCGTATGGCCTGCTGCTCAGCGGCGGGCGCGGCCTGCGCATGCGCATCGGCCTGCATTACGTCGTGTTCAACGTGACCGCCTCCACCTTGTTCCTGATCGCGCTGGGGCTGCTGTACGCCTCGTTGGGATCGTTGAACATGGCCGAACTGTCCCAGCGCATCGCCGAAGTACCGCCCTCGCACCTGGTGCTGGTCAAGGCGACCATGGGCCTGTTGCTGCTGGTCTTCTGCGCGAAAGCGGCGCTGATGCCGCTGTACCTGTGGCTGCCCGAATCCTATGCGCGTGCACCGGCGGCAGTGGCTGCGCTGTTCGCCATCATGACCAAGGTCGGCCTGTACGCCGTGCTGCGCATCCAGAGCCTGTGGTTCGGTGATGAGGCTGGTGCCATGGCCGGGTATGGCCGCGACTGGCTGTTGTGGGCCGGAATCGCCACGCTGTTGCTGGGCGGGCTGGGCGTGCTCGCCGCCATCCGCCTGCGGGTGCTGATCTCGTACCTGGTGGTGGTGTCGGCCGCCACCTTGTTCATCGCCTTCTCGGTCGGCAACCAGCAGGTGCTGGCAGCCGGCCTGTACTACCTGCCGCACAGCACCTTCGTGGCGGCCGCCTTGTTCCTGATCGCCGACCTGATCCGCCGTCGTCGCGGCGGTGCCAGCGACCGCAAGGAAGTCATCGCGCCGATGCCGGGCAAGCAGACACCGGCGGTACTGTTCCTCATCGCCGCCATTTCGATCGCCGGCCTGCCGCCGCTGTCCGGGTTCCTGGCCAAGGCCGCGCTGCTGCAGGGCATGCCGCCGCAGCTGACCGCACCGGTGTGGGCGGCGGTGCTGGGCAGCAGCCTGCTGGTCATCATGGGGCTGGCGCGGGGTGGCATCCGGCTGTTCTGGCGCGTGCCGCATGCCGAACCCGATGGTCCCCGGCCGCGCAAGGCGCCCACGCGCCGGGTGGAACTGCTGGCCGCCTGCCTGCTCCTTCTGTACGGAATCGGCATGACCGTCTTCGCGGCCCCGCTGATGCGCCACGCCGATGCCATCGCCAGTGACCTGTTGCAGCCCTCCGGTTATGTCGACCAGGTGCGTGGCGAACAGCCGGAGATCCGTCACCCATGAACCAGAAACGCCCCCTGCTGCGCCGGATCTTTCCCTCGCTGCCGCTCACCGTCATGGTCATCGTGTTCTGGCTGCTGATGTCGGACAGCTTCAGCGTCGGCCTGCTCGCACTGGGCCTGCTGCTGGGCCTGGTGGTGCCACTGTTCGCCGCGCGCCTGGACCGTGAGTTCGCCCGCATCGGTACGCTGCGGCCCGTACCGAAACTGCTGATGACCACCCTGTGGGACATCCTGGTATCCAACATCGAAGTGGCCGGCCAGGTGCTGGGCAAGGAAAGCAGGATCCATCCGGGCTTTGTCTGGATTCCGCTGGACATCGCCAATGTGCACGGCATCGCTGCGCTGACCAGCATGATCACACTGACACCGGGGACTGTGTCCGCTGCACTGAGCGATGACCGCAAGTACCTGCTGGTCCACGTACTGAACCTGGACGATGAGCAGCACCTGATCACCGAAATCAAACGCCGCTACGAGGCCCCGCTGATGGAGATCTTCCCATGACCGGATTCGATGTCATCCAGAACACCCTGGTGGTGTGCATGCACGTGGTCGGCCTGGCCATGCTGCTGTCGACCTGGCGCCTGCTGCGCGGCCCCACCGTGCCTGATCGCATCCTCGCGCTGGACACCCTGTCGGTGACCGCCATCGCGCAGTTGATGCTGTTCGGCATGTACCTCAATTCGGCGATCTACTTCGAGGCTGCGCTGATCATCGCCATGCTCGGCTTCGGCAGCACCGTGGTGCTGAGCAAGTTCGTGCTGCGCCGGGATATCGTCGAATGATCACCGCCATCCAGATCGTGCTGTCGGTGGTGCTGCTGTTCGGCTGCTTCTTCATCCTGGTGGGTGCGCTGGGCCTGGTGAAGCTGTCCACCTTCTTCAAGCGCCTGCACGCCCCGACCAAGGCCAGCACGCTGGGCGTCGGCTGCGTGCTGGTGTCCTCGGTGGCTTACCACATCTTCCTCGGCCAGGACCCGCAGCCGCGCGAGCTGCTGATCACCATCTTCCTGTTCATCACCGCACCGATCAGCGCGCACCTGATGGCCAAGGCGGCGCTGTCGCTGCTGATGGAAACGCGCCCCACGCTGCCCGGCAACGAACGCGCCGAAGAAGAACAGTTGCCGCCGCCGGAGCCGGTACGCGAGAAGGTCGTGGAAGCGACCGACGATGTGTATACCTCCAACGAGAGCAAGACGGACGAGCGCGAGCGCTGATTCCGCCGGTCGGGCGATGCGCCGGCCGATGCAGCGCCAAGCGTGCGCGCGGCGCCTGGATGTCGAGCACGCTCGACACTGCCCGCTCAGGCCACCAGCAGTCCCAGCTCCAACCCCACCCACGCCACGAATGCGCCCAGCAGCACACCGCCTTCTGCGCGGCTGATGCGCAGGTCACCGCGCAGCATCGGGTACAGCACCAGCGCGAAGGCCAGCACGGCCGGCAGTTCAAGCCGCACGAACGAAGCCGGCAGTGCCAGCGGCTGCACCAGCGCCATCACGCCGATCACCAGCAGCAGGTTGACCACGCTGGAACCCAGCACGTGGCCCACCACCATGTCGCCCTGCCCGCGCCGCGCGGCCATCACCGCAGCGGCGACTTCAGGCAGCGCGGTGCCGATCGCCACCGGCAACAGGCCGACCAGCAATGGCGTCCAGCCGAGCGCAGCGCCGAAGTCCGCAGCGGCCCCCACCACCAGCCGGGCGCCCCAGTACAACGTCAATGCGGCGATCGCCATGCGCACCAGGTTCAAGGCC
>Ga0265780_10004499_pt1 | contig 17926 bp, 15 predicted proteins | sample P1T30metagenome_FD_192432 | JGI IMG/M metagenome (GOLD analysis project Ga0265780, IMG submission 192432) | Plant litter microbial communities from East Loma Ridge, Irvine, California - P1 T30 | ecosystem: Environmental > Terrestrial > Plant litter > Unclassified | place: USA: California...
CCTCCACGTCGGCGACGTCCGCCGCACCTGGGTCGACGCCCTCGACGCGGCCGGCAGCGTCAAGCAGGGGCTCCCGACGCCCGACGTCGAGGCCCTCGGCGCGCATCTCCGCGAGGCCATGGCCGACCCCGAGCGGGGCACCTGGTTCTCGCTCGTGCTGACCCTGTCGTCCGACGGGTCGTTCACCGCCCGCTTCAACGGCGAGCGTCGCGTGTTCGACGACGCCGCATCGCCCTTCGAGGCGGCGGGCGACGTCGTCGTCCCGAGCGACGCGGACTACGCGGCCGACCTGGCGCGGTTCCCCCGTGCCGAGAAGTACCGTCCGGAGTGGCTGCCCGGGGGCGTGCCCCCCGCGGTCTCGACCACGTCCGACGGCGACCGCACCTCGGCCGCGACGCCCGAGGACGCGCCGGCCGCGACGCTCCCGGCCCCGCTCGCCGGGCTCGACGGGCGCTGGGGCTGGTCCGGGGTGCTCGCGAGCGTGGCACAGCAGACCGCCGCCTCTCCTCTGACCTCCTCCCCCGAGGCGCCGGCCGACGAGGCCGACGGCCCCGAGCTCTCGCTCGGACAGCTCGCCCGTCGCGTCCGCGAGGCCGTCGTCATCGACGTCATCGCCCCCCACCGGGTGGCCACGCTCCTCCGGCTGCACGCCGAGGCCGTGGCCGTCGGCGTCCTGCCCGCAGTCGACGCCACCGAGTCCGTCGACCCGGAGCTCGGCCTCGAGGAGGCGCGCGTCGCCTCCCCCGAGGTCGTGCCGGTCGTCGAGGCGGCCGTCACGAGCGTCGTCGACGCCGTCGTGGCCGCGCACCTGGAGACCGTCGTCGCCTGACCGGCCGTCTGCTCGGGCGCACGGCCGCGGGGCGCGGGTGGTCCGCCCGCGCTCGGGCGGGCTGCCGGGCTCAGGCCAGGCGGACGAGCACCGGTCGGTCGACGGGCGGCCGCCACGAGGGGTCGGCCACCGGGTCGGCCCCCCGACGGACGTCGATCACCTGGCTGCGTGCCGCCCGGTCGTGCCAGCCCCTCCGCCGCCCCGAGGGGTCGAGGGACGTCGCGGAGAGCAGCAGGAGCAGCAGCCAGATCCACGCGAGCCCGAGTGGGAACACGACGAGCCCGCGCAGCAGGGCCCGCCCGACGCCCACGGTGCGGCGCGGATCGGTGTCGTGCACGACGCGGAGACCGAGCAGCGACATGCCGGGCGTGCGCCCGAGGAGGCCGACGGCCACGCCCAGGCCGGCGAGCCAGGCGAGCTCGGCCGAGAAGAACGCCGTCGGGACGGCCCAGGCCTCGACGGCGGGGTCGGGCACGGCGAGGACGGCAGCGAAGAGGGTGCCGTAGAGCACGGCCACCGCGAGCACGACGTCGATCGCGAGCGCCGCGATGCGCCGCCCGACACCGGCGACCACGACGCCCGGCCACCGCTCTCCGGGCCCCAGCTGGACCACGGGGACGGGGGCGACCACGGGGGGCACGCCCCCGGGCTCCACGGGCCCTTGGCCGACCGTCGGCGGGGGCCCCCAGCCGCCGTGCGGGAGCGGACGCGCCCGGGCCGCAGGCACCGACGGGATCGTCGTCCCCGGCTCCGGCCGCTCAGGCTGTCCCCCGCGAGCCCGCGAGCCCGTGGCCGGCAGCACACTGCCCAGTCTGCGGGGCGCGTCGGGGTCCAGCACGAGGCTGACGATGTCGTCGGGGGCGAGCTCAAGCACGTGCGCGGCCCCCACGGCCGCGCGACGAGCGTCCGAACCGGGGAACGAGACCCTCTCGTCGCCGGCGTCCGAGTGCCACGACACGGTGACCGCAAAGGCGCTCTCCTCGACGTGAACACCGGCCGGGACCGAGGCGAGGTCGTCGCCCACGGCGATGCGCTCGAGCCCGAGGACGGCGCGGACCGGGACGCGCAGCTCCCAGAGGAGCACGCGCAGGGCGAGGTCGAGCGTGCCGGCCGTGGCCCGGACGCGCCCTCGGCCCCGCTCCGTGCTCTCGACGTCGAACCCCGTGCCGGACACGGTGACCCGGAACCCCGTGTCGCCGTTGCCGACCGCCAGCTCCGTCCCCGGCTGCTCGACGACGCGGAGCCGGCCGCGCTCCGCGAGCGCCACGACGAGGTCCCGGACGTCGACGTCCACGTCGCTGTCCGGCTCGGGCTCGGGCTCGTCGACCGACCGGTCGACGGCGGCGAGCCGCGCGTCGAGGGCGGCCTCGATCACGGTGTCGACGACGTCGCCGAGGTCCTGGAGCACGAGGTCGAGCGGCGACCCCGGGACGAGGTGGGCGCCGACGTCGGACCGAGGATCGACCGCTGCGCCCCGCGACGGGTCGCGCCCCGTGGCCCGGGCCCACGGCTCCCAGAGCCCGACGACGCCCACGGCGTCGAGGGACAGGACCCGCTCGGCCCAGACGGCCGTCCAGGCGGCCCCGACGACGTCGTCGGTCTCCTGCACGCGGTCGCGCTGGGGAGTCGACGCGAGGAGTCGGGCGACCTCGGGACGCAGGGCCCGGTCGAGGTGCGACACGACGCTCTCCCACATGCCCGCCCACCCGGGCAGCGCGACGACGTCGGCCACGGAGGGAGGGGGTGCCAGGGTGCCGGCGGCCCGCTCGGGCTCCGCGACGTCCGGCCGCGGCTCGACCGCCGGCAGTGCGACCGGGTACCAGGCAGGGAGCGCCTCGGGTCGTCGAGGGTGCCGCTCGAGGTCGGCGACCAGGGCGGCGTCGCTCGGCCAGCCGTCGGGGTGCACGTCGTCGCGGTGACCGGCGAGAGGGTCGCGGGCGTCCGACCACGACGGCCGGCGGTCGTGGTTGTACTCGAACGTGTAGCGCCCCTCTGCCGTCACGGTGAGGAAGGCGCTGAGCCAGGCGCCCTCCCCCGGTCGTTCCGTCTCACGGCGGAGCTCCCGCATCGGCGCGTCGACGTCCCCCGGCACGGGGATGCTCGACCTGGCGCCCTCGGCGTCCCAGATCTCGAGGAACGTGTGGCTGGCGCCGGCGATCTCGGACCAGAACACGCGGACTCGCACCCACGGGCCACGAGCGGAGCGCGACACGGCCCGGAAGACGGCGCGCGCCGCCTCCTCCTGCTTGGCCTCGACGACGGCGACGTCCATGACCCTCCCTGTGCCGGGGCCCGGCTCCGGGCGCGACCGACCTGTCCATCCTGGCCCGTGGCGGCCACGGCGTCGAATCCAGGTGCCGTGCACCCGCCGGGCCGCGACTCCTAGACTCGGGGGATGACGTTCGCCGACGCCCGTGCCCACCTCGACTCCGTGGGGCTGGGGCCTCGCGCCGTCCAGCTGCCCGGCGACCCTGCCGTCCCCCCGGTCGAGGGCGCGCTCGTCGTCGAGCGCGACGCCGACGGATGGGTCTTCTCGACCCTCGACTACGGCATGCGGCAGCCGCTCGGCCGTGCGGAGAACGAGGACGCCGCCGCACGGCTCGTCGTCGACTACGTCGGCCGCGACCTCCCCGCCCCGAGGCCCGTCGACCGCGCCGAGCTCGACGCCCTCCGCGACGGCGTCGCCCACCACTACCCGTCGCTCCACGCCCGGGCGCGCGAGGCGGGGGGCAGCCCTTTCCTCATCGAGATCCCGCCGGGCATCCCCCTCGACCGCATCGGCGTGCTCGACGGCGTCCACCTGAACCCGCTCGACTCGTCCGTCGAGTCCCGGTCGCTCCCGCCCACGGCGCTCAGCGTGCCCGCGCAGGTGCACCGCGTCGTCACCGACGGGCTCGTGCTAGTCCGGGTGCAGCTGACGCCGCCGTGGTTCGGCCAGCCGGGCGGCGCCCTGCGCTTCACGCTCGCCGACGCCGGGCAGGGCATCCGCGACCTCGTCGCCGACGGCAAGCTCCTCCGCCTGCAGCTTGCCTGAGGGATCGGCGAGGGATCGTCACCGGTCAGACGAGGCCGTCGGGCACTCCGAGTTCACGTGCCGCGTCGAGGCGTCGGGCGATGACGAGCAGGTCACGCCACGAGGTCCCCGCCGTCCACGACGCCTGGACCGCGTGCGCCTCGGACCCGCCTCCGCCGAAGCGCACGACGATCCGGGTCGCGAGGTCGGTCAGGACCGCGACGCCCGCAGCGCGGTCGACGTCCAGGGCGAACCGGGGAGAGACACCGCTCGCCTCCACCGGGAGCCACGGGAACGGGTAGCCGAGCGCCCTGCGCGTCGCGCCGACCGACGACTGGGCGAGCCGTCGCTGGACGTAGCCGACGTCGGGTGTCGACAGGACGGGCACGAATGCCCCGTCGCGACCGCTGTGGGACACCACCCATCGGGAACCGACCTTCTCGACGGCGTCCCTGTTCTCGAGGTCGCCGAACTCGAGACGGTCAGGGCTCACGGACACGGACGTCGCCTCCCCCCGCGCGCGAAGCAGGTCGAGGAGGTCGTCCTGGTCGGGGATCACCGGGGCCTTCCCTGACCGTCCGCTCACGAGAGGAACCCGTAGACCTCGACGAGATCGTGTGTGGAGATGGCCTCCCCGGACGCGTCGAGGACCCGCACCTGCAGTCCACCGCCGGGCCGTCCGAACGCTTTCTCGACGACGCTGACCTCGATGGTCGCTCCGCTGGGCAACTTCGACGGGTCGACCGTGTAGGTCGAGTACGGGTCCGCGAGGTTCGACGGCGGCAGAGCCCGCTGCTCGAAGGAGGTCCCCGGGAAGGAGAGGAACTCGCCGGCGTCCCTGCCCAACCGGTCGAGGACGCTGCCGTAGTGACGCACGAAGGCCGCAGGATCGGTGAAGTCGACGAACGTCCCTGCGGAGCCGGCGTTGCCGGGGTACTCGGGACGGCCGTCCGGCTCGACGTAGAGCTCCTCGAACTCCGCCCTCGTGAGTTCCCGGCCCGTGACGGGATCGTTCCCGTACAGGTTGCCGGGCTCTCGGATGAGGCTCTGCACCTCTGGTGAGATGGTGGCGGGCTTGCCCGCGCCTGGGCGGTAGTCCGGGTCGAGAGGGTGCATGTAGGGCTCGGCGAGATGGCCGTGACCCACGATCGGCGCCGTGCCGTAGTCGGCTCGGACCGTCTTTCCCCGGATGTCGGAGGGGTCCGACAAGGTCCAGCCGTCGCCCCGTGTCGCGCCCGAGGCGTGTGGAGCGCCCATCTCGGGACGCCAGTCGACCTCGACACGCGGGCCACCCGCTCCGCCGGGTGTGGGGTCGGCCGGGTCCGGCGTGGGAGGCAGGTCGATCGGGTCCGTGCCGCCGGGGTACTGGGGCGTGCCCCCTCCGCTCCAGCCGTGCGCGCCTCCTTGGCCCCCGGCGCCTCCGTGGCCGCCGCCTCCCGGGTGACCGCTGCCACCCGCGCCGACCGACACGGTCTGCGGGACGGCCTGGGACGCGCCGGACCCGCCCTCGGAGCGGGCGGGCGGCACGGGCGGGTCGCCGTGGGCCGACGAGTCGAGGTCGAAGCGACCGCCCGAGTACCCGGGCACCTCGATCCCGTCCAGGGCGAGGTGGGTGGTGAGGGAGACCTCGGCCATCCTCAGCCGGACGATCGGGGCCAGGTCGCCGAGCTTCGGCAGGCCGAGCTTGGCCAACGGCGCACCCCAGGAGAGCGGGTCGAGGGCGTCCGCGATCCGGGCACCACGGGCCGCGATCTTGCCGGCGGTGCCGCCGATCTTGCCCAGCTTCGCCGCGATCCCGGCGGGCGGGAAGACGAACGTGCCGATGTTGAAGATGCTGGTGCCGAGCGCACGGCCGGGATCGTCGGCCCAGACGTCGAAGGCGATCATGTCCTTCGCGGCCCCCAGCCAGCTCTCCTTCGCCAGGTCGCCGTCGCCGAACTCGCCCGTCGTCTGGTCGTAGCCGATCAGGCTGCCCATCGACTTCCACGTCGAGACGAAGTTGTCCGTGCTGAAGTGCCAGTCGCGGACGCCCACCAGCTCGCCGAGGCCGGCCAGGGACGCCCCGAGCCCGTCGACGACGATGCCGTTCCAGACCAGGTCGGGCAGGAACAGCAGGGTCTTCTCCGAGCACGACTCCTCGCGCTCCCCCGCCGTGCCCCAGTCGGTCGCCGTGCCGGCGGGGATGCCCTGGTAGCCGTAGGCCAGCGGGTCGTCCTCGCCCGTCGCCGCGTGCAGGAGCGGCAGGGAGGAGAGGGCACGGATGGTGTTGGCGCAGGTGCGCTCGGCGTCCTGGTAGGCGACGACCTGCGCCGAGATGCCGTTGACGAGGTCGGAGTTCTCGTCGTTGAGGTCGCCGTCCTCGTACCAGTTGTCCTTCCACTGCACCGGGCCGTCCATCGTCTGGATGGTCTGCCCGGCGTAGTTCTCCGTCTTCGTGACGAACGCCTCGGCGGCGGTCTTGAGCCTGGCGAGCTCGGCGACGATCGGCCTGACCTCCTCGACGAAGACGTCGAGGGCACCGGCGATGGAGTCGAGGGAGTCGCCGAACGACGTCGACGCCGGGCCGACCGGGTCCATCGCCGCGAAGAGGGTCGTGTCGGCGGGGCCCGAGTAGACGCCCGAGATGGGCCGCCACGCGTCGACGACGTCGGCACCGCCGTCACGGATGCCCGCGCCGACCTCGCGCAGGTGGCCGGCCGACGCCGTCACGGCAGCGAGGTCGACCTCGAGGTAGGGGATGCCCCCCGGGGACACGATCGAGGCCACGTCAACCCCCCTGGGGAGCGGTGAGGAGGTCGAGGTCGCCCTTGTCGGCGGCGGCCACCGCGTTCGCCTGCGTCGTCGCCGCCATCTCGCCGTCGCCCGCGTCGATGGCCGTCACGGCGCCCGCGGCACCCGCGAGGCACGCGGAGATGCGGGCGGAGATGCCCGACAGCACCTCGGCGTTCTCGTCGAAGAACCCGCTGATGGAGGAACCGATGAGGGGCGACTCGGCCGAGTTCGCCGCGTCCAGCACGATGACGTCGATCGCCGGACGCGCCGGGGTGCCCCCGAGCGCCTGGGAGAACGCGCCGCTCTTCGCGACCACGTCGTTCAGCACTGCCTCGACCCCTGCGGGGTCGACGCTCCATCCGTCGACCACGAGGGGGTCAGCCGATGTTGCCGACGGCCGACTTCGCCTTGCCGATGGTGCTGGCGGCCGTCTCGTCGTTGCTCTGCAGGGACGACCGGAGGGTCGTGATGATCGTGCGCACCTCGGCCGCGACCTGGTTCCACTGCTGCTCCTTGGACGCGTAGTCCTCGGACACCCCGTCGGCCTGGTAGTCGCTCATCGCGGCCTTGACGTCGCTGTCACGCTGGCTGATGAGGCTCTCGAGGCGGTCGGCCGTCGAGTTGAAGGCGTCCTGCGCGGTCTGCGAGGCCGCGACGTCGTAGTCGCGACGGTCTGCTGCGTTGCCACCGGTGCTCATGTCGATCTCCCTCGTCGTTCGTCGTCAGGAGCGGCCGCCGAAGCGGGCCGCCTCGTAGTTGGCGGAGCCGTCGAGCGAGCGCGTCGACTCGGACATCTCCTGGTCGCCCTCCTGGAACGAGCGGTCCATGCCGGCGATGCCCGTGAGCACGCTCGAGAGGGCGCGGTTGAGGTCGACCGCGATGCGGTCGGTCTCGCCCTTGAACTTGTCGAAGGCGGCACGGCCGGCTCCGTTGAACTTGCCCTGCAGCGGCTCCGCGGCGTCGGCGAGCTGGCGGACGAGCGCCCCCAGGTCGTCGTTCGAGCCGGACGTCTGCTTGGTCAGGGTGGTCAGGACCTGGGCCCCCATGGCGAACTTCATGTGACGTTCCTCTTCCCTCGTCGCCCCTCGGACGGGTGTGCACGGACTGGACGATGCTACAGACCGGAAGGTCCACCGGCTGCAGAGCTGAGGAATTGTCCCCCAGGGGCACCGCCACGGTCCCCCTCCTGGCCGACCCCTGACGTACCCGTCGCCGAGGGCATAATGGAGCGACACTGCGGGGAGGTGCACGTGAGCTGGACGACGACGTCGCCCATCGCCCTCGTCGCGTCCTGCGGCAGGTGCGGCGCGCGAGCCGAGGGCCCCGCCGGTTTCTGCACGTCGTGCGGCGTCGCGCTGGGGCCGCCCCGCGCCTCCTCGGTCGACCTCCTCGGCGGGGTCGTCCTCGCGGGCCCCCGTCGTCGCGCGCTCTCTCTCGCGGTCGACCTCGCGTTCGTGCTGGCGTCGGGCGCGGCGGTGGCCCTCGGCGTGTTCTCGTCGTCACTGGCGGCCGGGCGCGACCCCGAGCCCGCCGCCGTCGTCCTCCTCGGCGTCGTCGTGTCCGTCGTGGCCGCCGCCCTGCTCGCCCGTGCCGTCGGTCGCTCGGGCCGGGCGATCGGCGCCCGGGCCACGGGGCTGCGCACGGTGGGGTCCGACGACGCGACGCCCGTGCTCCTGCGGGACGCCGTCTCCGGGCGTCGTCGCACACCGTCGGGCACCGCGTCGCCGGGCCCGCTGCACCGGTGGCGCGGCACGCTCTCGGCCGACCTGCGGACCGGACGCGATCCCGTCCAGCGCCCCGTGCCGCCGGTTCGCGGCCCCCTGCGGTCGACGCTCGCGACCGACCCTGCCTCGGCGCCGGTGTCATCGTCGCCGCACGAGGCGACCGTGCTCCGGTCGGGCAGGGCTGCCCCGGACGGCGCCTCGGCCCTCGGCGACGTCGAGCTCGACCACGACTCGGTCGTGCTCCGCTTCGACTCGGGCGACGTGGAGCGCTTCGTCGGCACGGCCGTCGTCGGCCGCAACCCCGAGGGGAGCGAGGGCGTCGTGCCCGTCGCGGTGCCCGACCTGACCCGCACCCTCTCCAAGTCGCACCTGACCGTCGCCCGGACGGAGGCCGGGGCGCTGGTCGCCGACCTCGGGTCGACCAACGGCACTGAGGTCACCGATCCCGAGGGCGCCTCGACCAGGGTGCTGCCCGGCCTGCCCGTCCCGGTCCGCACGGGCACCACGATCACCGCGGGCGACCACCGGTTCACCGTGTGGTTCCTCGACGAACAGGAGGCGTCGTGACGGCCCCCAGGATCCCCCACCCCCTGTCGGACAGCGAGGGAGAGGGCTCGGTCAGGACCGAGACCCGCTCGCCGGTGATCTGGCTCAGCGAGGGCCGACTCGACCTGATCGGCAAGGTCGGCCGCGCGGGGGGACGCGTCATCGTGGTCAGCGACGGCCTCTCGGTCCTCACCGAGCCGATGCGCGACGCCCTGCGCTCGACCGGAGGCGCGTGGGTCGTGCGCGGCGGCGACGGGGTGCTGCGCGACGGCCTGACCGGGCGGCGCCTCGCCAGGTTCCAGGACGCCCTCGGACTCCCCCGCCCCACGTCGGCGGACGAGATCGCCGTCGGGCACCTCCGTCCCGAGCAGGCAGAGGACCTGCAGCTCGCCGTGTCGTACGCCGTCCGCCACCGCTCGGCGCCCGAGACCCTGCTCGGGGACGCCCTCGAGCGGCTCTGCCGCCGCCTCGTCGGCGACGCTCCCGCGGGCTGGAGCACGTCCGAGCCGACCTCGCGCCGGTGGGACCGGGCGGAGCTCACGGAGTTCGTCCGCGGCCGCATGCCGCAGACCTCGCGCCTGGTCGTGTCCGGCCGTCCCGGGGCCGCCGTCAGCGGCACCCTCACCGCCCAGCGCACCTCGCGTGGCGTCGAGGAGACCTTCACCGGCCTCGTCTCGCTGGGCCCCGTCAGAGCAGCGGAGACCCGGCAGCGGCTGGCCGACGCACCGGCCGCCCTCGGGTCGCTGGCCTCGGCGCAGACCGTGCTCGTCGGGACCCTGCTCGCGAGGCCGGGCCGGGCCGACCTCACCCGCCCGCCGCTGCTGGAGTCCCCGGCGACGCCGCTCGCCGTGCTGGTGGGCGCTCCCGCCGTCCGCGATCGCGGTCTCGACGTCGAGGCGGCGGGCCGGACGTTCGGCGCCGAGGTGGTGGGCCGTCCCCGGCTCCCCGCCCTGCTCGTGCGCCTCGTCGACGAGGACGGCACGGTGGCGGCCGCGAGGATCCGGGCGCTCATGGACGCGGTCGGCCTCGCCGACCTCGCCCGGGACAGCGGGCTGCCCGACGACCGGGTCGAGGAGGTGCGCCGTGCCTCGGAGCAGTGACGACCTCCTCCTCGAGAGCGTCAAGACCCAGCGCGCACGGCTGCGGGCCTCGTTCCTCTTCGGCTGGCTGGCCGACCGGCGGCAGATGAACGACAACGTCAAACGGCTGACGGGCAGCGTCGTGCTCGCGGCCGTGGCCTGCGTCGGCTGCCTCGGCTGGTCGTTCGTCTCGACCACCCTGGCCGACCAGGCCGCCGAGCGACAGCGCCAGTCGGCCCCCGCCGTGCAGACGTCCCCGAGCTCCGCCGCGTCCCCGACGGACGCGCCGGGCACGGCCGCTCCCGGCGACCCCGCTCTCTCGACCGAGACCCCGGCCCCGGCCGGGACGGAGGACCAGTGACTGCATTCACCCGCGTGACCGTCGTCGGACGTCAGCGGCGAGCCGACGTCGTCGTGCCGTCCGACGAGCCGTACGCAGGCCTCCTCCCCCGGTTCACCGTCCTGCTGGGCGACGGCGTGGACTCGTCCGCCGCGCTCGTCCTCGTGCGGGTCACCGGGGAGCAGGTCGACCTGGCCGGCGATTCCGCGTCCCAGGGCATCGGCGACGGGGAGCTCCTGCACCTCGTCGATCGGAGCGACGCACCCCCGCCCCCCGAGGTCTTCGCGGTGACGGACACCGTCTCGGAGTCGCTCGCGTCTCGCGCGGACCGGTGGACGGCCACGAGCAGCCGGGTGACCGCGGGGGCCCTCGTCGCCGTCGCCGTGGCCGTGGCGGGCCTCGTGTCGAGGGCGTCGCTGGCGGACCACGTCGGGGCCGTCCTCGCCGTCGCGTCGCTCGTCCTGCTCGCGTCGGTCGTCGCCGGGCGCACCGGGCGCCGCTGGACCTCCGTCGCCCTCACGGCCGCCGGTGTCGGGGCGGCGGCCCCGCTCGCCGTCGCCGTCGCCGACGGCCTGGGCGTGGACGACGCCGGCGCCGTGCTGCCCGGCGCCGCGCTCTGGGCCGCGCTCAGCCTCGGGGCCGGCCCCGGCGTCGGCCTGCGCGTGCGCCCGGCAGGGTGGGCGGCGGCGGTCGCGGCCGTCCTCGCCGTCGTCCCCGTGCTCGCGAGCGGCACCTCCGTCCCTCCCGCGACCGTCTGGGGCACGGTCGGCGTCGCGGCGGTGGTCCTGCTCGGGCTCCTGCCGAGCTTCGCCCTGGCCGCCGCCGGGGTGACCGGGCTCGACGACCAGGTGGCGGCGGGCGAGCCGGTGTCGCGCCGACGCGTCGCCGTCTCGCTCGACGATGCGTACCGGGGACTGGACGCGACGTGCGCCGCGGCGGCCGTGGCCGTCGCCGCCGCCGCGTCCGTGCTCGTCGTCGACGCCGACCCGTGGGCCCTCGCCCTCGGCGTGGTCGTGCTGCTGGTCACCGCGCTGCGCACGAGGTCGTTCCCCCTCCGTGCCCAGGGGCTCGTGCTCTGGGCCGGTGTGCTCGTGCCGACCGTGCTCGGGATCGCGCTCCACGTGCGCGACCTCGGCCCGTGGTCGCCGATCGGCCTCGTCGCCCTGGCCGTCGCGGCGGCGCTCGTCGCGGGGGCGACGCCGCGGCCCCACCAGCGGGCCCGCCTGCGCTCGATCGGCAACACCGTGGAGGCGGTCGCCGTCGTCACGATGCTGCCGCTGCTGCTCGGCACGTCCGGTCTCTACGACGACCTCCTGGGGACGTTCCGGTGAGCCGCGCCCGCGACTGGACGACCCTCGTGGCCCGCAGCCTCTTCAGCAGCACCGGCCGCGACGTGGACGAGCTCGACCGGACGGACGCCGCGGTCCGGGCCGCCGTGACGACGAGCCGTCGCCTCGCGCTCGTCTCCCTGCACGGCGGGACGGGCACCACGACGACCGCCGCCGCGGTGGCCGCGACGACCGCCCACCGTCGAGCAGGGCGCGTGCTCGCCGTCGACGTCGCCGCCGGGCCCGCGGGCCTGGCGGCGCGGCTGGGGGTCCCGCCGGAGGCGCGGCGTCCCCGCCCGTCGAGCGTCCGAGGGACGGCCCGGACCTCGTGGGAGGCGACGGACGGCCTGCCCGTCGTCGCCGACGACCTCGTCGTCCTGGGCCTGGGCCGGGCGCACACGCCCGACGTCGCGGCCGACTCCCGCGACTGGGACACGGAGGTGGCCCCGATCGCCCGCTTCTTCGAGGTCGTCGTGGCCGACTGGGGCCGTCGGGAACCGGCGACCGACCTGGGCGCCGTGTGCGCGGACGCCCACGCCGTCGTCCTCGTGTGCCGGTCCGACCGGGCGAGCGTCGAGGAGGCGGCCTCGTACGTCGACGCGCTCCGCACGTCCGGTCGCCGCCCCGCCGTCGTCGTCGCCTCGGTCGACCTCGACCGGGTGGGCCGTGCCGCCGCCGACCTGGTCGCCGCCCGGGAGGGGACCACGATCGTCTCCCTGCCGTGGGACGCGGCCGCGACCGGTCCCGACGGGTCGTCCGGCCGGGAGCTGACGGCCTCGAGCCGGTCGGCCCACACCGCCCTCGCCGCGGCCCTGATGACGGGGGCGCTGCGCGACCCCGACACGGCCGTGGCCGAGGAGGCGCGCTCGTGACCACGAGGATCGTCCACCGCCCCGGGCGGGTCACCCGCCCCCTCGACGGCGGTGCGGAGGAGAGGCTCGCGCCGCCGCCCCAGCTGCCGGACGGAGCCTCGGGGGGCATCCCCCTGCAGGCGTTGCTGCCCGTCGTCGGCGCCGTCTCGTCGGTGGTGATGATGGTCGTCCTGCGGGGCAACAACCCCGTGCTCATGGTCGTGGCCGCCCTCATCTTCGTCGTCGCCCTGGTCAGCGGCCTCGGGATGGCGTTCACCCAGCGGGGCGCCGCCGCGCGCGCCCGGCGTGGCCAGCGCGAGCGCTACCTCGACTACCTCGAGCAGCTGCGCGGCGAGCTCCGTCACCGCGGCCGGGCCGTCGCCGCCCACTCCGAGGTCGTCTCGCCTGCCCCCGAGACCCTCCCCAGGGTCGTCCGCGACCCTGCCCGCCTGTGGGAGCGACGACGACGGGACGACGACTTCCTCCACGTCAGGGTCGGGACGGGAGACGTCGCCTGGTTCCCGCTCACGATGCCCGAGGACCCGAACCCGGTGCAGCCCCTCGACCCGCTCATGCTGGACGAGCTCCGCCGCGTGGCCGCGGCCTACGGGGTCGTGCGCGGCATGCCCGTCGGCGTCGACCTCGACTCGGTCGGCCGTGTCGCGATCGTCGGCGCCCGCGCGGACGTCCTCTCTGCGGCGCGGGCGCTCGCGGCGCAGATCGCCTCGTTCCACTCGCCGGAGGACGTCCGCCTCGCCGCCGTCTTCGCCCCGGCCGCGGCGGACGACTGGGTCGGCTTCGACCTGCTGCCGCACGCCGTCATGGCCGAGTCGCTCGACGGGGTCGTCCCGGGACGACGGGTCGCCCGGTCGGTGGACGAGCTGGTCAGCGTGCTCGGGGACGACTTGTCCACCCGGGCTCGCGCCGCCGCCGCCTGGCGACGCGGGTCCGGCAGCCGGGGACGCCCCGAGCTCCCCCGCCTGGTCGTCCTCGTCGACGACGACGGCCGTGTCGCCAGCCCGTTCCCCCTGCCCGACTCCGACGTCTCCCTCGCCGACCTCCGCGTCACCGTCGTGCACCTCGTGAACGACCGGCTGCACGAGCCGACGGACTGCGTCGTCCGCGTCGTCCTCGAGGGCGGACGGGCGGTCGTCACCGACGAGCGCGACGCCGAGCGCGACCCGCGTGACCGCCGTCCGGACGCCCGGCACGTCGTGGCCGACCGGCTCGACGCCACCGCCTTCACGTCGGTGGCGCGCGAGCTCGCGCCCCTGCGCTCCACCGCCGACCCCGTCGACCGGGTCGAGGACGACGCCCCGGTGGACACCGCGCGCCTGCTGGGCATCGACGACGTGACCGCCCTCGACCCGCGGACGACGTGGCGACGTCGTTCGCCGCGGGACTTCCTGCGGGTGCCGATCGGCGTGGACGACGTCGGGAGCCCGCTGCTGCTCGACCTCAAGGAGTCCGCCCAGCTCGGGATGGGCCCCCACGGCATCTGCATCGGGGCCACGGGGTCCGGCAAGAGCGAGCTGCTGCGCACGCTCGTGCTCGGGCTCAGCGCCGCCCACTCGCCCGACGACCTCGCGATGATCCTCGTCGACTACAAGGGCGGCGCGGCCTTCGCGCCGTTCCAGCGCCTGCCGCACGTGGCCGGCCTCATCGACAACCTCGCCGACGACCCGCAGCTGACGCAGCGAGCGCGCTCGAGCATCGAGGGCGAGGTGCGGCGCCGCCAGGAGCTGCTCCGCGACGCCGACTCGTCGCCGAGCATCACGCACTACCGGGAGCTGAGGCTCGGCCGGCCCGACCTGCCCCCGATGCCGCACCTCCTGCTCGTCATCGACGAGTTCGGCGAGCTGCTCACGGCCGAGCCGGACTTCGTCGACCTCCTGCTCACCATCGGGCGGATCGGGCGATCCATCGGCGTGCACCTCCTGCTGTCGAGCCAGCGCATCGAGGCAGGCAAGCTCCGCGGCCTCGACACCTACCTCTCGTACCGCATCGGGCTCCGGACCTTCTCGGAGGCCGAGAGCCACGTCGTCCTCGACACGCCGGACGCGTTCCACCTGCCCGCGGTCCCGGGCTACGCGTTCCTCAAGGTCGACACGAGCGTCTACACCCGCTTCCGGTCCGGCTACGTGTCGGGGCCCGTGCCGTCGTCGGTGGCCGCCCCCCTGCCCGCCGACGCCGACGACGAGCCCCGCGAGCCGTTCCTCCTGCCGGTGTTCAACGCCGCGAGGCCGGACGACGGGGGCGGCGAGGCCGACCTCGCGCGCCCCGACGTCGGCCGGGCCCTCGTGGACGAGGTGGTCGACCGCTTCGTCTCGGCCGAGCGGGCCACGGCGCCGGTCTGGCTGCCTCCCCTCCCCGTCCGCCTGCCCCTCGGCGGCGTCGTCGACGGAGCGGCCTCGGCCCGCTCGGGCGACGTCGGCCTCAGCGCCCCGATGGGGCTGCTGGACGACCCAGCCCGTCAGAGACAGGGCCCGTGGGTGCTCGACCTCACGAAGGGCGGCGGCCACGCGGTCGTGATCGGGGCCCCGCAGTCGGGTCGCAGCACGTTCCTCCGGACGCTCGCCACGTCCCTGGCCCTGACGTCGACGCCCACCCAGGTGAGCATCTACGGCATGGACCTCACGGGCGGGGCGCTGCGCCGCATCGAGGGATTCCCCCACGTCGGCGGGGTCGCGACGCGCACCGACCGCGACCGTCTGCGGCGACTGCTGGAGGAGCTCCAGGCCATGGTGCGGGCGCGGGAGGCGGTGTTCCGCGACCACGGGATCGACTCGCTCGCCACCCTGCGGCGTCGGCACGCCCGGGGCGAGCTGCCCGAGCTCGTCTCGGCGGACGTGGTGCTGCTCGTCGACGGCTTCGGCGCCCTGCGAACGGACTTCGAGGAGCTCGAGGACGCGTTCGGCGACCTCCTCCAGCGGGGAGGCAGCTTCGGCGTGCACGTGGTGCTCGCCCTGACCCGGTGGAACGAGCTGCGGATGGCGCTCCAGCCGCTCATCGGGCAGCGCTTCGAGCTCCGGCTCAACGACCCGCAGGACAGCACCATCGGACGCAAGCTCTCGGCCACGCTGACGTCGGGACGGCCGGGCCGGGTCTTGACCGACGGGCAGCTGTTCGCGCAGACGGCCATCCCGAGCCTCGACGACACCGACGACGACTCGCTGGGCGACTCGCTGACCGAGCTCGCCGCCCGGTCCGCCGGTGCGTGGAACGGGCCCTCCGCCGCGCCGATCCGCCTGCTGCCGGAGTCCTTCTCGCCGGACGAGCTGCCCGACCCTCTCGACGAGCCCGCCCTCATCCCCTTCGGGCTCCGGCAGGACACGATGGAGCCCGTCGCGTTCGATCCGGGACGCGACCAGCACCTCCTCGTCCTCGGCGACACCGGCAGCGGCAAGACGACCGTGCTGCGGGGCATCGCCCAGGGCTTCATGGACCGGTGGACCCCGGACGAGCTGGTGCTCGCCTTCATGGACGTCCGGGGCACGGCGGCGGCGGGCGTGCCCGACGAGTACCTCGGCGGCCACGCCTCGACGGGGCGGGACGCCCGGGCCCTCGCCCAGGCGATCGCCGGCGAGCTCGCGCAGCGGGGCGGGGGCGGGACCGGTCCGCGGCCGCGCATCGTCGTGCTCGTCGACGACTACGACATCCTCGCCTCCTCGGGCACTGATCCCCTGCAGCCCCTGCTCGAGCACCTGCCCTCGGCCCGCGACCTCGACGTCCACCTCGTGCTGTCCCGCCCCGTCGCGGGGACGGCCAGGGCCCTCTACGAGCCCGTGCTCCAGTCCGTCAGGGACAGCGGCGCGACGGGGCTGGTCCTGTCGGGCGACCGTGCCGAGGGCCAGGTCTTCCCCCGCGTGTACGCGGAGCAGTTCCCCGCGGGCCGTGGCCGGCTCGTCCGCCGCGGGCTGCCGCCGCGGATCGTGCAGGTCGCCCGCTTCCCCCTCGACGACGGAGACGCTCGTGCCTCGTGACATCGTGATCCTCACCTCCCGGCCCCCCGACCTCGCGGCCCTCGTGACGGCCGGGGCGGACCTCGCGCCCGAGCTCGGCGTGCGCGCGGTCGAGGACGGCGCCGTCCTCCAGCTCTGCCTCGACGACGGGCGGGCCGTGATCAGCCTCGCCGGCCCGAAGACCGTCGAGAACCCGCACGAGGTCGCCCGCCTCACGCGAGGGACGGTCGGTCCCGTGTCGCCGCCGGTGTTCTGGACCGAGGCCTGGGTGCCCTGGGGGCCGCACGCCGACGTCGGCGTGGAGATCGCCCTGGCGCTCGCGTCGGCGCTGGGTGGGACCTGCGTCGTCGAGGACGGCTCGTGACCGACGGTGACGGCACGGACGGGGTCCCGTCCTCACGGCCTCTCGGCCCCCGACGGGCCGCCCGTCTGGCGAGGGACGTCGGGGCGCCCGCTCCCGACATGGCTGACGAGCACGCGCCGACGGAGCCGGGCCCGGTCGACGTCGACGACTCCGTGGCCCTCACGGGCACCGTCCCCGGGGGCACGCCCGCGGTGCCCTCCGCCGGGCCGCGTCGCCCGGGCGGTGCTGCTCCCCTGGGCCCCGGTTCCGCCCCGGCCGGCCTCGCAGGCCTCGCCGGCAGCGCGGCGCCCGCGCGGGCCGGCGGCTCCGAGGCGCCGGTCGCCTCCGTCCGCGGTCCGCTCCCGCCCGTCCCCGTCCCCGTCCCCGTCCCCGAGGCAGTGCCCTCCGCCGCGGTCCCGACCGTGCCGCGCACGGTCTTCGTGGTCGGCCTGACGGGCGGTGCCGGCGCGACCACCGTGGCCGCACTCCTGCTGTCCGCCGCCCGGCCAGGATCGGCAGCCGCCCTCGACCACTCGGGCGGTGGGCTGGCGGCCCGGCTGTCCGCCGAGGTCGCAGGAGGCGCGGGCAACGTCGCCGCTTCGGCGGTCGCCGTGCACGACGTCGGCCCCCACCCCCTCGGCGACGTGGTGCTCGGTGCGACCCCGGACGACGCCGTCGCCGTCGTCGCGCCGGCGACGCCGCTGGGAGAACGGGCGGTGGACGACTGCCTCGCGCGCCTCCGGGCGGTGCACCCCGGCCGGGTCGGTCTCACGGACAGGGTCGTGGTGGTGCTCGTCGGATCGTCGAGCAGCGCCTCGGCCGACGTGGCCGCGGCCGTCGCCACCCGCCACGCGACGACGGCCGTCGTGTCCGTGCCGCACGACCGGTCGCTGAGGCGCGGGGGCCCCGTGCGCCCCGACGACCTCGGGCCGGCGACGAGCCGCGCCGTGGACGACCTGCGGTCGCGGCTGCGGGTCTGAGGACGCAGCGGGACCTCGCGGCCCGGGAGGCCCTGCGACCGCCCCGAGCCCTGGGCAGGCTCAGCCGGCGGCGACGGCCTCCGCGGCCTCGCGGGCGCCGGAGGCGGTGGTCGCCGCGATCGCCGCGGTCGCGAGGGCGCGTGCCTGCTCGAGCGTGTG
>Ga0265780_10004500_pt1 | contig 17926 bp, 19 predicted proteins | sample P1T30metagenome_FD_192432 | JGI IMG/M metagenome (GOLD analysis project Ga0265780, IMG submission 192432) | Plant litter microbial communities from East Loma Ridge, Irvine, California - P1 T30 | ecosystem: Environmental > Terrestrial > Plant litter > Unclassified | place: USA: California...
CACCCCCCACCCCCCCCCCCCCCCCCCCCCCCCCCCCCCCCCCCCCCCCCCCCCCCCCCCCCCCCCCCCCCCCCCCCCCCCCCCCCCCGCCCCCCCCCCCCCCACCGGGGCGAGAGGTTGAGGGGAGGGAAGCGGGCGAGGGGTTGAGGGGAGGGAAGGAGTGGGAGGTGAGCCAAACAGGGTGGGAGGGACCGCTTATATAGACCTCCAGACGCTGCCAAGCATTGCAGATCAACTAACAGCCGCTACCGGGGTTCTGCCGGCGGCGGCGATGGTAGAAAGGCGTGGAAAGGCGCGGTGAATGTGAGTTGGCCAATGGGATTGGTTGATTACTACGTCACAGCAAAATCTGCAGTATTCTACGGTCTCAAAGCTTCTAGCAAGCAAACTTTAGGAAGTAAGTTGCACTGTATGGCTATGGAAATGTGTGATTGGGGAAATGAACGATGAAGTCACGTGAGGAGCATTCTTTCACTGTAATCTTAGCAGCGTCTCGGTAATCTGGCAGCATGATGGAGGTGCAACTGAGAGATATTCAAAAGCTTTCTATACGAGTATCAATTCCTAAATGGCACTGCTCGCACCATGAAGAGACAGTTCCAGTGAACGATCTGGTGCGCAAGTAGGGAACAGCCACTACTCAAATTGCATAACCGACATGCTTCAGCACAACAGAACGAAGCTATTACTGAGATAATGCCTTTTAAAATTTGCGTGACTATTATAAGTGAAGTTGCTTCGTCCAAATAAGATATATATTGCTAGATCTGTGGTGCAATATTTCTAGAGACTCAACGGGTCTGGAGGACTAGCAAGCTCAGATAATGTGAAAGGTTATCGGAGATGGAATAATCGGTTCATAAGAAGTGAGAATGATCTAATTGGCCCCGTGAGAACATTAGCTGCTCATAATATCTTCTACGTCTTCTACTCATCTTCTCAAAGTAAAGATGAGTGCGCTGCGCGAAATTCCTCCCTTGCCAGCCTCTGACCGTAAAATTCATGGTTGAGCAGTAGCATAAGACGAGTCGCATTTTGATATCGATGTGGCAGTGATATTGAGCCCCCAAATGACTAGCAAAAGTGTACATATCATCTCTGTAGCCACAAAATTCACCCTCTGACGTCACTTTGCAGCGGTAACTAACGATATCCTTGCCAGCTAGCTGTATAAGCAAACTTGAGTTGCCTTGAACTGCCCCACTAACATCAGCTTCTCATCTATTGTCTCGACAATCGAATCGACATCGAGATGACTGCACGGCTCCACATCCCGGTCGAACACGCGCAGCCGCTCGTACCAGGCAGACCGACATTCTTCTCGCTCCCCGCCGAGCTCCGCAATGAAATCTACGGTCTCTGCTTCGAGAAGGGATGCCAGCGCATGTCGTTGAACCGGTTCTACCTCAATAAGCCAGACTCGTACATTGCAATCGTACAGACATGCACGCAGGTGTATAGCGAAGTGCGGAGTTACCTTGTTGAGAACCAGGTCGCTTACATCCCAGTAATGGTGGGTATGGACTACAATTACGGAGAGCTAAACAATGAGTACGGTTTGACGCAAGCAACGAAAGACACAATCGCGGCAGCACTCACAGACTTCGCAAATGTGCATTTCCACTTGCACGTCGATCTGGTAGCGGGAGCAAATACCTACAACCCTCACCTCATATTCGCTTCGCTGCGCGACGCTATCCAGAAGTTTCAGGCTCACTCCACGAATCTTTTCATCAAGCGCCGTCTCAACAGCCGACGTGCTACCGTTCACCTCGACCACTTGCTCTCGCTATGGCCCAAGTTCCCCCTAGGACACTGCGGAATGCCTGTCGGCGCGCTCAAGGGCCTAGTCGACCTGCTCGCAAAGGACAAAGCCACGGATTGGGAGATTAGATATTACGTGCCCACCGGGCAAGCCAACAAAACAACCACGTATGGAAACTACTTCAGGGCCACGAATAAGATCAGGGATGCAGAGCTAGCGCAACTGCGTGCCTGCGCCGGGCAATCCGATCACGCACACATCGCTGTCTTTGTGGAGATGTATGGCGAGGACACGACATGGGAGTATGGCGACAAGACAGGCTCAGTGGTGCGCCATCGTACGCCTGCCACGGAGTTCTGGCCAAATGTGCATTTCGATCCTCGGTTGAACCATTTCAGAAAGAACTGGCATTTCGTAAAGACATATCCGCGTTCCATGCCCCTCGAATATTTCGAGGATGAAGCCCTCGCTGCTGCCGAAGAGGACAGCGAGACCACAGATGAGGATTGATGGGGAATGTTCAGATGGATGAACGCACAGACACGTCAAATGGGAAAATAGAATATTCTGGCGGTTTTGCTGAGCTGTATAATTACGGACAATGGTTGGGGATATTGCAAGGGAATCTGGAAACCGAAGGCTAGCATGCAGGCGGTTATAACAAGGTTTTCTTCCTTTTACATGGACATAGAACGCAGGATCGTATGCAGGGAGACTACGGTAGCATTGCAGTGGGAAACCAAAAGCGCCGCAACATCTTAGGGGTAGTCTTACGCTGGAGACGAAGAGAAAAGTCACATCCCAAGGTTCTCAACGATCGCAGTGGTGCTAATACCCTAAGCTCCTGACCCTCTCTTTGCCCAAGATATCCACCAAACTGACGAGCTTGAAACTTGCTTCCTTCGCCGTGCCTCCCCCAGCGAGCTCATTAGCATCATCATGCGTAACGAAAAGGCCGCTCGGAAATTCTTTATTGAGCGCATTGCCAACAGCGGTAATGCCATCCGTGTTGCTCACATGGTCAATGCCCTTCTCTTTATCATCGACAATGGTGAACGTCTCTACATACTCATGCGGCGGTGCGCGTTCGTAGATCAGGTAGGCGGAGATACCCTGCGATGACACCATGATGTAACCGTCGGGGCCTGACTTGGCAGGGACAAGCGTGATACCTTCAACGTCGGCGTGTAGCCCGCTTGCGTCGCCTACAGTAGCAATTTGGACACCGGTATTTGATCCTGTCGGCTCTGCTTCGTAACGCCAGATGCCGAGAGGCTCCTCGCCGATGAAGACAGAGCCAGCGCCTTCGTCGGCGACGCAGCCTTCAACCTGTCCCCCCGAGCCACCCCGAAATTGGCGGACGAGCGTCGTTTGAAGCGTGCCGTTGGCGGTAGCAGTGAGTTCGTATTGAAGATACTGTGCTTTCTTGTCGTTGACGAACAAGTACTGTTTTCCGGAGATCTGAGAGCGATAGGTACATGAGCCATATGGCTCGTAATCTGGAGGTAGCGTCTGACTGCCACCGGGAATGTCGCTGAGGTATCCGGTGCTGTTCACTTTGACGAAGCTTCGCATTTGTTAGCTACGTGTCTGAAAGAAAAACGACATGGGTTACTTACCATAGTGTGTTGTCGCCGCGACACGCTGCATATGCGAGATCGACTTTGCGCCCGCCAACGGTAAAATTGTAAATGACATCGACATTGTTAGGCTCATTAGCGGTAAGTTGCTGCAGAAGCTTTCCTTCAAGATCGAAGACACCGAAGCCTTCACCATCGTTAGACTTCGTCGTAGTGATGATCTTGCTCTGCTCTGGCCTAGTAGGGTGAATCCAGATTGCCGGGTCATCGCCATCTCCACCGTTTGCTTCGGTCTCGTGTTTGGCTTTGACCGCAACAAAAGAACAGTCAGGACCAGTCCATCCATCCTTGCACTTGCAGACGTTGGGGCCATCGCACTTCCCATGGCCAGAACAATCGTTGTTACAGGTCGTCTTTGAACAATCGTTACCACTGAAGCCTGAGAAACAAGAACAAGTCTTGCCGGAGATGAAGCCATTCTTGGAGCATCTGTCAGAGATGGGGCTTGTGCAGCGCTCACAAGGCTTGGTGCTAGGACTGTACTTTGTGTTTGGCTCAATACCAAGCGCAATAAGAGCACCGCCCAGTGAGCCAATAGCGATTCCAGTGTCATCTTCTCCCTCAAAAGCGAGTGCCAACGCGCCGAATTGGTACCCAGCGACTGAGGACTGAAGCACCGACAGTCCTCCTTCTATTGAAAACTCGGAAATGCCGCGCAATGAAATACTTCCCGTATTCTTCATCTTTGAGTTGTATACATCGATGACCTCATCATGGGCTACGAAAAGATACTCGTTAGAAGTACCATGATACGTGGCCAGGCCCTCCACTTCAATCTCTTCGTCGACTGTCTTGATTTCTGGAGGTTGAGTCGACTCTGAAGCCTGGAAAGAATACAAGGGACGGTCCTCTGCGGAGAAGAAGACCTGGCCAGCAGAGAAGACGGTGCAGGTCTCGCCTTCAATGGGAACGGGAAATGTTTGCACCTATCACAAATCAATTCTGATATCAGTTGATAACATATGGATAGATCCCTACCTCGAGTACTTCAACGCGCTTAGCAGCACCTCTGACCAAAAACTGAACCACCATGTTTTTCCCGAACAGGAAGATATAACTCTCCCCGCTTGTAGGACTGTGCCAGACACATGCTGTACTCCAATCTCCTAGCTGCTTCTTGTCGTTGCTTTTCACCGTCTCACCAGTCGTTGAGTCGAAAACTCTGATCAGAGAGTCGGGTGAGGGAATATTGACAATTAGATCACGCCCGTCAATATCGGGAACTGGTACGACAACCTTTGAGCGTCCAGTCTTTAGATGCGATACCTCTTTGAGGGTGCTTCCATTGACAACTGCAAATGTTCTGAACCCACCATCTGCTGCGCCTTTATCGTTGGCAGCTAGAAGAGGCGATGTACCGTAAACGAAGCCGGTGTTCTCTGCTTTGAATCCGGTAGCTGCCGGGATGAGCGTGATATTGGCTTGCTGAGCTGTAACCAAAGACTGAATGGTGCTCGTCCATGCTAGACATGCCGTGGAAAGTTTCATATTGGCAACGAAGCTGTTTGCGAGAGCGGCCTGCAGAAACAAACATGGCAAGGAAACCCATTTTATACGCCAGAATCTCCATGGTGCACGGTCTGAACGTGCATGTTCAAGATGTCATTGGTTTTAATATCTCGACGGTCGTCACACCTATTTGAGGATCACCCGCCATGAATCCATGTCCAAGGGATGGGATAAAGTTAGAATGCGTGCTGATTAACGTTAGACTCGGTCAGGATATTGACCAATTGCAGGACAGCTCATGAAAACGTGAGACAGCCATGCAGGGTTAGTCGCCACGGATCGACATCCTTCGTTTACTTGAGAAGCAAATGAAAAGGGCATGGGTGCCTTCATTTTCTTATAACAGCAAAGGGTAATTCTATGTGTACGTCGATGTTCAATGTCTTGCTTGCAGGACCAAAGTGACTGTTGCGAAGATTTCCACGCCTCACTCTGGAATTATCCTGGCTTATACAACAGCAGGCGCAGTGGTATCCTTGAATTATTTTCTGCATTACACAACGGCGGGGTTTGAACAGCACGTCCGGCAAAGGCGTCGCTTTCACAGTTACAACCACAAATTAACTTAATTTCAATGTTAAGAAATTCGAGCAGGTGATGAAGTTGCTGACGGCCAAGAATGCTTGGAATTCTGCATGGACAGTAGTTTTGCTTGTAGTCGCTGTGGCAACATACACACTACCTTCAACTAACAATCCGTACATATTCTACTCAATATCTTGCAGCATGACATGCACCACTGATTTCGAGGCCGCGGCTCTAGTATCAATTTTTACACACTATACCGAGCCATTCACCTCGATATTCCAGGCTTTACTGTGTTTGCAGACCCCGAAATGTTTGATTAATCTAAGATGAAAGAGTAGCACACGCTATAGACACGTGGTATGCCCAGTGTACTGTTTGATATCAATTATCCAGCAATTTACCTACTCTGTATTCGATACGCAGAATATTCGATCTTGTAATCGTGATTGTTGAAAGTCTTAGGTGCGCTGTCACTACCATAAGCTCCAGCGGCCACAGCCACTTCAGCGATTTAGCTCACGCATAAGCTTTTGTTAATTTCCCTCCATGTATAAGTACCCCCAGTAATACAACTTCAGTTTATCGATTTTTCTAGGATTCCAATCTCAGTTCAAAATGTGTTCCCTAAATACATGCCCTTCTGTCTCTCTAACAACCAACTGTCCTTTAAACGAAGTACTTGATATTATTGTTTCAAAATACTTGATAATCAACCAGAAGATGTGTCAAAGTATTGGTATCCTTGCCTATGCGACGATTCAGAGGAAGATCAAGGGTGCGATTGCTGTTAGCGTGAGCCGCGATTTGATCGTAATTATATGTTGGCTTAGGATAGAGAAGGATGCATTGGTACGATAGAGGTACATGTAAACACTTGGCTGATGATTATGCAAATTGAATGAATTCCTAATGCTGTTGGCCTCTTGTCCGATATAATTATCCGGGGCATCGAGAGGTATGCTATAGTACCGATTTTGAGTCCGTGTAATCTCTGATCTCTCGCGATCGAAAGCTTAACGGCCCGCTCGCAAAAATAACACCTCATGTACCTCCAATTACACACCGATGTACGTATGTGCCAAGGATCACAAGTAAGCACTACTGTACCCGTGCGCTAGTCGAGCCAGGTTAGTAGTTAAGCCACCCTACTGTAGTGGATTTATTGCCCACAAGAACGTGTGCTCAATGCAGTAGTAGAGATAGTATTAATTTTGTGTGTGTTAGTTGTTGTCTGAGTGATGTTCGTCGCGACCCTTCGTCGCGATACCCCGTTCACCTCGCCTATCGGAGTGCCCTTCGGCCTGTGCCCTGTGCCTGATTCCTATATCCCTATTCACTCTACCACACTACTAATATTTTAACATTCTAAAAATAAGGCTACATAATACTAAGTTATTAATATTTATAATATTTTATAACCTTTAGGAATGCACAAGGCGTTGCGATCGTTCTAAATTCGAAAAAGTTTATTTGTTGTACGCTTATGGCTACCCTACCTGTGTATGTTTACTAAGTTAATACCACATTTAACTAAGTATAAGGTGCTAGAATAGCGCCTTAACTACTTTCTTACATTACTATTACTACAATACCGCGTTGTGAAGATCTGCTGTTAAGTATCGATATCACTTCTAAAACAATAAAAAAGATTATTAAAAAAATATATTAGTCTCTATCCTTAAGGGTAATAAAATTTAAGAATCTTAGCTATTATATATAGCTCTATAGTCTTATTTTCATAATCTTTTAGTGTTGTTAGGTTACGTATTTGATTATGCTGCGTATTTGACGTACAGACACGGTAGACCTACACAGTCAGCAGTCAGCACTAAACGTCGTGTTGCAATCTAATAATTTCGATAAGTTTTCCTATAAAACAGCCCCAAATTTTCTGCCAGGGTACAGTACACTTGCAAGAACTCATTTACAACCAGGTCTAAGATTTTGTCTCTATCAGTCTGAACTTATTTATACCTACCCAAAGGTCGCACTACCATCATAATGCACAAGCAGCTCTTCAACATCCTTCTTGTCATCTTGCCCTTTGCTGGCTTCGCGTCTGCTAAGTTAGGCTACATTTACTGTAAATCGGCTCCAGTTAAGTGGGGAGTACGTACATACATCACTGTGTTTGAGGCGTTTGTCAATAAATAGCAAAGACGCCCGAAAATTGTCATGGAGACGATACCGATGCCTGCAGATTCTTATGTCCACAGAGTGTGAGTCTTGCAGTTGTTGGAATATTACTATGACAGTAAATAACGTTGGAGTAGTGCGGCCCGGACTTTCAATCAGCATGGGCCAATCCTGAAGAAAATTGTGATTGCTACTGCGCCACCAACGCATCCCCAACGGGATAACTACTGTCATCGGATAGCTATCGCAAACCGGAATCTTACTTCACATGCTTAGATCATTCTGAGAATTGATGCTATAAGTCGCAGACTTGTCCATGCGATGATATCGAGGGAAGGGAACACTGATGCAACATTGAGGAGGATACATGGTTGCTAGATGACAGCTAGAGAATGGAAATCAGGCTTCGAAGAGAAACGTAGTTCGTTATCTAACTGCTCTTGTAGCGGTGAAGAATGCTCTTGTTAGTCTCCTCATCCCGGTTGCTATGCCAATTTGTCAAGTCCAATATGTCCTCGTTTGAAAGCATGACTGGAATACTCAGAGTACCTGCATGATCATCTGATGCAAATGATCGGTCGATGCTCCCAACGTCACTTCCGTGCGATAAGGGGCTGCGGAGACATTTGGCACATCATCGCCCGTTCCATTACCAGATGAGCTCCTGTTTTATAAAACTAAGAAGTAGATGGTGAAGTCGAATTTAAGAAGTGTGAGACTCAGTCGCAATCTAGGCTACACCAACTTCTACCGGCAAATTTTATCTGCCGTGCGGGTAGTGATGGCCACCGTAAGATCTTTTTTGAAGTTGTCTTGATGGAGTCGGTACATAGGGAGTGAATGAGATATGACCAGCCATAGGTAGAAGATTCTGGTGAGGGAAGCTGGAAAGAGGAAAGCAACGCTGCGCAGTATTCATAGTAGACTCAGGTGCTACTATCTTGCTACGCTACTAAGCAAATTTGGTACTCCTTCACGTTGGTACCGTGGAATTACCGTCGCCGTGGGTGCTACTGATTTACGTGTACCTTCTCATTAAATATCACTAGCCTTTATGGTTCACGTACCTAAATGTTGCAGACTTTCCACTGCATTTTGCGTTGAATTGGCAGACCCTGTACCCATCGGATCGCCACCGCTTTTGCAATTGGCGGCTAATGAGTTTCTCCCAAGGTCAGTCTTGAAGATACGCGCGCATGCAGCTAAAGGTCTTGGTAGGATTGCGTGAATTCACACAGTACCTAGTCTGGTAGCGATGTGTCATGGTGAGCTCGGATCAACCTTGCATGTCGACGTACGTTTGAGGGCAGTGTGAAGAATATGCAAAAGGATATGCATTACTAGGCGCTGGTCTGTAACAAGGGGTAAAAGTTTAGGACGTGGCGAGACAAAGAGTTATTTCTGGATTGCGTTTCCGGCGGAGGATTGGGAGGTGTATGATGATAATTTGTAGTCTGGTTGAGATGTAAGAAGCGTGGTCAAGGAGGTCGATCAAGTGATGGGAAGTTTTTAAAAGTAGGTAAGTAGCAGAGGACTATAGGAAGAGAGTATATGGTGGTGATGTGCTTATGAGTTGTGTAAGGGATGGTGAAAACAGTGGCAGCATGCAAGACAATAATGATAGGGTTTGGCATTTCCTAAATTAGAGCAGAAGCATGATGCCGATCTTATCATTTTGTATTGATATACAGATATCGCTTCTAGTCTTGATAAACGCCATATTCCAAATCGAAAAATAGGCCAGACATGGGCAGTCCATTTTCATCACCATGTCGACGGGAGCCACAATCGTTACCCTATTACCCAATGACGCAAAAGAAAACGCCATTTATATGCAAAAACACCATTTGCCTCACTTCTTCGGTCCAGACCTACCGAGCTTCCTTAAGAACGCGTTCTGTACTCCCTTTGTTCCCTTGAGCTCCTTATTCCTACTCTTGTTGACCTCGATGTACGACATAGTTTGGCCGCCAGAGAATTCCGAAAGTGTACCAGCCGCCCTCCGCACGCCGTTCTTCTTCTTGTTGCCCTTTTGCGAGGCGTACTTTGTGCCAAACGCGTCACCCTCGATCCTCTCTTCCTTGGCGTCTTCTTCCTTGGCAAGCACAACGTCTGTGAGCAGCTCGCGTCGCTCTTGCGGTGTTGCGAAGGCCAGTTGGGGAAATGAATCTAGGCCTTCGAGACGGGTGATTACTTTGAAGGCATATCCTTGGTCGACGAGGAAGGCTTGGCGCTTTGACGAGTAGTACATTTCGTCTGTGTCTTTGGAGACAAGGGAGTAAAAGAAGGCATTGAAACCTTCGTCATTCCTCCTCTTGGCACGCAGAATTCTACCCAAGCGTTGGGCTTCTTGACGACGCGAGCCATAATGTGATGAGATCTGAATCAGACATGTTGCCTCGGGAAGATCCAGACTGGTGTCCCCAATTTTGGACAAGAAGATTGTGTTGACGAGGTCGTTGTGCTGGAAGTTTTCCAAAATTCGCAGACGTTCTTGTTGAGGCGTAGCCCCGTAAATGTACGCCTTGCCGAGTTTGCGAGAGTACTTTTCCAGTGCGTAGACGTTGTCTGAAAAGACGATAATCTTGTCACCTCGTGATTCGTGGTAGTTGATCAGGAACTGGCATGCTTGGAATTTCTTCGGGTTCATGATTGATAACAATGCACGCTTCTGGAGGGACGAAGGCTTGAGCCATTCGGTATAAAACTCGGGCGTCATCTGGCACCAAACTTCGGCACACTGCACTTTGGCAATATGGCCCTGTTCAGACAATTCTTGCCAGTTGGCTTCGTACAGCTTAGGTCCGATCAGGAAATTGAGATCGTCAATCTTGTCATCTTCTCGCAAAAGGGTAGCGGTAAGGCCGAGTTTTGCGTGCGAAGCAATCTCATAGGTGACCTTTTTGAAGATGTTTGCGGGTACAACGTGCACCTCGTCGGCTATCAGTAATCCCCATTCTTGACCTCTGATGAATTGCATCACTTTCTCAGCATCATGCGAACGCTTTCTAGCGTTACTGATCATAGAGTAGGTGCTGATAATAATGCCAGCCTGACGAGGAAACCTGGTCTTGTTATCTGCAGTAAAGACGGCAACATCCTCAGGGTTGATGTTGGACCATTTGATGAACTCGGCTCTCCACTGAACAACAGACATGGCGCTGGTGCACAGAACAATGACAGACTTCTTGACACCACAGGCGGCTGTAATGCCAACCAGCGTCTTACCTGCACCACAAGGCAACACGATGATGCCTGAACGTGCTCGAGAATTTGAGAACATCTTACCAAGGGCCTTCTCCTGGTAGTATCTTATCTGCGCATGGGGCTTAAGGTCGATTTCCAAGTTTGGATTTGTATCATCGTTGTGGAAATCATATTCTTCGGTAAGCGGAAGACCAATGGCTCGACAGCGTTTGACCACCTTTTCGCGCTCCTCACTCCTTATCTGGAAGGAGTGAACCTGCGCTACCTCCTCGTCATCGTCGTCTTCTCTAAGGGTGGCAATCATGTCGCTGGGTGCTGGGTTCTGGACTGCTTCTGGCTGTGGTTGCTGCGCCATGTTGTTTGCACCAGCAGCTAGCTTGGTACCCGGAATGGCCATCTGGCCAATCTTGGGAGCGGCCTCCTTGATGAGGCCGTCGGTGGCGTCTGCCCTGCATCCTGCGACTATGGGATCGCGCAGAAGTTTCTGGAGTATGGTCGGATCTTCACTTTCAATATATGACAGCGTCTTCTTCAAGACGATCTTGGCCTTGCCGAAGGCGGATGTTGACTTTTCGACAAACTGGATGATGGCGCCAGACAGGGCTGTCTTGGAATAGCGGTCCAGCTTGTCGATAATCTCCTCCTTGGAATGACCGACACTGACGGCGGCGAAGAGACTGTGGGTGGTAAGTTGGTACTCGTGCATCTTGGAGACACGCGACTGCGGCTCGGCGATGTTGATTAAAAAGTCCTGGGCCTCATCGAAGAGGGGATGGAAGGACTCGAGAATAATGCCGCCAGCATCGTTGACCCAGAGCGGACGATCGAAGTGGTCTGGCTTGAGCGGCGCACTCCACTGGTCCGACTTTCTAAATAAATCTGCGGCGGCGTCTCTGATCCTCCCAGCGCGTGCCCGCTTTGTCATGGCTTTGACGTCGAACTCTTCCTTGAGCTGGTCGAACGTCTCCTGGTCGCTCATGGGACCCTCGTCGTTGTCGTCCCAGCCATCCTCGGCCTCTGCGTCTGCTGCTGTTTGCGCTTTGCGCTTGGGTGGCATCGTGGCGATTCTATTACCTGTGAGCGCAGGGTTGGGAGGGTCTAGTGGACGGCGATGTTGAGGATGCGGGGGAATTTAAGGTGGCGGCAGTCGAGACGGAGACGGAGGCGGTTGAGGAAGAGGCACAGACAAAAGATGGAGAAGGGTCAAGGCAGCAGTGGATGATTAGGTAATGGCCCAAAGTAGCGCAGCTGCACCCAACAAGGTATAGAAGACTGGTAAAATGATGCGATGTCGTCCTGTACAGGTGAGGTTTGAGTAATGGCGCGCTAAAGGCCGCCGTCAACGCGCGCATACGCGAAAGCATGTGCATGTGCATGTGAATGAATGGCCGGGGTTGGCTCGGGCTGGCCGGCGACGTCACCAGATCTCCGGCGAGGCTGCACTGCACCCACGACATCCAAAGCTGAAAGCAAGCAACACATTGCTGACCTCAGAATGCGCACATGAAGACGTGACATGCTTCCCAATGGGCGCATCCGACTCAAAACTCTCCTTCAAGCAGGGCATTTTCCGCCTGTCTGAGCCCAAGCAGATTCCGCCAGACAATGTCTACTGGACCAGCGTAAGATGCTTGCGTTTGCGCCATCTTTGCAGTGCCTGACTGACCACATCGCCAGTTCTGGGAGCTGCCAGAGTCGACTGAGGATGTCTTCTCGCTCTTTTCGCCCGCAGATATTCGCCGCACCCGCGACAACAACCTGGCCAACCTAGAGACGCTCATCCTCGCCGTTACCTCACGCCTCATTGTCCTCCGCAACCACCCTTCCTTCCCCGACCCCGAGCTTGCACCCGAGCGCGATGCTCTCAACTGCATACGCGTCCTGACCCGACTCCTTCCTTTTCTGTACGAGGCCGACCACCTAGAGACGTGGGAGGACCAGTTCTTCTGGGCTGCGCGGCGGAAGCGCAGCCGGCGGGGCCAGCTGGTGCGAAGCGAGGTCATCTTCGACGAGGCCGATCCAGAGCAGACGCCCACGGAGAAGGAGCCCGAGTTCGAGAATGCAAAGCCGCTAGCTGAGGAGATTATCGACACGCTCATTGACTTGCTGTTCTTCTCCGACTTCACTCTTCCCAAGGTCGCGGCCGGCAAGAACAAGGTTACGTATGCGATATGGCAGAGCGGCGTTGGCTGCAACACGCCTATCGCGTCGACCAAGGAGTTTGAGAGCAACAGAACCGAGATCTTGCGCCTCTTGCTGACACTGGCAAGCAAGTCCATGTACATGTCTGCGGGTATGCATTGCCCTGTCTTGTACAATCGAGATCGCTGTGCTGACCGGTCCAGGTATTCTCCCAGTAAAGGGCGTCAAGGCCATTACGTACATTGCGACATGTCCCGACAAACAAGTCGTCTTGTCTGTTCTCTGCTCGCTCTTGAACACAGTAAGCGCATATGTGTGTGCTACTACTGTCACACACTAACACTCGCAGACACTCAAGTACAACCCCGCCACATGGCGCGTGCCATACGATCACGTCGTTTTTAAAGACCAACGACAGGTCCTAGTCACATACTGCCTGCAACTACTGCTGGTTCTCATCTTGTACCCCATTCCCGAGTCTGGCAACGGTCCGGCGCCCAAGAACTTCTTCCGCCACTTCCTTGGCCGCCTGCATCGCCCCCAGGACTTTCAGTTCCTGGTTGATGGCATGACAAGAATACTAAATCAGCCGGTACGTCTGACATGGCGATACCATTTTGCAATACTAACGAACGGTAGCTCCAAGCAAATACTTCCTACCTACCCGGTAGTCACAAATCGCTGACCTGGGCGCCTGAGATGATCATGCTCTTCTGGGAGGCATTGCAGTGCAACAAGCGCTTTCGCTCCTTTATCATTGACACTGACAGAGCCCATGACTTTGTCGTGCTAGTACTATACTATGCGATTGATCAACGCAACGACCCGTCCAAGCAAGGTCTTGTGCGCATGTGCATCTTTGTACTTCAAACATTAAGTGTCGAGCCACAGTTTGGAAGGAGCCTCAATAAGACATTCGAAGGCCAAGAGTCGCTTCCAGCTAGTATACGCATACCCAACTTCCATGGGACATATGCCGACTATGTCATTACGGTATGTACCACGCCCGTCATAGATACATTTGCTAATTGTGCTAGTCTATCTACACACTGCTTACTACCGGCAAAGGCAGATTAGATGCCATATACCCAGCTCTACTTGCTATTCTCAACAACATTGCAGCTTACGTCCAGAACCTTGGGCGTGCTTCAAGCTCTAAGCTGCTACAACTCTTTGCTTCCATGTCATCACCCAGTTTCTTGTTTGCCAACGAAAACAACCACACACTCCTACATTCACTATTGGAAGTACTAAACGCCATCTTGGAGCATCAATATCAACGCAAGTCTGATTAGCAAGCCTTTCATGCTCTCTCGCTAACCCTGGAATAGACAACCCAAATCTTGTGTATGCTATCGTGCGATCGCAGAAGAAGTTCCAAGCACTGAGGGATTTCACACTCGAAAGCGGTCAAGAGGAGCTCGAACGCCAGAACCAGCAGCGTAAAGAGGGCTCGGATGACCTTTCGCGCACAGCTTCCATCGATAGTCTGAGAAGCCCTACGGTAGCCCGCACACCCACCCTCGGCAACGTACCAGAAGAAGACAGTGCCTTTGCCATTGGCGACGACGACGACGACGACGACGACGACGATGATGGTGATTCAGATACAGAAGGGGCACGTCTATCAGAAGCTCGAAGATCACCTATACAATCACCTTCAAATGCTTCTAGAAGCGCATCTAGAGCATCCTCGGTAGATGACTCGGTGCCCCTCCAACTACGGGGTATGTCAGAGAAAGCACGAGGCAAGATGCCTGTGGGCCAGCCTGCTTTCTCTCGCCAGAACAGCATGACCAGTCTCCACAGTCTAGCCGGACCAGTACTGGCCACCAATGACTTCTTCACTCCTTCTGTACCTTGGGTAAGCTAGCTCGTTGCAAGCGCTTGACTTTGCTAATTTTGATTCTAGCTCGAAGCATGGCTTTCCGGACTCCCACTACACACCATTCTCATGCTCATCTCGGAGCTTAGTCCTAAGATACCTCAAACAGCCAATTCACAAGATACCGCCGAGGCACTAAAAATCATCCGCGAAACGGAGGTCCGTGGTATCGAGCCGTCGCCTATCAGGGTCCATCTCTTCGAATGGTCACCCTTGTCGCTTGGTTGGTACGAGTCGCTCCTTTGGGGCTTTGTGTTTGCGGCCGAGATGCTAGTTGCGAAGGGTACGGCGGGGGTTTGGAACAACACCAGTATACGGTTGTTCAAGGTGCAAGAAACGTCTGCCGCAGCCCCTTCGCTTTTGCAACCCAGGGGGGCGGTAGATGCTGTAGGAAGCAACCTTGTCCAACGCATTGGATCCCTCAACATTCGGGGTGCGGTGGCGCAAGCTTCTCAGGCTGCGCAACGCTCGCCGTCGAGCACAGGTGGCGGTGCAGGTCAAGGGACTGTAAGAGATGTGTAAGGCTGAGTAGATGTTACGATTACATGGTGTCATCGGAATCAGTATCCGACATGTGGCGAATTATGCAGTTTGCCACTTGGCTTACTTGCTCCACTAAAGTCGTTCTGGCGGAGGGGATGCGTGATGATTGGTGTTCCTGACGATCATTGCGGCCACTCTGCATATTTTTTTGCCACTCTGAGTATGTAAGCTAGATAGGGTAGAAGTTGCTGAACAAGAGTTGAACAAGTTCTTCCACTTTTTATGCCTTTGGAATGATTTTCTGGTAACGATGTTGTCTTGGTAGGAGAGTCGACGTTGGCTGCAATAATGCCATCTCAATCACCATGTTATGGAGACTTTAGGCTAACGCCAAAGTGCCGGATAGGGAAAGTGGTGTATAAAGACTGTGGATTGAGGATATAGGTATACAAAGGTTTCCTATTATATTGTATCCCCACACTCCCAAAGAGGGAAGTCGTGCGGTAAGAGGCGTTGATTGAAGATATAGGTATAGGTGGGATGTTGTAAGCTTTTGTGGCTTAGAGGGGGTAGGTACAGTGGGGAAAGGGAAGGTGAAGCGCTAAAAAGCCAGATGAGGAAGTTTGGAAGTAAGAAGCGTCGATCGAGGATATAGGTATACGGGACGTAGTATGTTTCTAATACAGGCAGCGGGAATCGTATTGGTGGCGCATTGCTTGTAATGGGTTAGATGAGAGGGAAGCGTGCAGATGGTGTGTGGCTACATGGCCTTGGCCTTCGGACGCACGCCGGTGGCATTCATCTTCTTGCTGCGCTGTAGGTCTGGCATCCCATGAGCAGGCGGCCATCCAGGTACAGCACGGGTTCCTCGTAGCACATATAGAGGCTGGGGTATTGGCCTTATGTGCACAGTAATAAGGCCCATGACGATACAGAGCCCGAATTGGGAGCGGGTTCGGGGGGCCAAGGATGGCGGTAGCATACTTCCTGGACGCGCACGCTCTGCACGATGGTCGGCGCAGCATTTTGCAAACTTGGTTCCTTCAATATTGGTGTCAGGCTGGATGGGCTGACGGGAATGAAGTGGCCGTCGGTGGGGCAGACCAGCCACTTGGGAATGGGCGGTGACGTCTAATGCAAAAACACCGCACTCGTTAAAAATCATTGTCGCGTGAACGCCCGAAGCTTCCACAACGTTGCCGCCCCCCCAGCAGCAGCAGACACGCTGAATCCGACCTGTAACTCGTATATTAGAGTGCGCGCAGTAAGTTTCTCATTTTGAATTCCCGACGGCACACAATTGTCACGCCTGCCCGCGTCTTGCAAAAGGAAAGCACAGACTCATCACAACCCAGATTCTCCATCAGCGCCCAACGCCAGAAACTTTGGCCTCAACAACACCGTCACGCTGGCAGACCTACTCCTGACATTTTTCAATCCTGCATAGGCTACTGTAGCCCGCAGACTGTCTATCGCCGCCCACCTCGGCTCTTCTATGCGTCGCGAGGACCTGGTACGCTTTCTGTCCAAGCCTGCGAAGTGAGTCGTCAAGCAGCGTGTACGGCATCCAAACAAACGGCGCTGACCCTTTGTACAGGCCTCGATAACACCCGCCACACCTTTTCATCTACCGCCTACCTTGAAACCTTTTTAAAAGCAGATCTCCTCGTCTGCTGGATTCGATACTTGCCCAGGGTATCGGAATCTGGTATCGCGAGGACCCTACCGACTGCCACCATTTCCCGGCGCAAGGCCTCGTTTATTCCGCTCAACGCCCGACCTCCCTAACATCGACTACGGTCGGTATCACACATCTACACACACTGCTGCTGGCACACGCCAGCCTCGCTTTCTTCTTTGCGCCCGTGGGCCAATTCTTCTCAGGCGAGCACCGCATTGCTTGTCTGAGCGAGGTTGTGCTGCACACAGCTTCATAGCTAGTTCGGTCGTCGAGCTTCCAACCAAGCCGCACGGCAAACACTTTGGCTACATCTGTTCCGTGTGCGCGAGAGCCACCCAAATCAAGACATGGTCGCTACCGTTGAGATCCCTCAGCACTACACTGCCTCGCCGTCGTCACACATTGGTACTCCTCACTTGACCATCAACAAGGAGGCTACTATTGATCTCGACTCGACGAACTCTTTCGAGGGTCCCGAGAAGCTTCTGGAGGTATGGTTTAGCCCGTCCGCTACAGAGCTGCCTGGACAGGCGGGTCCTCTTGGGCTGAAGAAGGTATCTGCCGAAGTATGGAAGGACATGCTTGATCTGGTCAACTGCAAGGTTCTCTCCGTCATCGAGTCTGAACATGTCGATGCCTACCTTCTGTCCGAGTCGAGCATGTTTGTTTTCCCTCACAAGGTCGTGCTCAAGACCTGCGGTACTACCACTCTGCTCTGGGGCCTTACTCGCATGCTCGAGATTGCGGTCGAAGCCGGCTTCCCCTTTGTCACCCCAAAGGCGTCTGGAGTTGCCCCAGCTGCCACCCCGTACCGCGTCTTCTATAGCAGGAAGAACTTCCTCTACCCCGATCAGCAGCGCGGACCCCACCGCAGCTGGCGTGATGAAGTTCGTTATCTCGACGACCGCTTCCAAGGTGGAAGTGCCTACATGATTGGCAAGATGAATGGC
>Ga0265780_10004501_pt1 | contig 17921 bp, 14 predicted proteins | sample P1T30metagenome_FD_192432 | JGI IMG/M metagenome (GOLD analysis project Ga0265780, IMG submission 192432) | Plant litter microbial communities from East Loma Ridge, Irvine, California - P1 T30 | ecosystem: Environmental > Terrestrial > Plant litter > Unclassified | place: USA: California...
AATACGGATACGCGCTACTATTGGGATTTGAGCGAGAATATCTTTCGGTATGGACCTGGTTGGGACAGGGAGCAGGTTGGTTTGGGCAATATTCATACGGTGGATGAGAGGGTGGGGGTGCAGGCGCATTTGGATACGGTCATGTGGATGTGGGGGTGGATTAGGAATATGGATGAGGCGGTTTTGTGAGGGGTGGAGTGTTAGGGGTATGGGAGATGGGAGATAGATGGGGATGGTTGGAAGGGGGTTGGAATGGCTTGTATTGAGATAGCAGTAAGGAACAATAGTGGCAAGAGCATGAACTCAATAGTTTGATATCCTCACGCCTTTGAGACAGAGAGCATAGGTAAATGTGTTTGATTGAAAAGATTCATTCTTTCATCAAAAGCTCTGTGCATTATGGTATAGATGTGCTATAAGAATGTACCACTCTCGACAGATACCTTCCGAGAGTGGTGCAAGTATCCTCCGAGAGTGGTACAGTCTCAATCACATCTATACCATAATGAACACCGCTTCGATGAACATGATGAGAATTTTGTCTCTCTCTCTCTCTCTCTCTCCTCTTCCAACAGCAGCTATGCTACGTTCTCATCTTCTACCATGAAATGCTCAGCTAAACCCAACGCCAAAATGTGTATGTACACGCAACAAAGCGCTCATAAGACGCATCGAACGATTAAGAGAAAACCATGATATCATATCGAATCCCATCTTCAGGCACACATCATGCCCACAACCATCCAATCAAAAAAGAAAGAGGAAAGCACAGTCGCTGACGTCGATGGAGGGTACCCGCTCGACCGCTCGATTGCAACGTAAAGGAAAATAACATCGAAGTGGAAATCCGCTAGTCAGTCTGTCAAAGTCGTAAGAAAAACATGTCGGAACCGAAAACAACCGTCTAGTGCTTGGGGCAGCAGCATACGTGTGGACCACTCTCGATGACCTCCTTGGTGGCTTGGTCTTCGTACTTCTTGAAGTTCTCCATGAAGAGCTTGCCGAGCTTCTCGACTTCGCCCTTGAAGTCGGCGGTGCCGTTCCACGACTTGGCGGGGTTGAGGAGCTCGTCGGGAACGTTGGGGCAGGTCTTGGGGACGGAGAGGCCGAAGGTTTCGTAGGTCTCGTATTCGACGTTGGCGAGCTCGCCTGAGTGGATGGCGTCGAGGATGGCGCGGGTGTACTTGAGGGGGCAGCGCTGTGGGGATGTTAGCATGTGTTATGAATGACCCTTGTTGGGGGAATGTCTTACCTTGCCGCCTGTGGTAGCACCGGCACCGACCCAGCCGGTGTTGAGAAGCCAGGCATTGGCGCCGTGTTGTTGGATCTTCTCCGCGAGCATCTTGGCGTAGCGCATGGGGTGGAGAGCGAGGAAGGGTTGAGCGAAGCAAGAAGAGAAGGTAGCCTGGGGCTCGGTGATACCCTGCTCAGTACCGGCCATCTTGGAGGTGTAACCGGAGATGAAGTGGTACATGGTCTGCTCGGGGCTGAGCTTGGAGATGGGAGGAAGGACACCGCGAGCGTCGCAGGTGAGGAGGACAATGTTCTTGGGGTGGCCTTCTGAGATGCAGGGGATCTTGGTGTTCTCAATGTACTCGATGGGGTAGGCGCAGCGAGTGTTCTCGGTCAGGGTGTCGTCGTCGTAGTCAACGACACGGGTTACTGGGTCGAAGACAACGTTCTCAAGGATGGATCCGAAGCGGATGGCGCCGTAGATATCTGGCTCCTTCTCGGCAGAGAGACCGATGCACTTGGCGTAGCAGCCACCTTCGATGTTGAAGACACCAGTGTCGCTCCAGCAGTGCTCGTCGTCGCCAATCAAGGCACGCTTGGGGTCGGCAGACAAGGTGGTCTTGCCAGTTCCGGAAAGACCGAAGAAGACAGTGACATCGCCGTTCTTGATACCCTCGTTTGCGGAAGAGTGAAGAGTCAGGACGTTGTGCTTGACAGGCATCTCGTAGTAGAGAACAGTGAAGATTCCTTTCTTCATTTCACCTATGGGCAAGTCAGCGTCGTTCTTGAAGAAGCAGTAGAAGTAAGAATGTACTCACCAGCGTACTCGGTACCGAGGATGACCATCTCCTTGTCGGCGAAGTTGAGGGCGACGGACGTTGACGAGGTCATACCGCTAGTGTACCTGTTGGCAGGGAAAGCACCGGCATTGTAGATGGTGTAGTCAGGTTCGAAGTGTTCCAGCTCTTCCCTCGAAGGGCGGATCAACATGTTGCGCATGAAGAGAGCATGGTAGGCACGAGCGCAGACGACACGAACGCGAATCCGGTAGCGCTTGTCCCAGCCGGCGAAGCCATCGACGACGTAGATGCGGTTCCTGGTGTTGAGGTAGTCGATGGCACGCTCACGGTTGATACGCCAGACCTGAATGGGATGTCAGCAAGAGCTCAAGATGCGCACGTGATGATATTCCAGATGGATCGATGGAAGTTGATCCGTCATGCAGGCGCGATGCGGGGCAGCCGAGCCCCAGAACCGCGCCACGTGCAGGGATGCGAACTCCTTCGGGTATGCGCCTAGCGTACATGACGTCTGCCGCCAAAATTTCACAAGCCAATACCGCGGTTTGACGTAGACAAAAGTTTAATGCGTAGGAAATGCGGAGAAGACTTACGTCGGCCTTCATCGGCTTGTTTACTGGACCCCACCAGACGTCGTCTTTTGACGAGTCCTCCTCGACGATGCGCTTGTCCGAGGGTGAGCGGCCGGTCTTGGCTCCTGAGTATGCTGAGAGAGCGCCTGAGGCTGTGATGGCTGAGCCGGTCTCGTATACGAGCGCATCTTCGTAGAGAGCGGCGACTGAAGGGTTGGCGATCTAGCATTGTTAGTATTTGAGTTGAGGTTTGTACGCCCAGGTAAGCTTACAATGGCTACACGGTCATAGTCGATGTGTGCCTTGTCGTGGAGGGACTCTTCAATCTCCGTGTGTTCCTTGTTCGGCCTTGAGATAGTTGTTAGTTTAATCCAACTCAATTGACCTGAGGTCAGAGAAAGGATGGCACTCACGCAACGCCGGAAGGGTGGAGATTGGTCTTGTTGACGCTTTGAGAAACCATGGTGTAGGATATGAGTGGAGAGATGGAAGAGGAATGGAAATTAGAACGCTGTTGTTTTGACACCTGTTGACGGGCAAAGTCTTGGGCCAAAGGAGCTGGGGATGCAGTTCTAACAACGGGGTCCGAGGCAGCTTTAATACCACTCGAAGCCATTCTGACGACGTCGTCTGCGCTCAGGCTGGCACTGCTGGGCCGGGGACAAGCTAGCGCTACTGTCGCTGATTGGGTAATGGCGCGTGTTTGGGTAGTGGGAGTGCCGGTCGGCTCACGAGGGACGAAAATAACGCGGAGCTGGGCACGAGGGCTGGGTGACTTCGGAAGGAGCGCCCGGCAAGTGTAACCACGACACCCAGCTTTATGGCTGCCAAAGCTTAGGCCGACGACGCGCATGGAATGGCAAATTCTATTCTTCTCTAGCTAGGACTAAGATGAGGTCTGCGGTCACGGTTGTGTCATGGTCGACGACTTTTCGCAGTACCGGAGCCCTCGTGACGACTGTAACAGCTGCGTGAACGGCAATGCGCGCGTCGGTATTGGCTGGAGGGGCTGATCGCACTTACCCCACATTCACGCTCGCTGCAAGCGGTAAAGGCTCAACGACCTTTCGTCATTGTTTCATTGGGCCACATTACGAACATTTCGGCTATAACGACTCTTGGCCTATTTCTCGCCGGACAAGCTGTGCTATTGATCGTAGACCTCGGTTTGATTTAGGAGGGTGACTAGAGCGGCCATGAACGAACAGTACGAAATGCCTCATCCCACAATCAGTACATGCGCGTCAATATTGCGCATCGCGATAATCAATAGTCGACAGCATAGCTCGGCCACAGGAGGCGGTGCAAAGATACCACAGTTCCGGTTCCAGCTCGTGTGCAGTTTGCGATCCACACAGACCCCTGCACTATGATGGAACGCCTTTCGGCTTAGTCCTTCGATTTCACGATGCACAAATCAAGGGCCTCGGACGGGCGGCGCTGCCCATCGGAAAAGCTGAGGCATTTCGATGCTTCTCACGATGCCTTGTTAACCCGATACCTGCAAGATTGGGTTTGCATGTGTCAAAGTGCCGAGCATCTCGTGTGAGCGGTCTTGTTAATCGCGCATGGCTCGACAGCTACGACAGAGACCAGCACATCCATGATAACTCCACACGTCAAATGTACAGTGGAACTGCAGTCTGTACACATGACAGCTGCGCTGTCAAAATTACTATTAAATGCTACACCGCTGGCTATACGGGTGACTATGGTGGACGCTACAACCAAGCCTGTACGTACAGAGAAACTCTAGCACATGCTCTAGATCCCCAAGAGGCATTTCGCGGGGAATGCACGAGGCGGAAATGAGCCCCACAGTGCGCTGGGATGGGCCGTCCCAAAGCTGCGTCTCCCAGCCTTGCGCGTTCCGGCCGCGGGCAGGCTAGGAGTTTTCCGGAACCCGCGTCTTCGCAGTCGACGTCGAAGCATGTCGCTACACACTGTGCCGAATATCTGCTATCTTTGAAATCTCTGTATCAAGCTGCATCACCGCTCTGCTTTTGCTTTGCCTCTTTCTTTTGTTTGCGCGCGGCCGGGCTGAAGAAAGACTTGATCTGGCGTAGGCCGCCCAAGTACAGCCAAGTGCAGATGAAGACGACGGAAAAGTTGAAGAAAATATACGCCCACATAATGCCGAAGTCACGCCATATGTACTGCGGGAAAACGTTGAAGGATGCCAGGAAGGCTTCTCCAGTTGCGTACTGACAGAACCCACAGTTCCCGTCCGGCTGGGCTTCGACGTAACCCCCTGCTTGCTGCGCGAATTGGCCGGCGTACGTCTGACAGTCTTGGCCAGGTGGGGGTGGAAAGATCGCCATCTCTTTAGTCTCGCATCGGATGGTTTGACCTTGGACGAGTAGCGCAAGGAATCCTTCAAGCAGGTACTTGAAGGGAGTAAGCCAATACATCCAGCTTTGCCTGCGCTCGTAGTTAGTACATATTTCACATCGATCTGTAGATATTCCTTACCAGAACGAGGGTAGCGCATTGTATGGCACGACCACACCGCAGAAGGATACGATGAACGTAAAGAATAACGGCACAAGTAGCGACGCGAGCAGCTCGTTGGGAGAGAAAGACGCAATAGCCTGTCCAAAGCCCAGGTAGAAGACCTCGAACAGCATAACGAAGAGCCAAACACTAGCCGCGGTATACGTGTCGCGAGGGAAGCCAGGCGGGAAGTACCAGCAGCACCAGTAAATAGTTCCAGCAATGATTCGGTAAGGCAGCTCGCTGAGTATCGTACCCCAAACCATGGCAGTCCAAGAGTAGATCTTAGCACTGCCTTCGCGGGACTCGTAGATGCCGCGCACACTGAGGAAGCGAGGCTGCAGTTGCTGGATCAGGGGAGGTGCGATGGTGAGGGTCATGAAGATGGAGAAGAGTCGGGATTGCATGTCGATTTGGCTGTTTCCGAGGTTCCAGAAGGTGAAGCCGTTGAATAACCCAGTGATTATATGAAGCATGACCATACCTTGAACGTAGGGGGGATCCCGCCAGATGGCTACGAAGCTTCGTTTGACAACTGTAAGCCATTGCTGAGGGTATGGCATGGCGTATTCTCGGTCATCGCGAGCCTCGTCGTTCTTGGATGCATCGCGCCTGCTGGAGGTGATATCCTGGATCTCCTTGCCGAGCTTCTCGTTTTCTGAGCTCTTCTCCCAGACGTCACCCCAATCTTGGCCCTTGTAGTCGGGGTTACCGGCACCAATAGCTTCCAACATGTACTCAGCAGGGTTGGTGTGCGGGGGACATTTGTCGGCGCCATTGGCTTCGAGGTACTTGATGAGGTTCTGGGAGTCGTGGCCTAGATCACCGAAGTAAACTGTACGGCCGCCGGATTTGAGAAGTAATAGCTGGTCGAAGTGCTCAAAGAGGACCGCGCTGGGTTGATGGATCGTGCAGAGGATTGCTTGGCCAGCGTCCGCAAGCTGCAGCCCAGTTAGTCAGTCGTCCTAGAATGTCGAGATTGGTGGACTTACCTTGCGCAAGAAGCGAACAATGTTGAAAGCAGCACCAGAGTCAAGGCCGGAAGTAGGTTCATCAAGGAACATGAGCAGTTCAGGTTTGCTTGCAAGCTCCACGCCAATGGTAAGACGCTTCCTCTGTTCTTGGTTGAGTCCATTTCCAGCTGTACCGATAGCTGCACCAGCAATGTCGCGCATTTCAAGAAGATCGATAATCTTCTCGACGTAGTCGTACTTCTCCTGGATGGGTACTTCCTTCGGTTGCCTCAACCGCGCTGAGAATTGAAGTGCCTCGCGTACTGTCGCTGTAGATTCGTGTACATCCATCTGCTCTGCGAAACCGGTCGAACGCTGGAAGGATTGCGGAAGTGGCTTTCCATCGACCAGGAAGTCTCCACGAACAACGCCAAAGTCAATGCGCTGGGCAAGGGTGTTTAGCAATGTCGTCTTACCGGCACCCGATGCACCCATCAGCGCAGTAAGCTTGCCGGGCCTAACGAAGCCCTGCACGCCCTTGAGTAACGTTCTCTCGCCCTTCTCGTATGGGATAGTGTAGGTAATGTCTTGGAATGTGAAGATTGTCTCGTTCTTTGCCACACCCTCAGCCGTCTTGTCAGAGTCGTCGTTGTCGCTGGAGTGTTTCTCGGTGATCGGCTCGCCATTACCAGCTTCCTCATCCTTGGGTAGGGTCTTGGTCTCCATCTCTTTCTCGACAGTCTTGGGTACTTGACCGCGCTTGTAGATAGTGACAGCTCCTCCACCTTTGTTGGGCTTCTGGATTTCCATACCGAAAGCAGTTAGCGCCACAAAGAAGAGGAAGAAGGCACAGATGAAGCCAAAGTTGCGCCAGAGATGTGATCTGCTGTAGCCAAACGCTGCAGAGATGTAATCCGGACCGGCGACTGTAAGCGATCCAGGCCTGTTGCCTTGGATAGCGCAGGACTGATACTGCTCCTGGGCACCAGGAATTTGTGGCGCGATGAACGGGGGTACACACTGGATCTCGAGGTTGTAGAACTCATTCGCTAGGAGACCTTCGAAGCCGTATTGAATGGGGTTGATCCAACGTAGCCACGAGAACCAGGGATGCATCTTCGCCGGAGGGATCAAATAGCCGGTGTATACGACAAGCGCCTGAATTGCAACACCCGTAATCCGAGTTGCGACGTCCAAGGACCCTACCAAAGCTCCAATAGCTCGGAAGAAGGCGTACATCGTCATCGTGATGATCCAGAGGAAGAGGAGTGAAATGAAGAATTGCGATGCTGTTCGCGAAAGATTGGCCATGAAGTATACAACAATGTCGAAGATGAACACCTGAACCAGGACAAGGGGCATGTCGATTAGAGTTTGCGCAATGGCGTAGGCGGCCGGTCGATAGAAGGAGAAGGTCTTGTGCTTCAGTAGAATGGGTCGGGATTCGAAAGCAGACGTAAGCTCAGCGAGAGCGAGAAGGGCGTTGAAAAGTAGCATGAAGAAGATTACACCACCTCGTGGAAACACGCCCTGTGCAGTGTTTGGAAGATTATAGAACAATGACCCGACGATAAGGGCCTGGAAGAAGATGCCACCCCATTTGCCAATAAGAGATTGCGGGTCTCCCACCATGACGCGAAATTGGCGATCGGTACAGGCGACGACCTGAGCTGGGAACGAGATGGTGAAGTTCTTCTTCTTGGTAGCTTTAGTTCGTGCCTGGTGACGTTCTTCAGCCTGCTTCTTGGTCTCCTTGTCGAACTCATCGATCTCGGCCAGGTTGTCATTGGCTTGCTCGCTGCTGGCAAATGCTTCTCCGAAAGCCGCGCCAGTGCGAGGAATGCGATCTTCCCAGCCCTCCTTGATCTGTCGCTCATGATCGTCGGTTACGGACGTCAAGAAGTCACTCGTGGTCCAGCGCTCGGGTTTGACAAAGCCGAGATTCTTGAAATACTCCGCGGCCTTCTCGGTGGGCCCAAAGTAGCAGCAGCGTCCTTCGTGAATTAAAAGAACCTTGTCGAAAAGGTCGTACAAAGATTCGCCTGCCTGGTAAAGCGCTACAGCAGTCGAAATTTGAGCCATGTTGGTAAGAGATCGCAGACTCTGAACGTATTCGAGAGCGGTGCTCGCATCGAGACCTTTAGTCGAGTTGTCCCAGGACTGTACCGATGCCTTGGTCACCATGGCCTCCGCGATCGAAACACGCTTCTTCTCACCACCAGACACACCACGAATCAGTTCGTTGCCAACCTTTGTACCCAGGGTGTGCTCGATCCAGAAAAGCTTGGTGACTACACGAAGGAACTCGTTGACATAGTCGTTGCGGGACTCGCCTTCCTTTCGTGACTCTTTGCCAGGTGTCCTTGTCTTCAAGGCGAACCTAAGGGTGTCTTTGACCTTAAGCGTCGCGTAGTGAAGGTCCTCTTCGGGGTTATATAGCACCTCCGAACGGTACTTCTTCCCCATCTCGTCTGCGTCAGTACCGCCATACGAGACGTCGCCTGTGATTTCTTCGTAGCCGTATCGTTGGTTGCCGATCATCTTGAGGAACGTTGAGCAACCTGCTCCAGGTCTGCCGAGAACAAGCACCATCTCGCCAGGTCTAATGCAACCAGAAAAGTCGTCGAGAAGCGTGCGGATCGGGGGCTTGCCGCCTGCCTTGCGTGGCCCCTTGGTGAGTAGGTTCTTGAAGAATCTCACGGGATCTAGGAAAAGACTTCCAACACTCGGCTGCAATGCCGCTCCAATACCCATGCCCTTAACGGTCAAGTGCTTGAAGATTACACCTTGATGTCTCGTCTTCTCCTCTTCTGATGCTTCCTGCCTGGTGTGTCCGAACATCTTCCCCATGAGCTTGTTGATCTCGTCTTCTTCCTCTTGGCTTCGTCCTGTCGCACTAGTATTTGTCTTGCTGAGGCCATTGGCCTGGCTCGTTCTTCGCCTGGACAACGCGCGGAAAAGATCGTCTTCGGTCATGGGTTTCGAGTTCTTCGACTGGAGGCCGGGCCTCTTGGCGCTTTCGGTGCGCTTTGCAGATGGCTCCTCAGCTTCATGCTCTGAGTCGGAAGAATCATCGTGGAGAACTACGTGCTCCTCGACTGGGCCTCCTGATGTCGTCTTCTGCAGGTAGTCGTTGCTTGGAATAGTCTGAGGTGCAGATTCATCGCTGGACACATGTTCGAAAGCTGAATGATGTATTGCGGCATCTGAGGAAGGTCGAACATCTGGCGATGGTACCGCCGTGGAATTGCTTGAAGCTGAGAATAGCCCTGAGCCTTCTGCACCGTAGTAGCTCCGGCTACTGGTATGTAAGACGTTGGAAATAAAGGTGCTGTGCGTGTTCGTTTCACTGCTGGTACCAGACGCGTCCGAAGTAGCATGTGATTGTTGTTGCGACGCGTCTTGTGTGTGTTGTTGATCGGAATCCCGGAGCGTTCCTGCCTCGTTGGAAGCCATCGCAAAGTTTCCACAGCCTAGGAAGGCCAATGAAAAGTAGTATGCGTCGTGAAACTACTACGAGGAAATCGCTATCCAATGATCGACGGTAAACAAAGATGGCTAAAAGAAGTCGTTTGCGACGGTCTCAAGGGACTATCCGCGAAAGTTGCGGGCGTTGTGGGGGATCCGAACGGAGGGACAGTACTATAACATAGTTCCCAGTGACAGTCAACTAGAGCGCTTCGCTGCGCGCACGCACTTGTTACGTGCCTCATGTTTGCGACGCGTCGATAGTTCAATGTTGAAGTGGTGATGTCATGTTGATGTTAGATCCCCAGATCGGTAAATCGGACTTTAGCCTCGCGTCCAACCCGAGAGTGATTCGACGCCTCCTTGATCGATGCACGATCTGGTACATCCGCCATGCGACTTGTGGAGGCGCTAGGTGCCCGCGGGGTGCGGAGAGTTGCTGGTGCGTGGGCGTTGGATGTGTTCAGGTGCGTCAAAAGCATGCGAACGCGCGAAGCGTTCGATATCCGCTTCCTTGTTGTTTCTGCTTTGTCCTGGGTAATGGGTACACTGCATATTACAGCGCCTGAGCACTGATGGGTAATGTCGAAGTCTTGCTTGATGCAAGGGCGTTCCGAGGAGCAATATGTCGTTGCGTCAGGCAAGAGAAGCCAAGCAGTGCTTGTTGTCTCAGCCACTTGGCCTCGCTTCCACTTTCGACCGACGCAGATGTCCACTTTCCTTATCTTGTCTTCATGCCGCGACTCATCGATTGTAATTTCACGAATCCCTTCTGCATTGCTCATGTCGAAGTTTGGTAAACCTAGAAAAGTATTGTTTGGTATGGTTCAAGTCTTGCAACTCCAGGCTTGTCACTCCCCTCCTCGCTTGAGTTCATTTTTCTCTTGAAGAGGTTCAGAAGAGGTTCAGAAGACGAAAAGAAGCCTATTGAAGGGCAACACGATTTCGCGACGGGCTGTGTAGGAGGAAATTTACTCGTAAAAACAAGGAACTTTGCAACCCTACCCTAATCTCTTAGTCTCTCTCCAGCACAATGTAGAAAAAGGCACACTTGACAGCAACTCCTACTTCACCATTCGGATAAATAATGGGAGTCCTACTTTCCATGCAGCAGCATCGTTCCAGGCCCAAAGTCAAGTTGAGAGCCTGGATGTGATTTGACCGGAGACTACCTAGGTACAGCCCTCCGCATCCTTCAAGACGCCGTCACTTCCGGGAGTTCTGCACAGATCCTTCCCTCTTTCAGCACTCGCAGTATTAAGACGTGGCGCAACCATGCCAGGCAACCACTATCTGCTGTCAGCAGACGGATGTGTATGAGACCTAAAAAACTTTACAAATCAACACCTCTGCGAAACGCCACAACCTTAGAAGCTTTTCTGTGAACACATCTTATATAGCGCATCAACAGGTGTCTATTCTAGAGTCAATTATCGCGATATGGCACAGACAGGCGGTACATATCGTCGCGAATCGTCATGGTCTTACAGTGTGAGTATAGGCGGTAAGCCCATACTCGGATCTCATCCAAACAGTAAAGAACATGGTGTAACTCCCCGTCAATACAACAACTACTCTACCTTGACTGACCCACCACATCAGTGCCTGATGCGACCCCATCGAAATCAAGCCTCGACAGTGAGAAATTCGACGATACGGGAATCAGCGAAGATTGGGAGGTTATCGAATGGCCCATCTCACAGCCCACCGTGGAGCCCGTCGTGGAGCCCAACGTAGACGACACAGAACCAGAGGAACCAGGCTACCGTAGAGTACGCAGCCAGTTCACATTCGATGTCGGCTGGGGAAGTTGGAGAACAACCGTGTTTAAATGGGATATGAATGCGAGGTTCAAAGAGTCGTGATAAGGCGTTTGGGTTGGGTTAGGTAGAGATGTTGTAAACGAACCATGGTACGCTACACCAATATGCCCAAGATTCATCACCTAGGACCATAGTTCAGCTTACACTGGATATGGTAAATGAGTCATCAAAGTGTTCAGACATTGAAAGGTAGACTTTTATCTCAGTGCTCTGCATCCTCAATATAATCTACGACTTAAGTCCTCCGTACAGACCAACGATCGATCTACCATCCAGACGACTACCAACACATCAAGTACCATCACGACAAATACCTTCACAACGTCTCCCATCCAAAACATCTTCGTAGAAAAACATGCCCACACCAGCGCAACCCCATCAAACCCAAAACTTCCACACGCTCCTCCGCGACCACCCGCCATATATCACCACAACCAAGATGGTCCGTCGAACGTCAACCTCGTCTACATCCACATTCGCCTCAACCTCAACATCAACCTCAATCTCAACCTCATCATCAATAAATCCAATATCATCAACCTCATCTACCTCAACATCACCAAGCTCACCCCAATCCACTACTTCATCAACATCAACACCCAAATGCAGCACCCCTGTATCTTCAGCACAAAGACCCAAACCAAGACTACTTCTAGACTTGGAAGGGAGACTTTGGACGACATACGCACGGTCCAAGGCTTTCACGAGGTTAGCGCCGCCGGTGTCGAACAAGAATGGGGTGGAAGGGCTGCAGTAAGGGTAGTAGGATAGGGATGGTCAAGTCTGGGTAGAGAAGTGGATTTATGATGGACATGTGGAATGGGGTGGACGCACAGATGAAGGGATTCACTTGAATGTGATATGTCTACAATGAGATGCAATATCTTCAGGCCAGGGACTATACACTACAAGAGAATGCATGAAACGTAACAGTCATTGTCATGGAAAGGTATTCATTTCGCTTTTGCGCTATCCCTTCCTTCTCTCTTCCAAGGTTCTTTTTTGACCGCCGCCAATGCAGCTATAACAGCGCCCATGACAAACCCAGCGCTTGACGCCATAACATCCCTAATCGTAACAAAAGACATGACATTATCTACACATTTTCACCTCCTCTGCTATCCAAGCTCAACCTCTCCTCGAACGCACATCTACTTAGCGTTCTCAGGGCGGAGGGAGCGGACAGCCTTTCCAGCGCGCCAGATCTCCAAGTCGTCAATCTCCTTGAGCTCCTGGTTGTACTTCTCGCGGTAGTCAGGCTGGCTGTTGTACTCGAGGGAGCGCTTGGTCTCGCTGCCGTTCTCGACGGAGGTGTAGAGGTCGTCGAAGACGGGCTTGAGGGCGGCCTTGAAGCGCTTGCTCCAGTCGATGGCACCGCGGCGGGCAGTGGTGGAGCACGCAGCGTACATGTAGTCCATGCCGTTGGCGCCGATCAAGGGGTACAGAGACTGGGTCGCCTCCTCGACGGTCTCGTTGAAGGCTTCAGAGGGGCTGTGGCCGCGCTCACGGAGGACCTCGTATTGCGCGAGGAACATGCCGTGGATTCCGCCCATCAGGCAACCACGCTCGCCGTACAGGTCGGAGTAGACCTCCTTCTCGAAGGTGGTCTCGTACATGTATCCGGAACCGACGGCAACACCGAGGGCGACGGCCTTCTCCTTGGCCTTGCCAGTAACGTCTTGGTAGACGGCGATGGACGAGTTGATACCGCGGCCCTCGCGGAAGAGGGTGCGGACAGTGCGGCCGGAGCCCTTGGGGGCGACGAGGATGACGTCGATGTCGGTGGGGACTTCGACCTTGGTGAGGTCCTTGAAGACGGGGGAGAAACCGTGGGAGAAGTAGAGAGTCTGGGTTTGTTAGTTTCAACTCTTGTCGAATTAATGAGCATTGCTTACCTTGCCCTTGAGCTGGGGCTTGATGGCGGGCCAGGTCTCAGACTGAGCGGCATCTGAGAGAAGGTTCATGACAATGGTGGCCTTGCCAATAGCCTCGTCGATGTCGAACAGGTTCTTTCCGGGAACCCAGCCATCGGCCTCAGCTTCCTTCCACGAAGCACCGTTCTTCCGTACACCGACAATGACGTTGAGGCCGTTGTCGCGCATGTTGAGACCCTGGCCGTGACCCTGGGATCCGTAGCCAATCATGGCCATGGTGTCGTTCTTGAAGTACTCAAGAAGCTTCTCCTTTGGCCAGTCATCACGCTCTGTTTGTTGTCAGCTTTGGTCTTGATGCACCGAGAATAGTCAAACTCACCGTAGACAGTCTCCTTGGTTCCGGCAAAGTCAATGGTCTTGACACCACGGGTCTGCTGGAACTGGCTTGTGACAGCCGCGCGGGGAGCAGCCTTCTTAGCACCAGCACTCAGAGCAGACACAAAAGTGCGCTTCTGAGCGGGAGTGGAAGCCAATTGGCGGGCGGTTTGGCGCAGAGCGCGGGTAACAGGTCTTGAAGCCATTGTGAGTGTGTGTGAAAGGGGTATCTTGGGGTCAGAATTGTTTGGCGGGGATATGGGCTTTTAAACACGCTGGGCTCGATCGTCAACCCACCCAGAATTTCGAGTTGGGGAGCTTGGACCAGGCCGATTATCGCTGCCCCAGACCGACCGTTCGCGTCCTCGGCCAATCACCGCACGCTATCATAGTGCTAGCAGGGGAGCCAGAGGGTCGTCGGGGAGGAATGCGTGTCTCCGAGAGCGGTTCTGATGATATGAGGCATCGCTGGACCCAGTCATAGTGGATAGTGCGTGGCGGCTGATGACTTGGTGAGATTGACCGTAGTCTAAGCGGGCCTATTTACTACGAGGTAACGTTGCGCAGCGCGGTTTGCGTACAGCTCTCTCAGCCTAGGTAGACGGATACAGATTCAGCATGGCGGTGACGCAATCTTCAAGCAAACATCGCAGTCACAGTAAAGTATCACGAACGGGCAAAACCATCTTTGTGCGCAAATGTGCAGTCATATTGTATGAGATCTTGGAAGACTATCTTGCGCCCGTACGATACCCATGCACCCTCTACATGATGCGCCAGACCATACATGCAGTCGCTAATGTATTGACATGTTCACCTTCAATCTTCTCCCATGCATCAACCCCGTCCTGCAATAAGCCCGTGGCTCGGTCTCATGTCATTGTGATGCATCCGTCCGTGGGGGGGCATTTCGAAGGACTGCTGCGTGAAAGCTTGTGTTGTTCTTATCCTATGCGACAGAGCTCATTTGAGCACGCGATCGAAGTTCTGTCCCTTGACTGTGCCGCCGCCGAGCGATGCGCGCACGTTGCGCTTGAAGCCCTCTCGGTTCTGCTTGAGGTCTTCGGCAGCCTCTTTGTTCAGCGGGTCCGACGCGTTCGGCTCGAGGAAGAGAAACTGTGATCTGTCAGTATGCCATTCCATATCTTGCAACCCTGTAACGTACCTGTAGACCAACAACAACCGCATTCAAGTTCAATACTGGTTTCCAGTCCTCTCGCAGAATGTTCAGGCAGACGTTGCCCTCAAGGTCGATGTTCGGATGGTAGATCTTCTGTGTGCACTTGACTTTTGGCGGGTCGTGAGGGAAGTTCTGGTTGATCTTGAAGTCGAATCTGAAGCGTCCACCTTTATACATTCCCTCGTCAGGGTCGATCGTGAGCTCGAAGTTTAGGATATCGTCGGGGTTGGGAAAGTGTGTCTTCATCGTTGTGCCGAGAGATAGTTCCTCGAGATCTGTGTCGCGTTAGCTTTGCGAGGGACATGGTATGTAGTCGAGAGATGACGGTACCTTTTTGTGTTCGCAGCTGGGCTGGGGTGACCTTCTTCTTCTTGCTCGACGCAGCTTGTGCAGCCTCATCCTGCTGCTGCTGTTTCTTCTACAAGATTGTTAGCCGTCATGTATTACCACGCGACACTAGAATTCCAAAGACCTACCATAGACCATATTTTCATCATCTTGGCGGTATTGTATGCGGCGTCCGGGCTATTGCCTGTGTAGATATAACCGCGTTGGTGTGCTGGAATGCGCGCGCGTGAGGGTCGTGGGGCAAACGGCGAGAGGTAGAGGACTAGGTGGCGGTTGGGTGATAGGGAGAGGCTAGTGGAGAAGGCGGCGAGTGCGAGGGCCTGCGAAAGTACAAATGCCGAACAAAAGAAGGGCTAGAGATATTATACGTGAGAGTGAAGATAACCTTAGTTGGGCAGGCTGCCACGATCCTCGGGCGTCCGTGCTGCGACGTGGGGTCCAAACACGGTTTCTCGGTGATGCCCACTTTACGGCTTAGTCACCCATGGTTTTCAGCCTTCCATCTACCTAGGTACAGACTCACGATACTCGTACGTACAGTCGAAACATAGTCACAGCAGCCATGACAGCTGTACGAGACGCGTTACATTTTCCAGCTTCGGATAGCCAGCACATAGAAGGCTACCTACCTCATGACCCGCCTACATCGCCCCGATCCCACCAACATGTTTCTAAGCCTTTCGTTACATTGACCTTCGCTACTTCACTCGACAGCCAATTAGCTATCGCGCCCGGCGTGCAGACAGCGTTATCTGGCCCGCAATCCAAGGCTATGACCCATTTCCTGAGATCAAGACACGATGCTATTCTGATCGGAGCGGGGACAGCCATTGCCGACAACCCATCATTAAATTGCCGAATCGAAGGCGTCGGCGGCTATGGTGGAGAAGGGCTCGTTGGACAACCAAGGCCAGTCGTTGTTGATCCCCACGGACGCTGGCAATTCAGCGAAGCAAGCAAGGTGATGAGATTAGCCAAGGAGGGAAAGGGAAAAGCACCTTACATCGTGACCTGCGTGGAGCCGTCCAATACTCAACGAAAGATACTCGAAAGCGTAGGTGGCCAGTTCTTGGTTCTGGGACTTTCTCCTGAAGACATTGCTGCATCCGGTTCGTCGTGGCATATCATCCTCGATGCTTTGGCGCACCGAGGTATAAAGAGTGTGATGATTGAAGGTGGCGGTTTTGTCATCAATGATATACTGGGACCTGGTCCCGCCTACTCGCTGGTCGACTCGGTAATCGTCACGATTGCTCCTACGTGGCTAGGAAGAGGCGGTGTACAGGTGTGTCCGGATGGCGGCTCAGAACGACTGCCCATCACAAGATTGAAAGACACGAGATGGATCCCGCTAGGTGAAGATGTCGTGCTCTGTGGGCGACCAAATACAACGCTTCGATAGGATAGGTAGGAGTTTAGATAGTAAGCAAGTCCTAGCAATTCTTGCTCTAGCTTATCCATGGCAGCTCGTCGGATACTGTGCCTTGAAACAACTCCTTGACACTATCTTCCAAGTCTTTGAAATGCTTGGCTGCCTTGCTGGCGTCCCATCCGCGTAACTGTCTCTTCCCACCTAGAAGATCTCCGGTACCCATGGGGTCATTCTCCCACGCCGCATATCCGTTCTCTTCTTCCCCACGAAGCGTGCTCTGTAATGCGTCGTTTGCCATCGGCGGATCTATACCCTGCACCAGGATGCGCTCTTTCGGCCATCGGATAGTCGGAGCATGTAGTTCGAGGAACCGCTTCGACTTGAAAGCATGCGTGATTACCCGAATCTGTTTCGGGTAGTTGCCAGTAGCCTTCCTGAACAGGAGGATGCTGAATAGCAGATTCTGGAATGAATCCGTCGCTTGTTCCTCTAGTAATATATATCCTTTGTTGTATAGTCTGCGTATTTGGTCAAAAAATGGTCTCGAAGTGAGCCTTGCTGTTTGCTTCTGGTTCATTCACTGTCCTCAGATGACGAGTTTTGGAATTACGACAAGTATACAGGGTGCTCACCTATGAGTTCGTCCCCCACCCCTGTGACCTTCTGCTAACTCTTCTGCGAGCGCTGCATGGTAGTATGAGCGTGCCTCGGTTTTCAGAGACTCCGCTCGTTTAGTAGCCCCGCCACTGAGGACAAGAATGCTTGAAGGTGGATGCTCTGCGTCCGTTCCGACGGTCAAAGCATCGATACCAGCTTTGATATGGGCCAAGAACGTCTCATGCTCGCCTGGCTTGCCTGTCGCTTCGTCTGATTTTTGGAAAGGCGCTAGCAACCAATGCGGCTCGTAGTGAGGACTACACAGTGGGAAGTTGGACTCATCGGCGTTCGGAGTGAAAATGGCGTGGCAGCAGACAATGATGAGGTTCTCCGCGCTGGGATAACTTGGTGACGGTATTGCGTGATCAGGATGAACAAAGTCCGGATTCTCAGGTGTTCGCCATTGAGTTGTATTGACGTGACCTTCGGCTATTGGAGATGTGGTCGCCGTTGACGGTGGTGAAGCACCAGACTTGGATTTGGGCAGATCCACTAATGGTGCGGCTGAGGCCATGGCGGCTCGTACCGCTTAGTGGATATGCGGGTCGAAGAGGAACTGTGTAGAGCTTCGTAGGTGATTCGCGAACAAGATGTTCAATTGTTGTAGTTACAACTATTGCGACTATTATTTCGATGCGGGGCAGTAGCAGCGGGTATGACGCCAGCCAAGCGGGTTAAGTAATAAGGTGTTGTTTTTCGAGCATGAGGAAGACTACACGAGTGGTGTGGATGCACATGGAGAATACAAGTTTTCGTTTTGTTGAGGCGCTGGT
>Ga0265780_10004502_pt1 | contig 17921 bp, 19 predicted proteins | sample P1T30metagenome_FD_192432 | JGI IMG/M metagenome (GOLD analysis project Ga0265780, IMG submission 192432) | Plant litter microbial communities from East Loma Ridge, Irvine, California - P1 T30 | ecosystem: Environmental > Terrestrial > Plant litter > Unclassified | place: USA: California...
TCTAGCATCATCGGATGACCTAAGGTAAGGATCGAATGCAACAACCAGCTGAAGAACCCCTACCAACTCAGCGGCCCGTACTTGACAGACGAGCAAATAACATGTCATGACGATGGGATACACGACACAAAGAGTTCAACGGAACGCATCGACGTCGACACATCTCAGCAAGCAAAACCAGATGGGCGCTTACCCGCCTATTGTGAGCACACCTGTCTCCGTAACCTCTCAACCTATGCGAGCTAACACCGGCACCCAGATACGCAATCATGCTCTCCGCCGCGACGTATCTTCTCGATCTAGGCTTCACAGCCGCAAAACCAAACACCAGCGTAACCCCACTTACGGTCACAAAATCGATAGGCTGGAGCGTGCTCGACGACCGCACTATGATCTCTGGCCCTGCAAAAGACCTCATCGCCAACGCCATGATCGTCAACTCGCTCCAAATCATCCTCTCCTGGGTGTACTTCTCATACAATGGCCTGCTCACACTGCTCGCCATGGCGCAGGAGTGGGAGTCAAACATGCTGCACCGCAAGGGTCTACGTGTCTCCGACGCACCACAGGGAAAACAACGAGCGACGTATTTCCCGCAATTACCCTACCGGCTTGCGATTCCGTTTATGCTTATCTCAGGCTTCCTGCACTGGATTGTCTCGCAGTCTTTCTTCCTGCTTAGTGTGCAGACGTGTAGTTACAAGACGTACGAGCCTGTCCCACTGTTTTATTGGTGTGGCTGCTCACATCATCTCAAGTTCGCATTTGAGCAGGTGCTGCAATAAATCGTGCGCGTTGTCAGATAACTATGAACACTTTCCGAGCGCAGCTGAGACACGCTGTGTAGCTTTGAGGCTCTTTTAGCACTTCGTTGCGTGCTAATACAGGATCGAATCTCCTCAAGCGCGCATATGAAAGAGCTGTCGCGCGATGATAGTAAATTAGAATAAAACAGAGATCACACAAACTATTGCAGCTCCTAGTGATTGCGCACTATTCTGCAACTAAGTGACCTCAAATGACAAACAGCGGACCACGACTAAAGAAGGCAAACTGTGTAGCACAGCCCAGCGGAGCAGCCATAGCCCAGGAACACAAACGATGAGCACCTTCCACCGCACCAAAACCAACCCTAAGCACCATCACATCTCCATGCCCGGAAGTTTGCTCAGCCCTATAACAATTAGCGCAGCTCTGTCCTCCAACTCCAGAAAAGAAAAAAACTTACACCCATCCGTCTGCTCGCCCACAAAGTCCTTGACAGTGCACTGATTCGCCACCCCCATCTGCTGCTTCGTGATACTCCCACACCCATCATAAAAGCACTCGCTCTTATCCATAGCCTTCTGCAACGCATCGCCCTTCCACCTGCGCACACAAAAGAATTAGCCCACACTCCAACACCCCCGGCATGCAATCGTCACGGCAACTTACCCAAACATGTAATCCGCATGCGTCCCATACCCCGTCGGACTCCCCTCAAAACTCCACACAAACGGATTCGCGCCCCCGCTCGGCCACATGCTGTTGAATTTACTCGTGTCCCACACCGTCTCGAACGTAACTTGCGGGACGCGCACGGGATGTGACGCCGGGCACGCGGGCGCGTTGGTGAAGCCCTCGGACGTCACGGTGTTGAACATGTGGCTGGTGTGGTCGGGCGAGTCGAGATTGGTGCCGTCCCAGCAGCTGGGAGAGTGAGTTACAGACGATAGGGAGTGGGGAGGGGGGTGTTACGGTGGGAAATGGTGCGTTGTGAAGATGCCGCCGGAGCAGGGTTTGGTGGGCATGGTATTTGTGATAGTGCCGCGGTTGCCGCCGGACATGCATTGATAGCTGAGGCCCGAGTGGTATTTGGACGTCGCGCTGGGGGTGCCGACGGTCATGCGGAAGCCCTGGTGGGATGTTTTGTTAGATTACTTGTCTGGTGCTGAGTTGGATTGGGGCTTCTTGTACCGGTGGGAAGGCTTTGACTTTCTGCTGTCCTAGATTGTCCCGACTTAGGTCGAATTGCGTGTAGTACACCGTCAGTCCGCCCTGCGCTCCGTTACTTCCGCCTAGTAGCGGCTGGACTGGGATCGGTTGCACGCGGTGGTACGAGCCGTTGGTGGGGTGTTTGAAATACAGCGTTGCGGTCCAGTAGTTGGAGAAGTCGTCGGCCATCTGGCACGTGGTGCATGTGGCGCGGGCGCCCACGTCGCCGTTCATGGTCGCGTTGAAGGCGTTGCCGCCCACAATGTGGTGCACATGGGCGGACGGGAAGGACCCTGGTTGGGCGGCGGGGTCGAGGCGTTGGAAGGTCAGGGTCGAGCAGGGGAAGCGCAGGCCGGCTTGCACGGAGGCGATGAGCGTAAAGGCGGTAAGGGACTTCATGTTGATAGAGAGGAGGTAGGTGGTTGAGGAGAAGGTATGCAATAGTGCTTCTTCCTGGTCCTTATGAACGCTCTGGTTTCATCCACGTGGTATGTCGTATGTCTTATCGCCGCCATATTAGAGAACTGTATGCCCCGGTCGCGGTATAACCAAGGAGCGAATACTCCGATCAAGATGTGCTTGATCTGCTGCATGTCGGCTTAGATTAATCTCCGCAAAGCTTAAACCGACCCCATCGTACTCTATCGTTTGATTAATTCATTGCATGGAGACACCCTATTCGTGCTGACCTGCTGAATAAAACTTCTGGGTGTGTTACGCAGGTGACGACATGTGTAAGTGGTATGCGAGTGAGAAGAGTGGATAGATTAAATCGCTGTAGATTCCTGGACCGGCAGTTGGGCAAGGCCGGCAGATACAGAACTCGGGTTTTGACAATGATGTATGCTCGCATGTGACATTGTCCGACTGTAAATCCAGCTCACCATATGTTTACCGTCGGCAAGTGATGTTATGCATTGGTATCTATCTGACTGTGAGTACACACTCTCGCTCTTCGCCACATTACTTAGCGAAGAACTACAACGCCCACTCCCCCTTATCATCCGAATTCGCAATAAACGGCGAATCAATCATCTTAACAGCCAACTCGCTGCACAGCACACTACTCATGATTAGTCTCATCACATTGATCCAGCAGAGGTAAAGAAGACTTACCAACTTGACCCAACAAGCGCATCCAGCTCCGCAATCGCCCTCTCCCTCTTTCCCCCGGTGCCTCTCCTTACTTCCCCCTGCAACTCCGCGATCCTCTTACCCCTTGCGATACCGGCTAGATCCACGACTTTCTTCGCGAGGCAGTCGCTGTGGAAGGCGTGTTGGCATGGGAAGACGAAGAATTGTCGGGCTAGTAGTGGTAGACCACACGTGTAACACTTCTCGCCTGGCTCGACGATAGCATAGCGCTGTTCGAGTGCCGTGATGTCGGACTTGATGTGTTTGGCCGTATGTTCGCTATCGTCCATCTCTTCTTTGAGCGCATCGATGCGTCGGCTATAATCTTCAAGTGCCGAGCAGATTTCCTCTTTGAAGTCATCGATGACGACAAAGTCGGGGAAGAAGGGGATGAGGTCCTCGATACGGAGAAGGTCGACGCGGCGAAGGAATTCGATCGCGGTTTTGATGCCGGAGGATTGCGAGATGACTTTCTTCGCGATGGCGAGCCAGAGTTTTTTGCGGAGAGCGGGCGAGGTGTTGGACCGATCGGCAACGGAGGAGGCGAGTTCGATCTCGTCGTACTTGAGTGCGAGGTCCACAGCTTGCACGTATTGCTGCATCGAGCTGTAGATGTGCACGCATGATTGCACGCGCTTGTGTTGAATACAGAGGCGAAGAGCAAAGTCTGCGTCGTAGTTCTGCTCATGCGCCTGTAGTTGACCCTCGAGATAGGCTAGCAACGCCGACTCGTCTGTTGTGGGATGTGATGCGTAGATGGAGATTAATGTGTTGTGAACAGCTGCGTCTGTCGAGTTGTGTTGGTTGATCTCAAATAGCAAGTACCGCACTGCTTGATTCTGGCTCAGCGAGGCCTTGGTCGAGTTGTTGTAATTGAGGAAAGCTGGGATAAGCTTTTGTGCATTGAAGGTCGTATGGCGCATCATGACATCGACAAGTTCGACTGGTACATGAGCCATAAGCACGCTGCTGTACTTGTAGAAGATCTCTGGATCTGTCTGCTTCTTCAGCACGTCCAGTGATTCTGTCCATCGCTCTCGCTGCACCCAGTACGACAGCACGTAGTTGTAGTCGTTGACGACTGTGGCGAAGTAGAGCAGCTCCTCCTCTCGGCCATGGCTACTGATGATTTCATACACTGTTTTGCGATCCAGGTCGGTCTTATATTTGCTCGCAAAGTCTTGGTACTCCTTCCGGATAACGGACAGCTGATCGTGCGTCTCGGCAGTGTTCATGCTCTCTGATAGCTCTGCTCTAGTGGTGATGGTGTCGTCGAGGGTATTTAATTTCGCCATGTACAGCTCGACGAGCCACGTTGCGACCATTGTCCTTTGCATGATGGAGAACTTCTTCAATGTGGATAGCTTTGTGAGGAGGTACTTGCGCAGCGCATCTTGCTCACCTTTGTCGATGAAAGCCAGTACGACCTGCTCAAAAGGCTTCGTACTTCGTCCGTAGACAGCGGCAGCCTCCATATACTGCCCCTTGCCGACAAGATAGTCACCAGATGCTGTTGCGACGGCATCCTTTTGAGCTGACGTCTTGGCAAACTGCGATGCCGCATCGAACTGCTGCGTCTTCAACATAATTTTCCACACGTCTCTTGTCTCATCGGTAACTACGACTTCGAAGATCTCTCTGGTGGTGAAGAGCCAGTAGGTGTTCTTTTTGATGTCGGCCACAAGTCCGATGGCACTCTGGCCAGGCTCGAGCACAACTTGGTCCAGGACAACGGTGTCATCGAGGCGGTTGACGGCGACTATCCTGCCTTCTACCAGTTGCAGTATGTGCCACTGGCTCAAGATGATTGAGCTGACAGGCTCTTGGGTCTTTCGTGTCCGACCGCTGGCGGTTTGTGAAGGCGGGATCTGCGATCTAGGCAGCATCTTTGAGTCTCCGAGAACACTTCCGCCAAGCTCAGAGGTGTCTGCTGACAGGTACAACTTGCCGTGTAGCACGCCCTGCGAGGTCAGCCAGCCGAAAATCCGCTCCGTGTTTGATTGGTCGTAGCTATGCGTGTCCTGGAGTTCCGGAGAGACGGCCAGTAAGGAAGTCGCAGTAGGCGCAGCGTTCGCAATCTCATGTACAGTCGCCGATTCACTCTCAAACAATTTTGAGAAGATCGATCCGCTGCCTTCATGTCCCGCACGTCCGAGCTTGCCAGCAAAGTGGAGGAACGTCGATGGTGTTGCGATGATGATCCGCCGCAGGTCTGCCCGTCCAGGCACAGCATCTGTCCACAGGCCTACGATGGGTCCGTCGTTCGTGTGATAGACATTCTTCAGATACCTCTCTTCTCTCCGGTAGAACTCGGACGAGGGTTCGATATACACTTCATACACATTCCCGTCTGAAGCTCCCACCAGTATCTCCCGTGTCGATGCTGTTGGTTGTGAAGGATTCCATGATACACTCTCGATGACGACACCCTTTAGCCGCGACAGTGCTTTCGGCGTCCGCGACTGTGTGTGGAGGTAGTAGTTCTCGGCGAGGGTGGTGGTTATGATCAAATGCGACGCTGAGGGGTCGAGGAAGAGACGCTTGATGACGCCGACTTCGGACGGTTTCTTCGGCAGATCGATGTCTTGAGGCAGTCAGTATCACCCTTGCACATCCCAAGCCATCTTCATTCCCACGCACCGTCTATGTCGGCCGGACTGTCCAGGTCTATGCGCAAGATGCGCCCTGTCGAAAGCGCAAGTATCAGCACATTGTTCGCAACCGCCGCTGCCACGAAATCTGAGGATATGTTGAATTGCAGCGACACGCGCTCTATGTTGAACATTGGCAGCGACGCGTCCTGGTCCTGCATGTTGCTCGTGCTGGGCGGAGCATACCCGCTCCCCATATCATATGCCATGGTGGGCTTCGAGATGAGCCGATCGCTACCGTAAATCCATTCTCACGCGCTTAGAAGCCTTTGTGGTATTGGTCATGTGCGTGTACGCGGGAAGTCGCATGCTGGTGCGCGCATCGTGACGCCTGAGCTGGAAGCTTGGACCGGAGATGGGACGGAGATGGGACGGAGATAAGTCGGACCGGAGATGGGACGGAGATACGTCGGACCTGGGTTCAACCCTCTTCACTCAACATCTTACGCATCGGTTCAGCAACTAGTTTCAACGAATCTATATCCTACATAAATAGCTCTACTAGCTGCAAATAGAGCAGCAGATGACGCAAGCCCTAGCCTTTTCTTTGTAATACAAGTTTTACTACTCCAAGACGCCGCAGCGCTGATGCATGTCATGTAGAAGAATAAATGCCAAACTGTGAGACGATTCCGACTCTGCCCGTCTACTCATCTTCGTCCTCATCCATAGCCGTATCACCATTCGCTTTTGGCGCGGCAATGCCATCCTCGTCGTCCTCGTCCTCGTCATCAACGACGCGACCCTTGCGAGCGCGAGGTGCTGCTGCGCCTTCGTCCTCACTTGCGCCGGCCTTGTCGGCATTAGCTGCGGCTTCTGCATCGCCCTCACTGTCGTCGTCCACGAATTCCGCAGACTTGTATTTGCCTGATGGCTCGCTCTTCCTCGCCAGCTTCCTCTTCTTCTTCTCGCGTGGGCGCTCCTCGTCCGACAGGCCCTCCGTGCCCGAAGCTGTGGTCCGTCGTCGACGGGATCGTGGTTCGGCCGCATCAGAGTCGGATGCGACACCCTCAGTGTCCGAGTCGGCATCCTTCTTCTTGCGCTTGGGCTGCTTGGGGCCACGTGCTTTGCGCTCTGCCTTTCGCAGCTCCTTGTCTTCGTCTTCCTCCATGCGTCTCCGATCCTCTTCAGCTCGCTTCTCCATGAGCTCGCGATCACGTGCTGCGATGCGCTCTTGCTCTTCAATGATCTTGCGTCTCCGATCCTGCGTCGCTTGCTCTGCCTGTTGCTTGGCCTCGTCCCGGCGGCGGATCTCTTCTTCGCGCAGCTTTCTTGCCTGTTCCAACTTGCCCTTGTTTTCTTCTTCGTACATGACTTGCTTTTCGCGTGCACGTTCCAATTGCTTGACCATTGTGTTACGCCCCATGTTGGCACGGGATGTAATGTCTGTTCGTGGAAAGGGCGTTACTTCGGCTTTTGCGATCTGGTCTAGAGTGTCAATGGCTTCTGCTAGACCGGCCATGGCATCATCGACCTGCTGCAAGGTGCGTTGTGATTCCGGAACGTTGATGATTGCCTGCGCAATCTGGAAGTGCATGAAGGCGACATTGAATTGAAAGTTCGGCTCCGAAGGAGACATCTTGAGAGCCTGCTGGGAGTAGTCAAGTGCTGTGCGGTACGAATCGATATTACTGCGCTCGTGTTTTCCACGTTGGAACCAGGTGCGACCTAAACAAGCAAGGATCTTGGTATCGTTCGGACGACCTTTGATCAAAGCTGCCTCATACTGCTTCTGTTAGGTTGTACATGGTCGAAATGGCTAGGGTGACTTACGTTCTCGATGGCGCGAGCAAATTGCTTCATCTCGCAATATGTGTGGCCAAGGTTCATGTATACGCTGTAGTCCTTGACAGTATCCCTGACTTTGTTGAAGATTTGCAGCGCCGTCACGGAGTCTTTTTTGTCCTCGACCATGGCGATAGCAATGCCTTGAGCAGCGTATGCATTGGTTTTGTCGAGTTGGAGCACCTTGTCGAAGAAGGCAACAGCCGTCTCGTAGCTTTTCTGGCGCTTCATCTTCTCCTGTTCGGAGCTTCGCGGCATTTCTCTTGCCATTGCCAAATGGAGGTTTCCCAAACCAGTGAGGGAGTACTGGTCGTGCTTGTCGAATTTTTGCAGGGTATGCTTGTAGAGGCGCTGTTCTTCGTCTACCGCAATGTTCTGAATCTTCCGCTTGGTTTTGTGGAGGAACCAGCCGTAGAGCGCTCGCACCTCGACATTGTCCTCGTTTTCTCTGAACAAATCCTTGATGGCCTTTCCGCCGAGTTCGTTCGGATTTTGGATAATGGCAATGTATGCCAATCGAAGACGGGCATCGATGTAGTCTGCATGTCGCTTGAGAAGATTCTCGTAAACGTTCTTCGCTTGGTCGAGATTGTGTTCGGCCTCGTAGCATCGACCCAGGTTGAAGCTGATGGATGTAACCAAAGCATCAGTGTCAATAGACTCGTCGCGAGCTTCCGCCTTGACACAGGCAGTAAGCGCTGCTTCGAAAAGCTCTCTTGCGCGCGTGTAACGCTCCGCCTGGAAATGGAAGCAGGCCATGTTGTTCAGTAACTGCGGTGGTAGCAATTCGCGCAGCGCGGCTTTGATCTCGTGCTCATCTTCCAACTCTGGATAGTCTTCTTCGGGAATTGCTGCAAGCTCCAACTGCTCGACCTCCTCCAGACACTTTAGACTCTTCTCGGGCGTCTCTGTTTCGTAGAGTCGGGCCAAGTTCAGAAGCACAGACTGGTCAGGGGTAGCCTTCTTTTTGGGATCTCGCCATGCCTTCTGGACATCGTCGAGGTGCTTGATCGCCTTCTTCAGCTCGGCTGATTTGTCTTGGGTGGAACCGCTATTTTGCGCTGCGAAGACATCTTCAGCCCACAGCGTGCCAAGGAGGGTCTGTGCTTCGATGTTTGGCGATTGCTGGATGATCTTCTCTAGACGGAACTTTGCACCGCTGTAGTTGAGCTGTAGAACGCTCATTTGCGCGGATCCGAATTTGGCCGGAATGTAACCTCGCTCCTCCCCACCGCGCGCCTGGTCGGATCTGCCGTAGCAGGTTGAGGCCTCTGCCAGGTCACCCTCGGCGTGAGCCTTGCGTGCAAGATGGTACCATCCGTCACTTGCGATGGCGTTGACATCGGTAAGGTCAATAGCACGTCTCGCGACCGTCTGCGCCTTCTGCCATTCTTTCCTCCTTACAAAGTGCCCGCCGACGCTGGCGCAAGTCAAGGGGTAGTTCTTGTCCAGCCGCAAAGCAGACATGATGTAGTCCACGGCCTTTTTGTAGAACTTGGCAAAGTCTTGATGCGTTGGGGGATGTTGCGACGAAAGGTGAAGGTTGTACTGCGCGAGCAGGATGAGGGCGATCTTGGACTTTGGGTTGAGGTCCAGCGATCGCTGCCATGCGCCGGCGGCATCGTCTTTGAAGCCAAGGTGCCAGAAGCAGTTGCCAATGCCAATACGTGGGTCTGGATCAATGAGATCGGGCGAGCTCTCTAGGACACTCTGATATCCCTTCAGAGCCTCAGCCCACTTGCCCAGAGAGTAGCTGACGCGTGCTCTGCCCATCTTCGCCATGAGATTCCTACCGGCCGACGCCCTCAGTGCATCGTCAAAGCACTTGGCTGCCTGCTTCAGGGTCTCGGATCGCTCCGCGCTGACGGCGTTTGGTCCGGCGGTGGTAGCCGGGGACTGCAGCGAGGCTCGCAGAAGGTAGAGGACGCCGCGAGCAAGAAACAGTGGGGGATGCGACGGGCTGATGCGGGAGGCCTCGTTGAGCACGCCAGTGGCTTCTTGAATGTACGCGTCCTTGGTCTTGATGTTGGGGTCGTCTGGTGGAGTTAGTCGTGGCTAGTAAAAAATGCCATAATGCCATACCTGACTTGACGCGCGGCGCCTCGCGACACTTGAGCAGATACAGCCAGCAGAGCCCGTTGAGGATGCTGAGGCGCTCCTCTGCGCGCGCGCGCCCAAACACACCAATGGCCTGCTTGAGCACGTCAATGGCCACGTCGACCTTTTTCTGCTTCGCATAGGCCACGGCGACCTGCACCCATGTTGACGTCAAGCTCTTTTCGTTTTCGAGGATGGCGCATAGCTCTGTTGGGTCGTCCTGGATGTCCTCGTCGAGCGGAACTTCCACATCGAGCTGGCCGCCTTCCTCATCGGCGACGGAGATGGTGATGGCGTTGGGCACGTCCGAGTATCGCGGCGGCGGGAACATTTTGCCTGCGCCATTCACGCCATTCGCGCCGTTGGCGTAGACGGCCGACATGATGCAGCTGGGAGACGCGACCAGGTGCGGAAGGGGTGTTTTGGTGGGTGGAGGGTTGGCGTCGCAGTCTGATCAGGGCAGCATAGTAGGACGGCGGTGGGCAGGTAAAGGCGCGAGGCTGCTCGGGGCCTGCGGTGATGGGTGGACAAAGGATGGCGAGGGAGCTCGAGGAACGCGCTTTCGGCGGAGGTGAGGCTTGGCAGCGTGAATGCGCGCTGATGCCTGCTCCTACAACGTAACCAGAGACACCCCCGAGCTCCCCGCAGGCACACGACGCACTACACACCACACCAGATGACGCGCGACACCCTGCCCTCTACGCCATGACAGTAGCACCTTCCCTGGAACGACGTACAACACCCCGCAATTGCTGAGAGCACCATGTCGCGGAACCGGGACTACTCGCAGCCGGGCTCCAACGGGGGATACACCAATGGCTACGGCAATGGAGGCTACGGCGATGACAGTGGTGGCCGACCGAGTGGTGAGCGCCGACAGCGGCCAGGTGGCTACGGTGGCATGGGTGCGCCGCCCGACGACGACCGACGACGACCCAGCAATGACCGCCAACGACGCCCTCCCGGTTACGGAGGCATGGGTGCTCCCCAAGACGACTACGGACGGCGTCCAAGTGGCGAAAGCCAGCGAGATCGAAGACCTGGAGGCTATGGAGGTTTCAACAGAAGAGAAGACGAATACGCTAGACCGCAGAGCGGAGGACGCGACCGCAGGCCCGGTGGCTATGGCCGTCTCCAGCAACAGGAAGAGGATGGGCCCGAGGTCACGCGACCCACAAGTCTCGAGCGCTCACGGGCGAACAGGCGGAGCGGGGAGCGGCAGACGGGCAGCCGAGGGGCCAACAACTACGGCCCAGGCAGCCAGCGCATCGAAGACGTGCTGCAGTACATTCGTCAGAACTGGGACTTTATGACCCAGGACCAGTGCGTCCCCATCGAAGTCGCCCTGAAGCTCATGGACCCGAGCTCGCTTGGTCTGGCCAGCCAGCACGGCCAGTTCAAGACGACACACAAGGAGCTGCAGCAGGCCCTGAAAGCCATTGTGAACGGTAGGTCGGGCATTGATGGTGACATGACTGCATCTGACAACACATAGAGCATCACCAAGGTTTCAACAGCTCCATTGGTACCTTCCATCAGATCCAGTCCAGCCTACAAAGCTCTCAGCAACGTGTCCGAACTCTGAAGACCTCGTTAACTTCAGCCAAAACACAATTATCAACAGCCAAGCCTGAACTCAAAGAATTTGCGACTGCTTCCCAAAACTACCATGGAATGCTACAAATGCTCAATGCCATTGAAGAGCTCCAGCTTGTGCCTGAGCAGCTTGAGGCGCGCATCTCGGAGAAGCGCTTTCTGACTGCGGTAGACATACTCCAAAAAGCTCTCCTAATGATCAGAAAAACCGACATGGAGAAGATTGGCGCTCTCAACGACCTGCGCACATATCTTAGCAATCAAGAAGTCTCCCTGACAGACATTCTCATTGAAGAACTTCACAGCCATCTATACCTCAAGTCGCCATACTGCGAGGATAGGTGGAAAGAATATGCACAAAACCAAATCAAGGGCGGCATATCTGAGCGCACTCAAACAGACGCTCGAGGGAGACTGTTGTATTACTTCCTCGATGGTCTCGACCTGTCCGAGCCAGTAAGCTCAGCTAGCATTATGCACCTCTTTCCCTGCTAATTCAAACAGATGACAGACGATTCTACACACAATCCCGAAACAGACACCTTCCAATACATCAGGCTCATCGTCGAGTCATTGAATAAGATGAATCGATTAGAGGTGGCCGTCAACACAATTGAGCAACGACTGCCTGTCGAACTGTTCAAAGTCGTCGACAAGTCGAACAATGAAGTCGCCCAACGACACCCGAGCATACTCCGAGCTCATGCCTCGAAGAAAGGCGGCAAGGCTAAGAGTGGTATCGAAAGCGACGAAGTCCGGTCCATGCTTCTGAACGATCTGTTATGGACTCTATACGCCCGATTTGAGGCCATTGCTGAGAGCCACCGAGCTGTGCATGACGTGGTAGCTGGTATTGTTTGCAGGGAGGGGCTGCGGGATTCTTCGAGCGCCACATTAACACGCGGATTCAAGGAGTTGTGGAAGCTCTACCAAAGCGAGGTGAGTAGACCAGTTACAGCTCAGGTTCCTGCTGACATTCCCAGATTCGCTCATTATTGCACGATTATCTAGCAACTGATGGTGATGCTTTGTATCGCAGTGGACAAGGTCAGACATCTGCTGGAAGCGTCTTTTCGCGTGCCGCTCGTGACAAGACGAAACGCATGTTCAAGCTCTCTGATATGAACATAAAGTCGCCAGACATTGCACAAGAGAGGGAAGACCTTGAATTTATCCTGAAGTCATCGGTACCTGGTCTCGTGTCTGATTCCAAAAAGTCTGAGAACAGGGTAGCCGACACCAGTGCCAACCTTGACGGTAGCGCAACTGGGCACAAGCTACTGGTCGAGCCTAGTGTTTTTAACATGGGAATACTGCTGCCGCCCTCACTCGACTTTTTGAACCGATTAAAAGAAGTCGTGCCTCCAAACTCAGACATCGTAATGAGCACATTGACCTCGTTCCTTGACGACTTCTTGGTGAACGTCTTTCAACCGCAACTTGATGAGACGCTCGCCGAGATGTCATCGCAGACTTTCATCGAGCTCGATTCATTCAGTGAAGATCCGCACTGGGAACAGCACGCAAAGAAGCCAATATTCAAGGTATGTCAGTCTCACTGTTGTTGTTCTCATTCTGACCATCCAGGGTACCGCACAATTCTTCAATCTGATCTTAGCCTTCTGCAAGATGCTCGATAATTTGCCCCACGACCAAGCATTCTCTCAACTCATCATAGCTCAAATGCAACTATACTCCCAGAAGTGTAGCGGCTGGTACAAAGCACTTGTCACGCGCTCGCAGCCTACTCCATCTGGTAGGCGTCTGAAAGCACCAGCTGCATGGTCAGAATCCGAAGAGATGGAACGACTGGTATCGCAAATCCTTCAGTCCGATCCTTCCGATAGCGAGAACTTCAATCAGCTTGTCGAGAACGAGATCAACCTTCTTCTGCAGGTTGTCAACGAAGAGCCACTGGATCAAGTAGATATGCTGCAAGACAAGAAGAGCGTTGTTAGCCTTTGTCTGCTGTACACCAGCATGAAATGGCTGGCTACGAAGTCAGCACAATTACGGCACATCAGTGATAGAGCCACCAACTCGGGTGGTGGCGAATCGTCCAAAGACAGGCATACGCAACGATGGACGCTACTTACCTCATCCGAACCGCGAACTGAAGGCACCCACATCTATCTCCCACTCAACCGTGAGACCGTGAGGTATGTCGCCTAAACCCTATACTTGATAATACATGCTAACATGCTGCAGCGAATTCGACCAGGTCGTTTCCTCCTACCAATCCCTCAGCACCCGCATCCTCCGCACCCTCCACCTGACCATCCGCAGCACCATTCTGCACGCACTTTCCACCTCCCTCCAACCCAACCTCTTCATCGATACGCCCCTCAACGACCCCTCCCCCACCATCCTCGCCCTAAACTCCACCCTCGTCAACTTCGACACAGAAATCTCCCGCTACTCCCCGCTCGCAACATACACGCGCATGACGCGCGGCCTCGCCGCCCTCATGGACACCTACCTCCTCTCCCTCTGCACGCGCCGCATCGCCCGCATGAACACGCACGGCTGCGCACACATGCAACTCAACATCCTGGTGCTGCAGCAGAATCTCAAAAACATCGAAGAAGGCGCCGAATTGCCGCACGCCGCGCTCTTCTTCGACCTCTTCACCGCCGGCCCCGACGCGATCGTCTCGCGCGCGAAACAATACGGTCGAGACTTTGGTATACCGGGGGGTATGCTAGGCGAGACCAGCGTGGAGAAGCTGCTAGAGATGACATTTGAGGAGCGCTTGACGGGAGATAATCGCGAGAGCAGTGTGAGCGCGAAGAGACAGTTGGACGCGCAGCTTCTGGAGATTAGTGAGTTTATGTATTAGCGTAAGCATCCTGTTATACACCTACACCTCATCGCTTCAGCGAGCAATATTACCCTGCATCGAAACACCTAGCGCGGCGTGGTGGTGATTTGCTGTACTCACGGAAAGTCGCATGGGCATTTGATGGCTTGAAGCTACACAGCGACATTACGGCCTCGAGTATGGCTCCAGGCTCCCTGGTCACTTGGTGAGAATCTGCAGTAGCTGGCCAATCATACTCACACCTGTCGTGGCGGGCGAGGGACGTCGCCGACGCACGGCCTGGTTTGTGCGACGTCGCCGACGACGGGATTGATCAGCACGTCGAATGACTCCAGCCGCAACATTGGTAGAAGTGAATAAGGAAACAAACCGCGATGTGTGTTATTGAACATAGTGTATTTGCTCAGCTGTTTTTCACTAGCATCGCGCTGGCGCTCAACTCCGCGATCTACTAACGAAGCAGACGGGATGAAAAGAAATATTCGATAGACTAACGTACTCGAACAACAGAATCAGAAAGGATACACGGAGCGCTGGATTTGCGATTTGGATCTTGAGCATCGGCATACACTGATAATCTGGGGGTTTGATATCTCGCCTGGCGCATCGAGGGGCCTCTCGTAAACGCGGGAATGAAAAGAAATGTGGTTTGATAAGACTCTCCAACAACAGAGTGCGAAAGAATCCATGGAGCTCCACTAGGTGTAGCGATAATTCGTGCGCTTTGCCTCATGGCCTAAACTGTCAGAGAACGGTTCAATCAAGCCATTCAACTTCAAGGCCATCGAGTCGATTCAGGTGTGTATACAAGACACCAACTACTCTGCAACAGTAAGTTGAGATAAAGAAGAACGCGCACGAATTGTTGCATCTCCTGGTAGCTCTAGACCCCAGGGCTTGCTATCGAGGATCGCCCTACACAGCAATCCGGGGACCTGAAATCTCGCCAAGTCCGCCTATCCCAGCATGTTCATCTTGTACCGTCAGGCCTCCTTCAACACAGCCTGCTTGACATAGCATCCTAACTGGCCAGGGCTACGCTGCCGCTGTCGTGAGGTTAAGGCTGACCACACCATGATTTGTGGGGCCCGGGGGCGAAGAGTCAGCATAGGATAACTGCGCCGCTGCGCCGCTGAGGTCGGCGAAGATTGATGGTAAGATGTCGAACCATCAGAACTGGGATAAAAACCTCCAATTCCCTACAAATTCGTGGAGTGGTTGATGGTTTTAGATTGTTTCCATCAATTATTTCGTCCCAGTATTTTTTTTAAACGCTACACCTGCCATGTCTGACATTGAAAGGGGCGCGGATTACGCTCAGCTGGTCAATGACTCCGTGCAGAGTTTCAGCTGGTCGAATGTCACCGTCACCGTGAACGATCGCGCGACCAAACACCCGCTAGACATTCTCTCGGGTGTCTATGGGAGTATACAGGCTGGGGAGTTGGTGGGAATCATGGGGCCTAGGTAGCCTTCCCATCCTCCAACGTCCTACCAAGTCTTATACTGATGTATGCGTTAGTGGCTCTGGCAAAACCACCCTCCTCAATGTCCTCGCCTATCGCTTAGTGCCCAAGTCTACTGTACAGCGGGAATTGTACATCAATGGCTCGCCTACTTCACTCCACTCCTTCCGCGCTATCAGTTCCTATGTGGAACAAGAAGACGCACTCCTCGGCTCGCTTACTGTCCGCGAGACACTCTCTTTCGCCGCTCGCCTCGCTCTACCCGCTTCCACTGACCGCAAGGCCCGTATCGAAGGCTTGCTAAGTGCTTTCGGACTGCTAGACCAGGCGGATACGCTAATCGGCACGCCGCTGCGCAAAGGCATTTCAGGCGGGCAAAAGAGGCGAGTCAGCGTAGCTAGTCAACTTGTTGCGGGCCCGAGGATTTTGTTCCTGGATGAGCCGACGAGTGGGTTAGATTCTGCGGCGAGTAGGGAGGTGGTGCGGGTTTTACGGGGGGTGGCTCGGAAGTACAAGGTAAGAAGTCCCGAGAAGTTTGCGCCGAGTGTGCCATGTACTGACAGTGAACAAGGTCATTATTATCGCGTCTATACACCAGCCGTCAACGACGACGTTTGAGATGTTCGATAAGCTGGTGCTGCTGTCCAAAGGAAAGACGGTTTACAATGGCCCGGTGGCAGATGTCAAGGACTACTTCGCTGGCTTGGGGTACGACATGCCCCTGTATACTAACCCAGCGGAATTCCTCATAGAGTTGGTAAACACCGACTTCTCCTCGTCCTCTCAACACCTCACACATCTTCATAATGCCTGGCTCGCATCGCCTCTCGCCATCCAGCCAACGTTCCAGGCCCCGTCAACACCACTGTTACTCAATGCAAACGACACCGCAAACCCCCTCCTCACCCCCCTAACCCTCATCCACCGCTCGCTCATAAAATCCCACCGCGACATCATCGCCTACGCCCTGCGCCTCGGCATGTACCTCTGCCTGGCGCTGCTCATGGGCACCGTCTGGCTCCGGCTCACGCCCACACAAGCCAACATCCAAAACTTCACCAACGCGATATTCTTCGGCGGCGCGTTCATGTCCTTCATGGCCGTCGCCTACATCCCCGCCTACCTCGAAGACCTGGCCCTCTTCCGCAAAGAGCGCGCAAACGGCCTGTACGGCCCCACATCATTCATGCTAGCAAACTTGATCGTCGGGCTGCCGTTCCTGCTCGGCTGTGCGGTGCTATTTAGTATTGTCGGGTATTGGCTGGGCGGATTCAATCCGACCGCGAAGGGCTTCGGCACGTGGGTGCTCTGGCTGTTCCTGGACCTGCTCGCGGCGGAATCGCTCGTCGTGTTGGTGTCCTCGCTGGTCCCGATTTTCGTGGTCGCGCTGGCGAGCACGGCGTTTGCGAATGGGGTGTGGATGTGCGTGGGCGGGTTCCTTGTGCAGCCGCGGAGCTTGAATGTGTTTTGGCGGTATGTGTTTCATTATATTGATTATCAGGCGTATGTGTTTCGTGGTATGATGGTGGGAGAGTTTGAGAGTAGGGATTATAGCTGCGGAGAGGGGTGTCGGTGTATGTATACGAGTCGGTTGGAGGGGCAGTGTTTGATTGAGGGGAAGGCGGTGTTGGAGCAGTATGGGTTTGCGGGGCAGGGGATGGGGAAGTATGTCGGGATTATGCTGGGGATTATTTTGGGGTATAGGGTGCTTGGGTGGGTTGTGTTGTGGGCGAGGAAGCATTAAGCGCGTTGTTCCACCTTCCCTTTGGACGTAGCTTTGGACGTAAAGCACTCCCGCATCAGATTCTCAGCTCTTTGCGCTTGACTCCATATCGTCGACTTTGTTCTGTGCTCGTATTTGGAAGGCGAGTACGAACAAATGACTGTCAATCGGTTCAATTGATTAGGTGATTTGCTTTCACCGCATCACCAGGAAGAGGCAAAACTCATGCCCGCTCTGCACCTGGCCCCGGGGGGCATCAGCTGATAGTCGTCAGAGGTAAACTCAGTGTGGCCTCCCGAGGTCATACTCTGCCTAACTCATTTAGAAGTCTTTGAACATATACAGGCTACATACCTCTTCACCTATCCTCGTTGGACAACAAGGCGAGCACGTGTTGTTACAGCACCTAGCGCCGCATGATCCCGTTTGTCAACACAACGCTCCACTAGAGCACTCAAAGCCACTATCGGAGCCAAATTTCTCCGCGCTCCGCTGCAGGCCCTGTTTCTCTCACCTCACTTTCCTCAAAATTACATCCACTCTGATCAGCAAACAATCCAATAGTTGAAGCGCGACCATGGCTTCTGTCACAGAACTGGCGCAAAACCACGAGTAAGTCCAAAACAACCACCTGCCTGACCACACTGACAATCGGAAAGAGCTGAAGATGAGGA
>Ga0265780_10004504_pt1 | contig 17918 bp, 13 predicted proteins | sample P1T30metagenome_FD_192432 | JGI IMG/M metagenome (GOLD analysis project Ga0265780, IMG submission 192432) | Plant litter microbial communities from East Loma Ridge, Irvine, California - P1 T30 | ecosystem: Environmental > Terrestrial > Plant litter > Unclassified | place: USA: California...
CGACGAGATGCGGCACAGGTGCACGCGCGCGCCGGTGGCGCGCATCAGCTCGAAGATCGTGTGCAGCGCGATGGTCTCGGACATGACCGGCACGCCCGACAGCCCCAGGCGCGAGGCCAGCGGGCCGCTGTGGGCCACGCCGCCGATGCCGATGTGGGCATCCTGCGGCCGCAGCCAGACGGTAAAGCCGAAGGTCTTTGCGTACTGCATCGCGCGCAGCAGCACGGTGGTGTCGAGGATCGGTTCCTCGGCCTGGGCAAAGCCGATGCAGCCGGCTTCGGTCAGCTCGGCCATCTCGGTCAGCGCCTTGCCCTTCAGGCCCACGGTCAGCGCGCCCAGCGGGTGCACATTTGCCTGGTCCACGATGCGCGCACGGTGCTTGAGCATCTCGACCAGGCCCGGCTCGTCGAGCACCGGATCGGTGTCGGGCGGGCACACCAGCGTCGTCACGCCGCCCTGCATCGCCGCTTGCAGCTCGGACTCCAGGGTGGCCTTGTATTCGTAGCCGGGCTCGCGCAGGCGCGCCGACAGGTCGACCAGGCCGGGGGCAACCACCAGGCCGCTCGCATCGATGCTCTGGTCGGCCATGAAGCCACCGGGCGCGCTGCCCAGGGCAGCGATCTTGCCGTCGACGATGAACAGGTCTTGCACCGCGTCGATGCCGTTCGCCGGGTCGATCACGCGCCCGTTCTTGATATGAAGTTTCATGCGTGGGTTCCTGCCAAAATGCTCATCACCGCCATCCGTACCGCGATCCCGAAGGTCACCTGCGGCAGGATCACCGCCTGCGCGCCATCGGCCACCGCCGAGTCGATCTCGACGCCGCGGTTCATCGGGCCCGGGTGCATCACGATCGCGTCGGGCTTGGCCAGCGCCAGGCGCTCGGGCGTCAGGCCGTAGCTCTTGAAGTACTCCTGCGCCGACGGCAGCAGCGCGCCGCTCATGCGCTCGTTCTGCAGGCGCAGCATAATGATCACGTCGACATCCTTGAGTCCTTCATCGATATTGGTGAAGGTGCGCACGCCCATCTGGTCCAGGCCACCGGGCAGCAGCGTGTGCGGGCCGATGGCGCGCACTTCGGGCACGCCGAGGGTGGTCAGCGCATGGATGTCCGAACGCGCCACGCGGCTGTGCAGGATGTCGCCGACGATGGCCACGCGCAGGTTCGTGAAATCCTTCTTGTAGTGCCGGATCGTGTACATGTCCAGCAAGCCCTGGGTCGGGTGCGCGTGGCGGCCGTCGCCGGCGTTGACCACGTGCACGTCCGAGCGGGTGCGGTTCAGGTGCTGGGCGATCATGTAGGGCGCGCCCGACTGCGCGTGGCGCACCACGAACATATCGGCGTGCATCGCCGCCAGGTTGTCGATCGTGTCGAGCAGCGACTCGCCCTTGGTGGTCGACGAGGCCTGGATGTTCAGGTTGATGACGTCGGCCGACAGGCGCTTGGAGGCGATCTCGAAGGTGGTGCGGGTGCGCGTCGAGTTTTCGAAGAACAGATTGAACACGCTCTTGCCGCGCATGAGCGGGACCTTCTTGACTTCGCGGTCCGAGATGCCCACGAAGCTCGATGCGGTGTCGAGGATGTGGTCGATGTGCGCCTTCTTGAGTCCCTCGATGGTGAGCAGGTGCTGCAGCTCGCCGTTTTTATTCAGTTGCGGATTATTTTGCAGGATCGGCATTGTCTTCTTCGATGGTCAGCGAGAGTTGGCCTGTGTCGTCGCGCTGCAGGCACAGCGACTGGTTGGCCGCGAGCGCGGCGCGGGTGCCGACGAAGTCCGCCGCCACCGGCAGCTCGCGCCCGCCGCGGTCGGCCAGCGCGGCCAGTTTGATGCAGGCTGGGCGACCGTAGTCGAACAGCACATTGATCGCGGCGCGCGTGGTGCGGCCAGTTTGCAGCACGTCGTCGACCAGCAGCACGGTGGCGCCGTCGACCGGGAAGCGGATATGGGTCGGCTTCACGTCCGGATGCAGGCCCTTGCGCGCATAGTCGTCGCGGTAGAACGAGACGTCGATCGAGCCCAGGCGGGCAGTCAGGTCGAGGTCGCGCGCGAGCCGTTCGGCCAGCCAGGCGCCGCCGGAGTGGATGCCGACGATGGCGGCATCGGGCACGCCGGCCAGGCCGGCGCGGACCTGGCCCAGCAGCTCGCGGTACAGCGCTTCGGCATCGAAGTCTTGATGGTTGGTAGGCATAAAGTTAGTGGGATGCGTCGAAATACTGTTGCAGGATAATGGCGGCCGCCTTGTCGTCGATGCGCTCGCCGCGCTTCGAGGCGATCACGGCCGAGGAATAGCGTTCGTCGACCAGTTCGACCGGCAGGTTGAAGCGGCCGTGCAGCTGGTTGGCGAAGCGGCGGCTGCGCAGCGTCATGTCGTGCTCGGCGCCATCGGGATGGCGCGGCTCGCCCACGATCAGGCGCGCTGGCGCCCATTCGGCGATCAGCTCGCCGATAATTTTGAAACGGGTGGCGTTGTCGATCGCGGCGATCACGCGCAAGGGCTGGGCCTGCCCCGTCAGGGTGTTACCCATCGCAATACCAATCCGCTTGACGCCGAAGTCGAAGCCCAGAACGATGTCAACCATGCGCAGTGATCACCAACAATGGCTGACTACGCATGGCCGGCTTCGGTCGCGAGCATGAAGGGATCGATGCCCAGCAGTTTGATGGCGGCGGTGTAGCGCTCTTCGATCGGCAGGTCGAACAGCACGCGCGCGTCGGCGCCCACCGTCAGCCAGCCGTTGCGCGAGATTTCTTCTTCGAGCTGGCCCGGGCTCCAGCCGGCATAGCCGATCGAGACCAGCATGCGCGCCGGCCCGCCGCCGCTGGCAACGGCTTCGAGCACGTCGATCGAGGTGGTGAAGGCGACGTCGTCGGTCACGGACAGCGATGAGGAATAGCGCCCGCCCGGCGAATGCAGCACGAAGCCGCGGTCGTCCTGGACCGGTCCGCCGAACATGATCGGCTCGTCCACCACGGTCGCGCGCAGGCCTTCGGCCAATTTCAGGTCGACCCGGTCGAACAGGGTTTCCATGGTCATGTCGGTCGGCTTGTTGATCACCACGCCGAGCACGCCCTTGTCGTTATGCTCGCAGACATAGACGACGGTGCCGCCGAAGACCGGATCCTGGATCGACGGCATGGCGATCAGGAAGTGGTTCGCCAGATTCAGGCCAGACGCCGCCGGACCCGCCTTCTCCACCGCTTCGTCCTGCTCCCGGGGCATGCCCGGCATCGGAAGAGTTTTGCCAACTTTGCTTTTTTTCATACGCTTGCTTTCAAAAGGCGCACTCTCGCGTCAAGAGACTGTGAAAAACCCGCTGCGCGTTGCATGTCGGGTTGTCGAAGCCCCCTCAAACCATCGATGAACGACTGCCAACTATCTGCAGCGCAACATTACGCTTTTCCCTAGTTTACACCCATTTGGCGCCGAGGCCCTTCGAAGCGTTGCGATACGGGCACCACGAACCGATCCTAGACAGTAAAATTTGCCTCACCTTGACCTCGCACACAGTGATGAATTTGAGCAATTCTTTAGTCTGGTTCCGGCGCGACCTGCGCGCTTTCGATCATGCCGCGCTGCATCATGCCTTGAGCGCTTCGCAACAGGTGTATTGCGTCTTCGTCTATGACACCGAGATCCTCGCCGGGTTGCCGAAGGATGACCGCAGGCTGCGTTTCATCCATGCCAGCCTGGCCAGCCTGGATGCGGAGCTGCGTCGTCTCGGAGGCTACCTCATCGTGCGCCACGGCAGCGCCCGGGATGAGGTCGTCGCACTGGCGAACGAACTGGACGTTGACGTCGTGCATGCGTGTACCGATGTTGAACCGGCAGCGATCGCGCGCGACCTGGACGTGGCCGAGCGCCTGCTGCAACAGGGCCGCGCCCTGCTGACCTACAAGGACCAGGTGATCTTCGGGAAGGCCGAGGTGCTGACGCTGGCCGGACAGCCCTACTCGGTGTTCACGCCCTATAAAAACGCCTGGCTCAAGCGCCTCGCCGCACAGCCGGAAACACTGGCGGCATACCCGGTCGACGCCTGTGCGCACGCCTTCGCGCCGCCCACCTCGCCGGCGGCCCTGCCGGCGCTGGAAGACATCGGCTTCACGTCGGGCGAGGCGCCGCTGCCCGCCGGCATGGAAGGCGCCGAGGAACTGTTCGAGGCCTTCATGGAAGACATCGCCGACTATGGCCGCGCGCGCGACTTCCCGTTCGAAGACAGCACCTCGCGGCTCTCGACCCACCTGCGGTTCGGCACCACCTCGATCCGCCACCTGGTGCGCACGGCCCAGCAATTGATGCTGTCCGGCGCGGGCGGCGACGGCGCCAGGGTCTGGCTGTCAGAACTCATCTGGCGCGACTTCTATGCGATGGTGCTGGCGCAGAACCCGCATGTGGTCGAACGCGCGTTCAAGCCGGCCTTCGATGCGGTGCAGTGGGATGCCGGCCACGAGGCCGATGCGCTGTTCGCCGCCTGGTGCGAAGGCCGCACCGGCTATCCGCTGGTCGACGCGGCCATGGTGCAGCTGAACACGACCGGCTTCATGCACAACCGCCTGCGCATGATCACGGCCAGCTTCCTCACCAAGGACCTTGGCATCGACTGGAAACGCGGCGAGCGTTATTTTGCGCTCCAGCTCAATGACTACGAGCTGGCCTCGAACAACGGCGGCTGGCAATGGGCGGCGTCGACCGGGTGCGACGCCCAGCCGTGGTTCAGGATCTTCAATCCGGTGACGCAATCGACCCGTTTCGACGCGCGCGGGGAATTCATCCGGCGCTACCTGCCGCAACTGGCCAAACTGGATATGAAGCAGATCCACGCGCCATGGCTCGTCACGCCGGAGGCCTTGGCCGAGCGCGGGGTGGTGCTGGGGAAGGATTACCCGGCGCCGGTCGTGGATCACGACGCGGCGCGCAGGTTGACGCTGGAGCGGTTTGCGGTGGTGAAGAAGGCCGCCGCAGTTACCGTTTAAGAAGACCCTCGATCGCCGCCAGCAGCACCGGTTCCTGGTACGGCTTGCCGTAGTAGGCATTTACGCCCAGGCTCAGCGCCACGTTGCGGTGCTTGTCGGCGGTGCGCGAGGTGATCATGATGATCGGGATCTCGCGGGTAGCCTCGTTGCCGCGCACATTGCGCGCCAGGTCGAAGCCATCCATGCGCGGCATCTCGATATCGACCAGCATCAGGTCCGGTGCGCTCTCTCCGATCAGTTCGAGCGCATCGATGCCGTCCTTGGCCAGCACCACCCGGTAGCCCTCGCGTTCGAGCAGGCGCTGGGTCACGCGGCGCACGGTGAGCGAATCGTCGACCACCATCACGGTCGAACGGACCGGCTGGCGCACGACTTCCTTCTTCACCGGAACGGCGGCTTGCGGCTGCCGTCCCTGTGCCTGTGCCAGCGCGAGCGGATCCAGGATCAGGACGATCTCGCCCGAACCCAGCACCGTGGCGCCGTCCATGCCCGGCACACGCGCCAGTTGCGGGCCGATATTCTTGACCACCACCTCGCGGTTGCCCAGCACCTCGTCCACGCACAGCGCGATGCGGCTGTCGGCGCCGCCCAGCACCAGCACCGGCGTCGAACGCAGGCCGACCGGACGCTCTTCTTCATCCTCACCCAGCAGGGCCGGCAGGCCGTGCAAGGCCAGCGTCTCGCCGGCCAGCACGATGCTGCCGGCGTCGCGCGCGGCGGCCAGGTCCATCTCGCGCACCTGTTCCACGCGCTGGACCAGGGTCGACGGCACCGCATGGGTGCGTCCGCCGGCATTCACCAGCACCACCTGGGCCACCGCCAGCGTCAGCGGCAGCGTGATCGTGAAGCGGGCGCCCTGGCCGCGTTCGGACACCACACCGACCCGACCACCGAGCGACCGCGCTTCGGAGCGCACCACGTCCATGCCGACCCCGCGGCCGGCCAGCTCGGTCAGCGTGTCCGCGGTCGAGAAGCCCGGTTCGAAAATCAGTTCGGTCACCTGCTGGTCGGAGGCCTCGTCGGCCTCATCCAGCAAGCCGCCGGCCAGCGCCTTGGCGCGGATGCGCTCCAGGTCCAGGCCGGCGCCATCGTCGCTGAAGCCAATCGTGACCTCGTTGCCGTGCTGGCTGACCTGCACCAGCAGTTCGCCGATCTCTGCCTTGCCCGCCTGCTGGCGCGCCGCGCGCGGCTCGACGCCGTGCACGATCGCATTGCGCAGCAGGTGTTCGAACGGCGCCGCCATCTGTTCCAGCACGCCGCGGTCGATCTCGACCGCGCCGCCGCGAATATCGAGGTTGATGCGCTTGTCGGTTTCCTTCGCAGCCTGGCGGGCCACCCGGAACAGGCGCTCGGACAGGCTGGCGAACGGCACCATCCGCACCCGCATCAGGTCGCGCTGCAGGTCGCGGGTCATGCGTGCCTGCGACGACAGTTCGTCGTTGGCATTATCGACCGCACGCGCCAGGCTTTCCTGGAACGAGGCGACGTCGTCGACGCTCTCGGCCAGCATGCGCGTCAGTTCCTGCAAGCGCGTGAAGCGGTCGAACTCGAGCGGATCGAATTCGCGTTCGCCCGAGATCGACAGGCGCGAGGCGATCTGCGATTCGGCCTGCATCTCGATTTCGCGCAACTGGCGGCGCAGGCGCGCCACGTTGTCCGAGAAGTCGCCCAGCGAGCCCTTGAGGGCGCCCATCTGGTTTTCCAGGCGCGAGCGGGTGATCGACACTTCGCCCGCCTGGTTCACCACGCGGTCGAGGATGTCGGCGCGCACGCGCACCAGCGGCGAGCGAGCTGCCTGCTCGGCCGGGAGCGCGGCCGGCGCTGCGGCCGGCACTGGCGCCGAACCTGGCGCCGCTGCGGGAACCGGCGCGGCCTGCTGCGGCGCGGCCGGCTGCTGCAGCAGTTCGAACAGCAGCATCGCCTGGTCGTAGTTGGCCAGCAGTTCGTCGAAGGCGCTGGCCGGCAGCGTCGAGGTGCCGGCGTGGACCATGTTCTCGATCTGGGTTTCCAGTTCGTGTGCGTGCTGGCCCAGGCGCATCGCGCCGGCCATGCGCGCGCTGCCCTTGATCGTGTGCAGGTCACGCTGCATGCCCTGCGCGATCGCGCCGTTCGACGGATCCTGCTGCCACTGGCGCAGGTCGTGACCAAGGCGCGGCAGCAGGTCAGCCGCTTCTTCCAGGAATACCGGCAGCAGATCGGCGTCGAGTTCGTCGCCGTAGGTGGCGTCGACCAGGTCCGGTTCGGGCTGCGGCGCAACCGCGGGTTGCAGCACTGGTTGCGGCGCTGGTTCCGGTTCCGGTTCCGGTTCCGGCTCTGGCGCGCTGTCGCGTTCCGGCTCGGCCAGGCCGGCTTCGTCCGGCGTCACCGCCACGAAATCTTCTTCCAGCGCGCGCGGCGTGGCCTGGTCGAATTCCGGCGCGGCCAGGGGCTCGTCCATCAGGGTATCGAACAGGTCGTCGATATCGTCGGCCACCGAGGTCGCCGGCGCCGTCGCCGCCTGAGGGGCGTCAAATGCCGGCGGTTCGGCCAGCAGCTCCTCGTAGGCGGTGGCGAACAGGGCGTCGAGCTGGCCGTCCAGGGCCGGTTCGGGTTCGCTGTCCTGCCCGACCGCCTGCTGGCTAGTCAAGTGCTCGCGCAATGCGGCCAGCTGTTCGACCAGGTCGGGCTGGCCAGGGGCCAGCTCGCCCAGGGTGAACACCTGCAGCATCGTGCGGATGCGCGACAGGGTCGCGTCCAGCAGGTCGGATTGGGCAGCGTCCAGCCTGGCGCCAGGGCCGGCCAGTTTTTCCAGCGTCGTTTCGAGTTCGTGGGCCAGGTCGCGCAAGGCGGTGTAGCCCACCGTGGCCGAGGTGCCCGACAGGGTGTGCGCGGCAGTGATCGCGTCTTCCGCGATGCGGCGCTCCGGATCGGCGCGCAGCGCATCGAATTCGCGTTCGAGCGTCGCGCACAGGACTTCGGTCTCGGTCAGGTAGACGTCGTGCAGGGCCTGCGGAATCGCCAGGTCGCCCACGCGCCGCACGCCATCCTCGCCCGGCATGCCCAGCGGCGCGTCGAGCAGCGGAATGTCGTCCAGGTCGAGCGCATCGAGGGTCAGCGCATCCGGCGCGACGATGTCGTCCAGGACTGGCGCAGGGTCGGCTTCTGGGTCGGCTTCTGGTTCGGCTTTTGATTCGGCTTCGGCTTCGGCGACAACGTCGGGTTCTGCCTCGGCCTCGACCTCGGCGGCCGGCGCCAGCAATGCAAATGCCCCGCCCTCCTGCACCCGCGCCGCGGCGTCGATCAGCGCCGCGCCATCGCGCGCCGGCTGCTGGCCGGCGGCCAGTTCGGCGACCCAGGCATCGAGTTCGGCATAGGCATGCGCGAGCAGCGCCAGCAGGTCAGCGGTGGCTGCGCGGTTGTCGGCCAGCCAGACGTTCATCACGCGCTCGATCGAGGCGGCGGTGGCGCCGAAGACTTCCAGGCCCACCATGCGGCTGCTGCCCTTGAGCGTATGGAAGCTGCGGCGCAGCAGGGTCATCGTCTCCTGGTTGCCCGGCTCGTCGGCCGCGCGCTGCAGGTTCTCGACCACGAAGCCCAGCACTTCCTGGGCTTCGCCGATGAAGATCTCGAGCAGTTCGGCGTCGACGCCATCGTCCTCTGGCGGTGCCGGCACTAGTGCAGGCGCGCTCGCCGGTACGGACGCCGGGGTGTCTTCGGTTTCGGTTTCGGTTTCAGCTTCGGCGACAGCCAGCTCAGGCTCCGGCGTCGGCGCAGGCGCCGGCGTTTCCACGAACTCGAACGGCAGCTCGCGCAGCAGGCGTTTTTCCGGGTCGAAGGTGAAGCGGCCACGCGCCGCCTCGCTGTCCTGCGCCAGCAGGTCGGCGAAGAAGCCGAGCGCACCGATGTTCTGGGCGATGTTATGCAGCGTAGCGTGCTGGTTGGTGACGTCTGCTTCGCTCGCGGCGAGCAGGCGCACCGCCTCTTCGACGTGGCGCACGGTCACGACGGCCTGGTCCTGGTCGAGGATGGCGAACGCGCCCTGCAGCTGGTGCAGGGACGGGCCGGCCTGTTCCAGCACCTGGCGCTTGGACGGGTCGTCGTAGTATTCGTCGAGCAGCTTCTCGATCTGGCGCAGGCCCGCCTTGATTTCGCTGGCCAGCACGGCCACGGTCTGGCCCTGCTGGATCTGGCGCGCAAGTTCGCCCTGCCAGTGCGGGGCGTCCGGCGGCGTTTCGCCGGCGGCCAGCGCCAGCAGGCGCGCGCCGACGGCTTCGGCGTTTTCCGAGAAATCCTCGGGCAATTGGCGCAGCTGGTCCAGGCTGTTCTCGACGAACAGCATGGCGGCGGCCATCTCGAGCCCGAACTGGTCGCCGCGGCCCGACTGCACCGAGTCGCTGGCGGCGCGGCCCAGTTCACGCAGCAGCTGGGCCAGCGCAGGCGCGCCCAGTTTATCGCTGGCGCCGGCCAGTTGCGCCAGCGCGTCGTTGAAGTCGCTCTCGACCTCGGCATCCGGCTGGCCGTCGCCGGCGAGGCGATCCCAGTCCGACTTGGTGCGCGCCAGTGCGGCGCGCGCCTCTTGCAGCGCTTGCGGATCGAGCTTGCCGTAGCGGCGTTCGGCGTAATCGGGCGGCACCGCGCCGTCCAGGCCCAGGGCCTGGCGCAGCGCGCGCGCTTCAACGCCGGGCGCACGCGCCGCGGCCACGAAGAACAGCGCGTCGCGCAGCATCGCTTCCGGGCCATCCTGCTCGCCCTTGGCCAGGCGGCGCAGCTGCAGATTGATTTGCCCGAACAGCTGTTTGATATACAGATCGCTCTCGACCTGGCCCTCGGCCACCACGGTCGCAAAGGCGTGCATCGCCTGCCAGAACAGGCGCGCGCGCGGCGCACTCTGCGCCCCGGCGATCGGCGCAATCGCCGCGACCAGGTCGGCCGCGTGGATCTGGCGCCCGGCGTCGTCATCGGCTTTCAGGTAAGGCAGCAGCGCCTTCTCGAAGCGGCTGCGGCAGGCCGGGATCGTGGCCTTGCCAGCGCTTCCCGGTGCGGGCAAGGGGGGCAGGATCGACAGATCGAGCGGCAGCAGGTCGGCCGGGTGGACCTTCTGGTCTCCCTGGCGCTCGACCATGTCGCGGTAATACGGGAACAGGCGCGCCGGCTGCTGTGGCGCGCCGGACAGGAGCTCGTCCAGGTATTCGCCGAGCGCGCCGAAGGCGTCCAGCACCACCTGCACGCTCTCCGGCGTGCACGGCAGGCGGCCATCCTTGAAGGCGTCGAGCACGGCCTCGGCGGCGCCGGTGTACACACCGACGCCTTCGACATCGACCATCTGCAGGGCGCCGTGCGCCTGGTGCAGGTGGGTCTTGGCGTGCAATAGAAGTGTCGGCTGCGCCTCGGGTGCGCGGCCCCCGGCATCGCGCAGCGCGGTGGATGCGCGCGCCAGGGCGTCGCGGATCTCGCCGATGACCCAGGACAGCGGGCCGGTATCGAAACTACTGGGGCGGTTCGAGGTCGTCATTGGCCGATCAGGATACCACGCGGAAGCGCGACACCGAATTCTTGAGTTCCTGCGCCAAGGTAGTCAGTTCGTGAATCGATTGCGCCGTTTGGCGGGTACCCTGCTGGGCGTGTTCGGTCACTGCCAGGATCTGCTGCATCTTGTCGGCCACGCCGGACGCCTTGGTTGCCTGGCGTTCGGTCGCGATCGACATGCCGTGAATCAGCTCACCGAGGCGGTTCGAGACGCGCGAAATGTCCGACAGCGCGGCGCCGGCGGCGTCCGACAGACGCGCCCCCTCGACCACACCCTGGGTGGATTTTTCCATTGCCGCCACCGCGTCGTGGGTGTCGGTCTGAATGGTACGCACCAGCGCGCCGATCTGCTTGGCCGCGTCGCCCGAGCGTTCCGCCAGGCGCTGCACCTCTTCCGCCACCACCGAGAAGCCGCGACCGGCTTCACCGGCCGATGCGGCCTGGATCGCCGCGTTCAGCGCCAGCACGTTGGTCTGTTCGGTAATGTCCGAAATCAGCTCGGTGATCTCGCCAATCTCTTGCGAGGATTCGCCCAGGCGCTTGATGCGCTTCGAGGTTTCCTGGATCTGCTCGCGGATCTCCTGCATGCCTTCGATCGCATTCTGCACCGCGGTTGCGCCCTGCTCGGCCGCTTCCACCGACTGGCGCGCCACGCTGGCCGATTCGAGGGCCGACTGCGACACCTCGGTAATCAAGCCGGCCAGGCGCAAGGTCGTGGTCGACGCATCCTGAATTTCACGCGACTGCTCCTCGGCCGCGCCGAGCAGCTCGTTCGACACATCCTGTGCGCTGCCCGAGGCGCGCGCCACCAGTTCCGAGGTCTTGATGACCCGCACCACCAGCTCGCGCAATTCCTCGACCGTATAGTTGACCGAGTCGGCGATCGCGCCGGTGATGTCTTCCGACACCGTCGCCTGCACCGTCAAGTCACCGTCCGCGACCTCTTGCAGTTCATTCATCAGGCGCAGAATCGCGGCCTGGTTCTGTTCATTGGTGGCCTTGGCTTCTTCTTCCTTGGACTGCGCCAGCTGGCGCATCGCTTCGGCTTCGACCTGGCGCTGTTCGGCGCCGCGGGCACGCTGGGCCGCATCCTGCAGCATGGCGTACGAGATGGCCACTGCCGCCACCAGGGTGAAGGCCGCAGCGACCACCGCCAGCCAGAACCAGCCGCTGGTGGTGGACTGCTCGCTCTGGTATTCGGCGTGCAGCTTGGCCAGCATGACGCGCAGCTGCTCGCTGTCGCGCGTGATCACGCGCTCGGCGGCGCGGGCGGCGGCGTAGTTGGTCAGGTAGCCCAGCAGCGGCGAGACGGTATTGACGTAGTCGCGGAAGCTGTCGCGGGTGCGCGTCAGGCGCATGCGCATTTCGAGATCGGTCAGCGGGGCCAGGCCCAGCTTGCCACCGCCCTCGAGCAGGCCGTCGATGATGCCGCTGAGGGCCTCGATGTCGCCCACGATATAGGTCACCGCATTCTGGGCCGAACCCGGCGTGGTGAAGGTCTGGGCGCCGGCCTGCAGGCGCTGGGCCAGCGACATCATGCTCAGCGCCGCCACTTCACGGCGCGCATCGCTGGATTCTTCGCGCTGCAGCTTTTCGGCGATCGCGCTCAGTTCCGGACCGACTTCTTCATACTGGCGCAGGCTCAGGCCGAAGGCCAGCAGGTTGCGCTTGTTCGAGATGATGGTGGCGCCGGCCTTGGACGAGGCATTCCACAGCACGATCGCCTGTTGCAGTTCCTGTGCGCGCTCGCCGGTCGCGGCCGGGATGCGGCCGGTCGGCGACTCGCCGCCGCGCGCCAGCAGGTCCAGCTCCTTGCCCAGCAGGGTACGCGATTCTTCGAGCTGGTCGAAGGCAGGAGCATCGCCGCGCAGCGCGATTGGCGCAGCCTTGGCGAAACGCTGCGAGTGCATCACCGCGTCGCCCGCCACCTGGCTCTGGCCGGCCAGGCGCGCATCGTAGGCCGAGTTCTGCCACACGGCCAGCAGGGTCAGCACCACGCCGCCGACGAAAGCGCCGAGCAGCAGGCGCAGGCGGTTCGGCTGGAACTGGCCGCTGAACGGCGACGAGTTCAGCTCAGCGTCGCCATCTGCCAGCGCCTCGCTGGCGCTGCGCGAGCGGAAGCCCGCCAGGCGGCGCGCCGCCTTCGATGCCGATCCACCCGCTTCGGCGTGGGAGTCGAGCTGGGCCTCGTCTAGCGGCGCCGCCTCGGCAGAGGCTTCGCCTTTCGCGAAGAAGTTCGTGGTCAGTTTCGTAGCCAATCCCATTACTGCTCCCTGTTCCTGCTGTGTGGTTTTAGTTGTCCAGCTTTAGCTGTCTAAGTACTTAGCGTGCGATGTGCAGGAAGCGCTCTTCCCGCACCAGTGCCGCTAGCGACAGCGGCGTCCATGCATTTCCCTCGGCGTCGCGCAGGCTGTCGCCATCGCGCTCCATCGTGGCGGCCTGGCGCAGGCCGTAAACTTGAGACACCAGCAGCGCGCAATTGAAGCCCAGCGCGGCGCCGAACACCACCAGGCGCGGCGCGGCGCCGGCTGGCGCATGATTGGCGCCGCCCTGTCCGTCTTCCAGGTAGCGCGCCAGGTCGATCACCCCCAGCAGACTGCCGCGCACATTGGCCAGGCCCAGGTACCAGGGCTCGGTCATGGGAATGGCAGTCAGGGGCACGGGAGCGACGATCTCGCCGACCTCGAGCAGGTCGACCAGGTAGCGTCCGCCGCCGATGGCCAGGCCGAGCTGGCCGGCGCTGGCGCCGGCGCCGGTCCTGGCGGCCTGCATCTTCTCCAGCAACTGCTCCTGGTAGATGCGCAGGCGGCTACGGCGCGCCGCCGAGTCACGGCCGGCCGCGCGGCCGGGTGCACCCGCGCCGCCGGTTGTCATGCGCTCGCGCCGCCAGCGGCCAGGGCCGCGATGCTGGCCAGCAGGCGCTCCGGATCGACCGGCTTGACCAGGTAATCCTTGGCGCCCTGGCGGATGCCCCAGATGCGGTCGGTTTCCTGGTTCTTGCTGCTGCAAATAATCACTGGCAGGTCGGCCATTTCCGGGTCGCGGGCAATGGCGCGCGTTACCTGGAAGCCGTTGGTACCCGGCATGACGACGTCCATCAGGATCAGCTCCGGGCGATCGGCGCGGATGCGCTCGATGGCTTCGTCGCCATTCACGGCGGTGGTGACGGTGAAGCCGTTCTTCACCAGGATGTCGGTCAGGTAGAGACGTTCGGTTGGCGAATCGTCGACGATAAGAATCTTTTTAATGGCCACGTAGGGCTCCGGCTCGGTCAGTATTGTCATTCCTGGACGGCGTGCTCGCGCACGGCCGTCAACAGGCTGTCTTTGGTAAAAGGCTTGGTGAGATAGGCGCTGGCGCCGACCATCGCACCACGCGCACGGTCGAACAGGCCATCCTTGGACGACAGCATCAGCACTGGCGTCGCGCGAAAACGCGCGCTTTTTTTAATCAAAGCACAGGTCTGGTAACCATCGAGGCGCGGCATCAGGATGTCGCAGAAAATCAGCGCAGGATGATGGTCATTGATCTTGGCCAGCGCATCGAACCCATCGTCTGCGAGCACTACCTTGTACCCGGCTTGGGTCAGGAAGATTTCTGCGGAACGGCGGATCGTGCTGCTGTCGTCGATCACCATGATTGTCAGTGCCAAGGAAGGCGGCGATGTCGTCATTTTCGTTTCACTTCGGCTTGAAGTGTCACGATAGCATAGCGAATCTTTCTTGTGCGCAAAGTGTTGCAGATAGTCAACTGCTATGTTGAAAGGCTTTCGCGCGTAGACGGAAAGCAATTAACACGGTGATCACAGAGTGATCAAAAACGCCATTTTCCGTAGGTAAAATGGCGTTTTTTGCGCCGGCACGGTGCGTGCCCGGCAGGCGGGAAACTCAGATTGCCGTCATTTCGAAATCGTCCTTGCGCGCGCCGCACTCAGGACAAGTCCAGTTCATCGGGACGTCGGCCCAGCGGGTGCCGGGGGCGATGCCATCGTCGGGTGCACCGGCGGCTTCGTCATAGACCCAGCCACAAATCAGGCACATCCAGGTCTGGAAAGGCGCGGTGGATTCGGTACTCACAGTGTTGATCCTTGTATCTAGTAAAATGTGGAATCGGAATCCGGCATCTTAATCTACCCGTCGTGCAAAACCAACCGTTACCCCTGATCCTGAGTTTTGGCGTTTGCGACCCAGTCGGCGCACTGGGCGTGCAGGCCGATTGCGCCGCCTATGCCGCCCTCGGCTGCCATGGGCTGTCGGCCATCGCCGGCCTGCTGGTGGCTGACAGCGCGCGGGTCGAGCATATGTATGAGCTCGACAGCGACTGGATGGCCGAGCAGGCGCGCCATCTATTGGAAGACATGCCGATCGCGGCCTTCAAGGTCGGCGCAGTCGGATCGGCCCTGCACCTGGCGGCGATCGCCGAGATCGTGTCCGACTATCCCGACGCGCCGCTGATCCTCGATCCTTTCCTGTCGGCCCTGCCCGACGCCGGCATGGGCGACGAGGAAATGCTGTCCGCGCTGCGTTCGATCCTGGCGCCGCAAGCCACGGTCCTGCTGTTGTCGCAGCCCGAACTGGGCCGCATGGCAGAGCTGTGGCGCGATGCCGACGCCGGGCCCGGCAGCCTCGACGAAGATGTGGCCGAACTCATTTCCAGCGGCCTGCACTATGTGCTGGTGACCGGTAGCCGCGACGAACTCGGCGCCTGCTCCAACCGCCTGTACGACGATAGCGGCGAAGTCGCGCGGGTCGAATGGCAGCACCTGCCGGGGCCGTTCATCGGCGCCGGCAACACCTATTCGGCCGCCTTCACCGCCCTGATGGCGCGCGGCATGGATGCGCCGACGGCGCTGGCCGTGGCCCAGGAATACACCACCGGCGCGCTCGAGCAGGCCCAGCGCTTCGGCATGGGCAAGTTCATCCCGAATAAATTCTTCCGTCCTTAAGTACTCACCCGGAAATAAATGTGAATTTTGGCGAACAGAACCGGAGGTACGGCTGGCCGATGCGGTGCAAGGCGGCGAGTGCGCCGCAGTGCGAGCACTGCAAGCAGGAGCCAACGCAGCAACGCGCCGGTTATGGAAGCCAAAAACACATTTATTTACGGGTGAGTACTTAGCCCTGGTGCCGCGCGGACGGCTTTCTTTCCTTACCACGCATCGACCATGACGACTGAATCAGCCAACACTTCGCGCAACGACACCCTGTTCGCCCGCGCCCAGCAATCGACGCCCGGCGGCGTGAATTCGCCGGTGCGCGCCTTCCGCTCGGTCGGCGGCACGCCGCGCTTCATCGAGCGCGCGCAGGGTCCCTATTTCTGGGATGCCGACGGCAAGCGCTATATCGACTACATCGGCTCGTGGGGCCCCGCCATCCTCGGCCACGCCCGTCCCGAAGTCGTCAAGGCGGTGCAGAAGGCGGCCGAAAACGGCCTGTCGTTCGGCGCCCCGACCGAAGGCGAGATCGAGATCGCCGAAGAAATCTGCCGCCTGCTGCCCTCGATCGAGCAGGTGCGCCTGGTCTCGTCCGGCACCGAGGCGACCATGAGCGCGCTGCGCCTGGCACGCGGCGCCACCGGGCGCGACAAGATCGTCAAGTTCGAAGGCTGCTACCACGGCCATGCCGACTCCCTGCTGGTCAAGGCCGGCAGCGGCCTGCTGACCTTCGGCAACCCGACCTCGGCCGGCGTGCCGGAAGACTTCGTCAAGCACACCCTGGTGCTCGACTACAACAACGTCGCGCAGCTGGAAGACGCGTTCGCGTCGATGGGCGACACCATCGCCTGCGTGATCGTGGAGCCGGTGGCCGGCAATATGAATCTGATCCGCGCCACGCCGGAATTCCTGGAGCGCATGCGCGCGCTGTGCACGGAATATGGCGCGGTGCTGATCTTCGACGAAGTAATGTGCGGCTTCCGCGTCGGCCTGCAAGGCGCGCAGGGCATGTACGGCATCACCCCGGACCTGACCGCGCTGGGCAAGGTGATCGGCGGCGGCATGCCGGTGGCGGCTTTCGGCGGCCGTGCGGAGCTGATGCAGAAGATGGCGCCGATCGGCCCGGTGTACCAGGCCGGCACGCTGTCGGGCAATCCGGTGGCGGTCGCCGCCGGCATGACCACGCTCAAGCTGATCCAGGAAGAAGGCTTTTATGAACGCTTGAGCGCCACCGCGGACCGGCTGGTGACCGGCCTGACGGCAGCTGCCCAGGAAGCCGGTATCGACTTCTGCGGCGATTCGGTGGGCGGCATGTTCGGCATGTACTTCTCGAAGGACGTGCCAGGCGGCTACAGCGAGATGATGGCGGGCGACAAGGAGCGCTTCAACCGCTTCTTCCACGGCATGCTCGACGAAGGCGTGTACTTCGCACCGGCCATGTTCGAGGCCGGCTTCGTGTCGATCCAGCACGACGACACCGTGATCGACGCCACCATCGAGGCCGCGCGGCGCGTGTTCAAGCGTCTCGGCTGAACTGAGAACCTATCCCGGTAGGTTCTTAGTAAGGCTGGTAGGAAAAGCCGTGGGCGATCAGGTCGGCCACGGCGTCCACGTTCTCGTTTGACTCGCTGAACGAGACCAGTAAGTGCTCGCGGCTCATTCCTTCCTCGAGTCGCGCGACCCAGAAATCGAAGCCGCCCTGCTCCGGCTCGCGGTGCAGGATGTTGCGGTACAGCTGGCCCACCAGCAGCTCGTCGCTCGGCGCGCCGCCATATAGATCCTTGAATTCGGCGCTGGCCAGGAATCCCTTGGCCGCATCCTGCAAGGCGAGGCCGCGATCGAGCTGGGTGATCCAGAAACCGACGCCGCCCTGGTCCGGCTCGCGGTCGAACGCCGCCCGGTACAGGCGGTAGGCCTGGCCACCGTTGCCGTCGATATCGAGCGCGACTGCGCGCTCCTGGAACAGCAGGCGCTCGACGCCGGCCAGGGTATCGGTCACGCCGCCATTCGAGCGCTGCACCGTAAAGCCGCTCTCCACATGCTTGATCGTGTATTCGCCCCAGTAGCCGCCATACTGCGCGGTGTCGATGCCGGCGCCGCCGTCCACGCGCTTGCCCTGCCCGCCGATCAGGAGATCGTTGCCGGCGCTGCCGCTCGCCACCGCCTGCGCGGTGCTGAAGCTGATCCGGTCCGGGCCCGCATACGCATTGCCCGACATATTCGTCACTGATCCGGCCGGCAATTCGATCGTATAGCTGCCGGACGTGAAAAAGCCCTCCGGCTTGATGAACAGCTGGTTGCCGGCAGCGTGCATACCGTTGGCGCCGATTTCCTGGCGCAGCATATAGCCGTTCTGGTCGGTAACGACGACGGCGTAGCGGTCGACCGCGATCGCTTCGCTGAAGGTCAGGACGATGCGGGTATCGGTCACGGCGACGCCGGTAGCGCCATTGGCGTGCGAACTACCGATCAGCATGGGGCCGGCGACCCGTGCGCTGGCGCCGGAG
>Ga0265780_10004505_pt1 | contig 17917 bp, 15 predicted proteins | sample P1T30metagenome_FD_192432 | JGI IMG/M metagenome (GOLD analysis project Ga0265780, IMG submission 192432) | Plant litter microbial communities from East Loma Ridge, Irvine, California - P1 T30 | ecosystem: Environmental > Terrestrial > Plant litter > Unclassified | place: USA: California...
AGTACAAAGAGGCCGCCCGCCTCGACGGCGCCGGCGAGTGGCTAGTCTACCGCGACGTCACCCTGCAGTTCCTCAAGCCGACGCTGCTGCTCGTGACGATCCTCTCGATCATCTGGGACTACAACGTCTTCAACCAGATCTGGCTCGTCTCGCAGGGCGGCCCCGACGACGCGACGTCGACCCTCGGCGTCTTCATGTACAAGACCGCGTTCGTCGGCTTCGAGATCGGGCAGGGCGCCGCCATCTCGGTCGTCACGACCGTGCTGCTGCTCGGCCTCACCGCGTTCTACATCCGCAACCTCATCCGCTCGGGAGAAGACCTGTGACCACGACAGCCCCCACCGGGGTCGGCGCGTCCGCGACCGACGGCCCCTCCGAGACCGCAGCCGCACCCGACTCGGCGACCCCCGCATCCTCGGACGGCACCGCAGGAGGCGCGACGCCCGTCCGCCCGCTGCGCCGCCGCAAGAAGCCCCGCTGGGTCAGCAACACGATCGCCGTGGTCTTCAGCGCGGTGTGGATCTTCCCCGTCTACTGGATGGTCAACACGGCGTTCAAGCCGCGGTCGGAGTCGATGACCTCGACGCCGCTGTTCCTGCCCCGCAACCCGACGCTCGACAACTTCGTCGTCGCGATCACGCAGAGCGGGTTCCTGCTCAACCTGCGCAACAGCGCCGTGGTCGTCGTGGCGACCGTGCTGCTCGCGATCATCCTCGGGTTCTTCGCCGCCGCCGCGCTCTCGCGGTTCCGGTTCCGCGGTCGCCGCACGATCATGATCGTCATCCTCGCGGTGCAGATGCTGCCGACGACGGCGCTGCTCATCCCGCTGTTCCTCATCTTCAACAGCCTCGGCCTGCTCGGCACCTACGCGGGCCTGGTGCTCGCGTACATCGCGACGGTGCTGCCGTTCTCGATCTGGGTGATGCGCGGCTTCTTCGTCGCCATCCCGATGGAGATCGAGGAGGCCGCCCAGCTCGACGGGGCGAACACCTGGCAGGTGCTGACGCGCATCCTGTTCCCGCTGGTGGCGCCCGGCGTCATCGCGACGAGCATCTTCGCCTTCATCGCGGCCTGGAACGACTACATCATCGCGTACACGTTCATGAAGGACCAGTCGATGTACACGCTCCCGGTGTGGCTCGCGTCGTTCGTCTCGCAGAACACCGGCACCGACTCCGGCGGGCAGATGGCGGCGAGCGTGCTGTTCTCGCTGCCCGTCGTCGTCTTCTTCGTCATCATCCAACGCAACCTGGTGTCGGGCATGTCCGCCGGCGCCGTGAAGGGCTAGAACCATGACCGACCCCCTGCTGCTGCCCCGTGTCGACCAGCTGACCCGCGCCTCCGGCACCTACGTGCTCGACACGGCGACCCGCGTCTCGGCGCCCGACGAGCTCGCCGGCACCGTGGCGTGGCTGCAAGCCGCCCTGCGGCCCGCCACCGGGCTGCCCCTGCGCGACGGGGACGGGGACGGCTCGGGCATCACGCTCGACCTCGACCCGTCGCTCGACGACGAGGGCTACCGGCTCGAGGTGCGCCCCGCCGGCGTGCGCGTCACCGGCGGCTCGGCGGCCGGCGTGTTCTACGGAGCCCAGGTGCTGCGCCAGCTGCTGCCGCCCGAGATCCACCGCCGGGCGCTCGTCGAGGGCGTCGAGTGGTCCTTGCCCGCCGTCGACGTCGCCGACTCGCCCCGCTTCGGCTGGCGCGGGATGCACCTCGACGTGGCGCGGCACTTCATGCCGACGCACGACGTGATGCGCCTCATCGACCTCATGGCCATGCACCGGCTCAACACCCTGCACTGGCACCTCACCGAGGACCAGGGCTGGCGCGTCGAGATCCTGAAGTACCCGCGTCTCACCGAGGCGGGCGCCTGGCGGGCGTCGTCGCAGGTCGGCGCCGGCCCCGAGGCCACGCAGGACGGCCGCCCGCACGGCGGCTTCTACACGCAGGCCGACATCCGCGAGGTCGTCGCCTACGCCGCCGCCCGACACGTCACCGTCGTGCCCGAGATCGACGTGCCCGGCCACTCGATGGCGGCGATCACCGCCTACCCGCACCTCGGCGTCGGCGCCGTCGAGGTCGGCGGCCGACCCGTGCCCGAGCCCCGGCAGATCGCGGTCGGCACCGAGTGGGGCATCTTCGACGACGTGCTCAACACCGAGCAGTCGACCGTCGAGTTCTACAAGGACGTCCTCACCGAGGTGATGGACCTCTTCCCCGGCACCTGGATCGGCGTCGGCGGCGACGAGTGCCCCAAGGCGCAGTGGAAGACCGACCCCCGCACCCAGGAGCTGATGCGCGAGCGCGGCCTCGCCGACGAGGAGCAGCTGCAGGCCTGGTTCATCGGCCAGCTCGACGAGCACGTCACCACGGCCGGCCGGCGCACCTTCGGCTGGGACGAGATGCTCGAGGGCCACGGCGCCGACGGCGCGCGCCCGATGTCGCCCGGCGCCACCGTGGCGTCGTGGCGCGGCATGACGGGGGCCGTCACCGCCGCCCGACTCGGCTACGACGTCGTCGCCTGCCCCGACGACCAGGTGTACCTCGACTACCGCCAGTCCGACTCGCCCGACGAGCCGATCCCGGTCTCGATCGTGCTCGGCCTCGAGGACGTCTACGCGTTCGAGCCCGTCCCTGCCGAGCTGACCGCCGAGGAGGCGCGGCACGTGCTGGGCGGACAGGCCAACGTCTGGACCGAGCACATGGACTCGCCCCGCACCGTCGACTTCCTCGTGTTCCCCCGCCTCTGCGCCGTGGCCGACGTGCTCTGGTCGGACGCACCGCGCGACTTCGCGGGCTTCTCCGCCCGGCTGGAGCACCACCTCCTGCGCCTCGACGCCGCGGGGGTCGAGTACCACCGCGCGTCCGGGCCGCTGCCGTGGCAGACGCGGCCGGGCGTCCCCGGCCGCCCGGCGTCGCGCGAGGACCGCGCGGCGTACATCGCCGAGATCACCGCCAACATCGCCTGACGCCCTGTGCTCTCGTCATTCAGGAAGCTCGGTCCTGATCCGCGCGAGGGCAGGTGCGAGCGTCCTGAACCGTGCAGCGATCAGGAACCTGCGCGAGCGCGTTCCTGAATGAGGGAGGTCCCGTGTCGACGCTGGTGCTGAGGAGCGCGACCGTCCACGACGGCCGAGGAGGCGCGGCGCAGGTCGCCGACGTCGTCGTGCGCGACGGGGTGGTCGCGGCAGTGGGCCCCGGGGCCGGTGCGTCCGCGGGCGAGGCGGGCCGCGCCTCCTCGTCGCTCACCCGGAGCGGGGGCGGCGCCGTGGGCGGCGACCGCGACCGTGACGCCGACGCCGACGCCGAAGCCGACGTGCGGGTGATCGACGCCCGGGGCCTCGAGGTGCTGCCCGGGTTCGTCGACGTGCACGCGCACGACGACGCCGCGCTGTTCCGGCCCGGCGGCGTCCTGCCCAAGACCGCGCAGGGCGTCACGACCACCGTCGTCGGCAACTGCGGCCAGGGCGCGGCGCCGTCGCCGGCCGACCCGGCCGACCGGTCGCTCGAGCAGTACTCGCTGCCCGTGCTCGGTCCGTTCCCCGGTCGACGCTGGGCGACCTTCGGCGACTACGTCGACACGCTCGCCCGCGAACGGCTGGGCATCCACGCTCGGGCGCTCGTGCCGCACGCGCCCGTGCGCGCCACCGTGCTGGGCATGGCCCGCCGCCCGGCGTCCGCGACCGAGGCGTCGCACATCGCGGGCGCCGTCGGGGAGGCCCTCGACGCGGGCGCGGTCGGCGTCTCGCTCGGGCTCATGTACGCGCCGGGCGACGCGGCCGACCGGCCCGAGCTGCTCGCGATCGCCCGCGAGGTCGCGGCCCGTGACGCCCTGCTCGTCGCCCACGTGCGCAACGAGGCCGACGGGCTCCGCGCCTCCGTCGACGAGCTCGCCTCGCTCGGCCTCGAGGCGGGCGCGCGCGTGCACGTCAGCCACCTCAAGGTCACCGGGCCGCGGAACGTCGGCGGCATGGGCGCGATCGTCGACAGGCTCGACTCCCTGCGCGACGACGGCCTCGACGTCTCGGCCGACGTCTACCCGTACGACGCGGGCAGCACGACCGTCGCGTCCCTGTTCCCGCCGTCGACGGCCGACCGCGGCGTCGACAGCCTGCTCGAGGCGCTCGCCGACCCGGCGGCCTGCGCGACGGTGCTCGCCGGGCTCGACCGGCCGTGGGAGGGCACGGCGCTCGAGAACCAGTGGGCGGCCATCGGGCCCGCCCGCATCCTGCTCGCCGGCTTCGCGCGTCCCGAGAACGCGGGATTCGAGGGACGCAGCGTCGCCGACGTCGCAGCCGAGCTCGGCGGCGATCCGCGCGAGGTGCTCGCCGACCTCGTCCTCGCCGAGCGGGGCGCGCTCACCGTGATCGTGTTCCACACCGACGTCGAGGGCATGCGGACGGCGCTGGCCTGGCCGCACACGCTCGTCGGCTCGGACGGGCTGCCCCGTGAGTCCGGCACGGTGCACCCGCGGCTCTACGGCACGTTCGCCCGCGTGCTCGACGTCTACGCCGGCGCGGGCCCGACGGCGGTGCTGAGCCGCGAGGAGGCGGTGCACCGGATGAGCGTCGCCGCCCACCGACGCTTCCGCCTCGCCGACACGGCGTCGCCCGTGGGGGTCGTGCCCGGGGCGGTCGCCGACCTGCAGCTGCTCGACCCGGCCACCTACGCCGACCGGGCCACGTACGCCGAGCCGCGGCGCTCGCCGGCGGGCGTGCGCGGGGTGTGGGTCGCGGGCGAGCTCGTCGCGGGCGAGCTGACAGGCCTGCCCGGGGGACGCCTGCTCTAGCGACGCGACGGGAGAGCGACGACGCGACGTGACGTCCCGCGTCGCCTCGTCGTCTTCGCGCAGCCTCGTTCTTCGTGCCCGGCGAGCACCGTCACCGGGAGACCGCGAGCTGCGGGCTCAGCCGAGCACAGCCAGCGCGTCGATCTCGACGAGCATCGCCTCGTTCGGCAGCTCGACGAAGATCGTCGTGCGGGTCGGGAACACGCCCGACGTGACGGTCGCGCGCACCCACTGCTCGTAGGCCGCGTTCATCTCGGCGAAGTCGCTGCGCTGCGTGAGGAACACCCGCAGGGACATGACGTCGTCGACGGTGCCGCCCGCCGCCTCCACGATCGCCTTGACGTTGTCGAGCGTGCGCAGGGTCTGCGCGGTCAGGTCGCCGCGGAACAGGTACTCGCCGGTGGCCGGGTCCTGCGGGCCCTGGCCGGAGACGGCGAGGAACCCGTTCTTCAGCACCCCCTGCGAGAAGATCGGCATGGGGGTGGGGGCTCCGGTGGTGATCACCTGGGTCTTGTCGCTCACGGGGGTCTCTCTTCCGTCGAGGAGGCGGGGGCTGGGCGGTGCGGCGCACGGTCGCGCCGTCGTCCCTGCAAAGCTATCGGGAGACCGCCCCGCTCCACGACGAGAGGACACCCCGTGCGACCGTCCAAGGCCACCTTCGCGAGCGACCGCCGTCCCGTGCCGTTGCTCGACCTGCCGACGCCCCTCCTCACGCTCGACCTCGACGCGCTCGGGCACAACGTCGACACCATGGCGGCCTGGTGCCGCGCCGCCGGGGTCGACCTCGCGCCGCACGGCAAGACGACGATGTCGCCCGACGTCTGGCGGCTGCAGCTCGACGCCGGGGCGTGGGGGATCACCGTCGCGACGGCGTTCCAGGCCTCGGTGGCCCGCGAGGCGGGCGTGCCGAACGTCGTGCTGGCCGGCACGACGTTCCACGAGGAGGCGCTGGTCGCCCTCGCGTCCGACCCCGGCTCGTCGCGGGTGCTGATGTGGGTCGACTCGGTCGACGCCGTCCGGCTCGCCGACGAGGCGCTCGCCCGCGCGGCTGCCCGGGGAGCCAGGACGGACGAGGCGTCCGACGACTCCGAGGCGTCCGACGACCCCGCTGCGTCCGACCGCCCGCACGCGCCTGCGGTGCCCCCGCTGGCCGTGCTCGTCGAGATCGGGTCGCCCGTGGGCCGCACCGGCGCCCGCACCCTGGCCGAGGCGCTCGCCGTGGTCGACGCCGTGGTCGCGGCGCCGCACCTCGTGCTCGCCGGGGTGACCGGCTACGAGGGAGCCCTGACGCACGACGTCGACGGCGCCGGCATCCACCTGATCGACGACTACCTCCGCGCCGTGCTCGAGCTGCTCGACGCGATCGACCCGGCGGCGTTCGCGCCGTGGCTGGCCGACGGCGGCGACGTCGTGGTGAGCGCGGGCGGCAGCGTCTACTTCGAGCGCGTCGTCGCCGTGCTCGCCGAGCGCCACGACCCGGCGGGGGCGCGCGGGCCGCGGACGCGCGTCGTGCTCCGGTCGGGCTCCTACGTCGCGCACGACCACGACCTCTACCGGCGTCTCACCCCGTTCGCGCGCGACACGACGCCCGCCATCGACGGCGTCACGGGCGAGGAGACCTTCGAGCCCGCGATCGAGCTGTGGGCCACGGTGATCTCGCGGCCCGAGCCCGAGCTGGCCCTGCTGAACGTCGGTCGGCGCGACACGGCCGACGACGAGGGCCTGCCCCTGCCGCTCGACGCGTGGCGGCCGACCGGGGACCGCGACGCCCGGCCGAGGGGCGACGACGGCACGACCGCAGGAGGCGGTGCGCCCGACCCGTCGGCGACGCGCCTCGACGGAGTGCTCGACGGCGCCGTGGTGACCGCCCTGAACGACCAGCACGCCTTCCTCCGGCTGGGCGCCTCCTCGGTGCTCGCCGTCGGCGACCTGGTGCGGCTCGGCGTCTCGCACCCCTGCACGACCCTCTCGCAGTGGCGCGAGCTGTCGCTCGTGCGCGGCGGCTCGGCCGGCCGTGAGCAGCCCCCGGCCGTGGAGGGCACCTGGCTCACGCGGTTCTGAGGCGCCCTGGGACGGCTGGCCGTCAGCCCGCGGCGAGCCTGTCGTAGAGGGCGTCGACCTCAGGGTCGACCACGCGGCGCGACGGGTCGGCGTCGTGCCAGGCGACGATCTGGCGCGCGCCCTCGGCGAAGGGGATCCGGGGCTCCCAGCCGACGGCCACCTCGCGCACCTTCGACGAGTCGAACACGGCAGGGTGGCTGCGGTCGCCGCGCAGGTCGGCGTCCCACTGCGGGGCGGCCTCGACGAGGTCGTGGGTCGTGCGGTGGACGACGTGGAGCGAGCCGCCCGCGGCGTCCGAGAGGCAGCGGGCGATCTGGTTCCAGGTCAGCAGCTCGGACGACATGATGTTGAACGCCTCGCCCGAGGCCTCCGCGGCGCCGAGCAGCGGCACGAAGGCCCGCGCGAAGTCGTCGGTGTGCGTCAGAGCCCACATCGCTGTGCCGTCTCCGTGCAGCACGACCGGGGCGCCACGGCGCATCCGGTCGACGACGGTCCAGCCGCCGAGCAGCGGCACGTGCGTGCGGTCGTAGGTGTGCGAGGGGCGGACGACGGTCGCACGGACCCGCCCGGCGAGGTGCTCGTCGCGGAGCAGTCGCTCGCAGGCGATCTTGTCGCGGGCATACGGCGACCACGGGTTGAAGAGCGGTGCCGACTCCGAGATCGGCAGCGCCGCCGGGGGCTTCTGGTACGTCGAGGCCGACCCGACGAAGACGTACTGGTCGGCGTGCGGCACGACGACCCGCAGCATCGACTGCAGCTGGTCGGGCGTGAAGGTGAGGAAGTCGGCCACCGAGTCGAAGCGGCGCCCCTGCAGGGCCGCGACCAGCGCCTCCTCGTCGCGGACGTCGGCCACGATCGACTCGACCTCGTCGGGGAGGGGGCGGATGCCGGTGCTGCCGCGGTTGAGCACCGAGACGGCCCAGCCGGAGCGCACCGCCTCGCGCACGCAGGCGGCACTGATCTGGCCCGTGCCGCCGACCACCAGGAGGGACTTCTGCGTCATCGCTCCACTGTGCCCGCTCACGGGCAGGGCGGTCCAGGGCCGAGCCTGTGAGCCCGGGGCTGCACCGTCGTCAGCGGGCCTGCACGGCCCCGACGGCCGCGTCGAGCGCGGCGCGTGCGGCCAGGACGACGGAGGCGTCGGTCACCGCGTACGCGTCGCTCGCGCCGGCCGAGCCCAGCGAGACGAGCGGGGCGTCGGCGGTCCCGACGGCGTCCGCGCCGCCGATCTCGGATCGCGGCGGCCGGGTCGTCGACGCCGACAGGTGCACCCCCGCGACGCCCGCCGCGACGAGCGCGGCCACGTCGTCGACGCGCACGCCGCCCCCGGCCATCACCTCGACGCCGCCCGACGCCGCGACCATGGCGGCGAGGGCGCCCGACGCGAGCCCGTCGCCCGCCCGGGACGCGCCCCCCGACGTCAGCACCCGGTCGACGCCGAGGGTGGCCAGCGCCGCCACGGCGTCGACGGGCGACGCGGCACGGTCGACGGCCCTGTGCACGGTGACCTCGACGCGGTCGCCGCCCTGGTCTCCCGAGCGGGCCGCGGCGGCCTCGCGCGCGGCGGTCGCGAGCCGCGCCACCGCGTCGACGTCGAGCGACCCGTCGAGCCGCAGGGCCCCGACGACGACGCCGGCAGCCCCGGCGGCGACGAGCGTGCGCACCTCGCGCTCCATCACGTCGAGGTCGGCCGCGTCGTAGACGAAGTCGCCGCCGCGTGCCCGGACGAGGGCGTGGACCGGCAGGCCCGTCGCGACCACCGCCTCCGTCAGCCCCTGCGACGGGGTGACGCCGCCGATCTCGAGCGCCGTGCAGAGCTCGACTCGGTCCGCTCCCCCGGCCAGGGCGGTCTGCGCGCCGCCGAGCGACGTCACCGCGATCTCGAGGGAGACCCGGCCTGCGGCCGGTGCGGACGAGGAGGAGCGCGTCTGGTCGGTCATGCCCCCGATCCTCCCAGAAGAGGCGTCTCGCAGAGGAGCCGCAGGAGGCGCAGGAGCCGCATGCCGCCCCCGGCATGGGCGGGCGAGCATCATGGATCCATGGTCCCCGTCGTCGAGAAGTCCTCCACCACCGCCTTCCGCGCCGCCCGAGACGCCCTGGCGGCCCACGCCGGCGACCACGAGGCGGCCAGGGCGGCCTTCCGCTGGCCCGAGGTCGGCGACTCGTTCAACTGGGCCGTCGACTGGTTCGACGTCATCGCCCGCGACAACGACCGCGTCGCGCTGTGGATCGTCGACCAGGACGGCGTCGACCACCGCGTGACCTTCGACGAGATGCGCCGCCGCTCCGACCAGGTCGCGTCGTGGCTCGTCGAGCGCGGCGTCGCGAAGGGCGACCACGTCATGCTCATGCTCGGCAACCGCGTCGAGCTGTGGGAGGCGATGCTCGCCGTCATGAAGGTGGGCGCGGTCATCCTGCCCACCTCGGTCGTCCTCGCCCCGCACGACCTCGCGGACCGCGTCGAGCGCGGTCTCGTCCGGCACGTCGTCGCCGCGATCGCCGACGCCCCCAAGTTCGACGACATCGCCGAGGGCGTCGGCCGGATCGTCGTGGGCGGGGAACGGCCGGGGTGGGCGTCGTTCGACGACTCGCGCCGCGCCTCCGAGACGGCCCCCGTCGTCGCCACGGCGACGAGCGACCCGTGCCTCGTCTACTTCACGTCGGGCACGACCAGCAAGCCGAAGATGGTCGTGCACACGCACGCCTCGTACCCGGTCGGCCACCTCACCACGACGTACTGGATCGGCGTGCGGCCGGGCGACGTGCACCTCACCATCTCGTCGCCGGGCTGGGGCAAGCACGCCTGGAGCCTGTTCTTCGCGCCGTGGACCGCCGAGGCCACCGTCTTCGTGCACGAGCAGGCGCGCTTCTCGGCGGCCGCCCTGCGCGAGCAGCTCGACCGGGCCGAGGTGACGTCGTTCTGCGCCCCGCCGACCGTCTGGCGCATGCTGATCCAGTCGTCGCTCGGCGAGCGTCCGGTCGCCCTGCGGGAGGCGCTCTCGGCGGGGGAGCCGCTCAACCCCGAGGTCATCGCACGCGTGCAGGACGCCTGGGGGCTCGACATCCGCGACGGCTACGGCCAGACCGAGACGACGGCGATCGTCGCCAACCCGCCCGGCTCGGTGGTGCGGGCCGGCTCGATGGGCCACCCGCTGCCCGGCGTCGAGGTCGTGCTCGTCGACCCGGCGACCGGCGTCGTCGGCGACTCGGGCGAGGTCTGCCTCGACCTGACCGAGCGCCCGGTCAACCTCATGGCGGGCTACCTCGGCGACGAGGCCCGGACGGCGGCGTCGCAGCGCGACGGCCTGTTCCACACCGGCGACGTGGCGACCCGCGACGCCGACGGCATGATCACCTTCGTCGGCCGCACCGACGACGTCTTCAAGTCGTCGGACTACAAGGTGTCGCCGTTCGAGGTCGAGAGCGTGCTGATCGAGCACCCCGCCGTGGCGGAGTCGGCCGTCGTGCCGGCTCCCGACGACGTGCGGCTCGCGATCGTCAAGGCGTACGTCACCCTCGCCGCCGGGTGGGAGGCGTCCGCCGAGACGGCCCGCGCCGTTCTCGCCCACGCCCGGACCGGCCTGCCGGCCTACGAGCGGGTGCGCCGCCTCGAGTTCGTCGACGAGCTGCCGAAGACGATCTCGGGCAAGATCCGCCGGGTCGAGCTGCGGGAGCGCGAGGAGGCGGCGGCCCGGTCGGGCGACCGCCTCGCGGCCGAGTGGCGAGACGCCGACTTCCCCGACCTCCGCGCCTGACTCCCTCTCTCTCTCTCTCTCTTCATTCAGGATGTTCAGTCCTGATCCGTGCCGCGGGGGGATCGATGATCCTGATCCGTGCACCGTTCAGGAACGCGCGGGCCGCGCCTCCTGAATGACGCAAGGAGGCGCGGGCCGACCGAGCCGCGCCTCCTCCGTGACGCGATCAGCGCCGCTCAGTCGACCCGCGCCTCCTGCGTGACGCGAGCAGCGCAGCTCAGTCGACCCGCGCCTCCTGCGTGACGCGAGCAGCGCCGCTCAGCCGACCCGCGCCTCCTGCGTGACGGAGGCGCGGGTCGGCAGGGCTCAGGAGCGAGCGTCCTGGATGAGGCGAGCGGGACCCCGGTTCAGTGCTCGAAGCGCTGCCAGACGGGCTTGTTCGCGTACGTGTAGCGGTAGTAGTCGGACAGGGTGAGCAGCGCCGCCGCCTCCTCGTCGACCACGATCGTCGCGTGCTGGTGCAGCTGCAGGGCGCTGCCCGGGCACATGGCCGAGAGAGGGCCCTCGACCATGCCGGCCACGGCCGAGGCCTTGGCCGAGCCCTGCGCGACGAGCACCACCTCGTGGGCGTCGAGGATCGTGCCGAGGCCCTGCGTCATGCAGTGCGTCGGCACCTGCGACGGGTCGTCGAAGAACCGTGCGTTGTCGGCGCGGGTCTGCGGCGCCAGGGTCTTGATCCGCGTGCGCGACGCGAACGACGACGTCGGCTCGTTGAAGCCGATGTGTCCGTTCGCCCCGATGCCGAGGATCTGGATGTCGATGCCGCCCGCGGCCGCGATCGCCTCGTCGTACTCGGCGGCGGCCACCTCGATGTCGTCCGCACGGCCGTCGGGCACCCGCACGCGGGCGGGGTCCATGCCGAGCGGCTCGACGACGTCGCGGCGGATCACCGACGCGTAGCTCTCGGGGTGGTCGAGCGGGATGCCGACGTACTCGTCGAGGGCGAAGCCGGAGGCGCGCGAGAAGTCGAGCTCGCCCGCCTCGACCCGGGCCGCGAGCGACTCGTAGATGCCGAGGGGCGACGACCCCGTCGCGAGGCCGAGCACGGCGTCGGGCTTGCGCTCGACGACCGACGCGATCTTCAGGGCGGCGACGCGGCCCGCCTCGGCGGCGTCGCGGACGATGACGATCTCCATGCCTCAGGCCTTCGTCGCCGCGTCGGCGGACTCGGCCGAGACGTCGTCGTCCTCCCGGCCGGGCGTCTTGAGGTTCCACTTCTTGATCACGAAGCTGAACACCACGTAGTAGATGACCGCGTAGCCGAGGCCGATCGGGATCAGCCAGATCGAGTTCTGCGAGATGTTGAAGTTGAGCACGTAGTCGATCAACCCCGCCGAGAACGAGAAGCCGGTGTGGATGTCGAGAGCGTTGACCAACGCCATCGACGTGCCCGTCAGGACGGCGTGGATGAGGTAGAGCGGCCAGGCGACGAACATGAACGAGAACTCGAGCGGCTCGGTGATGCCGGTGAGGAACGCGGTCAGCGCGGTCGACAGCATGATGCCGCCGATGAGCTTCTTCTTCTCCGGGCGGGCGTGACGCCAGATCGCGAGGGCCGCGGCGGGCAGGGCGAACATGAAGATCGGGAAGAAGCCGGTCATGAAGACGCCGGCGCTCGGGTCGCCCTGGAAGAAGCGGGTCAGGTCGCCACGGTAGATCTTGCCGTCGTCGCCGGTGAAGTCGCCGACGAGGAACCACACGACGTTGTTGAGGATGTGGTGCAGGCCGGTGGGGATCAAGAGGCGGTTGACCACGCCGAACACGCCGCCGCCGACGACGTCGTTCGCCGCGACGGCCGTGCCGATCCAGGTCAGGGCCGAGTTGAAGAGCGGGTAGATGAACGACATGACGACGCCCGTGACGAGGCCGGTGACGGCCGTGAGGATCGGCACGAGGCGACGACCGGAGAAGAACCCGAGGAAGTCGGGCAGCTTCGTCCGGTAGAAGCGCTGCCAGAGGATCGCCGACAGCAGGCCCATGACGATGCCGCCGAGCACGCCGTAGTCGATGACCGCGGGATCGCCCGTGGCGGTGGTCTCCCCGGCGAGCACGAGCGGCGACATGGCCGTGAAGACGCCGTCGATGACCATGTAGCCCACGACCGCGGCGAGAGCCGTCGAGCCGTCCGACTTCTTCGCCCAGCCGATCGCGATGCCCACCGCGAAGATCAGGGGCAGCCAGGTGAAGACCGCGTTGCCGGCGGCGCTGATGACCGATCCGCCGGTCTCGAAGCCGGGGATGGCCCCGAGCAGGTCGGGCTGGCCGAGGCGCAGCAGCAGGCCCGCCGCGGGCAGGACGGCGATCGGCAGCATGAGGCTGCGACCCAGGCGCTGCAGCACCGCGAACGCGGCCGAGCCCCTCTTCGGCTTCGTGGCCGTCGTCTCGGTCGTGGTCATCAGGGGTCCTCTCGTCGGTGCGCAGTGGTGTGCGGCAGGCGCCCTCGCCGGGACGGATCGTCGGGGCGGGCAGGGCCCTGGGGCAGGAGGTGCGGGTCGGCCGGTCCTGTCCGGTCATGACCAGTGAGTGGTAGTTTCCTCAGGCCCGCCCGTGGTGTCAACTAGGGGACCAGCCCGGTCTCGCCCACCGCCCCGGGCCCGAGCCCCACGACGAAGGAGAACAGCTCATGTCGAAAGCACAGGCCATGATCGACGGACTCGGCGGCGCCGACAACATCGACGAGATCGAGGGCTGCATCACGCGGCTCCGCACCGACGTCAAGGACCCGTCGCTCGTCGACGACGCGGCCCTCAAGGCCGCGGGAGCGACCGCGGTCGTGCACGCCGGCGGCAGCGTCCAGGTGATCGTCGGCACCATCGCCGACTCGCTCGCCGAGGACATCAACGACCTCCTGCCGTGACCGTCGCACTCGCCCCCGTCACCGGCCGGGTCGTCTCTCTCGCCGACGTGCCCGACGCCGTGTTCGCCGGCCAGCTCGTGGGAGCGGGCGTCGCGATCGAGCCGAGCGCGCCTCCTGCGGGCACCCGGCTGGTCGACGTCGTCTCGCCCGTCGACGGCGAGATCGTCAAGCTGCACCCGCACGCCTTCGCGGTCGTGCACGAGTCGGGCACGGGCCTGCTCGTGCACGTCGGCATCGACACGGTCAAGCTCGGCGGCGAGGGCTTCGAGCTCGCGGTCGCCGAGGGCGCGACGGTGTCGGCGGGCGACGTCGTCGTCCGGTTCGAGCCCGCCGTCGTCGCGGCGGCCGGGTACTCGGCCGTCTGCCCCGTCGTCGTGCTCGACAGCGCTCCCGACAGCGTGGCCCAGCAGTCGGTCGGCTCCGACGTCGAGGCGCGGTCGCCGCTCTTCGACTTCTGAGCCGAGGAGGCGCTGGCCGCGTCACCGGGACGGGCTCGCGCACGGGCCGGGCCGGGTCGGACCCACCCGCGTGCGCGGCTGGTGGCTAGGAGGCGGCGGCCCGCTCCCGGGCCGGGGCCGGCGCGGACCCTGTCGTCGGTGCGGGCGCCGTCGCCGACGACACCTGCATGGTGACCCGGTAGCGGTCGGACCGGTACCAGCTCTCGCTCCGTTCGATCGGCTCGTCGCCGGAGAACGAGACCCGGTCGAAGTGGAGCACGGGCGCGCCGTCCCGGGTGCCGAGCAGGGTCGCGATGTCGGCCGGGGCCTCCCTCGCCGAGACCGTCTGCGTCGCGCGCGTGACCGGCAGCGCGTACTCGTCGGCGAGGAGGCGGTAGAGCGAGAGGCTGAGGTCGCGCTCCAGCAGGCCGGGCAGGCGTCCCGACGGGTACCAGGCGTCGTCGACGCTGACGGGCTCGCCGTCCGCGAGGCGCAGGCGCTTGACGTGGAGGGCGGGCTCGTCGGGAGCGAGGAGCAGAGCCGCGGCCGTCTCAGGGGCGGGGACGCACTCGTCCCGCACCAGGACGACCGTGCCGGGTCGGTGGCCGAGCGCCGTCATCTCGCTCGTGAACGACGCGAGGTGCAGGGTCGACTGCACGGCGCGGTGTGCGACGAAGGTGCCCTTGCCGCGGACCCGGGTCAGCCACCCCTCGGACACCAGCTGCCCGACGGCCTGGCGCACCGTGATGCGGCTGACCCCGTGGTCGACCATGAGCTGGCGCTCGCTGGGGATCGCGGCGCCGGCCGACAGCTCGTCGGCGGCGAGGCGCTGCAGGATCACGCGCAGCTGCTCGTGCTTCGGCACGGCTCCGTCGGTGATGTGCTGCGGCATCGCTCGTCCTCCGTCGGCCGACGGGTGGTCCCGTCCGGTCATGACCTATCGGTCCCTCCCGAGAGTACGCACCCGCGCTGCCCGTCCGCTGCCCCGCGAGAGGGGAGCGGGGGTGCGAGAACGGGCGGAGCCCCTGGTGCAGGGAGCGGCCCTGACCTATACTCGTCAGGACCCGTGGAACGAGGAGGACCGTGATCGACAGCCCCGGCCTCTTCGTGACGGCCCTGTGACCGCGCCCGACGGCGCCCCGCTGACCCGCCGCGAGGCGTTGGCGCGGGAGCGCGCGGCCCTGGCCGCCTCCTCGAGCTCCTCGCCCGTCTCGACTCCGAGCTCCTCGCCCGTCTCGACTCCGAGCCCCTCGCCCGTCTCGGCTCCGACGCCCGCCGCGGCCTCGACCCGCGCGACCGTGGCCGTGCGCCCCCGTCGGGTGCCCGTCGTGGCGGAGCCGACCCGCGCCTCCTCGTCGTCCCGGGCGTCGGCGACGCCGCCCGTCGCCAGGGCGTCGGCCTCCAAGGCCGCCCGGCGCCTCCGTGCCGCCGCCGTGCCCGCCCTCGCCTTCGTCGCGAGCGCCCTCTTCTTCTCGTCGAACGTGACCCCGGCGACGGCGAGCGACCTCGGCGGGACCGTCGTGCAGACGTCGGCCGCGGCCCCGGTGCCCGGCCAGACCCTAGCGGCCTCGCTCGTCGTGCTCACCGTCTCGGAGCGGGACGCCTTCGTCGTCAAGGACGCCCCGCCGCCGCCGCCCCCGCCGCCGGTCGTGGTGCCGCCGAAGACCGAGTCGCGCACCTCGAACGCGACGTCGACCCGCAGCGGCGGGGTCGCCGCCGGCGGCGGCACGATCGTCAACTCGGGCACGGGCGACATCCGCTGGCCGTTCCCGGGCAGCGTCGTGCTCAGCTCGGGCTTCGGGCCGCGTGCGGCTCCCTGTGCCGCCTGCTCGAGCATGCACATGGGCCTCGACATGACCCCGGGGAGCGGCACGCCGATCGGCGCCGTCGCCGCGGGCACGGTGCGCACCTCGGGCCTGCACGCGCAGTTCGGGCAGTACGCCGTCATCGACCACGTGATCGACGGCCAGAAGATCAGCACCCTCTACGCCCACATGGTGGTCGGGTCGAGCCCGCTCGTCGTCGGGCAGCAGGTCGCCGTCGGCGAGCTCGTCGGGCTCGTGGGGCGCAGCGGCGTCGCCACCGGCGCGCACCTCCACTTCGAGGTGCTGATCGGCGGCTCGACGCAGGTCGACCCGCGTGCCTGGCTCGACGCCAACGCCGGCCGCACCCTCTAGCCCGGGCTGCTCGCTCGCTCTCGTCATTCAGGACGTTGCGTCCTGCACCTGCACGATGCAGGAACGCGGGTTCCTGACCCGTGCACCATTCAGGAGGCGCGGGTCACGCATTCCTGAATGGCACCATTCAGGAGGCGCGGGTCACGCATTCCTGAATCCCGCGTGAGAGAGGCAGCGGCTCAGCGCCCGTCCGTCAGCTCCTGCCCCGCCGCCCAGACGCGGCTCACGTGCCAGTCGTCCGTCCAGGCCACGGCGTCGGCGACGTAGCCGGGGGCGAGCAGGCCGATGCGGTCGTCCTCGCCGATCGCCCGCGCCGGCGTCAGCGTGAGCGCCTCGACGGCCCGGACGGGCGTCTGCCCGGCGCCGGAGAGGGCGAGGCGGAGCGCCGCGTCCTGCGTGAGCGTCGAGCCGGCGATCGTGTCGGTGCCTGCGAGCACGGCGACGCCGCCGCTCACGGTGACCGCGAGCTCGCCCAGCAGGTAGTCGCCGTCGGCGGAGCCGGCCGCCGACATGGCGTCGGTGATGAGGGCGACCCGGCCCGGAGCCGACGCGAAGACCATCCCCACCACCTCGGGGTGCACGTGCACCCCGTCGAGGATCAGCTCGATCGTCACCCGCTCGTCGCTGACCGCCGCGACCACGGGCCCCGGCTCGCGATGGCCGATGCCCGCGATCGCGTTGAAGGCGTGCGTCATCATCGTGGCGCCGCGGTCGAAGGCGGCCACGGCCAGGTCGTGGTCGGCGTCGGTGTGGCCCACGGCGACCACGGAGCCCGCGGCGACGATGCGCTCGACCGCGTCGAGGCCGCCGGGGAGCTCGGGTGCCAGGGTGACCTGCCGCACCGTGCCCGGGGCGGCACCGAGCAAGGCGTCGACGTTCTCGGGCGACGGGGCGACGAGGTGCTGCTCCGCGTGGGCGCCCTTGCGGTGCGGGGCGAGGAACGGGCCCTCGAGGTGCGCGCCGAGCACGAGGGGGTCGCGTCTCCGGAGATCCGCGATCGTCTCGAGCGAGCGCCGGAGGTGCGGGACCGGGTTCGCGACGAGGCTCACGAGGGAGCGGGTCGTCCCGTGCGCGCGGTGCAGGGCCAGGCCGCGCTCGATCTCGTCGGCGCCTCCGTCGTGGCTGGCGCCGCCGCCCCCGTGCGTGTGGAGGTCGACGAGGCCGGGGGTGAGGCGGGCTCCCTCGAGGTCGATGACGACGTCGGCGGCCGGCACCGCGCCTCCTCGGCTGGTCTCGCGGCCGAGGTGTCGCCCCGGCCCGGCGAGCAGGGCCCCCTGCTCGGACGAGCTGCCGGTGGCGACGATGCGGTCGTCGTCGACGAGCATCCAGAAGCCCTCGGTCTCGCCGGTGGCGTCGACGGCGTGGGCGTTCGTGACGAGCGTGGTGGTCATGCGCGGTCCTCTCGGCGGGCGGCGACGACGCCGGTCACGGCGGCGACGAGGGCGAAGACGACGGCCACGACCGGGTGGCCGAGCTGTGCCCAGGCGATCGCGGCGGCGCCCATCACGGCGATCTCGACGAGACTGCGGCCGACGCGGTCGGTCGGCACCACGGCCCGCGGTGAGCGGAACAGGGCCCAGACGACGATCGCGAAACCGGGAGCCCCGAGCATGAAGGCCAGCGCCGGCCAGGGCCAGGCCCAGGCGAGGTACCCCCAGAGCGCGAGCGAGAACAGGGCGACGAGCTCGACGGCGAACCGGAGCAGGTCGAACGGAGCAGGACGGCGAGCCGAGGGCGGACGGCGGTCGGCGGTCCCAGGGTCGGTCGAGGTCACGGTGCCAGCGTACGACCGCTGACCGTGCCGACCGGCATGCACCCCGGAGTGGACGATGCACCCCGTC
>Ga0265780_10004506_pt1 | contig 17916 bp, 15 predicted proteins | sample P1T30metagenome_FD_192432 | JGI IMG/M metagenome (GOLD analysis project Ga0265780, IMG submission 192432) | Plant litter microbial communities from East Loma Ridge, Irvine, California - P1 T30 | ecosystem: Environmental > Terrestrial > Plant litter > Unclassified | place: USA: California...
GCGACACCCAGATCCCGCTCGAGAACAAGGAGCGCATCGAAGTCCTGCGCGGCCTGGCGGGCCTGCAGGCCGGCGTCGCGGCACCGGGCGGCATGCTCAACTTCGTCACCAAGCGCCCGACCAATGCGCCGCTGCGCTCGGCCACCGTCGAAGTGCGCGAACGCGGCACCGTGTACGGCGCGGTCGACCTGGGCGGACGCTTTGCAGACCGCCGCTTTGGCTACCGCATCAATGCCGCTGCCGAAGACCTGAAATCGTACGTACGCGGCGCCGACGGCAAGCGCCAGTTCATCTCGGCCGCCTTCGACTGGCAGATCTCGCCCGACGCGCTATTCCAGATCGATGTCGACCACCAGCACAAGGCGCAGGTCACCGCCCCCGGCTACCAGCTGCTGCGCAACGAAGTCCTGCCCACCGGGATCTCGGCAAAAACGCTGCTCAACGACCAGCCATGGACGCGTCCCGTCGACACCGACAGCAGCAACCTTGGCCTGCGCTTCGAGTACCGCATCAGCGACACCTGGACTGCGACCGTCAACGCCAACAAGCACTGGTTCAAGCGCGACGACTTCACCGCCTTCCCGTACGGCTGCAGCAACGAGGGCGACGGCTACTATCCCGGCTACTGCTCGAACGGCGACTACGACGTGTACGACTTCCAGAGCACCGGGGAGCGCAAGACGCCGTGGGGCGCGCAAGCGATGTTGCAGGGCCGCTTCGACACGGGCGCGGTGCGCCACGCGCTGACGCTCGGCAGCGCCTACGCCGAACGCCACGACAGCTTCGGCGAATACGTCTACGACTACGTCGGCTCGAGCAATATCTGGCAAAACCAGATCGTGCCGCCGGTGGACAGCAGCCGCGTGACGGGCCCGGTGATGGAACGCCGCGCAACCGAAGAACGTTCGCTGTTCGTGCAGGACATCCTGACCTTGTCACCGGCCTGGACGCTGCATGCCGGCGTGCGCTACGTCCAGCTCAAGCTCGATGCGCTGGAAGAAATCGACCAGGCGCGCGTGAAATCGAAAGACTCGTTCGCACTGCCGAACGTGGCGCTCGTGTATGCGCCAGCGGCGGACTGGCGCGTGTACGGCTCGATCAGCCACGGCCTGCAATACGGCGGCATCGCGCCGATGGAGACCGTCAACCAGAACACGGTGCTCTCGCCAAGCCGCTCGAAGCAGTTCGAGTTTGGCGTCAAGCGCAATGTGAACGAGCAGCTGGCGCTGTCGGGCGCCGTGTTTGAAATCACCCAGGGTCTCGAGTACACGAACGCCGCCAACGTCTTCGTGCGCGCGGGCGAGCAGACGCATCGCGGCGTCGAGCTGTCGGCCCAGGGCCGCGCCCTGCCCGGCCTGAACTACAACCTGTCGCTGATGGCGCTCGATACAGACCAGAAGGACACGGGCGACGCCAGCACCGAAGGCAAGCGCGTGACCAATGTACCGGAACTGCGCACGGCCGCCTGGGTCGAATACGTGGTGCCGCAAGTGGCGGGGCTGAAGCTCGACGCGCAGTGGCAGTATTCGGGCAACAAGGTGTTCGATCCGGCCAACCGGGTCAAGGTGCCGGGGTACCACGTGGCCGGGTTTGGCGCGTCGTACCTGCTGCGCGCGGGTGGGTTGAACACGATCATCCGGGCGCGGATGGACAATGCGTTCGACAAGTTCTACTGGCGCGATGTGACGCAGTCGCTCGGTGGGTATTTGCTGCCGGGGGCACCGAGGACGTTCAGGGTGTCGGCGCAGATTGATTTTTGATTTGAGCCGGTAGTGAACTACAGTTGTTAGTGTGACTGTAGTTCCTACCAGTGGCCGACGGGTCTGCACTGTCGGACATCAGGATGCGGTCGCGACGTGGACTCTTGAACAATCCAAACACGTGCGTTCGCCTCGCGGTTAGTCGTTGTAGACGGCGTCAGGTTCACGCGCACGTATTTTCAAGCTATTGCTCAGTTCGATGAATTCGGCGTGGTACTCGGTCTTGACCACGACGACGTGCCAGGCGTCATCGTAGTTGTCGAGATCGACCAGGCGGTAACCTCGCGGCTGCAGCCAGTGTGCGAATGCCAGCAGGCCTGCACTGCAGCGGGCCGGGCCAAATGGCGGGCCGGGTGGGCCGTCGAAATCGCCCAATGCACGTTGCTCGGCAAGTTGGGCGGCCTGTAGAAGCGTTGTTTCATCATCCTTGATATCCGCTTCGATTGCCTGGCTCGAATCGGCCAGCGATTCCATCAGTTCGTTGATGTCCTCTACCTTGCGCGGTTTGCCGATCGTCTCCAGCACAGCTTCGGTGGCATCCATATCGCCGTCGCAAACCAGTTCGACCCATCGTGCAAAGGCCTTGCGTTTCGACTTTGCCAAGTCGGCCTTCTCGGGCGGCGATGCCGCTATGATCTCCACATCAGCACCAATACCTCGGCCGCGCCATGCATCACGCGTATGCCGTACGTTGCTGCGGTAATACTGAACCAAGTCGCTTGGATAATAAGGATGGTTACTGAAAGAACTATCATCGACATCGTAAGCACATACAGCCAGCGCAACTTCGAACGCAAAATCACAGAACAAATCATCCTTGCCGGGACTGGTGTCGAAATCAGGCTTCCAACCGAACGGGCGCATAATGCGGCACCATTCATTCATATGGTCCGCTAACGCTTCCGAATGCATTGAACTGGGCAAGGCTAAAGCACGCAATACGGGCACCGACCAAACCTCAGAATATTTGTTTTTTTTATAAGTCTCGGCACATGAAAAATTTGGAATGAACGCCTTTTTTAAAATATCCATCAAGTAAGATCGTCTGTCAATCCACGGCGAGACGAGTTGACAGAATCGATCTGGATAACGATCTGATTCAGCCAGAAGGAGGGCAATCCCGGAAAATCCTATGCTGCCTCGCTTTGTCTCATCCAAAGGATATGGGTGAAAGCTCCGAGGATGTTCATGGTGTTCCTTCATGAACGCAGCACTGTTTATCATCAGTTCCGTCCGAGAGATGACTTCGTCTCGAATCGATGCTAATGGAGCCCCCGCGCCGTACTGGTGAACAATTATCCTTTCCGAGAAGTCGAAATTGCGATAATGGAAAAGAAGTCGTTTATCCAGTGGGGCCTTTAACAACCCTCCCTTCAAGGCGTTCTCTCGTTTAACGAGACTTTCGATCATATCGGCATATTGACCGGCATTTCCAGCGGGATCGCGTAAACGTCTGTCAGTCATTTATGGTTTCCATTTGGTCTTGGTTACGACAACATCGCCGGCTTCATCTTCGCCGATGACGTGATAGGACCGGCCGTTCGGGTCGCGCTGCGTGTACACTTTCGTGACCTGTCCCCCTAGCCCTGACCCCTTGGTTATTACGATCCAACCATGTGAGTTCTCCTCGTGGTTAATCGTTGTCGACGGCGTCAGGTTCACGCGCGCGTATTTTCAGGCTATTGCTCAGTTCAAGCAATTCGGCGTAGTACTCGGTCTTGACCACGACGGCATGCCAGGCGTCATCGTCGTTGTCGAGATCGACCAAGCGGTAACCTCGCGGCTGCAGCCAATCTGCAAACGCCAGCAAGCCCGCCCTGCAACGGGACGGGCCGAATGGTGGGCCTGGCGGTCCGTCGAAATCACGCAGTGCGCGTTGCTCGGCGATTCGCCCCGCCTGGAGCAGCGTAGTGGCGTCATCCTTCACGTCGGAGTGGATCGCCTGGCTCGATTCGGCCAATGCTTCCATCAATTCGTCGATATCCTCAACCTTGCGCGGTTTGCCGATCGTCTCCAGCACAGCTTCGGTGGCATCCACATCGCCGTCGCAAACCAGTTCTACCCATCGTGCAAAAGCCTTGTGTTTCGACTTGGACAGGTCCGCCTTCTTTGGCAGGGGCGGCGCGACGATCGGCACGCCGGCGCCGGCACCGTGCGCGCGCCAAGCATCGCGGTTGTGGCGAATCTTCGTGCGGTAATGTTCGACCAGGTCGCGCGGGTAATATGGATGATCGTTGAATGCACTGTCGTCGATGTCGTAGGCACATACCGCCAAAGCGACTTCAAACGCGAAATCACAGAACAGATTGTCACCGCCGTACACGGGCTTGAGGTTAGGCTTCCATCCCCACGGGCGCATAATCCGGCACCAGTTCTTCATGTGTATGGCGAATGCCTGGGCACGCTCACCGGCAGGCAATGCGAGCGCGCGCTGGATCGGGTCCATCCATACCGCAGAATATTTATCAATTTTGTATTTCTTGGCCAGCGGATAATTTGGGATGAATGCTTTAAAAAGGACATCAGTAAGATAAGCACGTCGCTTCAAGTCGATATCAACTATTTTATGCAACAACTCAGGATATTCCGGCGCCTCCACAAGCAGCAGCGCCAAACCAGCAAACGAGATGTTGCGCCGCCAGGTGCCATCAATTGGATACACCTGATTCATTCCTTCTTCCGCATTCGTTCGCAAAAAATCTGCATCGTCTATCAATAGATTCGTGTGCGACCGGACCGTTGACTGAATCTCGTCGAGGCGATCACCTCTGCCATAGCGATGCAACACCATCTGTTGGGACAAGCGGATCTGTTCGTAGCTATACCAAATCTGCCGCTCCAATTTGATCGTGGCGAACTTTTCTTTGCGCCAACCCATATGGCGATCGTAATGTTCGAAAAATTCCGCGTAACTCGTCGTATTACCTGCAGGATCGCGCATTCAAATTTCCTTTATATCCCCTGTTTGGGATCCCAAGGATCCCCTGACCCCTTAGTTTGTGTAGAAATTTAGACCTTGCCCCTTAGTTTGCGCCCCCTACTTTATGACCCCTTACTTTGCGTTCTCCTTGTAGTCAGCCGTGGTAGACGGCGTCGGGCGCGCGCGCGCGTATTTTCAGCCTGTTGCTCAGCTCAATCAGTTCGGCGTGGTATTCGGTTTTGACCACGACGGCGTGCCAGGCATCGTCGTCATTATCGAGGTCTACCAGGCAGTAGCCCCGCGGCTGTAGCCAGTGTGCGAACGCCAACAGGCCGGCACTGCATCGGGCCGGACCGAATGGCGGGCCGGACGGTCCGTCGAATTCACCGACGTCACGCTGTTCAGCAAGCTCACCTGCCTGATGCAGCGTCGTTTCGTCATCTTTTATATCAGCGTGGATAGCCTGATTCTCCTCGCCGAGGGCTTCCATCAGTGCATCTATACGTTCCAGCTTGCGTGGTTTTCCGATTACCTCAAGAACAGACTCTGTCACGTCGATATTACCGTCGCAGACTAGCTCAATCCAACGTGCAATGCCCTTGCGCTTGGTCTTGGTGAGGTCTGCCTTTTTCTTCGGCGGCGGCGCACTGACCGCAACACCGGCGCCAACACCTTCGGCACGCCAAGCATCACGCGTGTAACGCAGATGAGCGCGATAATACTCCACAAGATCGCGTGGATAATAAGGATGGTCGCAGAAAGTACGATCATCGATATCGTAGGCGCACACTACCAAGGCCACTTCAAACGCAAAATCGCAGAAAATCCGGTCCTTGGCAGAACGCGGCTCAAGGTCGGGTTTGCATCCCCACGGGCGCAGTATTCGGCACCAATTTTTCATATGGCGCTCCAATCCTTCGGCGCGCTCTTCGGGTGCAGAAGCAACTATCCGCAATACCGGCTCCATCCATATTGCCGCATTTTTATCTGCCTTGTATTTCTGTTGGATAGCGTGATCGGGGACAAAGGCCTTAATCAAGACATCCATGAGATAAGACTGCCGCCTTCCATCGGGAGCAAGAAGTTCTCGGAACAGATCGACATGATCTGACTGCGGCAGCAGCAGCAGCGCTAACGCAGTAAAAGCGGTATCGCCACGCCTCTCGTCTTCAACGGCGTAGAAATTTCTATTGTTATCCGTACCGTTGATACGGACGAATTCGCTGTTGGTTACCATAATGGGCAGACGAGCCACGATCTCTTGCTGGATCACCTCTACCGCATCACCGATTCCATACTGATGCAGAATGAGATTCCGGTACGTGCCTATCGTTTGCAACTTAAACCATACCTCTTGCTCCAAAGACTCAGGGATATAAGTAGTAATTATTCTCTCTGTATGCAATGTTTCCATTACAAATTGATTATAACGATCAAGATTCCCGACTGGATCGCGCATGATTTTTTTCATTCCGAAGGAGTCCACTTTCCCTTGGCAGGCACAGCGCGGCGAGGCGGGACGGATGGATGATATTCATCGTGGTTCAGGGCGCCGTGCAGCGTTCGGCAATGCGGGTGAGCGTGGTGCGCTCGTGAATCCGGACCGGCACTTGGCCATGCATGCGCGCGACGGCTTGTCGCGCGAGCGCCTGCTCCTGTGGGGTTTTCGCGCCGGCCAGGGCTTGCGCCATCATCGCCTCTGCCGCCCCACGGTTGCGCGCCAGGCTGGCTTCAAGGCGCGGCATGTCGGCCAGCGCCCGGGCTGCGCGAGCGCGATCGGCGGCCGACGCGGCGCCGCTCGCGGCCATCTGCAGCATCGCCCGGGTGCCATCCAGGTTGGGCGTGGCCCCGCCCGACATGTCGGACTCGGTCACGTATTCCCAGGTTGTGGCGTCCAGGCGGCGAATTCTGAGCGTGAATTTTCCGGTCGGGCACGCGGCAACCTGCACCAGGCCTTGGGCACTGCGGCTGGCCGGCTGCGGCTGGCAGGCCAGCGCGGCGAATGCCGGCGGCAGCGCCTGCGCGCCGGCCTTGATGCACTGCGTTAGCGGCGCGTCGCCCTTGTCGATTCTTGCGCCGCCGTCCTGGCGGGCGACCACCGAGCGAGACGCCTGGTCGCCGCTGGCGCCGTCGGAGCGAAACGTCGTACTGGCCTCATGCGGGCCGACCTTTTCGTCTTTGCGGGTGGTGTTGTCGACCCGGTACAGCCCCGGCGGCGGGGGCTCCTGGGGCACAGTGGCGGCGGCCTGAGCCTGCGCGGCCAGCGTCAGCAGAAGCCCGGTTGCGATGATCCGGCCCGTCATCAGCGCACCACCATTTCCACGCGCCGGTTCTTGGCGCGCCCGTCCTCGCTGGTGTTGACCGCAGCCGGTGCGAAGTTGGCCACACCTTGCGCCTGCAGACGGTTCGGGGCGATGCCATGGCGCGAGACCAGGGCGTCGACCACGGCCTGTGCCCGCCGGCGCGATAAATCGACATTGCCGGCCACGGCGCCCTGGTTGTCGGTATGCCCGACGATGAAGACATCGAGCGCAGCGTCAGCCGTCAGGGCGCCGGCCATCTCGCCCAGGGTAGCGCCCGATTCGGGCTTGATGACAGCCTGATTGGTATCGAACAGCACGCCATACAGGGCAACGCGGCCTTCGCGCCGGAGCGAAGAACGAATTGCCGCCGCATCGACCATCACCTTGCCACCCTCGACGCGGGCCGACTCGATCACCTGCACCAGTTGCTGGACCCTGCCGGCGTTGTTTCGGTCGCTGTCGCCAGCGCGCAGCGCAACCTGCACATCGACCGACGCGTCCCCGTCTCGCTTGCGCGCGTGGACGTAATGGAAGCCTGGCTTGTACTCGAACATCCGGCGCAGGTAGCCCTGCGAACCGGCGCTGGGAACCCAACGCATTTTTTCTACCCAGCGCACCATCTGGTTTTGCGTGCGGTCCTGCTTGCATCTGGCTTCCTCGCACTCGTACAGCACCTCAAAACCCGCCTGCCTGAGCGCCTGCTGGTAGTTGCGGAACACCTCGAGCGGTGAGCGCTGCGCCGGTGCCCAATACAGACGATTGGTCAGCTTGCCTTCGATTTCTTCGATCTCCACGCCCTGCTTGCCGGCGACGAAGACCTTGGCCGTGCCGTAGTTCTCGCCCCCGTGCAGGTAGAGAATCGAGCCGGCATAGCGGGAGATGAGCGGATGGTCGCCCGCTCCGGGCAGATCGGTGGAATACCGGTTGGCCTGCGCGCCGACAGTCGCGCTTGCAGTCGCAAACGACAGGGCGACAAGGATCAAGGGCACAGCCCGGTGGAATATCAAATGCATTACTTCACGCCTTTCTTTGTATTCAACGAATTGACTTCCCTGCACATCGCTAGCGCAGGCGGTCATCGGGTACCACATCGACATCAATCCGGCCCACATCGATGCCGGACGCGGCAACTGCGTCCCAAGGCTCGATACCGGCCTTTGCTGCCCTGACGACCGCGCCCAATCCCTGCGCGGTCGGTACGCTGCGCGCCACCATGTCACGGGTGCCGCTGCTGCCGTTGGCGCCCCACCGTGCAGCTCCAGGCGCCGCTGCCAGTGGTGGCATCGAGCGCCAGCCAGCGCTTCTTGTCCTCACTGAGCTGGCTGGCGCCGGCGTGCACGAAGCTGAACGTTGTACGCGACCTGACATGGTTCGGCAGCAGCCGCTCAGCCTGGGGAGAGGAATCGTTGGCGCGATAGCGGGAGGTTGCGTTGCCCCAGGTGACGGTCTGGACGTTGATGCCGTCAAGCCTGAAATCGCCGTTGGTCATTTCGGCCCGCGGGTCATTCTGCATGACCACTTCATCCGCGACCAGTGCCATGGCGAGGATGGTCATTGCGTGATGAGCCTGCTGCGCCGTCTCATGCGCCTTGATGAGGCGATCGAGGCCGGTGATCGTTACCGGAGCAATTGCCACGAACGTCGAGTTCAGTGACTGGATGGGCAACCTCTTGCCGAGGTCCCATGCGCGTTCCCTGGTCGGGAAAGCGGATGCTTTAAAGTCGAGGAGCAACTCGCTCATTCTTTGCTGGGTATCAGCCGCGTCTTCGGGATAGGATTTCAGGCTTACAAGCTGGACGACGGCGACCTGGTTGGCCCCCATCGACCGGTTGGTATAGGCGGCGAAGTTATGGTCCCGCGCCTGCAGCAACGCTGCACTATAGGCGCCGGCATCGGCCGCGTTCTGCAAGCGGGTCTTGGCATTGGCCAGCATGCCGCTATTGAAAAGAAGGAGCGCAATGAGCGCGGCAACGGCGCCAAAGACCAGCGTGAACGCCATTGCCTGCCCCGTCTGCCGCGTCGCTCCGAATCGGATTGAACGCCTTCTCGTCGCCTGCATCGTCGGTTGCTGCTGTTGTTCCTGCCGGCTGGATCTGGGTTGCGGAATCGACGCCGGCTATTTCATTGGCCAGGCCGGCGGTCTGGTTACGCATCGTTTGCCCAAATACCGAGTACATACCGATCGCCGCAACTGCGATAAGGGCCTCAATGATCACGTATTAAATTATTCCCTGACCGCGTTGGCGGTGCAGGCTAAGGCTATATTTTTTCATGGGCTTCTCCTGTTCATAAGGAATATGCATGCCTTGACGACTCGAAGATCGTATAAGGATTTATTAATATGAACAAGGGATTTTTCGCTTTGATCCCTATCAACATTGATAGGAAAATGTATTTTAAAAATAAGAATCTTTTGTTTCCGCGTATTAATTAATTTGTGAACGAGCCCCCTAGATTGAATATGACATTACTCGATCTCCATCCGGCAACAGATCCACAACAGGCACTCTCATATACGGCCCTTACGGAAATAAACAGAGCTACGCAACACAATGCCACGCTTTGAGAGAATATAATAGTTGTCTATTTCGCGATCATTGCAGACCATTCCACAAGTGGCTTTCCCTGAATGAGTAATCATGGAATATGCATCGTGAATAGAACCGATGCTGATATGTCTGTTTGATGAAGCAGTCATCGATTGAACCGGGCTTTTTATACTCACGACGAATAAACGGGTCTGTCGAATTAGCGAAACCTGGCGAGCCGGTCGGGTGAACTGCGGTGCCCAACCCAGGATAACTCGACATGCTCAACTTCAAAGGGACACGATTTCCGATCGATGTGATCCTGGTCCACATCGCTGGTGTGCAGCCTGCCCGCCGAACTACCGGCACCCCAACGAGATCATGCAAGAGCACGGCGTATCGGCTGACCATTCGTCGATCAACGGGTGGGTGATTCGATTTCTGCCGCTCATCGAGGGCGAGGCTTGGAAATGGAGCGCCCGGTCGGGGGCATCTCGCATATGGATCAGACGTACATCAAGGTCAAGGGCGTCTGCAAGTACGCTACCGCGCTGTCGGCAAGCAATGCAAGATCGTCGATCTCCTGCTGAAGGCGACGCGCGACATGGCTGCGGCGAAGCGCGTCGTCGGCAAGGCAATGGAGCTAACGGCGATCCGGACAAGGTCGCGATGGACAAGAACGGCGCCAACAATGCAGCAATCGATGCAATCAACGCCGGGCGCGCGGTACCGCCCCTGGTGCGCCACTCACATACCTCAATAACATCGTCGAACAGGATCACTGCGCCATCAAGCGGGTAAGAAGGCCGATGCTCAACTTCAAATCATTTCGCGGCGCCGGGATCCTGGTGAGTTCAAGGAGGCGATTTTGCTGCCAATCAATGCGTGGCAAGAGACAGGGATGGATGCAGACCGGCCATGGTTGGGTAACCTCCATCTCTGATTGACGTCATCACCGACACGTCGCGCCCCTGCGATGAGCTGCACAGATCTCCTCCGCACGCCTGGTCACACAGGACTTATTCCGACAACTCCAGCAACTTGCCCAGACACCGCCGCTCAAACCCATTCAACCCCTGCATCACCAGCGGATCATCATCACCGATCACACCAGCGTCCAGCAGCAAGCGCAACGTGGCAATCCGGTCACCCAGCGCCAGCGCCTGCGCCGGATGCGAACCCTCCGGCTCATGCGCGTGCGCGATCGCCTTGACCACATCCGGCGGAAAATCCCAGTGACTTGCAATCACCGACGATAACTCGCGGCTGGCGGCAAAGAACGCGATGCCGAATTCACCGGAACCCGGCACCTTGCCTTCGCAGACGCGGTCGGCCACCTGGAACGCCACCTGCAAGCCGAGGTTCTGCATCAAGCCGGACAGGTAGGCTTCAAACACCCCGGCCGACAGCCCCGGCGCCATGACGCTAGCGGCAAATGCGCAGCGTTCGGCATGCTTCCACACGATCGGTGCGACCTGACGCGCCACGCCCTGCGTCGTCACGCGCAGCAGCGGGCGGAACGCGATGCGTGCGAGCAGCATGCGCAGGCCGTTCAGGCCCAGCATCGTCACCGCGCCTTCCAGCGTTTCAATCGGCGTCACCGGGCGGTAATAGGCGCTGTTCGCTTCGCGGATCACTTCGGCGACCAGCACCAGGTCGCGTCCCACTTGGGCCGACAGCGCGCCGGTCGAGATGTTCTCGTCCGACAGCGAAGTTAGAAGCTGCGCAATGAGTTCGGGGATACGTGGCACCAGGCCGGATGCGCAAACGGGGTCAGCAGCGAGCGAGCGCACTTCGCGCAGGATCTGCGCCTCTTGTTCGGGGGACGCCGTGCAACGGCTGCTGCCCGTCAACCAGCGGTAATAGGTTGCCTGGACCTCGGTCGCCATGGCGTGACCGTCGCCGAACAGCGTTACGCTGACCGGTGCCGGCGCGACGGTTTCCTTCTCCGCGCCGCCCAGCAAGCGACCAATCCAATTTTTCATCGCATCCCGCCCCGTGTTCAGAAAGTGGCATATTGTAATGCCACAAAGAAACAAAGTAACGCGGTCGTGAAACTATTTGCCGCCACCCTGCCCGTCTCTGTCCTATCGGCGCAGCGCGCGACCAGCACATGATGGCGATCAAACGTCGTGGCAAGCCTGCCGACGATATGACTTACGGTGCGCCGAGCAGCTGTTCCACCTGCCGCAAGCGTTGCGGCAGGTCCCCTGCCAGCAAGGTGTACGCAATGCCGCGCGCATCGAGCGTCTCGAGCAGCAGCCGGTGCACCATCTGGCGCACCTCTTCCGATTCGCGCTGCAGGCCGTCCGGCTCCCACGGACCATCGGGCGCTGTCACCAGCGTGATGGCGTACGCGTGATCCGCAGCGAGCTGCGCCAGTTGCGCATCCACACGGTCCCAGTACACGCGGCTGTACAGCGCCGTCATCAGCGCGGTCGTATCGCAGAACAGGTAGCGCTGCGCGCATTGGGCAGCCGCATCTTCGCGCGCCAGTTGCGTGCGCGCGATGCCGAACTGGTCTTCCTCACGCGGCACCCGTGCATGGACCTCAACGAATTCGCGCAGGTATTCGGGCACCCACACTGTGCTGTAGCGGAGCGCCAGCGCTTCAGACAGCGTGGACTTGCCCGACGATTCCGCGCCCAGGATTGCAATTCGGGCCACACCGGCAACGGGCATCTTCACGCCCGCTGCTCCACATGCGCAGACCAGGCACGCAGCCCGGCAATGGCAAGCAGCACGAACACGCCATACAGCACCGCCGTAAGCATCAGGCCCTTGTAGACATACAGGCCGACATACAGGATGTCGACCGCGATCCAGATGTGCCAGTTCTCGAGCTTCTTGCGCGCCAGGAGCAGTTGCCCCATCAGGCTGCCGGCGGTGAGGAAGCCGTCGGCGTGCGGCACGTCGGTGTCAGTGAAATGATCGAGGAAGGTCGAGAGCACCACGAAGCCGGCGAACCAGGCGACCAGCACCCAGGCGCGGGTGCCGGGATTGAGGCGCTTGACGACCAGCGGCCCATTGCCGGCGCCGCGTAGCCACATGGTCCAGCCCCAGATCGACGCGATGATGAACACGAACTGCAGCCCCATGTCGCCATACAGCCGCGCGCCGAAAAACACCACCGCATAGGTGGCCGACGACGCGATCGAGAACAGCCAGGCCCAGTGTTTCTGGCGGATGTTGAGCACGACGGTGATGACGGCCAGCACGAACGAGATCAGTTCGAGTGGCGACGTCGTCAGGCCGGCAAGGACAAGGGGTTCGTTCATGCGGACGTACCGGGCTTACTTCTTCGGATACTTGATCGTCATTTCCTTGAGCAGGTTGTCGGCATGGTCGACCTCCTTCATCACCCACAGCATGTAGCGGATATCCACGTGGATCGCGCGCGTGACGGCGGTGTCGAAGTACCAGTCCTTGGTGATCGACTCATAGGTCGAATCGAAGTTCAGACCCACCAGCTCCCCCCGCCCGTTCATCACGGCTGAACCCGAATTGCCGCCCGTGGTGTCGGCGCTCGACAGGAAGTTGACCGGCACGGTGCCCAGCGCCTTGTCCTTGAACACGCCGTAGCGCTTGCCCTGGATGGCTTGCTTGAGCGCGGCCGGGACGATGAACGGATCCTTGCCGGTTTCTTTCTCAAGAATGCCTTCGACGGTCGTGAACGGCCCTTTCAGCAGGCCGTCGCGCGGTGAGTACGGCGACACCGTGCCGTAGGTCACGCGCAGCGTCGAGTTGGCGTCCGGGTAGACCGGCTTGCCCTGCGATGTCTTGAACGCGATCACGGCCGCCATGTATTGCGGGATCACGCGTTCCAGATTGCCGTCGATCTCGTTGCGCCCATTTTCCAGCGCCATGCCGGCGTCGTGCAGGCGCACGGCCAGTGCGATGAACGGGTCGTTCGACGCGCGGAACGCCTGCGGGTCCTTGCCGATCCAGGCCAGGCGCTTGGCGGTGTCGGCCAGCTCGCTGCTGCGGTACATTGCCGGCAGCGCCGCTTCGGTCGGCAGCAGCGCATCGAGACCCTGCGGGCGCACGGCGCCGTCGATGCGCGCGTAGCGGCCCAGCGCGGCCTTGTAGCGCGCTTCGTCCACGCTCGGCACGAAGGATTGCTCGAGCCGCGTCAGGCGCGCCTTGATGAACGACAGGTCGCGTTCCTGGTAACCGCCTTCGCGCTCTGCGTCCGGTTTCTGGCGCTCGAGGGCCAGGCGATACAGCGTACGCGCGCTCTTGAGCAGGTCGCTGTGGGTCGCTTCATTCCAGGCGGCTTCCTGGCGTTGCAGCGCCATGTCGCGGGCAATCACGGCGTCCAGTTCGGTCAGCAGGTTCTTGTTGGCGCCGGCGTGGGCTTGCTGCCAGGTGCGGAACTCGGCGTCCTGCACGTCCTTGATGGCGGCGATGTCCTTGCGCGCGAAGCCGTCCATCAGGCCCTGCGTCTTTTTCAGCACGTTGTTCAGGCTCTTGGCCACGCTCGCATAGCGCACGTCCCAGGCAGGATTGTCCTTGGTTGCAGCGCCGATGATTGCCAGGTCGGCCGTGATCGAGGCTGCCTTGGCCGGGAAATCGACGTCGCGCGCGAAGCGGATCTCGCTTGGCAGCTTGTAGCGGCTGGTGCGGCCTGGATAGCCGGCCAGCAGGATCGGATCGCCGTTCTTCAGGCCTTCGGCCGACACCACCAGGAAGTCCTTCGAGCGGTATGGCACGTTGTCCGGCGACGGGTCGGCCGGACGGCCGTCCTTGCCAACGTAGGCGCGCAGGAACGAGTAATCGCCCGTCTGGCGCGGCCACTCGTAGTTGTCGATGTCGCCGCCGAAGTTGCCGATGCGGTCGGACGGCGCGTGCACCAGGCGCACGTCGCGGATCATCAGCTGCTTGATGCGGTAATACTCCAGGCCGCGGTGAAACGCCGGCACCGAGCAGCGCGTCGATTTGTCGGTCTCGCATTCGGCGGTCAAGGCCTTCACGCGCGCGGCCACCAGCGCATGGCGCTCGCTGCCCGACAGCGTGGGGTTCAAACCATCCAGCACGCGCTTGGTGACGTTCTCGACCTTTTCGGTCACGTAGATCAGCGTGTTCGGGCCGCCCGGCAGTTCTTCGGCGCGGGTCTTGGCCAAAAAGCCATTGACGATGTAATTCTGTTCCGGGGTCGAATTGCGCTGGATCGCGCCGTAGGCGCAGTGGTGGTTCGTGACCACCAGGCCATCGGGCGAAACGAACGAGGCCGAGCAGCCACCGAGCGACACCATGGCGCTCATCGGATGCTTGCTCAGGTCGGCCAGCTTCGAAGCCGGCATCGTGATGCCGATGCGCTTCAGTTCGGACGAGAGCTGCGGCAGCTGGTGCGGTTGCCACTGGCCTTCGTCGGCGAAGGCGGCGGTCGCGGCGCCCAGGAGGGCGACAGGCAGGAAAATCGATTTGAACAAGACAACACCCTGGATGAAAAAAGCAATGCGGGAGTATATCGCCGTTGTATCCCAACCGTGGCGATTTATGGCGATGCGACCGCCGCACCGGCCGCGTCAACACCCCGTCACATTGGTCTGGCAAGATGCAATATTGTCGTTTTGCAAGACAGTCATACAAAGAAGGCATGCATTCATGACAAGCGAGGCGCCACTGTACCGACATACTGTCCTGTACTTGTGCCAGAGTTTCTTCATCAAGGACAACCGGGCAGAGCTGCTGCTGCACGCGCACAAATACGATTTCGATATCCGCTTCTTCAGCGAGCTGGCGCAGTATGTCGCCGCTGTCGACGCCGATCGCGGCGACAGCCTGTTCGTGATCGACCTCGACACCCTGCACAATATGCAGGCCGACCTGCACGATGCGCGCAAGACGCTGATGCTGGGTGAATTGCTGGCGCGCCTGCCACCGGGTCATCGCTACGTGTACCTGCAGTCGAGCCGCCAGGGCAGCCGCTTCCTGCTGCAGCAGCGCCTGGTCGACAGCCATTGCCTGGCCTACGCCGAAAAGCCGATCGCCAACGATGTGCTGGTCGACAAGCTGTTCAACCTGTTCGTGCAGAACAAGCGGGGCGACGCCGTCACCCTGATCACGCTCGGCCTGCCCGGCAGCCTGGATGACGCGGCGCTGCGCGACCAGTGCATCGACGTCACTTACCACGCCGACCCGTCCACACTGCACCTGCGCGTCAAGGAATTGCAGCCCGACCTCGTGCTGATCCCCGACAGTGACTACCTGCGGGTGGACGCCCTGGCGCGCGTACTGCAAAAGAATATCGAGGCCGATCCGGTGCGCGAAATCGTGCTGCTGCAGCGCCGCCCGGACGATGCCCTCGCCCGGCGCGCGCTGGGCGATGGCTTCGATGCGGTGTTGCCCGACACCGGCTCGGGCATGCTCGAAGCGCAACTGGCCAACCGCGCGGCCAAGACCCGCGTCAACAAGGATTTGATCGGCAAGGACCGCGCCACCGGCCTGCTCAACAAGGTCGGGCTGCGGCGTAAAACACAGGACCTGATCCGCCAGGCCACACTGGAAGACAAACCATTGGCATTCGGCGTCATCGACATCGACAAGTTCAAGACCATCAACGACACTTGGGGCCACCATTTCGGCGACATCGTCATCAAGCGGCTATGCCTGTGCCTGGCGCCTCAGATGGGCGAGCGCGATCTGCTCAGCCGCTTTGGCGGCGAAGAATTCGTGGTGGTGTTCTGGGATTGCACGCTGGCGCAGGCATGGCCGCGGCTGGACGCGCTGCGCACCGCCTTTGGCGCCATCGCGTTCCAGGTGGCGCCGGGCGACGAGCGGCACTTTTCTTTCAGCGGCGGACTGGCGTCGTTTCCTGCGCAGCGCAGCGAAAACGAGTTGTTCCTGCAGGCCGATGCAATGCTCTACACGGCCAAGCAGGATGGGCGCAACCGGATTTGCCCGGCGCCTTGCGCTTAAGCGCGGGCGTCGGCCAGCTTGCCCAGGCAGCGCCGTTCGAAGCTGTTCAGGCCATCAGTGACGAGACTGTCGTCCTCGGCGACGACGTGCGCATCGATCAACAGGTGCAGCTTGGCGATCTGGTCGCCCCGCTCCAGCGCCTGGGCCAGCGCCGATGCTGCTGGCGTGCTCGAAGTGGCAATGGCTTGCACGACATCCGGCGGGAACTCCCAATGCGCCGCGATCGACGCCGACAGCCCCCGGCTCACGGCAAACAACCGTGCGCCGAACTCGCTCGAGCCGGGAATCTTGCCCGCTTCGGCCGCGCGCTCGGCCAGACGGAAGGCCACCAGCAAGCCCAGGTTCTGCATCAGACCGGCCAGGTAAGCCTCGAACACGCCGGCAGCCATGCCCGGCGCCATCAGGCTCGACGCCAGCGCGCACTTCTCGGCCTGATGCCACACGAGCGGCGCGGCGTGGCGTGCAAAGCCGGTGTCGGCCATGCGCAAGAGCGGGCGGAATGCGATCCGCGCCAGCAGCATGCGCAGGCCATTCTGGCCGAGCATCAATAGCGCAGCATCGAGCGACTTGATCGGCTGCAGCGGGCGGTAATACGCGCTGTTCGCTTCCCGGATCACTTCAGCCACCAGCACCGTGTCGCGCTCGACCGAGCGTGCCAGCGCGCCCTGCGACACGGCGTCATCGGCCAGGTCGCGCAACAGTTCCGGGATCAGTTCGGGGATACGCGGCACCAGGCCGCTGGCCGCGCCCGGGTCGAGCGCCAGCGTGCGCACCAGATCCAGCAGGTGCTCTTCGACCTCCGGCGTGGCTTCGTAGCCGGCCGAGGCGGTCAGCCAGCGGTAATACGCTGCATCGACCTCTACGGCGAGGTCGTGCGCCGCTTCGCCGGCCGGCGGCTCGCTGGCATCGGGGGCCGGCGCCTTGTCGGCGCCCAGCATACGGTCAATCCATTTTTTCATAAAGTCGCTCGGGCCTCGGATGCGTCATTGTAAGCCCTGGCGCGGCTTAATTGACAATCGCCGGCGCGTTGTTCACCTCTGCGTCGGTCCAGCCACCACCCAGCGCCTGGATCAGCGCCACCGCCGCCGTCTGGCGGTCGGCCTGCACCTGCACCAGCTGGCGGCGCGCATTGAGCGCCGTGACCTGGGCCTGCACCACCTCGGTATAGCTCACCTGACCCGCCTGGTAGCGGTTCAGGATCTGCTGTTCGACCAGGCCCGCCGCTTCGGCCGCCTCGACCCGCAGCTGCTGTTGCTGCTCGAGCACGCGGGTAGCGGCAAGGCCGTTCTCGACATCGGCGAACGCTGTCAGCACCACTTGGCGGTAGTTGGCCACGGTGGCCTGCTGGCGCGCCTCAGCGCCTTCGACGCTGGCGCGCGTGGCGCCGGCATTGAACAGCGTCTGCGCCGCCGACAGGCCGAACGACCAGGCCGCGTTCGACAGCGAGAACAGGTCGCCCACGCGGCTCGTGTTGTTGCCGTACG
>Ga0265780_10004507_pt1 | contig 17914 bp, 11 predicted proteins | sample P1T30metagenome_FD_192432 | JGI IMG/M metagenome (GOLD analysis project Ga0265780, IMG submission 192432) | Plant litter microbial communities from East Loma Ridge, Irvine, California - P1 T30 | ecosystem: Environmental > Terrestrial > Plant litter > Unclassified | place: USA: California...
AGAAGACCTTTGCCGACCTCTCGACCCTGCCCTGGGTGGAATTCGACGTCGAGACCGACGGCGACGACTTCTGGCTGCGCGTGCACCGCCTGGAAGCGACACGCGCCCCGGCCCTGCCCGACCCGGAGCTGGCGCCCTATATGGTGGTGGGCGAGGACCCGGCCGGCAGCGCCCCCGCACTGAAGGAAGCGGCGCTGGCCAGCGCGCGCAACCAGGATGCGCCGGCGCTCGGCGAAGAAGCGGCCGAACTGCGCGACCGGCAGCGCCGCGAGCGCGTCGGCCATGCGCTGGACGTGTATGCGCAGCACTGGCGCGACTGGGCCGCGCGCGAACGGCCGCGGCGCCAGGTCATCAGCCTGTATGCCGACCTGTTCGCCCTCAAGACCCGCCTCGAAGCCGAGGAAGCGGTGCGCCCGCTGGAACTGGTGTGGGGGATGGGCGTGTCGTCCTGGCGCCTCGGCGGCGCCGACTTCCACTATCCGCTGATCACCCAGGCGGTCGAGATCGACATCGACAGCGCCTCGCACGCGATCGGCATCCGCCCGCGCCAGACCGCGGCACGGCTGGAGTTCGACGCCTTCGCGGCGGCCCAGCTTCCCGGAATCGGCGAGGTCGAGCGCGCCGCCCGCACGCTGCTCGGCGAACACCTGGACGGCACGGTCTCGCCCTTCGACCCGACCACGATCGAGCCGATCCTGAAACTCGTGGCCGGCAACCTGAGCGCCAGCGCCAGTTATATCAGCGGCGCCGCCGCGCCGGCGCCGGGCGAGCAGCTGGTGGTGACCGACCAGTGGGTGGTGTTCGCCCGTCCGCGCGCCACCCACTTCCTGATCGACGACATCGCGCGCCTCAAGGCGCGCGTGAACGCCGGCGACGCGATACCCGACGGCCCGCTGTCGATCGTCACCCGGCCCGGCGAGGCGGTGCTGGAACATCCGCCGATCGCCTTCCGCGGCCTGTCCGGCCGTGCCTCCGGCCGCGGCGAGCCGCGCGAGCTGTACTTCCCGCTGCCCTACAACCGCGAGCAGGAAACCATCGTCCAGCAGCTCGAACGCTCGCCGGGCGTGGCCGTGCAGGGGCCGCCGGGCACCGGCAAGACCCACACCATCGCCAACATCATCAGCCACTACCTGGCCTCGGGCAAGCGCATCCTGGTGACCTCGAAGGGCGAGCCGGCGCTGAAGGTGCTGCAGGAGAAAATCCCGGAATCGATCCGGCCGCTGACGGTGGCCCTGCTGTCCGGCGACAAGGAAGGCATGCGCCAGTTCCAGGCCTCGATCGAAGCCATCATCCACACCCTCACCCACCTCAACCCCCAGCTGGAGGAAGAGGCGATCGCCGCCTGCCGCGGCGCGCTCGACCGCGCCCACGAGGAGATGGCGCGCATCGACCGCCGCATCGACGACATCGCCCACGCGCAGCTTGCGGCCATCGAGGTCGACGGCGTCGAGATGCGCGCGCAAAAGATGGCCGAACTGGTCATCGGCGGGCGCGATACCTTCGGCTGGTTCGACGACGAACTGTCGCTGGCGCCGGAACAGGCGCCGCCCTTCGGCGACGAACCGGGCCAGCAGCTGCGCGAGGCGCGTCGCCGCCTCGGCGCCGACCTGGCCTACTGCCTGGCGCGCATCCCGGCCTCCGGCGCCCTGCCTGCGGCGGCCGCCATCGGCAAGCTGCACACCGTGCTGCAGGCGATGCGCGAGATCGCGCGCGACGAAGCCAGCGGCGCGCTGCTGCCGCTGCGCGCGGCCACGCCCGAGGTGCTGGGCGAGGCGCGCCGCCTGCTGGAGGCGCTGGAGCCGGCCCTGGCCCTGCTGCGCACGCTGGAAGAATCCGGCCACGACTGGGTGTTCGCGCTGCGCGAGAAATGCCGCCAGGCGCAGTTCGCCACCGAGCGGGCCTCGCTCGAAGCGCTGTTCGCCGACATGGATGCGCTGCTGCGCGCGCGCGCCGAGTTCATGCAAAAGCCGGTCAGCGCCGACGCCCTGACGCTGGAAAACCCCAAGGCCCTGGAAGCGATTTCCCGCGGCGCCGAGACCGGCAAGCCCTTCGGCTTCCTGTCCTTCGGCGCCGGCGACGCGAAGGCGCAGGTCGGTGCGATCCGCGTCGCCGGGCTGGCGCCCGCCTCCGCCGAGGATTGGGCCCACGTGCAGCGCTACGCGGCGCTGCAGACCCGGCTGCAATCCTTCACCGTGCGCTGGAACGCCTTCGCCGCGCTGCTCTCGCTGCCGCCGCTGCGCGCCGATGTGGCGCTGCTGCGCGAGATCGAACAGGTGACGCAGGCCGCGCGCGCCGCGCACACGCTGGCCACCACCCACGACGCCACGCTGCCGCTGCTGGCCGCGCAGGTGTTCGAACGGGTGCCGGCGGACGCGCTGCTGGGCCGCCAGGGGGATCTTGCGCGGCTGCGCGAGCAGCTGCGGCGCCATTCGATGCGCGCCCAGCTGGAACAGGCGACGCTGGCCGTGGCGGCGCTGCAGGAAATCCTGGCCGGCACCGACGGTCCGGTCGCGCTGCGCCTGCGCACGCTGGTCGAACAGGACCTGGGCCGGCCCGGGCTGCCAGTGGAGGCCGTGTGCGCCGACTATGCGGAGATCTGCGCCGAACTGCGCCGCATCGAGGCGCTGGCGCCGCAGTTCGATACCGTGCGCACGCTGGCGGCGGGCGTGGCCCGGCATGGCGCGACCCGGCTGGCGGCGCGCATCCAGGCCCTGCCGGTGGAGGAAAACGGCGACGACCACGTGTTCCCGGTGCGCTGGCGCGAGGCCTGGACCTGGGCGCGCCTGAAGACCCACCTGGAAAACATCGATGCGCGCGAAGAGATGCGATCCCTGGCCGCACGCCGGCGCGACCTCGAACAGGGCCTGGCGCGCCTGTACGAACAGCTGGTGTCGAAGTCGTCCTGGCTCGCCACCCGGCGCCAGGCCGGCCAGAACGTCCTGACCGCGCTCGAAACCTACCGCACCGCGATGCGCAAGATCGGCAAGGGCACCGGTGTGAACGCCGCGCGCTACCGCCGCGATGCGCAGGCTGCCATGGTCGACGCCCAGGCGGCCGTGCCCTGCTGGATCATGAGCCATGCGCGCATCTCGGAAACGCTGCCGGCCACGCTGGGCGCCTTCGACCTGGTGATCGTCGACGAGGCCAGCCAGTCCGACCTGTGGGCGCTGCCGGCGGTCCTGCGCGGCAAGCAGATCCTGGTGGTCGGCGACGAGCGCCAGGTGTCGCCGGAAGCCGGCTTCGTCGCCTCGGCCACCATCGCCGACCTGCGCCGCCGCTTCCTGGCCGGCCAACCCTTCGAATCGGTGCTGACCGCCGACATGTCGCTGTACGACATCGCCTCCTCGGTGTTCGCGGCCTCCAAGGTGATGCTGCGCGAGCACTTCCGCTGCGTGCAGCCGATCATCGCCTACAGCAACCGGGTGTTCTACCAGGACTTCATCCAGCCGCTGCGCATCCCCAAGGCGTCCGAACGGCTCGACCCGCCGCTGGTCGACGTCTTCGTCGCCAACGGCTACCGCGAGAAGGGCATCAACCGCCCCGAGGCCGAATTCATCGCCGCCGAAGTCGAGGCCATCCTGCGCGACCCGGCCATGGCCGCACGCACCCTGGGCGTGGTCTCGCTGCTCGGTCCGGAACAGGCGCAGCTGGTCGACAAGCTGGTGCGCGCGCGCTGCGACGCGACCGAACTGGCGCGCCGCAAGTTCTCCTGCGGCGACGCGCGCGTGTTCCAGGGCAGCGAACGCGACATCATGTTCCTGAGCATGGTCGCCGACAGCAAGCAGCACCACGCGCTGTCGGGCGTGCAGTTCGACCAGCGCTTCAACGTGGCCGCCTCGCGCGCGCGCGACCGCATGATCCTGGTGCGCTCGGTGCGCCTGGAAGAACTGTCGACGGCCGACCTGCGGCGCAGCCTGGTCGAGCATTTCGCCCGCCCGCTGGCGGCCAACGAGGAGGAACGCAGCCTGATCGCGCTGTGCGAATCCGGCTTCGAGCGCGACGTCTACACCGAGCTGTTCGAGCGCGGCTACCGCGTGATCCCGCAGGTGCCGGCGGCCGGCTACCGCATCGACATGGTGGTCGAGGGCGCCGACGACCGGCGCCTGGCGATCGAGCTCGATGGCGACGAGTTCCACGGGCTGGACCGCTGGGCCGCCGACATGGGCCGCCAGCGCGTGCTGGAGCGCGCCGGCTGGACCTTCTGGCGCTGCTTCGCCTCGGCCTGGTCGCTGCAGCGCGCGGCGATCCTGGCCGAGCTGCTCGAACGCCTGGACAGCATGGGCATCGAGGCGCTGGGCGCGCTGGAACGCATCCCCTCGCTGGTCGAGTACCGCGAATGGGGCCGCGCGGAACAGGCGTCCGGCGACGACGCCGCCGGACGCGCGCTGGAGGAGGCGGTGAACGCGGCCGGCGCCTGAACCGGCGCCGCGCCCTATTGCGTGACCGCGCGCCCCAGGAAGTCGCGCATCAGCGCGCCGATTTCGGCGCTGTCTTCCTCGAGCGCGAAGTGGCCGGTGTCGAGCAGGTGCAGCTCGGCCTTGGGCAGGTCGCGCAGGTAGGGATGGGCGCCTTCGGCCGGGAAGATCTTGTCGTTCTTGCCCCAGGCGATCAGCATCGGCGGCTGGTGGCGGCGGAAATACTCCTGCCACGCCGGGTAGTGGGGCGGATTGCTGCCGTAGCTGTACAGCAGGTCGAGCTGGATTTCCTTGTTGCCCGGGCGGTCCATGCCGGCCTGGTCCAGGGTCCAGGCGTCGGGGCTGATGCGCTCGACGTCGCGCACGCCTTCGGTGTACTGCCACTTGGTGGCGTCCCGCTCGACCAGCCCGCGCAGCTTGTCGCGCCTGGCGTCGGACTTGTCGGCCCAGTATTCCTTGATGGGCACCCAGAAGTCATTGTCGAGGCCTTCGTCGTAGGCGTTGCCGTTCTGGACCACCAGCGCGGTGACGCGCTCCGGATGGGCCGCCGCGATGCGGTAGCCGACCGGCGCGCCATAGTCCTGCACATACAGGGCGTAGCGCGACAGTCCGACGGCGGCGATGAAGCCCTCGATCACCTGGGCCAGCCTGTCGAAGGTGTAGTCGAACTGCTCGCGCGGCGGCATGTCGCTCTGCCCGTAGCCCGGATAATCCGGCGCGACGACGCGGTAGCGGTCCGCCAGCAGCGGGATCAGGTTGCGAAACATCTGCGACGAGGTGGGAAAACCGTGCAGCAGCAAAATAGCCGGAGCGTCCTTCGGTCCGGCTTCGCGGTAGAAGACGTTCAAGCCGTCGACGGTGACGTTGCGGTAGCGGACATCGGCGGTGCTGGCGACGTTGGCGGCGGAGGTAGCAGTATTCATGAGCGGATCCTTCGATGTCGATGGAGACCGCGCCGATGCGGCGTGGGTGCGTTTCCAGGTCCGGCGCGCCGCGCCGGTCCCTTGCCACCGCATTCTACGCAAGCCGGCCGCGCTGCCAATCTGCCATTAGCCCACTTGCCTATGCATCAAGGGCGGCCCGGCGAGCCGTGCAGGACATCGGCGCCTGCGTCGCCGCGGGCGCCTGCCGGCCGCAGATCGCCATGACACTGCCGCTCGAACGGATCGCCGAGGCGCACGAGGCGCAGGAAAGCGGCGAGACCATCGGGAAGATACTGATCGAACTGCAGGAGGAGGCGCCACGGAAAACGATTAACTTGATCCACTCGACCAGCATCGACCCGGCAGGGTGGATGCCCTGCTCTCGCCCTTACTACTGGTCGGCGCATGAAAGCGACTGCTCATAAAACGTTTTACCGAATATACAACATAATGCCAAAAAAATTGCCCTTGGGTCCGGCGCGGCGTTGAAAAAGCTTGTCCTTCGATTTATTCTGGATTCACAAAAATCTGGAAAGCTTTCCAGGACAATCGGAGACAAGATGAACCCTTCCCGCACCTTCCTGCGCCATTCCGCCGCGCTGGCCGCCGGCTGCACCCTGCTGGCCTGCGCGCCGCCAGTGTTCGCCCAGGGCGGCGCCGCCGTCCAGGCGCTGCAGCCCTCTTCCGTCGTGACGCCGCAGGCCATCCTCGGCGCCATGGAACGGGTGGCCGACTGGCAGCTGGCCAACCCCAGCGCGCACCGCCCCACCGACTGGACCCAGGCGGTCGGCTACAACGGCATGATGGCGCTGGCCGGCATCTCGGGCAACCCGCGCTACCGCGACGCCATGGTGCGCATGGGCGAGGCGAACGGCTGGAAGCTGGGGCCGAACCATTATCACGCCGACGACCACATCGTCGGCCAGACCTACGCCGAACTGTACCTGCAGATGCGCGAGCCGAAGATGATCCAGGCGCTGCGCGCCGACTTCGACGACATCCTGGCCAATCCGCGCAGCGGCTCGCTGGAATTCACCGTCAAGGGCAACCAGGACCGCTGGTCCTGGTGCGACGCGCTGTACATGGCGCCGCCGGCCTGGCTGCGCCTGTGGGCGATCACGGGCGACCAGCGCTACTTCGATTTCGCCATGCGCGAATGGTGGGTCACCTCGGACTACCTGTACGACAAGGACGAGCACCTGTACTACCGCGACAGCAATGCCTTCGGCAAGCAGGAAGCGAACGGCGCCAAGATCTTCTGGGGGCGCGGCAACGGCTGGGTGATGGGCGGCCTGGTACGCATGCTCGAAGTCATCCCGGCCGGCCACCCGGAACGCGCCCGCTTCGAACGGCAGTACCGCGAGATGGCGGCACGCGTCGTCAAGCTGCAGCAGGCCGACGGCCTGTGGCGTTCCAGCCTGCTCGACCCGGCCAGCTATCCGATGAAGGAATCGTCCGGCTCCGCCCTGTTCACCTACGCGCTGGCCTGGGGTGTCAACCAGGGCATGCTGGAGCGCGCGACGTATGAACCGGCGGTGCGCAAGGCCTGGGCGGCGCTGGCGCAGAACGTCAACCCGGACGGCCGGCTGACCCACGTGCAGCCGATCGGGCTGGCGCCCAAGGTGTTCGACGAACAGGCCACCGAAGTCTATGGCGTGGGCGGCTTCCTGCTGGCCGGCAGCGAGATGTACCGCATGGCCGTGCTGGAAAAAGCCAGGGCGCGCACCGTCACGGTGCGCAATCCCGGCGACACCCTGCGCGGCGACGAACTGGCCGAGGTGCCGCTGGCCGCCGGCCTGCACGATCCGGTGGTGATGGACGCCGCCACCTCGGCCGTGCTGCCCTCGCAGGTGGTCGGCAGGCAGCTGCTGTTCCCGGTGGACCTGCCGGCCGGCGCCACTCGCAGCTTCCTCGTGCTGCCGGCCAGCGCCCTGGCCGCCGTACCACCGGCCGTCGTCAAGACCCACGCGCGCTTCGTGCCGGAGCGGCTCGACGATTTCGCCTGGGAGAGCGACCGCATCGCCCACCGCACCTATGGTCCGGCGATCATCAAGGATCCGAAGGAGCAGCTCGTCAGCAGCGGCGTGGACGTGTGGGTCAAGTCCACCCGCGCGCCGGTGGTCGACAAGTGGTACAAGTCGGGCGACTACCATGCCGACAAGGGCGAGGGCCTGGATTACTACAGCGTGGGCCGCACCCGCGGCTGCGGCGGCACCACCGTCGTCGTGGACGGCAAGCCCTACGACTCGTCCAATTTCAGCGGCTGGAAGGTGCTGGCCGACGGGCCGCTGCGCTCGGTGTTCGAGCTGCGCTACGCGGCCTGGAACGCAGCCGGCCGCAAGGTCTCGGAAACCAAGCGCATGTCGATCGATGCGGGCTCGAATTTCACCCGCGTCGACAGCCGCTTCGATGCCACCGGCGGCGCGCCCCTGGAGGTCGGCGTGGGCATCGTGCTGCGCGAGGGCGGCGGCCAGCAGGCCAGGGATGCCGGCGCCGGCTGGATCAGCTACTGGGAACCGCAGCACGGCACTGACGGCAGCACCGCCTGCGCCGCCATCCTGCCGGGCGGCGTGTCCGGCTTCGCCAGCGTCGCAGGCCAGTCGCTGGCGATCGGCCGCGCCCTGCCCGGCAAGCCTTTCACGTACTGGTTCGGCGCCGGCTGGAGCAAGAGCGGCGACTTTCCGGATGCCGCCGCCTGGGAAGCCCATGTGCGCGGCTTCGCGCGGCGCCTGAAGCAGCCGCTGGTCGTCGAGCTGCGCTAGCGCCGCCCCCATCGTCAGCGCGCCGGGGAGCCCCCGGCGCCAACCCCGGTTTCAATCCTGACCCGCCGGCAGCCTGGCTGCCGGTCCGGGCGGGACCCTTGCATCCCGCGCTGTCCACAACAAGGAGACCAAGCATGCCCCAGCACCCGATACCGGCCCGCACCCCGCTCGCGATCGCCATCGCCCTGCTCGCCGGCGCCGCCCAGGCCCAGGCCCAGGCGCAGGAAGGGCCGCCGCGCGACAACGGCAAGCTCGAATCGGTGATCGTCACCGCCAACAAGCGCGCCCAGAACCTGCAGGACGTGCCGGCCTCGATCACGGTACTGGGCGACGCCGTGCTGCAGCGCTCCAATGTGCGCGAACTGGACGACCTGCCGGCACTGTCGCCGGCGCTGACCCTGTCCTACGGTACCCAGCCCGGCAACTTCAGCATCAATATGCGCGGGATCGGCACCTACTCGCTGGGAATCGGTGTCGAGGCGGACGTGGCGGTGATCGTCGACGACATCCCGCTCGGCATGCAGGCCAACGCCTTCAAGGACCTGGCGGACGTGCACCGCATCGAGGTGCTGAAAGGCCCGCAAAGCACCTTGTACGGCAAGAGCGCGATCGCGGGCGCGCTGAACATCACGACGAAACCGATCGGCGGCCCGCTCAAGGCCACGGCCACCGTGCTGGCGACCAATGACGACGAATGGCGCGCCGGCGTGAGCGTCTCGGGCGCCGTGTCGGACACCTTCCGCATGCGCATCGCGGCCAGCAAGACCGACTACGACGGCACCCTGAACAACCTCAGCACCGGCGGCAAGCTGAATGGCAGCAAGGGCGACAACCTGAACGCCAAGTTCGAATGGCAGCCGCTGGAGAGCCTGACCTTCACCCTGACCCCGCACTACAACCGCACCGAAAAGTTCTGCTGTACCACCGCCTTCGGTTCGATGACACCGGGCGGACTGTACCGGAATGCGCCGCAGCTGCCGCAGTCGGTGGTCCTGGCGGGCATCGACGTCAAGCCCGGCAACCGCGACGTGCGCAACGACTACCCTACCGGCGGCAAGTTCCACGACTGGGGCGCGGGCCTGAAGGTCGACTGGAACTTCGCGGAAGGCGGCCCGCTGGCCGGCCATACCCTCAGTTCCATCTCGTCCTACAGCAAATACCACATGGACGACTACCAGGACAACGACGCGACCGACATCGACATCCTGCAGTACCTGACCCTGCAGGACGGATCGCCGACGAAGATGCATGGCGGCTTGTACCAGTACGGGGAATTCAACGTCGAGTCGACCACCCAGGAACTGCGGCTGAGCTCACCGGACAAGGGCGCGCTGCGCTACGTGCTCGGCCTGTGGTACGGCAAGAACGAGCTGAATCGCGAGCTGGCCAAGGTGCCGCTGATCTTCAACTACGGCAGCAACTACGGCGCCGACGCCTGGAACACCAACAAGGCCGTGTACGGCCAGGGCAGCTGGGACATCCTGCCCGGCACCAGCCTGATCGTCGGCGGCCGTTTCAACGACGAAGACACCGGCTACCGCTTCCGCCGCTACACGGTGCCTCCGCAGGCCTTCGCCCAGACCGAGTTCTACACCCGTGCCGACAGCAATACCAGCCGCACCTGGAAGCTCGGCCTGGAGCAGCGCCTGAACCCCGATGCGATGGTCTACGCCACCGCCTCCACCGGCCACAAGGGCGTGGCCTACGACCTGACGTCGGGCTTTACCGCGGCGCTGGCCGCGCGTCCGCCGGTGGCGCCGGAAACGGCGCGCAGCTACGAGGCCGGCTGGAAGCAAAGCCTGTGGAACAATCGCGCGATGTTCTCGCTGGCGGTCTTCCGCACCGACTTCCGCAACTTCCAGCAGTCGGCCGGCTTCTTCGACTACGACGGCATCTTCCGCACGGCGCTCAACAGCATCGGCGGCCTGCGCACCGAAGGCCTGGAACTCGAAGGCTCGGCGCGCGTGAGCCGCCTGCTGCAGCTGAACGCGAGCTTCGCCTACACCCGCGCCACGATCCGCGAATTCCGCAATGGCCCCTGCTACAACGTGCTGAACGCCGCCGGCACCGCGGCCGTGCCCGGCCCCGGCTGCACCCAGAGCCCGGAATTCAACAACACCAATGTGCAGGACCTGGCCGGCGCGACCCTGCCGAACGCGCCGAAGATCAAGCTGAACCTGGGCGGCCAGCTCGACCTGCCGCTGGCCTCACTGCCCTTCGACGGCTTCATCTCCGGCACCACGCGCTACCAGAGCCGCACGCAGTATTCGTTGAACCAGGATCCGAACACCATCCAGGGCGCCTACGGCATCACCAACCTGTCCGTCGGCGCCGCGGACCGCAAGGGCCGCTGGAAGGCCAGCGTGTTCGTCAACAATGTGTTCGACAAGCGTTATGCGGCGGGACTGAACAGCGCGATCGCCAACAGCACCTGGAGCCCCAAGGCGCCGAATGTGGCGCTGGTGGTGAATACCACGGAGTGGTTGCCGCCGCGGGATTATCATCGCTACTTCGGGCTGCGGGCGGACATGACGTTCTGAACGGCCGGGCGGCCCGATGGCCCCTGCCGGGGGCACTGGCCGCCTTGCCCTGGTTCTCAGTTGACTGCGATGTGTCGGTTAGTTGCATATATTTCGGAGTAGGCGCGCCACCACGACCGGCTTGGTCATCGATCCGCACGAAGCACCGGGTCCGCACTTCCCCGCCACCGCAAGCGCATCGATTGCCTGCGCGCGCATGGCGCCGTCGAGCACGACCACCGGCGGCGGGCACCGGCAAGCCGTGTCGAGACAATCCCTAGGATACTTTAGCGCCGCTAAACAGGGACAGGTTCTGTTCCAGCCAGTCCGGCAACTGCCTCGGCGCATGGCCGGTCAGCAGCTGGACGGTGGCCGTTTCCTCCCGTAATGAGGATTCGTGCACCGTGCGATCGAGCCCGACCAGGATATCCACCACGAATTCGCTCACGCCGGACGCCAGCAGGCGCTGGCGCTCCTCGGCGGCGGTGCGCTGCGCGTAGCTCACCGGTTTTCCCAGCAGGCGCGTCAATTCCCCTGCTACCTCGTCCATGGTCCAGGCGCGCGGCCCCGTCAGGTGGAAGGCGCGCTGCCAGTGCGTGCTTTCTGCGTCGAGCAGGACTGCTGTCGCGGCGTCGGCAACGTCGCGCGTATCGATCAGGTTGACGGCGCCATGCCCCGCGGCGCCGCCCCAGCTGCCCTCCTGGACGGGCTTGCCGGCCCGTACCAGCGTGTCGAAGAAGGTGGTCGGCCGAAGCATCGTGTGGCCGATGTCACGCGACAGCAGGTAGGCCTCGACGCGCGCATGCCAGTCGAATGGGTGCAGCTTCGCCGGCAGGCTGGCTGCCGACAATTTGACGATGTGCTTGACACCGGCGGCGATGGCGGCGTCGATCAGCGCGATCTCGTTCTCGACCTGGCGCGGCGACGTTCCCTGCGCCAGGAAGAAGCGGTCCACGCCTTCCAGTGCCGCCCCGAGCGTGGCGGGGGCGTCGAACTCCACGGCCGCCTGGGCAATATGCAAAGGGAAGCGGCCCGGTTCCGGCTTGCGGGTGAGCGCGACCAGATCGACAGCTTCTCCAGCGAGGTTCGCTACCAGGGCGGCACCGACGCGGCCGCTTGCGCCGGCGATGGCGATGCGGGGACGGGAAACAAGGGTGGCAGATTGCGGCATGGCGAACTCCTTCTGGCGATCCTGGAAGGATCGGTACAAGATTGATGGATGACCGGTTCAAGTCGTCACGGGGAATGACCACTTGTACTTAGGACGCTGCCCGGGCAGCATTGCTGACGGCATGGGAAGAAAGTGGGAGACTGTGCAGCACACGCGATCAGGCTAACTGCCGCTGCACCAATGGGCGCCTACACTTTGGGCAGGTGACCGACATATGCGCCGCACAGTAAGCTCTTCGAGGCCTTGCCCTGGCTGGCGACCTGGCGCGCTACGGCGCTACGGCGCTAGTGCGTGTCCGATGGGGCGCAATCGGTCTTGCGCATGTGTGGCGTCGCTCCCTTGCAAGCTCATGATCACGACCCTTGGCACAAAGAACGACACTGGCTAGGTCAAGGAGGCACCAGAACGTGTCGCCGTTTACTGCCTGTGTGGATTGGCCGCTTCGACCCGAAGGGACAATGCGCACTGAGGATCGATCGGGCTGGCCCGAGGGACCGTCATCTGGAACAGCCCCATGGCGCCATCTGTGAATGGGTTACATGTTGATAGCGCGGACCAGCCGCACGCCCCATTCCTCGTCCGGATTGCTCGTGCCATCCCCAAGGCGCTCCTGCATGACCGCAACGCCGAGGTCCCGGCGCTTCGGCAATCGGTCGCGCTGCGCAGCATCCAGGGCGGTGGCGATCTCGGCATGGGAGAGATCGGTGCAATAGACAGGCGCTCCCGGTTGCTGGCGCCACGAGTCCGCGAGCGGTCCGGCGTCGAAGGCATCCAGACCGGTATCATTCACCAGCGACATGGCTACCTTGCGATCGTGATCTCGATCCGCAGCCACCGGAATAGCGATCCGATCGGATGCGCCGGCCGGCTTCGCCTTCTTGGCCAGAGACGCTGAGCCGATTGCATTCCATGCCTTGGCGATAGGGCGGCCAAGCTGCTCGGCGACCCACAGGCTTTCGACCTGTCCGCGCTCGATGGCATCGATTTTTTCGTCACGGAAGGGATAATAGTTGGAGGTATCGATCACGACTGTCTCCTCCGGGAGGCGAGCGACCAAGGACGCGATGCCGGGGATACGCTTGAGCGGGATGGACAGGATGACCGCATCCACATCGATGAGAGCGTTTTCAGTGGCCACGGCACGTGCGCCATAGGACAGAAGTTCCGCATCGATCGTCTCTGGACCGCGTGAGTTAGCGACTTTCACATCATGCCCCGCCTGGCTCAAGCGCATGACAAGCGTCTTGCCAATGTGCCCCGTTCCCAAAATACCGATTTTCATAGTTGCCCTCTCATTGACGATTCCTATGCTGTCATAATATGGATTAACTCCTTTAACAACAAGAACCTACCAAAACGTGGGTAACTCACCAAAAGGTAAGTATATGTCGGTTCGTGATTGGAAATGTGATGACCCAAAGCAGCAGCTTGTCTGGGCTGCCGCGACGAGCGAAGCACTCCGCGTGCTTGAAGGAAAGTGGAAGATCGTCATCATCTTCCAGCTCTTTGCGGCCAAGCAGCCGCTTCGTTTCTCGGAACTGGAACGCCGCGTTGAAGGCGTAAATCAAAAAATGCTGATCCAACAACTCAAAGAGTTGGAAAAGGACGGGATCGTCCTACGCACAATCTATCCGCAGGTGCCTCCTAGAGTCGAATATGCACTCAGCGAGATGGGACTGGCCCTGGGGCCCTCCATTGAGGCCCTGATCGACTGGTCATTACTGCGTCGAAAGGTTCATGATGATGCCTCGGCGGTTTGATTGCCGACCGCGATCGTCCATGGCGATGACGTACCGGATCAGGCACCTGTCAATGCATGCAGCCAGCTAGAGGTGCCGATGGAGCTCTTTCAATCGATGCGCCTGTTCTCCAAGGTCGCACAGCTTCAAAGCTTCACCAAGGCCGCCGAATCCCTGCAGATCGGCCGACCGCAAGTCACGCTGGCCATCAACCAGCTCGAAGCGTCGCTGGAAGTACGACTGTTTCAGAGAACGACACGCAAGGTCAGCCTGACTGCCGAGGGGGAGGCCTTCCTGGCCAAGGTTGAAGAGATTCTCGGCGGAGTCGAGGAAGCGGTGGCGATGTTCCAGGCCCCGGGGGATGCAGTAAGCGGACGGCTGCGGATCGATATTCCTTCGGCGTTTGCCGTAGAGGGCTTCATGGCGTCGCTCAGCCAGTTCCGGAACGCGTACCCCAGGTTATCGATCACGCTGGGAGTGAGCGATCGCTCGGTCGACCTCGTCGCCGAAGGGGTTGATTGCGTGCTGCGAATCGGCGAACTTCCGGATTCCAGCCTGGTGGCTCGCCGCCTGGGTGCGCTCGTGATGATCACCTGCGCAGCGCCGGGCTATCTTGAAAAAGCGCCGCCACTCGGACAGCCGGACAATCTTGACCGACATGCTTGCGTCAATTTCCTGTCCGGGATCAGCAAGCGCAGGCTGCCATGGCACTTCCGCCACGACGGGGTGAGCAGATCGCTGCTACCTGACAGCACGATGCTGGTGAACGATGCGTCCGCCTATGTCCAGTGCGCCCGCTCCGGCTTCGGCTTGATTCAAGTGCCGGGAATTCTGGTGGATCGGTATCTACGCGATGGGAGCCTGGTGGAGGTCCTGGCGGAATTTCGCCCTGCTCCACGCCTCGTCTCGCTGGTCTATCCCAGCCGGTCGCATGTTCCGGCACCGTTGCGGGTATTTTCGGATTGGCTTCGGCAGCACTTCCTGGCGATCGACCGTACCTGGCTTGAGTAATCGGGACAAAACGCCCCGCAGCATGCGGGGCGCCCGAACGCACAGCGCTGCGCGCCAGTGTGACTCCTACAGCTTGACCACGATCTTGCCGAACTGCGCGTTGGACTCGAGGAAGCGGGTCGCTTCGACGATTTCATCGAACGGGAATACCTTGGCAATCTGCGGGCTGAGCTTTCCAGCGCTCAGGCCTTCGGTAATAAATCCCTTGGCTCGGGCAAGTTTCTCGTCATCGGCGGTGACTTCGATGAATTCGTAGCCGCGAATCGTCGTGTGCTTGCCCAACACGTGCAGCACCGGCACTTGGGTTGCGTCGTGGCTCAGTGCACCGTAGATAAACACAATCGCCTCTTTGCTCGTCGCCTTGACGATGTTTTCAAAGTCGGGGCCGCCAACCGGGTCGAAGACCACGCGGGCGCCGGCACCGCCGCTGATGCGCATGATCTCCGCGGTGACGTCGTCCAGGCCGGTCTGCAGGACATGGGTGAAGCCTGCCTGCCTCAGTGCATCGACCTTCTCGCCATTGCGGGTAATGGCGATCGGGGTGGCGCCAACCGAGTGGGCAATTTGCATCGCGGCCAGCCCGACACTGCTCGATGCTGCCGAGAGAACCACAAAGTCGCCTTTGCCCAGGTCGGCCAGGTCGATCAGCGCGCCCCAGGCAGTCGTGAACGGCATCCAGGTGGCTGCTGCGACTTCCCAGCTCACGCCAGACGGATTCTTGACCACGGCGCGCGCCGGGGCGATCACGAGATCCCCATACAGGCCGTACTGGTCGAACATGAAGGCCGGGATGACGGCGACCGGATCGCCGACCGCCAGGCCGCTGACATCCGGCCCAATGGCGTCGATCACGCCCGATGCCTCATAGCCCATCGTGGCGGGGAAAGCAGGCTCGATCACGTAGCGGCCAGTGCGGTACATGCTCTCGGCGCGGTTCAGACCCAGAGCGCGGACGCTGATGCGCACTTCGCCAGCCTTCGGTTCGGGAGTGGGTACTTCATCGATTTGCAGAACTTCAGGACCACCGGTTTTGTGAAAACGAACATGACGTGCCATTACGCTTCTCCTGCTTTCGATACGCCATCAAGGCGCGTGGAATGGTTGATCGACTGGTCCCCTCACGCTGGCGTCGAAGAACCACGAGGTGAGCTGAACACCGGTGAACTATAAGGAGGAGCGCGATCGTCGAGAAGATCGGATGGCCGCAACTGACTGTTTCTGGAATTGATAACTATCGCGGTATCCCGTACGGCGCTGCCTGATCGCACCGGCATTGCTTAATTTTTCAGTAATCTGCTGGGTCTATAGCCGACCTTCTTTGCGCGACGATCCTGCGCTGCTAAGATTCAATACTGAAGCACAGGCTTGACTTTTCCAAAAGACCGGCCGAAACTGAAGTCTCTACTTCAGCAAGGAGTACGCCATGACTACCCAGCAGCCCGTGCAATTTGACACCTTCACCATCGAGCGCGCATTGCCGGCGCCGCTGTCGCAGGTGATTGCCGCGTTCGCCGATCCGCGCCGCAAGCAGCGATGGTTCGCAGAAAGCGCGGCCCACGAAGTCGAGGAATTTTCGATGGCGTTCGAGGTCGGCGGCCGCGAACGAGCGTGCTACCGCTTCAGGCCCGGCACCCCGTTCGCCGGCACGATCCTCGAATCGGACGGGGTGTTCCTGGAGATCGTGCCAGGCGTACGGATCGTCAGTGCTGCAACGATGACGATCGGCGGCCGGCGCATCTCGGCTTCGCTGCATACCTTCGAATTCGCGGGCGGCGAGGCGGCGCCGACCCGGCTGCGCTTCACCCACCAGGCGGCGTTCTTCGAGGGCGCGGACGGGCCGGCAATCCGGCGCGACGGCTGGGAACAGTTGCTCCGGCAGCTGACGACGGCGCTGGCCGGCGAGCGTGAGGATGTGCCGGAGAATGCGCCGGACCGCCTCCCGGCACGGGGCTGATCCGTGGTCACTCAACTCGCGCACGGCGATGCCGATCCGATTTTCGCCGCCCTCGGCGACGGCACCCGGCGCGCCATCTTCCGGATGGTGGCAGGAGGTCCGCGCTCCGTCAGCGCGCTGGCCGAGGCGCTCGGGATCACGCTGACGGCCGTGGCCCAGCATCTGCGCGTCCTGGAAGGCTGCGGCTTGCTCAGCACGCGCAAGCTGGGGCGCGTGCGCATGTGCGAGATCGACGGCCAGGGCCTGGCCGTGCTGGCCGACTGGGTAGCGCTGCACCGTGGAATATGGGAAGCTCGCTTCGATGCGCTCGATGCCATGTTGCGCGAGCATCCTCCTTCCTCATGACACCTGGAGACACATGAACCGCACCCGCATGGCGGCACCGCTGCTGCTCGCTCCACTGCTTCTCATCGCGCCGGCCCGGGCCGCCCATCCCGTACAGATCGCCCAAGGCACGCTCGAAGGACAACGCCAGGACGATGTCACCCGCTACCTCGGCATCCCCTACGCCGCACCCCCGGTCGGGGAAAACCGCTGGCGCGCGCCCCTGCCCGCCCCCGCATGGAACGGCACGCTGCGGGCCGACCGCTACGCCCCCAACTGCCAGCAGGCCCCGGCGCCCAGGGCCCTGCGCGCCTGGACCAGCGAATACCTGATCGAAGGCCCGATCAGCGAGGATTGCCTGTACCTGAACGTCTGGACCGCCGCCACCGCGCCAGGACAGGCCCTGCCCGTGCTGGTGTGGATCCACGGCGGCGGTTTCAGCAGCGGCGGCGCCACGGTGCCGGTCTACGACGGCGCCGGCCTCGCGGCCAGGGGCATGGTGGTCGTCACCATCAACTACCGCCTCGGCGTCTACGGCTTCCTTTCGCATCCGGCGCTACGCCGGGAAAATGGGGCGCAGGCCAGCGGCAACTACGGCCTGCTCGACCAGGTCGCGGCGCTGCGCTGGGTGCGCGAGAATATCGGCGCCTTCGGCGGCGATCCGACGCGCGTGACCGTCGCCGGGCAATCCGCCGGCGCGGCTGCGGTGCACCACCTGATCGCCTCGCCGCTTGCGGCCGGGCTGTTCCAGCGCGCCATCGCCGAAAGCGGGTCCGGCATGGGAGGGGCGGTCCCGGACGGCGGCGCTTCCGATGCGGCCGGGGAACAACTCATGCGCCGCACCGGCGCACCCGACATCGCCGCGCTGCGCCGCATGCCGCCCGCGGCATTGGAAAAGGCCGCGGCGGGCATGGCGTTCCGCCCGAACGTCGACGGCCGGCTGCTGCCCGATGCGGCCCACGTCGGCCACAACACCAACGACGTGCCGATGCTGACCGGGCTGACCGCGGACGAGGGCAGCTCGATGTCGGCCAGCTACGGGCAGGCCACGCCGGCATCCTTCGCGGCCCGGCTGGACAAACGCTACGGCAGTCTG
>Ga0265780_10004508_pt1 | contig 17911 bp, 17 predicted proteins | sample P1T30metagenome_FD_192432 | JGI IMG/M metagenome (GOLD analysis project Ga0265780, IMG submission 192432) | Plant litter microbial communities from East Loma Ridge, Irvine, California - P1 T30 | ecosystem: Environmental > Terrestrial > Plant litter > Unclassified | place: USA: California...
CACGAGACCGAGCGCAGCCTGCATCGCGACAGTAGACATCGTACTCACTGCTGTCCTTCACCTCCACAACATTCGCCGACGCTACCACAGTACACCCCCGCGCAAACTCCGCACATTCAACACACAACACCAGCACTACCAACCCCGACCGTCGCCATGGTCGAAAAGCGCCCGCATCCGGAGGGTCTGGGCCCGAATGGCGATACGAAGCGCGCAAAGTCGGTCGACCCGTCGGCAGCACCTGCCATCTCCGCAGCAAAGGCGGCAGCCCTGGCAAAGGCTGCTGAGATCAAGGCACGATTCGCGAAGAAGCCCGCCGGCGCACCCGCAGTCGCGTCGCCTACACCAGCCCCCGCCGATGCAGCCGCCTCGTCTGCCGCCCGGCTCGAGGCCATACAGGCGAGATTGGCCGCCGCGAGGGGAGAGGTCAGGCCAGCAGCCCCCGACTCGACCGCCCCAAAGTTCCCAACCACAAAAGGCAACCGCGTATCCGAGAGCCCAGCGCCCCAAATCGAAGCCAAGACAAAGACACCAGCCGCCAAGCAGAAGAAATCGCAGGATGAGGAGCTCGAGAACCCGTACTTCGACCCCAAAGCTGCCGTCCAATCGCGCGGTCGCGTGCCCCGAGCCATCGTCTTCAACGAGCATGGCAAGTACCTGGATCAGGCCTCCAAGCTGCGCGCTCAGAGCCGGCTCGAGCAGATAAGGAAGACGCTCGCCCTCCAAACCCGACGTGCAGGGCTCGACGAGAACAGCGAGCGCGGCTTCCTCGTCCAGCAGCCGCCTGACGTTGAGTGGTGGGACGAGGGCATCTTGAGCGAGAAGACGTACGACTGCATCGACGAGCCCGACAAAGTCAAGATCGAGAGCGAAGACTCCATCATCACAATCTACGTGCAACACCCTCCCCTCCTGAAAGCACCACAGGACCAGCGACTGGTCGAAGTCAAGCCAATGCACCTCACAACCAAAGAACAGCAGAAGCTGCGGCGAATGCGCCGTGCAACCGACCTCAAAGAGCACCAAGCAAAGATCCGTCTCGGTCTCGAGCCGCCGCCACCACCAAAGGTCAAGCGCGGAAACATGATGCGTGTCATGGGCGAGCAGGCCATCGCAGACCCCACAGCCGTCGAGATGCTTGTCGAATCACAGATTGCGCAGCGGCACGACGACCACATCTCAGCGAACCACAGCCGAAAACTCACCAAAGAGGAGCAACACGCCAAGCTCGCGCAGAACCAACAAAAAGACGCACAGAAGGGCATGTACATGTGCGTCTTCAAGATCAACACCCTTGCATACGGCAAGCACCGATACCAGATCGACCTGAACGCGAAGCAGCTGGCCCTCACTGGCGTCACCATCTTCAACCCCGATCTCAACCTCGTCATCGTCGAAGGCGGCATCCACTCCATCAACAAGTACAAGAAGCTCATGCTGCAACGTATCGACTGGCACGACAATGCGCCGCCGACAGAGATACAAGCCGAGAAGCAGGCATCGGATCCGAAGTGGATGCACTCAACAGACGAGATCGGCAACCTCAAAGATCACTCGTCGAACAAGTGCAGCCTGATTTTCGAGGGCGAGATCAAGCAGCATTCGTTCCGCAAGTGGGGCTCCAAGATGTGCGAGACTGCTGGTGAGGCGCGCGAGCTGCTGGCCAGGAGTAAGCTCGACAGCTTGTGGGCGCTGGCGAAGAGCATGGAGTGAACTCTTGAGTTGCAACTCCATCAATCGATTCTACACCAGGATGACCAGGACTTGCAGCACCCTGGCCCGATCTGTGGCCACGGCCAGACTGCTTACAGCGAGATTTCTGCTTTCACTTCACGTCCAATGTAAGTTTAACTCATACTCCATACATAGCAATGGAATTCAGACGTTAATACCAGACTTTCAAAGTGCAGCCAATTATTCGTGAGCACATCATATGCCGATCTGGACATCGCCCGTTAGACGAAAGGTAGGACGGTAATATCGTGATCCGACCCCCACACTGTTGTAGATTGATATAGCGTAAGTCGTGCCTTTCCTTGCGTCGCAGTCTGACCTTTCTCTGGGCGTTGCATCTGTGTGTGTTTCGCCTCGTTTTGCACATGCTACGCTTCGCATGCTATACACCTTCCGTTCAAAGGCGAGGCTGGGCGTACGTCCTCGTCCTGACGACTTCACTCATACTTGAGAAGAAACCCCAAAGCTCAAGGCCATCGCTTAGCCACCAGATATGTTATACCCTGATGCAGTGATACCATCTGAAGGGCTACAATCGTTTGCATCACATTCACATCCATACATCATCCACAAAACCAATATCAACCCCAAGACTCGTACATGACCTCTAACAACCTCCCATCAAACTAGCGCCCGAAGCCTACAAATATACAAATACCCTTCTTTCTCGCCCAGCTTGACTGCCCTCCTCAGCTTACTTTCCTCTTTGTGCATTCCAGAAAAAAAGTCAAAAATCAGAAGGGAGGCTTTTGATGTGCTGCGCGTGCTGCTGGTTGTCTCGGGTTGGGAAATATGGTTGCCATTGACGATGTATTCTTGCTTTTCGAACATGTGTCGCGCTCTTATTATGTTTGTTTAGTTCTTCGAATCGACGACGCTATGGATCCATGTGCGAATGGGTCTCGCGCGGTGTCCAAAACCTATAATCGCTCAGGGCATGGCGTGACGATTCGAGAGCGTCTCTTGGAATTTCGGGCAAGAGATTGGTATATCGTGCGTTTACGTGCTGGTGGCCTCGCGATTTCTCTTTTCGATCTGTGCATTACGAAATTAAAACTGCTCTTGATTTATGTGTTGTGTCTGAGGCTCGAAAAAGCTTGACAAGCTCGCTATGACTTTTTATTACTATTCTCTTTTCTACAAATCGCGCTGGCATACACACATGTCGTGTTCGTTTGGAAGACGCGGCAGCTGTTTACTGCGATGGTGCTCTGCGCTTGTGCAGTAAGGGAGAGCAAATGAATCGACGGTACGATAACTTGACCTAATACATGCAAATGCCGTATCGTATCTCTGCATCTACTGATCAACAGTGGACATGACTATGCCTCCCACAGTTGAATCAAACTCGCGCTTCCACTCCGGCATCATAGCCCGTGGCCTAGGCGACGGCACACCTTCGTCAAAAATCTCCAACGTAATGCCATGGTGGTGCGCGAGCTCCTGCGCCGTACTCGACAGATACTGCCGGATAACCGTCTTTTTCAACAACAGCAATTTATCCAGGCTTCGATCTCTGATGTTCTTGAAAAGCGAGCGCAAGGCCTGCTCGGATGGCACTGGGTAGTCCGTGTTGACTTGCAGCTCACGAATGCTTGGAGGTAGCATATCGCCCATGCAAGGAATGTCGATGTGCTGCCACGCAGATGCACCCGCTGGGATGTATGCATTGTGTCCTAGTCGCTGTCCGCTCTCTAGCGGCGGTCCACAGAAGGGAATGACATCAACCTCCAGCTTCTCGAGCTTTTCGAAGCGCATAAAGGACGATAGGCCGTTGATGACCTCGCCATGCAACTCGTCGATCGTGATCGCAAGCTCTCTTATATTGCTCCCGCAGTAATTCGCCAACGTCTCAAGGAACTCGCCGGGATTCCAGTCGTACTCAAGTCCATCCCATTTCGTTTGGTGAGAGTAGCGAAAGACATTCACGGCCGGGGTGTTAGCTAGCAGTATCGACAACCCGCCCGCATCCATGCAGCAACTGACGAGCTCGATTCGCGTCAAAGGCGACCGTAGACTTGCGTTCGGCCAGTGGAAAGGCACGTCGCCCCAGTCGTCCTGCACAGCCACGCAGCTCACAGCATACAGGTTTCGAATGCTGTTGAGACACATGAGAGGCTGAAGGCACTGCAATCCGACACGCACATCGTACCCCTCTTCCACAAACGGTAGGATCGTCTCCAATGAGCTAAGCGGTCGCAAGCGTCGATCGCTGTTGTTGGCGGTTGCAATGAGCGCCTCGACAGCAGGTACCAGATCCTCTGCAGCTTCGCCACTGCGGACTTCATGCCATCGGTCTGGCAGCTGGAGTGTCTTGATATTGGGGAGTAGAGCAAGTAGAGCGACCGTGGCGTGGAGTTTGTCGATTTCCGATTCATCACCAGCGGCATCCTCCTCCAGTATCTGCTGCCACCATTCGTCTTGGTCTGCTCTGACGTAGTACTCGGCGCTCTTCAACAAGCTCTTGATACTCCTCATGGCACCTTCATCTTCCCGAAAGTTAGGCTCGTCCATCTCGCCGACCAACTCATGCTCTTCCCGACGATCCCAAAGACTCAGCGCTGTAATGTACTCTGCAATGATGGGCTCGCGCGATATTTCGTACAGGAGTCCAAGCGTGTCACCCAGGCGTGTAGGACGCGCGTTGCTTGTATGGCTCCATATCCTCTTCAGAGCGTTGTGGTGCGCTATTTGTGACTCTGCGCGTCGGAACACTGTTTTGCACGAAAGGACGAAGCTTTCGAGCCCGTTCGGTACCGTCACGTCGATGATGAGGTCGAGGAGCTCCGGTGGCAGGTCAAGAAGACCCATTGTGAGGGTCTGGGAAGAAATCAACAACGAGGGGCAGATTGTGTGAACTTTGTAGAGGGGTAGAGTTGGTAGTCAAGCTATGCAATAAGCGTGTCAGCGCATTTTTCAAGTCCGCTTCACTTGCATAGCGGTATGTTCCGGAGGAAGAACCTCAAAACTAGCGTTTCCTAAGATTGTCGTAACTTACCATCCTCATTCGCTTTACGGCCCCTTGATCAGTTTTGTTCGATCAAGAAGGTCCGAGATCGCATGGGTTTTGACGGCGTTTTCCTCCGCACCAATCAAAGCAGGAGGCGCCAGTGCTAGCGTACATACACTCGAGATATCCTTTCAGAGCATCAGAAACTTCAAGTCAGAGATCGCCAAGGTTTGGCTGTGAATCCACGTATGCGTCTTCAGAATATTTCACACAAAATCAGTGACTTGCCAAAGAAAGAGAATACGATGTGTTCATTCGCCATCAACTGAAAACTACCACAACACACGTATCTATACCATACTTGAGAAGTGCCCATGATCCTCCGACTGCCAAAGAGTCCCTCAGCATTTCCAATAGTAAATCCTTTGTCGTCCTTGATTTGTTTCAACTTTCAGGAATGGCCTCGCGCCTCCTCGAACACCATCTTCGTTCCTACGACCCGACCTGCAAAGCTCGTACATCGCTTGTGCATATACACATCCACGACAAGACCTTGACCCTCCCAGAAGCCCTTCACGATCCACTTCGCAAACCGCTCCAAGCAATGGAGAGACTTGCCCTCGCCACCGGACGGATAGACGCCCACCAAGTACACCTTCTTGACGTGTTTGTGCTCCAACATCGGCCGTAGTTGGTAAAAGTCCAGAAAGTCATCGAGCTTGTGGGGTCCCATGCTATAGTAGCTCTTTGGGTTCTGGTCCATGAGTCTACCCCAGTAGATTGTCATTGCCATGGTCTCGAGCTTGGTGCAGCGCAGCATCAGCTGAACGTCGGGGTTCTTGTCGTCGATGACCTTGCCGACGCGGCACTCGTTGTAGCGATGGGCGTTGGGGAAGTTGATCTGCCTGATGGCGCTGAAGGCCTCGTTCTGGTGAAACGTCGATAGAAACTGCGTGAACCATGGCACGATGCGGAACGGTTTGTTGCCCTTGTATAGGAACTCGAACCACTCGGTGGTCTGGAGCATGTAGATGGTGACTTCTCCGATGAGCTGCTTGCTGACAAAGGCTAGATGCGGAAGCCAGTACACATATCGCGCGGTGCAGAAATTGACGCTGTTGTTCGACTCGTGATCGCACATGGTCAAGGCGGTGGGCCAGTCCCAGGTACAACAGACATTGCCATGCGGATCCGCATGCTGGTACTTCTGGAGGTTGCCCACCTGACGCTCGCTTCGTAGCTAGAAGCTGTAAATGTTGAAGTGTAGCTCGGGCGGCAGGGCGAGGAAGTCGTGGAACTTGAGCTCCCGCTCCCAGTGCAGACAGCCCAGGGCGCCAGCAGCTAGGCCCACAAACTCCCAATGAGCAGCGTCGGACAGCGGCGTCTCCACTTGCGTCTCCATGTATCCTATAGCCGCGTCCACAAGCTGGCGGAAAGGACGATAGTGGAGCGGGTAGACATCGTCGCTACGATAGCGAGGCTGATAGTATTCGGGGTAATCGTCGAGAACCGATGAGCTGTCGTCGTTGAAGTACCAAGACATGTTGTGTGGATTGGTGCGACTAGAAGAGACTCAAGAATGGAGGAGGGTTGATGAAGTGAGCGGGTGAGGAAGCGGAGAGAGCGAGAAGAGGTGACTGGTGGGCAGCATCGGGTCTATGTGTTTGCACAGAGAAGGGCGCTAAGCCAAAAGCGAAGGTACAAGTGAATGATGATATATGCAGTGTAGAGGCTCTAGGTTTAAGCTCCTAGAGACGGTCTCCCTACTTAAGCAAGGCTTGCTTAGATTTATTCTAGGGTAGTTAGGTAACCTTAGGCGAATAGCAAAAAATCTAAGATTATCAAGTCTTGCTTACAGCCCAGTAGTTAGAGATATAGAGTATTCTATCTCCTATAGTCATGTAGCACCCTTTATTCTTGTATTCTTTATATACCTACTACAGAGAAATGCAACAGAACTATTCTATAAGTTAGTGAATGATGATAGAAGCAAGCCTTCCAGCTGAGCCCTGCCGTTAGTGATGTTGCACTCGTATTGCCCGATGAAAATGCGATCAGTTTCCAGGCAGCAGAGCTTCATGTCATCTTCGCATCCTCCCAGGGCTCATAGCATGGCCGATACTGCTTCTATCCGGAGCTGAATAATCTTCTAATGAGCAACGGACGTTTCTGACACCGCTTGTCAAAATCTATATGATGCCACCTTTGGGACAGTGAAATGGGGGAGACGTGTAGTTGGACGGCAGATGCTGTATTTACAGCCCACAGAAATCGTAAGTTCGCTCATCAGGGCTAAGCGCTGAATGAATAAGCTCCGATACAAATCGAGACGGAACGAAGCTGGAAACTTAAAGTCAGTATCAGTGCCCAGGTGTGGTGGATGGGAAGGTGGGAGTGTTCATGACTTAGCAACCACGGACCATCACGATCATCAATTGAAGCCTGAGGAGCCAGTCCTTGCGCGTAGCTCTTGCAATCACCAACATCACTTGATGGCGATACGCGCTGTGCTCATGAGTCCCAATACTTGCCGACTGGGATTCCACGCCATTTTACGAATAAGCAACGCCTGGTACGCTTCGGCCGTGTTATCGCTGGGAGAACTTGGGCGAATCTCAGTCCCTGGACATCCGCCTCACCATAGAACAGACATTCGCCAATGACGGAGTCGCAGATTGCAACTGCTAACGTCTTAGTCCTCATACCTGACGCGCCGAATCTGCCATCCACCTCGTTCACGACGGACCAGCCGCCACGCCTACCGAAGGCTATGGACTTCGGGCCTCTTGCGAAGCATCTCGAAGATGTTGGTGATAGCGACAACAGTGGCAAAGAGCATACACATGAAACCGCGAAAGTACGGGTCCCCAGCTGTGGTTCCGTGATGGTTCCGGGATGATACGAATACTCTGGCCCTGCCAGAGTCCTTCGCGAGGCGATCGATGATGCTCAATCCTTGCTGTGCTCAGGGCCCGCTTGAGATCGGATAGAACTGTTCGTCCTGACAGCGATGCGCAACGGCCGTTCATATCTCGTTAAGCCCCGCGATATAATATGCCTGACCAGGTATAGGGAACATGGTGGTCGGCATGGAGGTTTCGTAGGGCGGGATATCCGCTTGGATGCGCTCCTCACAAGCAAACATCGGGCTTGCAGGATAACGACTAGTTATTCAGAGGACATAGGCATGTATATGTTGTATGACTTCAACATCACGTCATGAGATGTCAGCGCCCGCATTTCAGCACATATCACGTGTGCTACTTACAACCGGTATCTACAACTACTTGCGCCAATCAACAGACTGCCGCATTCCATTGGAGATGCTAATGTACCCGCGTCCCGCAGGATGTCACGATGAGAGGTCCTCGGAGCGGTTATTGCCGACATTAGCGCCCTTTCATTGGCGGACGTCACTTTCCCATCACCGTTGGCATGCGATTGTCAACAATGCCATCAGGCGTCAGATTTCCCACCCCCCGTCACTTGCTTCCTCCAATGAGAACCGTATGATTAGGCCATTTAGTTCGAAATGTCTTGGAGCACATCCAAAGGCGGATGCGCCCTAAGGCTAGCTACACAATTCTGGCCATTCATTGGGAGCGCTTACCACACCATGCCCTTGACGTCTTTCATATGCAGCTACTACTCCACGTGAGAACGTGATTTGCGAGCCCCTCGGTATCAACGTGTCAGAAGTACATCACTCCCAAATACTACCCCTCTTCTATTAACGCGCAATGGCGTACAAGGCCATCAGTCGCCGTGCCCTTAAGCTCGACCATAGCCCAGATGGAGATTCCTGCCAACCTCCCTCAAAAGATTAAAGCAGCCATGGCACCATCAAGCACCAGCGCGAACACCAACCAGAACGACCCTCTGCAGCACCCGCTGGAGGCCATCTCGCAGGGCATCCAAGGTACAACGCAGGGCGAGGCGCGTAATCCGCGTATAAGTCACATGGGTAGTGCCAACGAAGGCCCTGCCGACATCATTGCGAAAGTATCTGGGTCTGTTCAAGGCGGCAAGCGTGAGGATGATGGGCCGTACTTCACAAACAATGAAGGCATCCCCTTCCCTGACCCGTGGGTGACACCTTGGCACGCTGCTGAGTTTGTGCTGACATTGCAATAGCGCACATAGCAAGAACATAGGTGGAATACCCGTTGCTAGCGATGTCTGGCTGTTCCAGAAGCAACAGACCTTCAATCGGTCGAAGAATCTTGAGCGTATGGTCCATCCTTGCGGATCTGGAGCGTTTGGTTACTTCGAGACTACCAAGGACGTCAAAGGCTTGACAGTATGAACATTCGTCCATCATGCAGCAAACACTACTGACCCTGCCACAGAAAGCCAACTTTCTGTCTGCTATTGGCGAGAAGACTCCAGCTTTCGTCCGCTTCTCCACTGTCACCGTCGGCCGCGAGTATCCTGACGAGGCTCGCAACCCTCGAGGTTTTGCCATCAAGCTGTACACTGGAGAGGGCAATTACGACATCGTTGGTCTGAACTTCGTAAGTAATCTGAAGTCATGCACGTCAACACAGCTGACCACCGTAGCCTGTCTTCTTCTGCCGCGATCCCATTCAAGGGCCAGACGTAATCCGCTCCCAGGCTCGCAACCCCAAGAATTTCCTCCCAGACTACGACGCGCTCTTCGATCTGCTGGCCAACACACCTGAAGGCAACCACGCCGGCCTCATGTTCTTCAGTGACCACGGCACACCCAAGGGCTGGCGCTTCAACCACGGCTACGGCTGCCACACCTTCAAATGGGTCAATGCCGAGGGCAAGTTTGTCTATATCAAGTACCACTTCATTGCCAAGCACGGGCAGAAGCAATTTACCCAAGAGCAGGCCACGCAGATGTGTGGCGAAGACCCAGACTACTCAAAGCGCGACCTCTGGGAAGCCATCGAGAAGGGCGAAGAGATCGAATGGACTGCCATGGTACAAGTCATGGAGCCGCAAGACGCTGACCCCGAGAAACTTGGTTTCGACCCCTTCGACGTTACAAAGATTTGGCCACGCGCACAGTTTCCCATGCAAGAATTCGGGCGCCTGGTCCTGAACAAGAACCCAGAGAACTTCCACCGCGATGTCGAACAAGCGGCCTTCTCGCCCGGCAGCATGGTTCCCGGCATCGAAGACTCGCCGGATCCACTGCTCCAGTTCCGCATGTTCTTCTACCGCGATGCGCAGTACCACCGCATCGGCGTCAATCTGCATCAGGTTCCTGTGAACTGTCCCTTCATGGCGAAGCAGTTCGCGACGCTGAATTTCGATGGCCAGATGCGAGTTGATGCGAATCATGCGGGCAACAAGCAGTATGCGCCAAATAGCTTTGCGCATAAGTTTAGACCAGATGTTGCTGAGGCGCCATACGTAGTCAGCGACAACGTCGTGAGCCGTAAGAGCCACTACTACCACGAGGGGAAGAAGAGCGAGTATGATCAAGCGAGAGAGCTGTGGAGCCGTGTCTTTACCGACCAGCAGCGTAAGAACACGATCAAGAATACGGGCAATATGCTCAAGTTCGTTGGGTACTCTGATATTCAGGTAAGCCACAATCCCCCTCTCTGACTTGAAGTTTGCATATGCTGACACCCTCAACAGAAGAAGTACCTCTCCCAGGTACACAACATCGCACCTGAGTACGCCCAGGGTATCTACGATATGCTGCCAGACCCAGACTTCACGTTTCAAGACGTCGAGAATTTGGCGGTCGATGCGCATGTGTGGTACAAGGAGAAGAAGTTCCAACCGTCGACGCAGAATAAGTTGCAGGGACAGCCCACGAATGGGCCATGGTATAACTAAGGCGACAGCACTTACTTTGTGTTACGCATGGGCACCATGTTGGCGCACTCGGAAGGATATCGTGGTGGTGTGTGGAAAGTCTCCGAGCCCAATGTATGGTATCGGAAACTTTGAACTTCGAGGTGGATACAGCTTATGACATTGCGCAAGTCTCTTGCCTGCATTGTGAGACTACACTGAGCGTGTTGTTAGAGAAGTCTCCGCCATGAAGTGAATATATATCCCACCGCTTGATCCCACAAACCACATCATCCATCATATCGTCTCATTCATACAATTACAATATCTGAACTCCAATCTCCATCTACACAATGCCTTCCCACCCCCGCACAACCCTCTGGCTCTGGCCCACCGGCCTCTTCCCCCGACGCATCCTCTACTTCCTGCGCATCAAAAATATCACCACATCCATATTGTCCTCTCACAACATCACCATCATACCCGTCACTATGACACCCACCTATGCGCTCGAAAGTCTGCCAGGCTTCGAGAGCAGACCGGGGAACACGACGTTGCCTGTTATGCGCGTCGGCGAGACCTGGATCTACGAGAGTCTGGCGATCATGGAGTACCTTGAAGAATTGCTTGGAAAGGACGGTGGCGCTGCATGGGACATCAGGGGCGATTCAGCGTTGAAAAAGGCGCACACGAGGGATGTATTGAGTCTATTGGGCGACGCGGTAGTATGGTCAGGCGTCGCGTTCATACATTCCGAGGCCTCATCGACATCCTGGTCCGGCCTCACGGCATCGCAAATGAGTGCATCAGCAGCCGCACACGCCGATAAGAAGTTCCGCGTCTTGATGGCGCGCTTAGAATACGGGGTGTCTCAGAGACAGGGCAAGAGGCTGAGTGGCGGGGAACAAGTCACGCTGGCGGATATTTGCCTCGTCTCGCAGGTGGAGTATATGACTAAGTACGGGATGCAGTGGTTGGACGGGTGGGATATGTTGGGGAAGTGGTATGAAGGGATCAAAGGGGAGGAGTGGGTGCTTGGGAAGGAGGTGTTGGAGGGTGTTGAGGGGAGTGGGCGGTGGGAGGATGCACTCGGATAGATAGCACATATGTGTCATATGTTGTTGTTTATAATGATAGTCCTACCAAACGCCGTCATCCGATATCCAATGAGATATCTAAGCCGTAGCCTTTCCAGTAACTGGGCACACAGCACCATCACTAGCGCCCTCAACACTCGGGTGCGTAGTCACCTTGTTCAGGTGGTGTCCAACGCTTGCCTTTGTGACGGGGCACACATCGCCCTCTTTCGCCTTGAGCATATCTGGGTGGTCGGGAGGCAGGACAGTGGTAGCAGTGCCGACTACTGGGCAAAGCGCGTCGTCCATCTTCTTGGACGCGGGCTCGTCAACAGCCGACTTGAGGGCGGGGCATTGTGTGGCGGTGGTGGAGGAGGTAGGGACGGGTGGGTGCTCGCTCAGGTTGTGGTGGTGATCGGTGGTTGCACCTACGACGGGGCACTGAGTGTTGTTTAGCATACACGTAGCGTGTGGGAGAGGAGGCCGAATGCTACATACAGTTTGTCCATCGATGGACATGTCCACGTTTGGGTGGTTTGGTGGGAGCACATCGTTTGTGGTTCCAATAACTGGGCAAGACATGATGATATTGACTCTGGTGTTTGACTCAGATATAATTTATTGGTGTTAATGAACAGGAAGAGAGGGGAAGACGGCAGCAGCTACATAGCCGCCAGCAGCCTCAGCCTACTAGCCCTAGGCTACCGTTGCGCTCTGCTTTGATGAGGGCCGTTTGGAGATCACCCCGGATTCGCAAGGATGTACAGCAGTTTCGACGTCATTGTCAGCTGCTTTCGTGCGGCCGTGATTGGCTGTGCGACAAGGCTGAATGAACATCGATCGCGACGCTTTTGCATTGCAAACACCAACATCACCAAGAATTGCTTGTTTTGGCAAATGATTTGATTGTGACAGCGTCCTGAGACTCTCGCGATGAAAACATGATTTACTGTATGTTGCTTGAGCAAAAGATAAGACAGAAATCCCTTCCAACGGACTCGAAATCGTAACGTGTGCGCCGAACGCGTCTCCTCTTCTTCAATACTAACCTCGCTGACTCTCACTCCATCCTCGCATTCCAACAGGGTACGCACACCGAGCGCCAACGTCCGCCGGGCTCGGTATCTGGCGCTTCAAGTACTTGTGACCCTCGGCAACATCCGCCATGTCCTCCTCATTGACAGTGACTAGCGTGCCCACCTGTCGACCCTTCCACTTGCCCCATCGCCGCACCACCTCAACCTTCACCTCCTGTCCCCGGCGAATCAGGAAGCCTTTCTTCAGCCACTTGGCGAGGTTGTCGAGGGCCACCAAGTCAGCGGGGCTACCACCTCGTCCCGGCGCGGCATAGATGCCGTCGAAGTGAACCTCCCCGAGTTCAGTGCACTGGAAGATGAGCCACATCTGGAAGAAGTTGACTAGCTCGACCGCGGTGCGAGGGCGAATGGTACAGCCCAGCGCGGGGTCTGCGACACGCAGCATCGCGTGGAAGAAGGTCATGTCTACCTTTCGAAGGCTCTGACACGCCGCCATCAGCTCGATGCTCGGATTCGTGAGAGCGAAGGGCGAGACGCTGTTGTAGTAGTGCATGTGCGGGAAGCACAAGTATTTGATTGCGCGCAGGCCATCGTCATAAGGCAGCGCAGCGATGAAGTTGCGGAGCCAAGTCGCGATCTTGAAGTGGGGTACGTACTGGTCGTACTTCAAGTCGAAACGTGCCGTCTTACGCGGCATGATCTCGACCACCTCGTCTAGAACGGCGCGGTTGTGCGTGAACGCGAGTGCAGGTAGCCAGCCATCCGGAGCCAGCCCAGTCTCTGGCGCAGGGAACGTCTTCGAATTCTGGCTGTCGCAGGCGATCAGCACATCTGGATCCTCCCATACACAGCACCGGCTACCGAATTTGTCGTGGTGACATTGCTTGGACAGCCGACCATCTTGACGCTCGCCCAGGAGATATTGGTGGATGATCAGCTGGCGAATCTCGGGCGCCAAGTCTCGGAAGCGCGGGAAGTACGGTGGAGGGATGTACGTGAGAGACTCAGCGGCCTTCGCCTGCTCCAGAGACGCCAGGAAGGACTCCGGCGAGTCTTGAAGCCCCCACGATAGCGTCGCACGGATAACAGCTATGGGCACATCATCGGTGTTGATCACGTCTATCGAGCTCCAGTCCAAGTTGACGTAGCCACATTGGATTTCCCGTGTGTGGCTGAGAATGCCATGCACCGCGTCACCTAGCAGACGGAACTCGCCGAGCGCAGGAGTCCACAAGTCATTGTCGCCTTCGTACGAGAGGTAGGTCCGAGACACGTCTAGAAGGTCCCGGAAGGCGAGGTCTCCGACGGGGCTCCGAGCGAAGCGGTCGAGGATGAAGAGCGCGGCTCGAGGGATATGAGCGTCGTGATCGAGCACCAGCGACACGGCTGAGAACTTCTTGTGGCCCGATATTGACGCCAGTCCGGCACGAGACAGCGCCGCGAACGCGCGGTTGAAGCGGATCGCCTTCTTCGTGGACTGGTGTTTCATGAAAGCAACACCAGCAGTGATGAGATCTCGAAATTGGCGGAAGTCTTCGACTACCTCGTCCTCCGGCTTGCTTGGTGTAGTATACCCGTTCTCGTAGTCCAAAACTCCACCGGCCAAGTCGGCGAGATCTTGGAACGCTTGAACTAGCTCAAGGCTATCGATTCGATCGTTGGTTGCATGGCATGGCTCTTCGTTGATACCAGTTGGAGATTGGAGTCCGATCTATATTTGTGTTAGTATACTCAGGGACGCTTGTCCATATCCGACCGACGTGCCTCAGCAGGGGCCCAGGTGACCTTCATCTTCGCTCGACTTTGGTGATAAGAGCTGGGAAGTGGAGAGAAGATATCGTGGCAGTAAGTATAGAGAGATGTGAGAGTGTGGAGGGTATATAAAGGTCCTGGATCGCGCTAGGATTGAATATTCACCCTTGGCAACGTGTTGGGCGCTGGCTGCAAGTGCTGCACCCTGTCATGCTTGGCAAGCAGCCTCGTAGCCTCGGGGCTAACGTCAGTCAGAGAAGCTTTCACTTGGTCATATATGAATATGGCTAGAGTTTGCCCTACAAAGGGATCTGGTCTACAAACTAATTGCCAGCTCGCAAGCAACTGCACAGAGCTGCAAAAGGGGTGAAGGAATGGCCTTCTTTGGCGACAAGGTCTGCCTTCCTTCTCATTGAATGCGAATCTATATACGAGGCGCTGGCAGCATGCTGCTGGGGAAAGCTATGCAGCTGGAAAAGCTAAGCACAAACGCTCCACGCGCTCCGTGAAAGATGGAGGCATCTGCGGTGCAAGGAATAGCGTCGCTCCGTCAAGTGCTTTAACGCAAATCACTGCGCGAGCTATACAGACCACACTCTCTCAACCATCCACCTGCATCCAAACCTCCGAGCGCCCGCGCCCTCGAGAAGCAATTTAGCTTTCATTGCGCGCTCGAGAATTTCTTCACAATGCCACCAGCCGATGGGCGGCAGGACGCCCCTCGGAAGCCAACTTGGCTTGACGACATTCTTAACGCCGACATCGAGACGAGTATGGAGTCTGGCCTGTTTCAGACAGTCAAGGGATGGATAAAGCTCGAGATAGGACTGGAGTTGACAAACCTAGTGTGGGCGATCACTGTTCTCATCCCAGTCACCAAATACGGACGCAATACTTTTGACTGGATGCGCGACAACATATCAAACAAGACGTATCTGGACATGAGGAAACCCGAAGCCATGAATCTCCAGATCTGGGCGAGTAAGCAACCAGTCAATACCTTACTGTCGTGGCTATCATCGTTCGAGACGATAGAGCTGAGAAGCAACGATCACAATTGCAATTTGAGTCAGCAAGACATCAGCGTCCAAGACTTCGTGAGAGGTGAGGGTCACCGCTTCTTCCTCTTCCAGGGCATTCCCTTCATCCTACACAAGCCCAGGGGCTCATCGGGTCATCTGACGTTGCGTTGCCTTTGGGGTAGCTCCCAACCCATCAAAGACTTGCTGAATCGCATTGAGAGTGTCTCCGTAAAGCGGGAGACACTACTTCACATCACATTCGTCCGACACAGTTCTCAAGAAGGAGACACGACCGCTAAGCGAGCTCTATCAATTATTGATATGGAGCCTGTTGCAAAACAAGAGCTCCTCACGGCTCTCCAGAGCTTCTTCGATCATGATACAAAGCGGTATTACCGGAACAACGGTGTTCCATACCGGCGCGGCTACTTGCTGTATGGACCTCCAGGCACTGGCAAAACCTCCTTGTCTCAAGCCATCGCAAGCGAATACGATTTGGAGCTATTCGTCATTGACTTGACAGACATGAACGATTCGCGTCTACAATACTTCTTTAAAGAGTTACCATTGCGCTGTGTCGTCCTCATGGAAGACATAGACGCTGCCGGTATCGTACGCGAGGACTTTATGAAATCGCAAGCCCGTGATGAGGGGCAACATGAACAGGACAGCAACGCCGACCAAAGCGACGAAGAGGATGACGAAGACGAGGAGCAGACCGGACCGGTACTGCCCAAGAAGAAGACCAAAGTGACACTGAGCGGCCTGCTCAATGTCCTCGATGGCCCTGGAGCCAAAGAAGGTCGCCTCGTCATCTTGACGACTAATGCGCCAGATGCATTAGATGAGGCTGTTCACCGTCCTGGACGCATCGATCGAAGGATATACCTAGGCTACAGCACCGCAATGTCCGCAGCATGTACGTTCTCCCGAATGTACGGAAATGATTCGAAAGTAAACTTCCATCCGGAAGCCATCGAACGTCTTTCAAAGCTATTCGGCAAGAAGGTCCCACTCGACTTGTTCACTCCATGCGAGATCCAGGAGTCCTGTATGACGCGTCGTGGTCGGCCCACTGATGCCGTGAAGGACTTTCCCAAGTTTGTCGAAGAGCGGATCTCGGGCAAGCACAAGTTCGAGTACGACATCAAACGCCGACGACAGCCGCGCGATGCAGCACTCGAATTTTACGAGGGCAGTACAGAAACGGATGACGCAGCCTTTGCAATACTTGAGCGTTCCTTGCAGAAGCAAGCAAGCGACGCGATGTCGCCCAAATCTTCTGAAACGCATGAGTCTGCCGAGAATGGACGACAACCCTATTCCGGTTTTACCCCTTCTTCCACTGCTGAAAGTCGCGGGAAACATGATATGCGGCGTCACGCGCACGGCAAACTTCCGCTTAATGATTTTGCTGGCGTTTTCATCGACCCCGATTTAGCGTATGGAACCTACTATCCAGCTCAGGACCGAGTGAAGGATCGGCCAGATGAGACGCTCCAGCGCGGCCTAGTGAGACTGCTAGGTATCTCGGTACCCGACAACGGTGGCGTGGAGAATGTGCATGGACACATCAAACAGAAGACTGGGGATCGTAGCATGGAGCTGGCGAAGCTGCCTCCGCACAACGCGCCTGGGCAACAACAGCATAACTTTCCTGGCCGTTCGCATCACCCCATGCCTACTCACTACCCGCCCTCCTTCTCCGGACATGATCATGCCCTACACATGCCCACTTACATGGGATACGGTGAGCAGGGCTGCGCACCACTGCACTTTGGGTCCGAAATGCATCGAGTGAATCATGCGCAAGCCTCAGCGTTTCCACCACACCCGGTCCCACATGGCCAACCGCTCAATCCAGCTGCTACGGCGTGGCAGCCGCCGTACGTGTCCGTCGGCAACGGTGCCAACCTTCCAACGTCTGATCATTCTCGTCACCTAGAGAAGGAGGAAGAGGATGGTAAGTCGGACTTCTTCTATACGCCGTGCTCGACTAAGAGTCAAATTGCAGAAACGTTCCAGCACCACCGTAGACCTAGCCACCCGGACCTGGCAGGTCGAGCGAACGCATTCCCCTACCACCTACCGGTCAATTTGGATCCTGGAAAGAACCCGTGGAATGATGAAAATGAGGAATTGGAGCATACGACCTGCCTGCGTGCGTTGTCTCCAAAGCCGTTGGAGGAGGGTGAGACGTTGCATATTATGGGAGGCCCAAATGGTGATGAGAAAGGCCAGTGGGGGCGACGTCCTTCTCTGTCGTACTGATGACTTGTAACGCTTGTATCGCTGGGAGATTTGCTGGATGATTATTGCCTGGAATGTGCTCATCTAGATCCGAGTCGAGCTTTAGCATAAGTCAGCTGTTAATGAACTGAAGCATACATTTGCATCGTCGTCGGAGCTGCACCACTCAGGTCAGGGTGCTAGCTAAGAGGCCAATACTTTCCTAGCTGAGGAGTCGCGGTCTGGTTTTCGCCCGACCAACAAAACTTAGATAAAGTACTTGCTAGACTGCATACTCCAACATCGGCAAATCCTTCATCTTGATTATTTAGC
>Ga0265780_10004509_pt1 | contig 17910 bp, 15 predicted proteins | sample P1T30metagenome_FD_192432 | JGI IMG/M metagenome (GOLD analysis project Ga0265780, IMG submission 192432) | Plant litter microbial communities from East Loma Ridge, Irvine, California - P1 T30 | ecosystem: Environmental > Terrestrial > Plant litter > Unclassified | place: USA: California...
ATCGAGTTTCTCAAGCACGAAGTCAACCACGGACGCCTCCCCCAAAACCTGCTCCCCATCCAATCCGGGATCGGAAACATCGCCAACGCCGTCGTCGGCGGCCTAGCCTCAGGCGGCGCCAACTTCAAAAACCTCAAAGTATGGACCGAAGTCCTGCAAGACTCGTTCCTCGACCTGTTCGACAGCGGCAACCTCGATTTCGCGACCGCAACATCCATCCGCTTCTCGCCCGACGGCTTCTCGCGCTTCTACGCCAACTGGGACAAGTACGCGCCCAAGCTGCTCCTACGCTCGCAGCAAGTCTCCAACAGCCCAGAGATCATCCGGCGGCTGGGCGTGATTGGCATGAACACGCCCGTCGAAGTCGACATGTACGCGCACGCCAACTCGACCTGCGTCATGGGCTCGCGCATGCTCAACGGCCTCGGCGGCAGCGCAGACTTCTTGCGCTCCGCTAAGTACTCCATCATGCACACGCCGTCGACGCGCCCCTCGAAAACAGATCCCACCGGCGTCTCGACCATCGTCCCCATGTGCACCCACGTCGACCAGACGGAACACGACCTCGACGTCATCGTCACGGAGCAGGGGCTCGCGGACGTGCGCGGCCTCAGCCCTAGAGAACGTGCCAGGGTGATTGTCAACAAGTGCGCGCACCCGGAGTATGTGCCCATTCTGACGGATTACTTTGATAGGGCGGAGAGCGAGTGTCTACGGAAGGGGTGGGGGCATGAGCCGCATTTGCTGTGGAATTGCTTCGATATGCACAAGCATTTGAATGAGCATGGGACGATGAAGTTGCCCAAGTGGGATTATTCTAGATCTGTCTAGGTCGAGGGGGTGGGGATGAAGTGGGATATAGCCAGACTACCTACGACAAGAGTGCAGGGGCGAATCAAGAGGGGAGATGAATGCCTGCGAATCATGCTATGCTGATGTTTCTTGTATTCCTGAACGGAACGGAGATGATGGATGGGTAGAAGTAGAGCTGTGAGATATCAAGGAGGAAAACATGCAAAAGTTTTGCATGTGCGATTTGGAAAGCCGGTAAATGTCGCTTTCTCTGCAACTCGGGAGAGGGAATGTGAATATGTGACCTAGGGTGGAAGATAGATCGCACAAGTACAACATGATGTACAATTCCGACATGTTGCAAATGTGCTTGCGAACCAGCGCAGCTCCCGTCCATGAGTTACACATCTACAACTCAATAATCTCCTGCTCCTGCTTCTCGTCACCGACCACGCCATCCCAATCCCAACTCCCACTCTTGGCGCTGAACCACTTCTCAAAAACATGCGTCAACACCTCATCACCAAGATTCATATGCCCTCCCTCGGTCGTTTCAAAATGCAACCCGCCCTTCTCATCCAACGCCCTCAACCCAATCCAATCCTGCTTATATATCTCCCTCTCCCTCACCCCCGTCACGCTGCCATCCGACGCATTCGTGTACGCAAACCACCCACTCTCCTTCGGCACAACCGTCCGATCATCCTCAAAAACATACATGACGAAATTCTCCAACCGCGCAAGATGCGTCGCATACGTCGCATTCTTTTCCTTGCGCTCATTATTCACATCCGCGAGGAACGCGCTGTTCTCCAAATACATCTCGCTCGGCTCGCCCGTCGCATCGTCCGTCTCCTTGAAGTACTGCGCCGGCACGAGGTGGCTCTGGACCCAAGCGCCCCAGGTATTCGCCTTCAGCAGGCCAATGTACCCCTTGCACAGCCAGTCGCCGTCGTTGCAAAGTTGGTACTTTGCGATGCCGTTGTGCTGGCTGCCGAACGTGACGAGGTTGCGGATCGGCACGCGGTCGCCGCAGCGCTGCACGAGGGCGCGTAGGAATTGCCCGCCTTGGGAGAAGCCTAGCGCGTTGAAGGCTGGGGCGCGCGAGAGGACTGAGTGGGAGGTTATGTCGGAGCAGACTTGTGAGATTTGCGCGCTCACGTTGCCCAGGAAGGTCGCTGTGCGGTCGGAATCGGCTTCTTCGTCGAGCCGGATGTAGTATACGTATGTCCCGGGGTTGGTCTCGTTTGCGAGGTCGCCGACAGAGTGCAGGCCGTCGGCGGCGTAGTTGTCGCCTAGGCCGTGCCAGATGAGGAGGGGCAGGGGTTTGGAGGATGGGGAGAGAGGCGATGCGAGGGTTTGGGAGAGGAGAAGGAGCGTTGAGAGAGGGAGTAGGCGAAGCATTTTGGCGGCGGTGGAGTGTGTTGGAGGAGAGATGGTTGCTGAGGCGCATGCGATGCGACACGATACGATGCATGGCGTCACGGTGGTCAGGAGGGGAAGTTTAGCCGATGCAGTCGGTTGGAGTTGCTGCTCTGGAATCCCGATCAGAGAAGTCGACCATTGAGTCTTTCCTATCTATTTCCGACATGGATATATCCAGGTTGCGGAAATCCAAACAAATGTATCTTTTAGCTTTATCAGTGTGAGAATTGAGTAGCATGAGAGTACAAGCCAAGTTACCAATGCATTACATGTAGCGAAACTTTCAACATGAACAGTTGGGCAAACATATTACTCCGAGCAGATAGTAACAGACAAGAAATCTTTGAATTGCCGCAGGAGCCTTCTGGTATCTGACCAAGTATATAAATTTTTTGAGCGCCAAACGCCATCATACGCCGTCAATGCATGCAACTACACCGAAGAAGTCGTTCAGCTTGCAATCAAGGGTGTTTGGACACCAGACAGTGCAGCCTCCTTCATCGCCTTGCGCTTCTCCTTGCTGATGCTCTTAGACTCCTTCGACCTCTCTTTCTTTGCCTTCTTGACCTCCCGCTGTGCCTTCTTCGCGGCCAGCTCCTCATCATCCAGCATCTCCTCTTCCCATTCCTCCCACTTCCTCTTACGCTCAGCCGTCTTGCCTTCAGTGACGCCCTTACCCTTCCATGGCTGGTCAAGCACTTGCGCCTCGTCAACCCACAGCTCATCGGCGAGCCAGATCGGCAGTGCCTTTGTCGTGGGGCCCTTGAGGTGTAGAGAGCGGATGTTGCGCCAGCCCTGCTCAATGTACCTGGGTATTATAGCAGCGACAACGGCGGATGTGTTCTCGGTGAGTTGCTTGGCGGTCATGGAAAGAGCGCCAATCTTGATAGAGGTGTTTGCTGAAGGGCTCATACTGAGGTATGTGGACTTGAGCGCAGTCTCAATCTCCTTTGCTACGCCCTGGGGCGTGCCGACTACATTCTGCGACTCCTTGCCGTCTTTCTTCGCGGTCTTGTCAATGTATGCGCCAGCGGTGAGCCTGATGGGGATTGGGCGCTTGGCCTTGCCTGCGAAGAATGTCTTTCCGAGAAACTCTGCTACAATCTTGATGATCCTGTCGTCGACCATGAAAACGTCAAACTCTGCCAGAAGCGCGCGCTTCTGCTCGTAGGACTTGTATCGCTTCTTCAGCTTGTCAACACCAAGAACGCGGACAACCTTCTCACGGAGGGTAGCTGGGAAAGCATCGGATGCGACGAGGTCTTTGTATGCACGCTGCGGGTCCTTTGTGAAGACGCAAATTCGGACGTCGTTGGGGATGATTGGGTGAGGCAGGGGACTATTATGGAGTCAGTACAAGATTTGCGCTGGATTTGAGACCATACTAACATCTTGGCAGGCTTCAAGCTGGTGGTGTTGTTGACGTGCTTCTTGGTAGAGATACTGAGGAAGATTGGCTGATCGTTGTCTTTTGCCTCGTCCTCGTCATCTGCCAAATTCTTCACTGCGGCCTTCTCGTCCTTCTCCTCGACATGCTTTTTCATGTGCGACACGAGGGCTTTCGCGGCCCGCTCAACCTGCGACGGGTCCAGTTGGTATGGTGTGCCATTTGCGACCTTGGTAGTGACTGGGGCCTCGACGACCGTCTGCGTCTTCTTGGTAACTTGTTTTGAACGCGCCATTGTTGCTGTGTTGTAATGCTTGCGATGCGCTGCTGATCGGCTGTAAAAGTTCGGCGAGAACTAACTTTTCGACGGCGATACCTTCCGCCGGACGCCGACGCGGCAGCCACTAAGCACTTAAGGTGCGGGGCTTGGATCTCTCCTAAAGAGGCAGTCATAGCTTTTAGATCCGCCTATCAGCGCGTCGCAACCGGAACAAGCACACGACACGCCTTCATCCTTGTCGCGACGCAGCAAACCGATGGGGCGGACGCAGCAATAATTCTAGCTCTTCGTTTGCATGCAGCAGTCCGTACGTAATGCAGCCTTTCGAATCACTTCGCAGTCTACCCGTAGGACAAAACTTTGTGCTAGACGTCGTGCTTCCGTCAATCTACTTTCCGACAGACTATAGCTTCAATCAATCCATGGATATCCCTTGGACATTGCACTTTTTCCTGATTCTTAGTATTCGAGAAGGGCTGTTGCAGTTGTCAGCTACAGCTTTCAATTTCGTTGGTCCTCGGATCGACAGTGCCATTCGATCGCACCTCAGCCGAAAGCACCGACCAGATTTCTCGACGCGTCTATACCGCTACGTTCGCGTCAATGTCAGCCTCGGCACTCCACTTTGGAGCAGATTCGCGCTCCGTGTTCCATTTGTGACAGTGGGCTGCTGCAGGAAAGTTTTCTTTTCACTTGCGTGACGTCTGGGCTGCGCCTTGTTCCACCCTGCTTAGAGGCTGGTCTCGGTGAGACTTGGGACACGAGCGAATGCCTAGAAAATCACGGTCCTTGCAAATGGGTCTAGACGCGGGCAGAAGCGCACTTGATATCTGTTCGTTCGCGTGGCCGTTTGCGGGCGAACGATTCACGCGTTGCACGTGTACATACCGAGACGCGTAAATGACTACCTAGAGCAACATTATGATGTATTTGCCAGGCAATACTCTTAATCGAATTCTAGTCGAATCTGCAAGTGGCAGCAAATTGCTCCACAGAAGATGTCTTACGTGCAGGCCATAGACGGTGGCAATGGCGGTGGATTAATCTGCGATTACCCGCAGCGTAGAGGGGCTGGGACGGGTTGAAAAATCAAAGTTACATGTAGAGCCGAGCGAGGAATGGACGTAATAGGCGTGATCTTTGTGCTCGTGCACGGAGTCTTATGAACAATCTCATGGTCACCGAGAAGCAGAAGGGGCACCGCGAGAACTGGAGGCAGAACAGATGCAGTAGCAGAGACAATTGTCGGAATCTGTCTGGAATAGAAAATGTATCAGAAACTCAATCGAGCAGTGAAACAGGTGTAATTGTGGGAAGGGAAGCCCATGCCCCGTGCTGCGCTGCGGGTCGCGCTATCCGCTTTCGCGTACCTACGCGATTCCACCTTCCACGTCGGAGACCACTCAGTTTCGCAATCCGACGACCTCATGGCCTCTTCTTCGTGACCACCTCCTGTCAACTCTTCCTGACATCTCTAGCACACGTTCTTTTAGCATCTGAGTCAATAGCCGGCGGCCCGGACGACACACCCGCGCTTCGCTCTCATATCAGACCTTGACACGTCCAGTCTCGCGTTCTGACCGTGTACGACACCATGGACAGCTCCCCAAGCCGCGAGAGGCATCAATCGCTCGTGGAGTCGACAGAGGTACAGGCAGAGCCTGCCTCGAAGCCATGTCTGCTCCCCGCTTTCGGCGACGAGACCGCTTTTAGCTCCTCGCCCTTCCCACGTCCCTCTTCAAAGCGGAAGTTCGACGAGGACGACTCGCCCACGTTCCCCAAGCAGGTGCTCAAGTACTTCCCCACGCCAGTCCCCTCAGTCCCGACATCGTCCACCATTCTGCCTTCGTCGTCGCCCCGCAATGGCCGCCCAGCCATGCAGCGGACCGTTTCTGCTCTCTCCGAGCGGGCCCCGCTAGGCGCCGTCCCAGCTGTCGACCTGCCCTTTGATGGCGAGATTGTGCGCATGGGACGGTCTTCCAATACGTCGGATTATCAGCTGTCCACCAACCGCCTGATATCACGCGTCCACGTCCAGGCCGCGTACCACGCGCCCTCGGCGAGGTATTCTTCAGGCTATATCGAGGTCGAGTGTCTGGGCTGGAATGGAGCAAAGATTCATTGCGGAGGCCGTGTATTCGAACTGAGCAAGGGCGACACATACGTATCGGAGAATCCGGAGACGGCAATCATGCTGGATGTTCAGGATACCCGCGTCATGATTGCTTGGCCCGCCATCCCCACACCAAAGCTGTCGTGGGACTCTGAGGAGGACGACATGCCCACACCCACCCGTCGCAAGGCCAAAGAGACCTTCGACTCTAGTCCTCCGGTTGTTCCTCGCTCGCCTGTCTCACAGAGCCCTATCCGCCAGCCCCTCTTTGCAGGCCTAGGATCTGCCCAGTCTGGTCCTGTCCATGTCTTCGAGGATGCCGACGCTAATGAAGAAAGCCCCCAGGTCGAGAGCCCGGATTCAGCTGAGCAGACCTTCATCCGCCCTGCCCACCCGCGTCTTAACTCCAGCCATGAGGATCGTGACGTCAAGTCGAGCGTGCTGTCCTCCTTCGCCGACGATGACTATTCTGATGGTGACGAGGAGAATGATCCTGTTGTCCACTCCTTTGGCCCTTATGGTCAGAACATCCTGAACGGACTTGCTTCGTTTTCAACCGCTACACCGACCCAGTCCAACACTCCCCGTCTCCGCGCCCCGTTGCTGTCCCCGTCACCGCGACGTCCTTCTGCTGAGCCTCTTCGCTTCCAGGAGTCGCCAATCAAGAACCATGTTATCAACCAGTTGGCCTTCTCGCGCATCCACTCCCAGCCTCTGTCTGCTATTCACAGCAACCTGCCTGCTGAGATGAAGGCTTGTGTCACCAAGACCACGGACAGCAAGTCCTCCAGCGAGGCGACCACACCCATTCCTCAGCTCTCGCACCAGGACCTGAAGAAGATTCTCGACGACACGCCGTGTGTTGGCGAGATTCCTCGTGCTGGCAAGGACGCCGCTGGACAGCCGCTAGAGAACGAATTCTACTACGTCCCGGAGATGGACACCAACCAGCTGAGGCGCGAGTCCATTACTGCGGGCAGTCGTAGCACTGGTCTGCGTTCTGTCAGGAAGACACACAAGGTATGTTAACTTCCAACCCACGTTCTGTCCATGACTAACCGTCTATAGCAATACTACTGGAAGAAGCCCCGCGTCTGAGCAGCTCCTACCACTGTGTCTCCTACCCATCTCGACCGAAACGCACAGTCTTACCCGCTCAAGCACACTCTTTCCTTCCATGTTTTGCATAGCGCGGCGTTCCTATACCATTTCCTCGAGTCCTCGTGCTCAGCGACTTCGACCCTTCTTTTCGGGGTTTCTTTCTTCATGTACCACCATCTCCTCAGTTGCATAGCTGGTTGTGAGCAAGGTGCATTTCTTTCTTTTTCCGGCACTGACAAAGTGCTTTTATCTACGGCTTCATGAGGCGTTGTTGGTATGTTCATGCTCCTGCTGAAATGTTTAAATGGTATCGTGCTAATGAACACAAGGATCACCTTCGATGCATCGCTACCTCGACCGTTTCCTTCTTACGTCCCGCCGTATTCCCACATCGCTCTGTTCCGTACAGCGAACGCAGCGGCTTTTCTTACTTTACACTGCTGGATGGGCCTCACTGGCCGGATTTCCTTATCGTGGTGGTGGATATGAGGAGCATGTGTGGGGCGGAACATGGTGGCTGCATATTGTCGGAGATTGTGCGAGGCGGAAAAGTGCTTTTGGATATGTACACAGGCATCTCTTACGGGACTTGTAGGTGGCATGATCAGCGAGAGGAGAGTTGCAGCTAGCGGCAGATGAATGGCATACAAAAACTTGACAATTCACATTGCATTGTTGATATGGTGATCTGGGTGTGCCTTTGAAATGAGCGCACGAGGCATGTCGTTGAAAGAAGTTCAAGTGTGCGATGTTTGTCAAAGTTGGGGAAACGTGACAGATGACGTAATTGCTGATGCGACATTAGCGCGTCCTCACGTGACCCTACAACCACTCAAAGCACGCAACAGGCAATCTTCACATCGAAGCTGGAGATGTTTTTTGATTTCGTTACAGACTCAACACGCACAGTCCTCGGCCATGCCTTTATGATTTTGCACGAAAGGAAAAGGTTTGTTATCGATTCACTCTACATGCCCGGGTGCTGCCGTATGTAGGTAGAAAGTGCCAAAGAAGAGACCATGCCCTCATGTCCGTCGCATGCATTCGTTGCATAATCGTATCTCCACCGGACCCCGAAACTCTCGCCAGACGCCGTAGGGAGCGAAGCATTTACTTGAGCTTCTTCTTGGGGCGGAGCTGGTTGGTGTGGCCGCACTTCTTCTTGCGCTGCGGGGGTGTTAGTATCGGCATGTCTCAGAACGTCCCATTTTTTCGAGAAGTTGGAGGGTGGCTATGGAGAGAACGTACGCAGTTGACAGCCCTCGGTGGCAGACGAGCGTAGCACTTGCGGCAGATCATCTTGTCGCAGTTGTACTTGGAGGCGAGCGCCTTGAGCGAAGGCTCGATGATGCCGCCACGGAGACGGAGGACCAAGTGCAGAGTTGACTCCTTCTGGATGTTGTAGTCGGACAGGGTGCGGCCATCCTCGAGTTGCTTGCCGGCGAAGATCAGGCGCTGCTGGTCCGGGGGAATGCCCTCCTTGTCCTGGATCTTGGACTTGACATTGTCAATCTGCTGGATATTAGCTGAGGCGCAGACCATGGGATCGGGGTAGTCATAAAGTATCCGATGCCTCAACCTCAAGACTAGCGCGTCGTCAGTATACACATCATGAGAGGGTGTTGAAGTTGTAGAGGAAGTCCAAAGGATCCAGAGGGGTTGACATACGTGATGGTCTTGCCGGTGAGAGTCTTCACGAAGATCTGGTAAAGTCAGTACAATAATCGCAATACATTGACATGCGTAGTTCAATCGGTATGCGCGGCAGCTTACCTGCATGACGGCGGTGTTTTGTCGTGATCTTGGGCAGACGTTCAAAGATGAAGCGGCGGAGGTTCATTTTGGCGATGGCTGATCGCCCCTCGTGCGCTTTACCGAGCGCACGGACCACGTCACGTGCCTTCTATTGTACGAACTTCAAAGTCATCATCAGGCGTATACAATTTCAAAATCTTTTGTTTCTTGTATTCTATTACATGCATGTAGTAGTCGCGTCGAGTGGGGTGATTGTAGATTCATTCGCCGCGACCTCGTCTGCCCTCTTTCTGCCTCCTCCGCCACTTCTCGACCCTTGCCTCCGTGAAGAACACCGCGTTGACCAGCATATCGAGCGAGAATCCAGCTAGCCTTGCTGCTTCTTCATAGAAAGTAGCAGCACGCTGTGGCAGATCGTCTGCATTTCTCCATATTGGGTACATCTGCCCCGGTCGTACAATATCCGAGTCGTCCTCCACAATCGCCGCCGTCTTCATACTGGCATGCACTGCCTGCACAGTCTCCAGCGCCTTCTCGTGAGACACCCCGTCCGATGTCTGCACTGGAGGACGCTCCTCTTTACCCTCGATCGGGAACATCCCATACAGTGCGTTCCTGAAGTCGTCGCTCTCCTTGGTGCGCTGTACCTCAGCATCGTCAATGAATGTGTCGGCATAGAAGTCCAGGTATTGATCAAGCTGCTCGGCTCCCATCTGGAAAACGTCGCTCTCTTGTATCTTGGTCAGCTCCTCGGTGGTAAAGCCTGGATTGCCCTCCCTCTGTGCCCTTTTCGCCGCCGCCATGTGTTTAGACCATTTCCTCCAGTCTATCACGGCTGAGGTAGGTTCTGAGGACGACTCTGGAGAGCGCTTGATCTTGTCGAACGGGTAGAAAAGTTTGACGCAGACAACGAGGCAACCAATAAGTTGGGCTTCCGGCAGGTGTCGTATACCAAGTCGATGACGTCCGCTATATCGAAACACAAAATTGTAGCCTAGTAGATCGGCCAGTCTCAATGTCGCGTCGTACACCTCCAAGGGGAGCGCCAGCTGTTTCAGGTAGCGGAACAAGAGTGGCTGGACGTTGAGAGCTGGCCACTGCACTTCGTGGTCTTTCTCAAAACTGATCTCCAGGTTGGTGAGTGTAGTGTAGAAAATGCGATAATTCAACATCGTCTGCGGGTCGAGCACAGCATGGTAAGTTGGCGGCAGCCGGTCCCTCATGTCGAGTGGTAATAGCTTGATGGCTCTTCTGTACGCCAGCTTGCGGTCCGTTACCCAAGCATGAATATCGCCTGGGGTGATCGGCAGCCGTAGTGTCGACATGCCAAGATAGCATAGAGCCAGACAGTCGTACAGATTTGGCGTGCCGTAAAGTTGTCTGTCGCGGAATTTTGGCGTAGATATAGTGCCTCGATCGTTGTCGGTGGTCTGCTCGTCTTCGCTCTCAAGAGTGTTGAAGACTTGGGACTGCTGCGAATCCGCTTCTGCACTACTGCTCGCAATCTTGTCGCCAAGTTGAGCGACACGGAGTGCCCAAAGGTCGAAAACGACAATTTCGAGCTCCTTCGGCACGCCTTTCTCCTGGACCAAGAACCACACTTGGTGTCTTAAGATGAGCTGTAAGCACTTCAAATACAAATCGAAAGCTCGCCGCCCACTGAATTCTAAGTTGCCGTTAGCGAAGATGCCAGTCGCTGTGAATGCTTCAAACCGTACGTTTGCTAGCCTTTTTCGCATTTTCGTCAACTTCCTTTCGCTTTCGCGTCACTTTTCGAGCTGCGGACAAGTGGTGGTCTTCATCGTCGGCGCCTCGCACAAGACCCTACCGTCTATTAGATGATGGTCTCAAGGCTAAGCATACTGCAAACCTCTTGACGATGGCCATTTTGGCAGTAGTGGTACCCGTCCTCTCCCTCTTCGTAACGTTTTGATCGACAATTCTCAATGCCGCAGACTGGGCCTTTTGTCTTGCGTGTTTCCATGATGCTACTTGCGCTAATCTTCTGCTGCGCGCCTCGAAGAGCTTAAAGACAACTAGGTGTTTGAACTGCACCGAGAGAAGGGAAACAATTTTGATAGACTCGGAGCGTTTCTTCAGCGTTGGATGTAACGTGAGCTGAGTTGCCAATGTGTGGTTATCATCATCTTGCCCGGGACAGCACAGGTGGTTCAGCAAGCAGTGCAGTCAATGCGTACGAAATTTATGGACAAGCTTGATGTTTGATTAAACATGAATGGGTCTCAGTCTGCTCAGTTAATGTCTCCGCTTTGTTGTGTCAAGCTTGAGGAAGTTGCAACGGGTACGCTAGTAGAAGTTCATGTTCACTAGCGCGAAAATTACAAACGAGGAATCATCTGATTTCACCAATAAGGAATCATACATTTGCATAACATCATCACCTTTTCTTCATTGCCGTAGGGATATATCTAGGAAAGTACTCATATCGTAAAACGTTTCCCGTAGATGGCAATGCAAAAACCCAGATTGATCCGAAGAACCCACTTGCATTGGTCGCTATCAACGCAGGTGGAGCGCATGGAGGTGCTCATGTTACCGAAAAGTAACGGTCCCGTGTCGCATGCGAAAGAAGCCGAACTTGCTTAGCCAAACTTTTGACCGGAGTTCGACCCAACTCCGCGATTCCCGCTGACAACCTGCGTCTCCAACGAAGCGAATTTAGACCTTGGGAGCCTCCTTGGCATCAATGGCAGCCTCCTCGCCCATGGCAGTGAGAACAATGACGTCTGATGCATGTTAGCAATGCCAAGTCTGGAATGCGTCTGGTCAACTCACTAATGTCCTTGCCCTCCTCGGTGAACATCTTCTGGATCTTGGTGCCAACTTCGCCCTCGGGGACCTTGACATCGTCCTTGGTGGAGCCGTCGTCGGACATGAGGGAGAGGAAACCGTCGTCAGTGACGTCGAGCTGGTCTCTTGGTTAGCCGAGCTTCGCCACCCTACATTCCAGATCTACTCACGAGCTGGTACTCCTGGCGGCGAACATTGGGGACGTTCATGTTGTGGGTGGAGGGGCAGAGTTCTTCACGCTTGGTGGCAGTGAAGATGTCGATGGCGACTAAATGGACCTTTGCGTGACCGTGCTTTCCGGTCTTGGAGGTGGTCATCTCGACAATCTTGCAGGGACGGTTCTTGATGACGACGAAACCGTTCTTCCTCAGAGCAGAGCACTGCATGGGGAAGGTAAGGGAGGCACCGGCATCGGCGCTCTCGAAGGTGTGCTCATGCTGTGCGCGATACAGTCAGTATATGTGCGATGGCTCTGCGAAAAATGGCCGACTCGACGCCTGGCTGGGCGCAACTGGCGACGGAAATCGACAAGGTGGGGTAATTACACATGCGGGGTCCTATGTGGGTGTACGTACCTGCGCGTCGTCCGCCATGGTGTTGAATGAGAGTAAGTGCGACGGGGGTGAAGAAGCTGGTGATACTCGGGGACAGGAGAGAAGTAGCGGGGATGAGTGGGTGGCCGTTCAAGAGAAGACTTCGTGTTCTCGATTTTGAAAAAGGGCCCGCGCGAGAGGAAGAAAGGCGCTAGAGAATCCCTGCCTAGTACGGAACAAACAACCGCCGGCCGCCGTTGCCCATCGATCGGGCGAACGCGCTCGCGACCGGTCCTCGACAACGAGACCACCACAAATGACGTGTCCTTGAACCGATCGCATCTTGAATAGACACCATGTGGGGACTGGACAGGCTGTCTGCCTACTCTGCGCCTTCAGGAACGCCGCCTCCTCGCCGTGATTCATACTCTCCAGCCCCTCGAAGGGGATATCCAGCTCCAGGGCCCGGTGCCCTGTCGCCTCGGCCTGGTTTGCTACCACGCACAACTTCTTTAGGGCTTATATCACCTTCCGCTTCCAGCACCAGCCTGCCTGGAACCGCAAGGGTACCCAATGGCGGACCACGTAGACGACCGACAGGAAACGGTCCACATCATGGGCCAGACCCGGTTCAGGTCCTGGCAAACATAATGGGAGGTATGCCTCGCAAGCCGCTTGCCAGTAGTGGCCGAAAGGATCAGGCTATACCGAAGAAGCCAGAGGTGGTGGTAGAAGAGATCGACTTTGGCGGGCTCAGCTTGCATGACTTCGCAGCAGAACCGCCCAAGCAGCACCAGCAACCCACATCTGTACATACATATAGCGCGCAGTCAATCGAAGAATGTACGTGTTCAGCTCTCAAGCGCAGAAGGTTTGCTCATCGTGATTGTAGACGACAACGAAAAGGACAAATTTGAAGACCTGCACAAATCAATCCTCGCCTGCGATGAAGTCCTGAAATCTGTCGAGACATATCTTACAAACTTCCAGGCCGATCTTGGTGCTGTTTCGGCTGAGATCGAGTCACTGCAGAATCGTTCGATTGCGCTCAACACTAAGCTTGAGAATCGAAAGGTGGTGGAGAAGCTACTCGGCCCTGCAGTTGAGGACATTAGCATCTCTCCCGCAATTGTGCGAAAGATCGCAGAGGGACCAGTAGACGAGGGTTTCGTTCGTGCCCTGGCGGAGATAGAGAAGCGCTCGAAGACGATCAACGCGAAAGCAACAGAACAGCCAGACATGAAGTCTTTGGCAGACATCAAGCCACTGCTAGATGATCTCACAAATCGCGCTGTCGAGCGAATACGCGACTACATTGTCGCACAAATCAAGGCGATCAGGTCTCCTTCCATCAACGCACAAGTCATCCAGCAGCAAGCCCTGCTCAAGTACAAGGAACTCTATGCTTTCCTTGCAAAGCACCAATCAGAACTTGCGCAACAGATTGGTCAGGCATACATCTACACCATGCGCTGGTACTATCTGAACCACTTCACACGATACCGAGTGGCTTTAGAAAAGATCAAGGTACATTCCATGGACAAGTACGATGTCCTCGGTGAGGATCCCTCTGCGAGAAGAGCCGGCAGTCTGCTCGGCCAAGCACGCAACGCACCAGCTGCGTACGACGCTTTCTCCCTGGGTCGACGGCGCGATGCCTTGAAAAGCTCATCAACGAATGCCCTGACTGCTTACCTTGCCGAAGAGGAGAAGTCAGCCCACTACCTGGAGACACCTTTTCGCAGCTTCAATCTCGCCCTCATTGACAATGCATGTTTCGAGTACACATTCATATCCTCCTTCTTCGCGCCCTCGCAAAACTACCACGCCATATCCCGTACCTTCTCCACCATCTTCGAGCCAACCCTGGCAGCCGGCCAAGCCTTGACCAAAGCCCTCGTTGCAACCACGTCCGACACACTCGGCATACTCATCTGTGTCCGTCTCAACCAGCACTTCGCCTTCGAACTCCAGCGCCGCAAAGTGCCCACCGTGGAGAACTACATCAACGCCACAAACATGCTGCTCTGGCCACGCTATCAGCAAGTCCTCGACATGCACTGCACCTCCCTGCAGAAAGTCACTTCCGCACTCCCCGGCCGCCCAACCACGGGCGCCGCCCTTCTTTCATCCAGCTCCGCATCCTCAGCATCTACCGCGCCCACGCCCCTGACGCAGAAATTCGCAAACCTTCTCCAGGGTATTTTGGCGCTGTCATCGGAAGCTGGCGACGATGAGCCGGTGTCGGTGAGCGTGGGTAGATTAAGAAGCGAGTGTGAAGCATACTTGACGAAGATGAGTAAAGGCATCAGTGATATGCGGAAGAAGGAGAGGTTCCTGTGTAATAATTATAGTCTGGTGTGTACGATTTTGGCGGATGTGGAGGGCAGGTTGGGAGAGGAGGTTAGGGGGCATTTCGAGAAGATGAGGGATGCTCATGATAAGTGAGGGGAGTTGGAGTAGGGGTTGGGATGGTCTAGGAATTGAATTTACCGTGAGTTCAACTCGAGAGTCTTTGCGTGTCTGCCGTGGCTGTTTTGGGTGACTCAAATTGTCTGGAGGAAGTATCTCCCGATGCATCTAAAACGAATCAGATGAGGAGTGTGTAGGATGAGAGATGTGTATTTTGAATAAGGGAAGGCTGCGGGAGCAGGTTTCGCAAATGCTACTCCGCGTTGTCTGAACTCGGATGACTACTGAACGTTGGAGGACAGCGCGTGCGTTTGATCTCGAGATACTGTGGCGAGAGGCATATTTGATCTTAACGACTGGATTTTCACACTGTCGGTTTTCAAAAGTGTCTCTCTCAAGCAAGGTGGTTAATCTCGTGTTCTATGCATGACAGTCGCGAGCCACTATTGGTGCCATTGCCTGCCAGACGCGCCAATATCGTCTTCTAACTTCTGCCTCAGCCTTCTTCAGCCGCTCTGACACGCAGCTACGTCTCCCTTCACATCGAAGCCCTTTTCAGCCAATGTGTGAGTTGACTATTAACCCTGGTGTTACTAGCATGATATACCTCAGGCAAGTGAAATTACCCTGAGATGGTATTTAGATTGCTGAGATTGTTGCCTGCCTGCACGATAAGCATGGCAGTGCCAAGGGATGCAGGACGTTCGTCATGGAGCTCTCATTGGGCGGTACTCGCTCTGCCTGGTCGGTCAGCTTAGCCTCCACCGAGATTCTCCTTTTTTCACCAACAGAGCCCCACGTGCCTTTTCAATTATTCAGCTACTCACTTACGTTTTTCTTTAACATCAAACAGCTGCGACAATGGTGAGCGAAGGACTTTGTGAGCAATGTCTTCGCTTCCCTATCAGACCACACGAACTTGCCCAGGCTATATTGTGGATTCTTGATAGACGCTATGTAAATACGGTTGAACAGATCGGGGAGTTACACTCTTTACAGCCAGATGGTTGTGGGTTCTGCGTGTTATTGCAAGAAATGTAAGCTTCTCTAGTTCCAGAGTGCCCAATGAAAGGAACTCGCGGGATTCTTGAGCTGTACTCACCACCTTGTTAGGCTTTGTCACGGTGGAAGAGGCCGAGGCATTAAAAGGCTCTCTCTATACGCCTTGGTCGAACGGCTCATCCGAATAGATGGCACAGTGCTTCCGCAGCTCTTGCTAGGGCTCCGGTGGAAAGAGGATCTTTGTGCTGATTAGCTATCAACTCTTCATTCAACGAGCCTACAGTCAGTTACCCAGAGCCTTTCTCATCCAATCAACGCAAGCAAGGTAGATTGGGACCTTGTGAGAAGTTGGCTCTGCGATTGTGGCGCAACGCACCCAGGTTGCACAAGCCATGATCCCGACGAGCAACCACTGCATGGCTTTCAGCTTATCGATTGCGAGACCCGTGATATAGTACCCTTGCCAACTCGATGCGAATATGCTGCACTATGGACCATTCCCATCAAAAGCTGGAAGATGACGCCCCACAGATCATAAAGGACACGATGTTGTGTACTCAAGCCTTGGGACTGCAATACCTCTGGGTCGATCGTTATTGTATCGACCAAGGTGATCCTTGGACGAAGCACCGTCTCATTCAGCGCATGGATCAAATCTATCGTAACGCAAGCATAACGATTATCAACGGTGCAGGAGAAGGTCCCGATTGTGGCCTACCGGGTGTGTCCGCACGCCCGCGTCGTAAACAAGAGTTCTCTGAAGTTCATGGAGTGAAATACTTCACGCTACCTTGTCCTAAGCCGGACTTGGGGCAACCCTCGTGGAATAATCGGGGTTGTGAGTCTCCCTCTATCAACAGGAAGGTAAACCGACTGACCTCGATGGCTACTGTATAGAGACTTATCAAGAGAGCTTGCTCTCCCGACGCAGGATCGTATTTACTCAGCATCAAGTCTACTTCCAGTGTTTGGACACTTATGGATGCGAAGCCATACCTGGAATTTACCAGCTCGGCCGGTCTAGTTTCGGAACCTTTCAAACCTGGGACTGAATGACAATGAAAGTAGCTCGATGCAGGTTTTCCCGGTCTATATCGATGTACACAAAGACCGGATCGAGCCGTTTGTCAGATATAAGTCCATGTGGGTTGTGCCACGGATGAACGAGTATCTTGGACGATCTTTATCGTACGAATCCGACATACTGAATGCATTCGTGGGCGTGCTTCGCCAGGCATGGCTCCTACCTGAGCCATCCTACCACTTTGGGGGTTTACCATTCAGTTCAGAATCGACCGATAATGTGGCTCGCACTGAATATACCACATCTCCACGGCCCTGTTGTACCTTCGAGGAGGGATATATTCCCTTCATGGACGTGGGCAGGCTGGCGAGATCTGGGCGAATTCTACGGCAGTTAAGCCCAGTCCCTTGAGGGTGGCGTCGCATTCAAGGATGAGGACAGCACGCGGTTGGACCTCAAAGAGTACATATCCAGAATGCGCAATTTGTGGAACATACTCGAATTCAAACCTGTCATTTATGTTACAGGATGGTTTGCTGCCATACAAATTACGTTTGAGTCAGGTGTCAGGTCCATCACACCAGGGAGACGTGTCGTTGCATTGACGAAAGAGGCCCATAGCGTGCAAGAGATGGAGAACGAGTTCGCGTTTGCTGAAGTCGAAATGATGGATGAAGGTATGCACTTGCATTCGCTTACTCAACGGAAATCGCATCCCCCTTCTACTAAGTGGCCCGCGATCATGTTCACACAGAAGAAGAACACGGAAAACAGCTATGCAACGATCCCCAAAGCTCATGGGTTGCTTCTGAAAGAGATTCGAGATGGAGATTCGAGAAAGTAGGAGTGTTCGAATTCTATGTGGATGATTTACCACATTCAGATCAATCTCAGGTCGATAAGCGCAAGCCGCATGAAGCTTCTGAGTTCACGGTGCAATCATGGGATTCGGAAAGGCCTATGCAGCTTAGAGGAACACTGAAGGTTGACTGGCGAACGGTTAAGCTCGTGTGAGGAGGCGTTTGATATCCTTTTCTCCATGGCTGTCTGTAAATGTCGATAGAAGGCTTCAGCCTGCCAATATCGAAAGCTGAATACGGTATGTATCATCAGCATTTCCAAATGTCTGTTTAACAGGATGTGCCCTATTCAATTTCATGTCTTCACATTCTGGTCGACTGTTATGGTGATGCGTGTGAATGCAGCCAGCCATCGAAGATGTCAAATCAAATTCTGCCATCTTCGCTTCTTCATCCTTAACTCCTTCAATTTATA
>Ga0265780_10004510_pt1 | contig 17909 bp, 12 predicted proteins | sample P1T30metagenome_FD_192432 | JGI IMG/M metagenome (GOLD analysis project Ga0265780, IMG submission 192432) | Plant litter microbial communities from East Loma Ridge, Irvine, California - P1 T30 | ecosystem: Environmental > Terrestrial > Plant litter > Unclassified | place: USA: California...
TTGTATACTTCTAAGCCTGGTTTCTCAACGGGAGACGGTCTCGAAGAAGCGATCGGACAGAAACGATCTACAGAGAATTAGCATATGAATATATTCATCATCTCTACTGTTACAGGACGAAGCCAGCTGACTCTTTTCTAGAAGGCTTACACCGACTTGAGGTCTACGAGGTACTATCTAAGACTTCGGGCATTTGATGACTGGGTTGAACCACTGAGAGTGTACTTTCGACAAGTTGTCGAGAGTGTGAAAATTATATCTCAGGATCATTTCTCACACTACTAGTACATTGCAGAGGCACAAGGCCGACGCCATCGTCCGCATCCTTGCCGTCGCCGCCTTCTCGCAGTACCGCTCGTGCCTGTCATGCTTGATGGTGGTGTGACCTCAAGACTCCGAATCATTTTAGTTAATATGGTGCTATTGAGAGTGAGATGATGAGCTACCTCGTTGTGCGTGTATCTCTAATTCTACTCGCAGGACGTTCTACCTCGCGACTCCAAACCATTTCAACAATCACTCAACGCGATCGAGAGCTTGAGGGTAACGCCAATCGAAAGTCAATTAGTTCGAAACACATGTTATGCCGCCGGTACTTCTGGCATCTCAAAGTCAGCAAAGGTTCGATCAGAACATGTTATCATCTCAATGGCGTAGAGATGATTTCGCCGTACGAGAGGAGCTGATACCACCCTATGTATCCGATTGAGCTGAGGACAAAGGAACTCGCACTCCGATAGAATTCCGTACATACTGTAACAAAATGTGCTGAATTCACAAAGTATCTCACTGGTACCAAAATGTTTATAATGTCCGAAAGATGCTGATACTACCATCTGATCTGGTAAGATCTTGATTTCTGTCTTTAAGACTGTTAGCATCTCGCCGGCATAAGGATGTTTTCGACATACCACAGTCGCTGATACCTTACCGCCAGAAAGTGTGTAGATCTTCACATGCCCGGGTGACGTTCTTCAAGCCAACTCCACTCTCTCTCCACATGTCATGTCGCTCCCCCAAAAACACCGCCCTTGGACCCCACTATACACACAACAACGACCGCAACATCGACTATGCGCGCAGCTTGCTCTTCGCAACCGTCGCGCGGACTATGGGCCTCGACCGCACGCAAGCCCTACTGGCCTCCCTCGTCGCCTTTGTCGCCTGGGCCCTCTTGACCGACTGGCTGCCGAGTCTCCGCTGGATTCCACACGCTCTCGTCGCCGGCTCGCTAGCCACGGTCCTCGGCCTATTGTTCCTCATAGCAACTACCAGCCGCGGCGCCTATCACTCGCAGCTGCGGACTATACAAGGCAAACCGGTTGCATGGTGCGACAAGGATGCCTGGGAAGAAGAGAAAGCCGCTCTGCTGAGTCGCACCGAATACAGACGACCAGTGATCTTCCCCGAAGCGCGCAAGTTCAGCAAAGCTGTTGATGGGTTGCTGGACTTGATTCTGCGGGACTTTGTCAGTAGCTGGTATGCTGGGATATCGAAGAGGCCGACCTTTCAAAATGAGATCGACCGCTCCATTCGCTCCGTCCTGCTCACGGTTGCTGCCAGGCTGACGGGCGTGGACTTGGTCGAACTGGGAGTTAGTCGCATCCTCCCACTCGTGACGAGTCACTTAAGAGAGTTCTACGAGGCCGAGCGAGCGGTGAGGGGCAGGGATCTGGGGCTGAAGGTTACGGAGAGTGAAGAGTTGGATATGGCAATTGCTGCCAAGTACAATGGAGGAAAGATGCATGCTGCGGCTGCACTTGGGTTTGCGGATACGGCAGCGAGCCAGCAGAGGCATTTGCGGGAGATGGTCAGGAAGTTGTTGCCAATCGTCTTGCCAGAGAACATGAAGACCAGCTCGGCCGTCTCGGTGCTAGTGCAGGAAATCGTGGCGTGTGCTGTTCTTACTCCGGTTCTCAACATGCTGGAAGACCCTGATTTCTGGAACCAGATGATTGTAAACATTGGAGGACCCATGTTGCAAGACCGCAAAACAGTGCGGAAATTGCGCGCAGCACTGGATCAGCACGCGCCGGCTTCTTCACTGAGAGGGAAGAAGACGTCTCAATTCCCAAGGCTGAGGCCTTACGACAGTGAGAGGCAGTTTGAGCGCTTCATCCGGGCGATCAGAAACATCAACCTCCTGTCAGAAGCACGCCGGTTCAGAAGCGAAGTGGTGAGCCAATTGAGACGCGATACGGCAGTGGAAAATCAGGACGCTGCTTATCTACGACGACTCGAGACGGGCAAACGCTTGCTGGACCAGAAGATTGCTACTTTACCTGCAGCGAACGGTAAAGTGAAGCCTACTTTTCCCACTAACCCTGCCAACGATAAAGATGCAGGGTTCAAGAAACGGCAGGCCTCGCTACGGGACTTGCTTTATGATGCATCCGGCCTGAGCTACTTCATGGAATACATGGACCGCGTGAAGCTCATGCGAATTGTGCAGTTTTGGCTGGTCGTGGACGGCTTCCGCGATCCCTTGGAGACCGACACAGACGAACCTCCTCCGGGCATAGCGGCCGACCCTGGACGATTGGACATCGGACAGATGTACGAAGCTTATCTCGTGAAGCCCGAGTTACAAACGCCGCCAGCGACATTGGAGGTAGTGCGAAGGTTCCTTAAGATGGGCTCAAAAGCTTCGGCAGATGATTATATTGCGGCTCGCCGAGCTGTCCTACACACTCAATCGCAGACGTATGAGCGCATGAAGAGAGAACAGTTCGAGGACTTTAAGCGTTCTGACTTGTATTACAAGTGGCTGGCGATCGATGACAATCCTTCACTGTCTGCTATGCAGAGCAAACAAGCGGGATCGAAATTCTCGTCAGAGAGCGCACGCAACGCAAGTCGTTCACCCGCCAGGCCAATGAGGCCACCGCTCGCGATGAATAGAGAGCCAGAGCTTCGCAGGGCTGTACTATCTACGAGCGACCTAAGGAGCATCACCAAGCCGGCCTTGGCAGCTCCGGACTCGAGACGATCGATGGACGATTCGGGCGCCAGACCCTCTTTGTTCGACGACGAGGTCGAAGATGAACGAATGACGCAATCCATAACGAGTGTAAAGAGTTACGATTCTGACGGCGAGAGCGCACGGCAAGCTCAGGAAGAAGCCAAGGCTGTGGACGCGATGCAGCTTGCTCTAGATAATATCGTGGGCGACGATGACAGGGACTCGCTTTTCTCGGATGCAAGCAACCGGCCTTTACTCGATATCGGTGATAGAGGTAGGTCGACTGAGAACCTCCGGCCGCCTCTGCCTATGCAGCCTTCGGGTAAGGGTAAGCCTAGTATTGCGTCTTTGGGTTTGGTCGGGCAGCCTTCGAACCGTGGCGTCTTTGTGGACGATCTGTTTGCCGAAGAGGCGGGCAAATTTGCGGAAGACGAGAAGGAGGATTCGGACGCCCATGGAGGAAGTGATGAAGATCGGGTGCAAGAGGCTGCGCCTGGAGATTTGGGTCTGACAGAAGCCATCGGCGCGCTGAACCAAGAGATCGAACGCTTGCAAGCTCAGAAAAGCATTGTCGACTCGCTCACCACGAAGGCCGAGCTGACCAACAACACCGCTGAACTTAGGATCCTCCGCAAGTCGGAACAAAGTCTGCAGCGTGAGATTAAGCGAAAGGAAATGCAGAAGCAGCAGTACGTTGTGCAAGAGAGCGACAATAGCTTGTTCGGCCGAGCAGCCGTCACCATCAAGTCTGTCATGGTCGGCCACGAAGAAGATGGACACGAGTACGCACTATATGTTATCGAAGTCCGTCGGCAGGCCGGTGAGAATATGGCGGCTGCCACTTGGGCTGTGGCAAGACGATACAGTCAGTTCCACGAGCTCCACAAGCGCCTACGAGCACGGTTCCCCGCCGTCAGAGAACTCGACTTCCCCCGTCGCCAGGCTCTGTTCACTCTACAGAAAGAGTTCCTTAACCGCCGACGTCAAACATTGGAAAAGTACCTGCGCTCACTGCTGCTGGTCCCTGCGATCTGCCGCAGCCGCGAGCTCAGAGCTTTCCTCTCTCAAGCGTCCATCACGTCGTCCAATGGTGAGAACAACGGACAAGACGACGCTTCCCGCGACTTTGTCACCCGCATCTACAACTCCGTCTCCGACGGCATGGAAGACTTTCTCGGCAACATTCCCGTCCTCGACCAGCTATCCGTCGCAGGCCAAAACCTCATCTCCGCGGCCACCTCACAAATGAACGCCAACGGCAGCGAGAGCAGCAGCGTCGTAATCGATCCGCTCGTCCCATCATCATCAACTACCACAACCACCGCCACCACCGAAGCCGAAGCCGAACTCCGCGCCTATGAAAACAGCAACGACAACAGCAACGACAGCACCCCCAACCCCGCCACCAAAGAACTCGAGCCCTTCATCAAACCCATCTGCGACCTCTTCCTCGAACTCTTCGAGCTCGCAAAAGGCAACAGCTGGCTGCGCGGCCGCACCGTAGTCGTAGTCCTGCACCAGCTCCTCGGCGGCACCATCGAGCGCAAAATCCACGACTCGGCCCGCTCCTACCTCGAAGACGACAGGCTCGAGTCTTACGTCCTGCTCCTCCAAAAGGGCCTCTGGCCGGACGCCGCGGGCGGCGGGAAATTCAAGCAAGCGGCCCCGCCCCGGACTGCGGCGGAGAAGGCTCTTTCGAGGCGCGAGGCGGCGTTGGTGTTGGGGGCTTTGATCCCGGATTTGACGGGCAGCGTGGTCGGGCGGGCGAATGCTCAGGCTGCGGGCAGGAAGGTGGGGGCTCTGTTGAATAATCGAAGGCTGAATGCGCATTTGGTGTTGACTTTGTTGGATACGCTTGTTGGGACGGTGGTGCCGGAGATGATGATGGCGTAATCCCTCTGCTTGAATTTGGTATTAGGTCTCGATTCAGAACGAGATTAACACGGGATGTGTGGGTGTACATACCTTTTTTTTTTTTTGCAATCAATGACGTTCCTACCTAGGTACTTGTGCTGGAAAACCAATGGGTGAGTCCGCCATGGAAATCAGGTAGTTGGTTGTTGTCCTGGATGGAAGCATCGCCATGTTCCCCAAGTCCGCACAATTATAATTGCAGCTTCAAAGAAACCATCAGAAGATTAAAAACAAGAGGACAAATGAACGTAACGTCAGGCGAGTAAACTCATACCAGACGTTCGAACAGCTAACACGATGTAGATACCTAGCAAATAGGCAGAGCAAGTTTCTCGCACGCGAGTGATACATGTAGGTCAGGTGGAACCCAACATAGACAAACTAAGGTAGACAGCTCAAGGCCAACGGTGCTTTATTTTCACACATGTATCTGCCGCCTCCCAAATCCAGCCCAAAGGGGGGTTTGACTGAAAGGAGGATCCAAGACATTAAAGTCTACTACTAATAATGGTGCGCGCACCCATATAGGCGATGCCGCGTTTTTTACTTTGAAAAGAGCCCAAAGCTTCCCTTATCCCACCAATATGAGACTGTTAGCTTGATGGGGAAAATGAAAAGGAAAGAAGAGGAGGGATAGTGGGAGTGAGGGTGAGATGGAGGAAGAAGAGGGGCGAGAGAAGACAAGAGCAGGAGGGTTGTGATCCATCCAGAAATCCCCCTGCGTTCTTGTGATTCCTCCTAGAGGTGGTAGGTGGTGGAAGAAGAAGACTGAAGATTCTTTCTTTGAGAGAGAACGAGACCCTGCTGTGTACGGAAAGTTGACAAAGTGCAAAGAAATCCCGAAGAGGGAGGGAGAGAAACAATCTAGCCAAAAAAGACAATAAAGGTTCGACCGGCCGCTGCTTTACGCAGGGTCCATGCTACGCAAGCAATGCATGTTTGAAAAAGCAAAAGAGTAAGAGAAGCGACAGCCTCCGAGGGCCCGAATCGGGCAAAGGAAATAAAGAGTATTGGAAAAACACGTCAGAACGTTAGGTCAGTGAGAATGTAAAACGTAGAGAGGGATGAAGAGGAGGAGATGCGGAGCTCTCAGGGTGACGACACCAACAACCTCTAAGCCACAGCATCGGCCTTCCTCTCCTCGTCCGCGATCAGCCCCTTAAGCCGTCTCATCTCACTGACGGCGCGGTCGCGCTCGCCGGTCAGCTCGGCAACTTCGTCTTGGCCTCTGTGGACGCGCTGCACGACACGCTGCATTTCGGCGGCGGCTTCGCGAAGCATGAACTCCATCTCGCGGACCTCGCGCTCGAGGTCCTGTGTTTTGGAGACTTCCTGCAGAGACGCGGCGGCCGACATGCTGGCGAGGCGTTTGTCGGAAGACGGAAGGCGAGGGAAGCCAGTCGAAAGCATGGCGGGAGAGGAGCCGGGGGTGTTGTTGGCTGTGGCGGGAGAGAGTTTGGTAGGATCCGGGAAAGAGACTTCCAGGCGCTGGAGGCGGGGAGAGGCTGCCTCTTCGATGCGGCGGACTTCGCCTTCGTGGGTGGACAAGGTGGTCTCGCTGTGGGCTGCTGCGGCGAGGACGGATTCCTCGAGGTGACCGAGACGCTTTTGCATCTCCTCGACCTGTCGGATAGATTCTCTTTGCTCGCGCTCGCCCTTCTCGACGGCCTCGGTGAGACGCGCACGCAAGTCAACATTTGTGCGGACTTGAGCGTCGAGCTTCTCGGCGAGCTCGTCCATGCTGTTGGCGGAATCGAACAGCTTGGCCACGGGAGGCGGCTGCTGCTCGTCGGTAGAGTCGGTGCTGTAGGTTTCTTGGAGGTTCAGGGCGCGCTGGCGGAAGGCCTCGGCCATGCGGCGAGCATAGTCACGCTCGGATTTGGCGGTGGAGATGCTGAAAGAAAGCTGATCCTGGGCTGGGTCTACAGGCGCTTCGGGACTGGTGAGTGCTATGTCTTCTTCCTGAAGAAGATGGCGCAGGCCCCTAGTCTCTTGCTCGGCACGGTCAAGATCCATCTTGATGCCGGAGAGACCCTTCTCGTACTCCCACTTCTGCTCGAGGGCATCTTCGGTCCTCTTACGGAGAGCGGTGACTTCTTCCTTGAGGTAGGTCACCTCACGGGTGTATTGCGAACGTTTTGGGGTGGCGTTGTCAGCCCTGAGGTTCGCAACCTTTGTCTCCTTGTTGAGCTTCTTGATGGTCCGCTGGTGGTCCTTGTGTTGCTTCTCGTATCTGCTGATGAGCAGCTTGAGAGCCTTGTGGAGAGCATCGCGCTGGTCTTCAATCTCCTTCTGGCCCTCTGCGTTCAACGGGCCACTCGAACCGGAGCGTTGCCTGCCACCCTCACGGCCCTTGACCGAGTCAGAGCGGTTTATCGAACCACGAGTCTTGCTAGAGCTGCGAGCAAGAGAGCCAGATCTTGAAAGCCCAACTCTGGGTCCACCAATCTGGGGAGACATTGTCCCGATTATCGGAGACACGATATCGTTTTCCTCGGCGATCATGTCGAACATGGAGTTGCCACCAAGGCGTTGCGACTCGTGGAACAGACTTTGCTCATGCTTCAAGGCATTGAGCTCCTGGGCCATACGTGTGTTCTCGTGGACGAGTGCCTGGTGGTCGGCGGCTTGCGATTCGAGGATTTGGACACGGGAGTGGAGACGCGGCATGATCTCATCCCTGAGGTTGTCGCGTTCGTTTCGACCCTGCTCGAGCTCTTCTCTTGTCGCGCTGTACAGGTCCTCGAAGTTGTCTTTCGCCGTCTTCTCGTCTCTCAGACGCCTCTTGGTCTCGTCGAGGGATGCTTCGAGCTCTGCAACTTGGTGACCAAGAGCAAGTCGTTCGTCTTCGAGGCGAGACTTGTCTTCCAACTGCTCCTCGAGGCTTTGAACGAGCTGCTCTAGCTCCCTTCTCTTGGTCATTTCTGTCTGTAGTCGTTGCGCGTTGTCGGCCATTACTTGAGCTTTTTCTTGTTCGGCTTTCCTTCTCAATCTCTCCACCTGCTCTATCCTCGCTTCCGCGTCCGAGACTGGGTACTTTGTCGAGCTAGCTCCAGAGTCGGAGAAATAGTCACTACTCCTGCGGCCAGCTTCGGAAGTAGGGATACTAGGCATTTCCAATTTGAGCCTTTCCAATTCGTCTTCGAGCTCCATTTCCCGACGGATGGAGCCGGCCAACTCTTCACTGACATGGGACAGCTCCCGTTCCAGATCCTGCACATGTGCATTGCCTTCAGGAGAGTTGAGGTATATAGGTTGTTCGAAATACGAGGCATTGGCCTTGTTGACGTCCAGACCAGACGGTGTGAGGCGTGCGCCATCGGGTTCCATCGGCAGTGGCTTTTGGTACTGTGGTGACGGTACAGGTGATAGTGAACGGTCGGAGAATGTTGTAGTCGGCGACTCTGTTCCCGATTTATTTTGCGAAGATTTCCAGCCGAACAGTGCGCCGAGTCTGCCTGGAGACTTGGGCCGTTTGTCTGAATGAATACTCTCGTCGGTGAGTGATCGTTTCACCCCTTCCAACTGCAGTGTAAGGGCCGGCGAAGGTTGTGCGCCGATCATGGATGAATCTTCCAGACCTTCCCGGTCGTCGGTGGAGTATTCCGATCTCGTGTCTATACTGGATTGTGACGGTCTCGCGGAGTGTGATACCGTCTGCTCATGAGCATAGTTCTCGTGTATCGGGATACTTGAACGTCGCAGGTTGCGGTGAGATGCCGCAGATTCGGTGCGAGCCAGGTGTGAATCGATTGAGTCGGAACGATCGTGCGCGCGCGGCGGCTGGGCGTATGAAAGCCTAGAAAAAGCAATTCAGGTCAGCGCGTGTAACATGGCTGCCACCACACATGATGTACAACATACCTGTCACGCTTCCCCACTGACTCCGACGTCAGTGGTGGAGTGAATATGTACGCCAGCCCGTTCGGTTGCCGCGGTACTGGACTGTCCAGGGAAAGCGGTCTCGAAGCTAGGTCGGCGAGGCGAGGAGAGTTGTGTTCGGCGGCGGAGGACGAGGTCGGCCTGGGTGAAGGGAGTAGCGATTGGTGTCTGGAGGCGATGATAGGGATGCCAGATGTCTGGGAGCGAAAGGCAGAGAAGGAAGGTGCGGTGATGTGCGCCAGGGATGAGTGCTTCTTCAGGGCAGCGTGGGGGTTGTTGTTAGGGTGCGAGGTAGAGGTGGGCGGTAGTGGGAAGCTGTCCTGCTGGCGGTGGTATGAATCGTCGGACTGGGCGTCGGAGGCGTAGTTGTAATAGTCGTCCGCGAGGGACGAGGTTGAAGAGCGAACCATGGCTGTGGTAAGGGATGGTGGAGCGCCTTTGGTCTCTCCTCACAAGAGATACGGCGGGCGGGCTAGAGGAGCAAGGCAAGACAAGCGAAAGGTTGGTGGTGAAAGCACGCCCGCCCTGGCCATAGCCTCGTCAGCAAAGGAGAGGTACTGTAGCCGGAAGCGGCAAGATGTGCCAGCGAGCGTTGGAAGAGAAGGCGTCGCTTCAGAGTGCTACGGCGCGCGCTCGGGGCACGGGAGTGTTGGTGATCGGTCGGCGCGCACGGGTCGGTAGACCAAGGACCCTCCTCTTGGGTGCCTTGGAGGACTTGGAGGACCCTCTTCTGAGGGAGATGTGATCTTGACGAATCGTGTACCTTAGTCTAATTGTGATTGACTTTGGAGTGGCTTGATCGAGTTTGGTTGTTTGGACTGATGACTGCAAGTGGCCATCGACGGACTTATGTGATGAAGGACTGTGTGGTATTCTCCCCAGGTATGCACTGTCTATACTGTAGGCAAGTCCAAGGCAGTGTCTAAGCGCCGCCAGAACCAGACCCTCAAGCAGACCAAACCAACCAGACAAGACCAGTATACTGTAGTACAGCATAAAACGGCGGACTTTGTTCAACAGCGGTAGGGGAGGCCGGAAAGCGAATCAGCCAAACCAAGGGGGCATTCGGTTGTCGGTAGTAGTGCAGTCTGGCAGTCAAAGGTTTCACTCCAGCGCAGGAACGACATGTTAGCGCGCCTGCTAGCGACATCGTCAAAGGGGCTTGCCGGAGTATCGGCGATGAATTCAAGAATGCAAGCCGAATCGTCCATTGGTCGACACGTCGAGATCAACACTTTCTTCATTTCACCTGCATGCGCATTTGCAATTAATCCAAGTGATATCCCCGGTGGATATGCGCGACATGCGTGTGTGTGGTTGCAGTTATCAGTTAAGCGCCGAGTCGTGCTACGTGTATTTGTTGTCCTCCACTCAGAGGCACTGTAATGGTTAGTTGTTGCTTATTCGCCAGATCTGCAATCGCCAATCAGCCTCAAGAATGGCCTGCGTGTAGTAGATCGTGGTTGATAAAACAGCAATAATGCGGTGAGCCCATTCCAGTGCTTGCACGTGTTTGTGGGCGAATTCACGAAAGCGATTGCTTGGAAACTGCGCTTATCGCACACATTGTGCAACAATGGCATGTCTTAGGGATTCAATCTAATGTGATTGCGCCTAAAGAAAAACAAATACTCTAGCCCATCCATCGCCTCTCCTCCACAAACAAAAGCAGTCAAATCTCCATCAATGCCCACGATAACGTGGAGTCTTGCGACGCGTGCACAACACACCTGCCAATGGAACCTTTGCCCATCAACCCAGCAAGTACATGTACTACACAACATGACAACAACGACTCCACATCATCCCTCGCTCACGCAATCCCCAAGCAGCAGCAGCAGTGGATGGAGGTATCACGGAGCACACAAGAGCTCGTCCAAACCCACAAGACGGACTCCAGCAAAAAGAACCCCGACTCTTTCCCTGACGAGGATCACGATAACGAAATCCAGGCACTAGGAGAAAAACAGCCGACTCGAAAATCACCTCCTCTGACCCCAGTCATGGATTTTCCGCCTCACGGTTCACCTAATGAAACTAAACCCGCAAAAAAGTCCCTTGGACTGTTCAAAAGGCACCGTCCGATCCAAACTGCCACCGTGTACTCTCCACTTGTATGGAGTGCATCTCCACGTGGGATGTCCGGAGGTGTGCGACTACGTGTGTAACTACATGTGTTATGCGGATGTAACAAATGTCACGATCCACTCGAATACACGAGTCGCAGCCATTGGCAAATCTCTTGTATAGATGGAGCACTTGTCATTCATCGCTGGTGGTGAGGGTTGAGTGCGTTGGCCATGACATGTGCTACGACCAGTGCAATTCCGACCGATACCGTGGGTACAAACAGCTCCTTCGGATGTGTTCCTTCCCTCTCCCTCTCTCATTCGTTCTTTCTCTTTCTTTGCGAATATGACTTCTGTACAACGAGAACTTTCATTGAGGAATATATGAGACCACAGCACGAGGAAAAGATCAAGGTGAAGTGGATGTAATACAAGCATGCAAGATCCGACTTCTAATTGCATCAAACTTGATTTCACGGGAGCGTTGCAAAAACGATCGAAGAAATCAAGTCGGAGTGTTTTTGAGAGTCGTCAAATACATTAATTATAAACAGCACTAGGAATCTTTTTGGTGCCCGCGCCAAAATTAATCGATGTTTCTGTAATGAGAACAAGGAAAACTGGCCGGGTGCGGGAGACTGTACACACAAGAAAAGGCGGCGTTGTGGTGTGGTAGGACGGGGTAGGATGTCTGTTGTCCGTTCCCTCGTCTACCGCCTGTTTCGCCGATGATACGAAATGAAATGCTCGGGAGCAAAGTTGTTGGTGTTGACTGGAGAGTCGGATTGTTCGCGGTGGAGCGATGCTTTTATTGCATTGGGTTGAGGATGGTTCTTTCGAAATTCTCGAGCGATGCGCTTAAAGAGCGAGGACACCGACCATACCAACGACACCTGCAAGACCAATGCCGTAGAAGGCAGTGGGGGCGGCGGCGCTGTCAGAGGTGCCGGTGGAGGACTCGGAAGAGGAGCCAGAGCCAGAGTTGGAACCAGAGCCAGAGCCGGAACCGGAACCGGAGCCAGAGGAAGAGCTGGAGCCGGTGGAGCTGCTGGACATGCTGCTGCTCAGGTTGGTGGTGTTGCCGTTGGTGGTGCCGTTGGGGCCGACGAGAGTGCCGTTAGGGGCAGCGACAGTGCCGTTGGGGCCGAGAAGAGGAGATCCAGTGCCGAGCGAGGCAGGGTTGGTGGTGATGGAGGCGCTGCTGGAGGTGGCGTTGGTGACGGCAGAGAGGCCGCCGGTGGCGAGGGAAGAAGCGGCAGCAGTGAGCGAAGAAACACCAGCCATGTCGGTGGGGACGAGGTAGCCCTGGACGTCGGTGGGAAGGGCAGAGAACCAAGTGGGGGTCTCGCCGGCGGCGAACTGAGAGGCGATCTCGCTGGCGACAGCGGCCGAGTTGGTGATGGCCTCAGCGACGAGAGAGCTGGGGAGGGCAGTCTGAAGCACGCCGAGGATGGAGTTGCTGGGAGTGAATGTCAGTGGCAAGTCGTTGAAAAGCGATTGGATCGCGGAATCGAACATACAGGTCCTGAGCAGCGACGGTGGCCGCAAGAGCGGGAAGGGCGATGAGCTGGTACTTCATTTTGACGGTGTGTTGTGGTTTTGAGAGTGTTGTTGAGTGAGTTGTATGGAAAGACAGTTGATCGACAGCGACAGTGGGTGGTAGTTGGAGAAGAGGAAGACAAAGAACGAGTCCGAGGACGATGATATCAGGATAGATGGGAGAAATGAAAGGATTGAGTAGGCCGGGGTCCAGGATGGTATAATAATATAACAAAGCCTCTCTGAGCCGCAAGGCAACGGTGGGATGACAGGCAACGCGTCCTGCACCCGTTTGACTTTTCCACACGGCGCCCACCGAAGCCTCGTGTTGTCCGTGTGCTGCAGGGCGACAAGGGGAGCTTTGGGGAGATTTGCTGCGATTTGCCCCCATGGGTTAGTCCAACTTGTGCCTCGACTTGCCTGAGCTGCAAAGAGATGCTTCTCGCCTTTTCTCCCCGGCCGTCGCCACACAACGGTGGACCGCCTTGCATCCTGCGGCCAATAACCACTGCGCACGAACTGGTACTTGCGTGCGCGGCCTCGACGCTTCTCTGAGCCTCCTCCTCACGCCCGTCCACCAATACGACTACCCTCCACCCTCAAAGTAGTGTGACCGGCTCGACCTCTCCATACGGACCGCCTAGTTCCTTCGGCCTGTGCTGGTGGGAGGGAGAGGGAGAGATGTGCTGAATCACGCCATGGTCTGTCCTGGCCAGCGAGCTCAGACAGCAAGCTCCAATATAGACCGTTGGAGATTGAGAGATGCGCGACAGCCGTGGCAAAATCAACACGAAAACGTGGTGTCTGAGCACAAGACAGGGCGACAACAACAATGTCGTTGAACATCCCGGAGCTGTCAGGCACAGGAACAGGAATAGATGCCAACGCGTCTAGTCTCGCTTGGGGACGCCACGCCCTTCTACCCGGCCCTGCAGCCTCATCACCCGATCTGCATGCCCAGGTTTGTCAAAGTGGTGTAGCTTTACCATCGCCATCACGTGGCCGTCGAGACACGTTCGCAGTCGGGAATTATTATCAATACACATAACGAGCTTGCGTGAGTCGTGCCTTGAACTCTGTGTCCTGTGCCTGAGTGTGCATGCTCTGCTTGGCGGCAATAATAGCTGTATTGATGAGGGCGTGAATCATTGTCCTTCCCCAAGAGGCAACTCCTACGAGTAAGTCGAAATCACCATCACATGCCCATCATCCATCAAGGAGGTGGTCCCGAGCGCTGCTCGGTGAATACAGACAGACATGTCTTGCGTCCAACCACCGCCGAAGACTAGGAAAGTCGGATCGCGGGTCTGGATGCAGCTTTCCGTGTCCATGTCTCACCATCACACAGCAGGGGAACATGTTCATCGCTTGGCTTGCCTCTGAAACAAAGCACATACCCATGGGCAACTGACTGGCTAGCAATTATTTGTCCTCGATCGCAAAGATCACATCGAACTTTGAATTCCCATGTGCCATTTCATGTCATTATTAACAATGCGCTTCAATCACGCAAAAATCTAGGCCAAACCAAGCTCATCCATCACTTTCCAGCATATGCCTGCTTGATTTCCGCGCATACCGCGCTCGTGACCTCCTTTGTAGTCGAGCTACCTCCCAGGTCGCGCGTGACAATCTTCTTCTCGCAAACACTCTCGATACAATCCATCAGCTTGTCGGCCGCCTCCTCCTCTCCAAGCCACCTCAACATCTCAGCCGCCGTCCAGAATGTGCCAACAGGGTTGGCAACCCCCTTACCAGTAATGTCGAACGCAGACCCGTGGATCGGCTCAAACATGCTAGGGTGCTTCCTCGTCGGGTCGAGGTTCGACGTAGGCGCAATGCCAATGCTGCCCGCCAGCGCCGCCGCGAGATCAGACAAGATGTCGGCGTGCAGGTTGGTCGCGACGATGGTGTCCAGGCTGTCGGGCTGCAACACCATGCGGCAGGTCATGGCGTCGACGAGCATCTTGTCGAGACGCACGTCGGGGAACTCGCTCGAAATTTCGATTGCAATCTCGTCCCACATGACCATGCCGTTGCGCTGAGCGTTGCTCTTCGTCACGTACGTCAGGTGTTTCTTCTCGCGCTTCTGCGCAGTCTCGAACGCAAAGCGCATGATCCTCTCCACCGACGCGCGAGTGAAAATCGACACTTCCGTCGCCGTCTCCCACGGGAAGCCGCGGTGCGACCTGCCGCCCTGACCTGCGTACTCGCCTTCGGAGTTCTCACGCACAATCACCCAGTCCAAGTCTCCTGTGCTGGCATTGCGGAGGGGAGATTCAGTGCCCTTGAGGATCCTCGTGGGCCTTACGTTGGCGTACTGTTGGAAAGGCTGGCAGATCGCAAGTCGCAACCCCCAAAGCGACAAGTGGTCCGGGACGTCCGGGGCTCCCACCGCTCCAAACAAGATAGCGTCGTGCTTCTTGAGGTCGTCGAGCCCGCCGTCAGGGATGTATTTGCCGGTCTTCTTGTAGGTCTCCGAGCTCCAATCGTAGTCTGTGAAGTCGAGCTGGAATGTACCCGCTGCGTCGGACAGCACCTTGAGTACTTCAACAGCTGCGTTGACAACCTCAGGGCCGATGCCATCGGCTCCCATACAGGCGATGCTGTAGGGCTTTTCTTGTTGTAGAGCGTGTGGCGACATGATGCGAGAATTGATGACGGCGGAAGGGTATGCTGTATATTATGACCGATTACTTGGGGAGAACGAGCTGAACAGACGTTTGTTGTGAATCTGGATGTGATGGTGATGCCAGATTCGTCTTCTTCATTGCCAGTGGCCTCGAATATGTACTACATGATCAGTGTGTCCATGATGCTTTTCGGGAAAATGAGACACCGACGCCGGACTGACCCTTTCCCCCAAAGCTATTCCGCTTGGGAGAACGTCCGAGTTGCCCTACACTCTGCAAGTGAACTAACTGATGTTCATCGGCCAAGGAGACAGTGAACACGGTGTCGCAAGTCCACATAGCCAACAGTGCTCACGCCGCAACAGCATGATCCGGAAGTTGTCGGAAGAAAGTCGTTTCTTTTGCTCGCCCACGCGTTTTCGAAGTGGATCTTAGCGCGTCTCTGACACTCCGAACCTCTTGGTATATCGCAAGTCATTGCTTCGCGCTCGCGATCGCGGACTGACATTTGTTCGCTATCAGAACGACCATGGCTTCAAGCGCCGAAATACCCCCAAGCGAGAGCAATTATCCCACTGACGGCGGAGATGGCGAACCGCCGCAGAAGCGCGTGCGCCTCAGCCTTCCGTCAACTGCCCAAGGAAGACATCGCGAGATCGGCCTTATGAGATGGCGACCTCAGAGCGATGCAGCAAGCTTTGTGGGCAGTGCGAGTGGCATTCATTTCATCCGTTCCGTATACAGTGCGGTGGAAGCCGAGAAGTCGCGTGCTGCTTCGCCGGAACAGTCTCCAGATCGCAATCTCGTACCCGGAGAAGAAGACCAGCTCCAGGATACGAGCAGCAGTCCCATCACAAAGAGTCTGTGGCAACCACATGAAGTGGTCTATACAGACCCTGACGCCTCTCACATCTTATTCAGCAATCTCATTCAATGGTCGCAAAGCTATTTCGACAATTGGCACCCTGCATATCCGTTTCTGCATGCGCCGACCATATTGGCACTGTTCAAAAAGATTTCTCTCATCCCTCTTGGACGAGTTACGGATGTCATCCAACCGCTTGATCTGGCCATGGTCCGGGCGGTCTTGTCCATATCCCTGGCTGACCGCCGTCAATCACCGCATACGCCGATGATGAAGCCTGTTCCTCAAGTCCTCGTCTACAAATCCTTCACTTCGGCGATCGACAGTGTAGAACGGACCCTTTCAACACCAACGACCATAAAAGGTCTTCAGGCTGTGGTGAGCGTGCAGCTCTTCTTGGTCTCGATGCTCCGGCACAATGCCGCCTCTAGACTAGGTGGCTTGATCGTACGGATGACCTTCCAGATTGGATTACATCGATGCCCGGTGAGGTATGCCAGCTTCACTACTGAAGACATTCAACTTCGGAAACGTCTCTTCTGGACGGTGTACTGTTTGGACCGACATCTTTGTCAATCCCTTGGACTTCCACTTGGCATACGCGATGACGATATCGACGTATGCTACTTCGATGGTGAAAGACATACCTCCAAACCTGGTGTCATCCTCAGTAAGCTTCACCTTTTCTCCTTTTTCAATCCGATGCTGACCTCTTCAAAGCTACGGATGACCGCCTGATCTTGCTACAATTCCTCGTGCGACACGCTGAGATCAAAGGCTTGATAGTCGAACTGTGCAACAAGTCTATCAATCATCGACAAGCAGACTCGAACGCCTCGACGGAAATTAACGCCAAGATGAACAAGTGGCGCAACGATCTTGAGACAATCCTTGACACCGTCCACAACCCAAAACCTATCCTCAACGAGTACCACGGCACCATGCTGTCAATTCTCCAGCACGAGTGCACCATCATCCTGAACAGACCATTGCTCGCGATGGCCAAGGATACTTCAGACTACAAGGCTGCCCTGCAGAGTTGTATAGGCGCTTCGAGGGCAATTATCGGGATCATGCACAAGTATTTGACACAGGTACTGCACCCAGACCGGCAAACGAGATCTACGCCTTTGCTCTGGCCTTCTTTTACATGGGCGGCTTGGCAGAGTGCATTCATTGCCACGTACGCAGCTATGGAAGGCGAGCTTCCCAAGCAGAACGCAAGCAGGTGAGTTCACTTTTCTAGTTTCCCAGTTCTTGGCACGACACCATGCTAACTATACGCTTTACAGATTAGCAGATCAAAGCGTCGATGTCCTCAAACACATCACCCTCCGCGGCGGCGTCTGGCCCAACGCTTGCGCAGCTTCCATCCGCGACCTCAGCAGACACCTGAACAAACCCTCATCTTCCAGAAAGGACCCCTCCAAAGCGCCCGAAGAAAGCGATGCCTCCTCGCACAGCCAACAACATCAACAATTCTCAGGCTCGCGCTTCGCAAACCCTTACAGCAATTCTGCTGCCGAGCCGGCCGATGGTCTCTCCACGCTAGCAGGTGCGGCTGAAGTACACGGCACTTTTGATCCGCAGAACCACCACCCTCGCACGGCTGTAATGGCCGGATCGAGCTACGGGCAGCAGCACTACCATATTGGCAGCGTCAACAACAACGTCCAGCAATCCGTCATCGGAGATCCAACCTCTGCAAGCACAGCAGCATCTTACATGCCCAACAACGCATCTTTCACTGGTCCTGACGAAACATACACATCTTTAGCAGCAGCTGGCGGTACTAGCAATGCCTTCCCGTCAACACACCCCCTCCACCCATCTAACATCAACAACACTACCAACACACACGGAGGCTATAATCCTGATTTTCCTTCCGCGCCTTTTTCCCAGCCTGCGAATCAACCTCCTTCTTCCTCCGGTGCCAATTGGCCCCCTTCGGACGGTCTCTTCGATCTGAATAACGTGGAGTTGTTTGCTGGGTTTGATATTCCGTTTTGGTTGGACGACGAGCAGTATGTGCCGTTTTTGGATGG
>Ga0265780_10004512_pt1 | contig 17908 bp, 13 predicted proteins | sample P1T30metagenome_FD_192432 | JGI IMG/M metagenome (GOLD analysis project Ga0265780, IMG submission 192432) | Plant litter microbial communities from East Loma Ridge, Irvine, California - P1 T30 | ecosystem: Environmental > Terrestrial > Plant litter > Unclassified | place: USA: California...
CGCCCCGCGCCCTCCTCTTCCGACTGGTCGACCGGGTGGCCGTTCGTGCGTCCGACGTCGCCCTGGTCGACACGCGGGTGCGGGCGGCCGCCCTGGCCCGCCGCCACCCCCGCTCGACGGTGCTGTCGCTGCCGGTCGGCGCCCCCGCCTGGGCACGCCCGCGTCCGACGACGGCCGACCCGCGCCTCCGGATCCTGTTCTACGGCTCGTTCCTGCCCCTCCACGGCGTTCCCACGATCGTGCGGGGCTTCGCCGCGTGCGGCCGCAGCGACGTCTGCCTGACGATCGTCGGCAGCGCCGACCGTCGGGGCGGCGAGGCCGACGCCGCAGCGCTCGCCGCCGAGCTCGGCGTCGCCGACCGGGTCACCTTCCTGCCGACGACGTCGCCCGAGGAGCTCGGCGTGCTGATCACCCGGCACGACGTCGTGCTCGGCCTGTTCGGCGCGTCCGAGAAGGCGGGGTCGGTGATCGCGAACAAGGTGTGGCAGGGGCTCGCCGGCGGCCGCGTCGTCGTCACGCGCGAGAGCCCGGCGCTCGACGAGCTCCGCGACCTCGTGGGCCCGCAGCTGGTGACGGTGCCGCCCGCCGACCCGGAGGCGCTCGGCCGCGTCGTCGACGAGCTCGCCGATCGGCGACCCGGGGTCTTCCCCGGGGCGCGGGCGGTGCTCGACGCCTACGTCGACGACGAGTTCCGAGCACTCGACGCCGCGCTGCTCACGGCCGTCGACCGGGTCGCCGGTCGGTCGCGCCGCCGCGGCTAGGAGACCGGGCTCGCGGGCTCAGGCCCCGCGCCCGCGCTCTCGCCGGAGCAGCCCGGCCGCCACGAGCTCGTCGATCGCCGAGGCCACCGCGGCCCGCCCGCGCTCGGCGGCCCCGGGCTCGGCGTCGGGCAGGCCGTGCGCGCTCACGACCGCGTCGGCGGCCTCCTCGGGGGTGCGCCCCGCTCGCGCGGCGTGCCAGATGGTCACGCCGATGCCCGAGAGCGTGCGGAGGACGCCGCCGATCAGAACGACGACGGCGTCGCCGTCGGCCACCCAGTCGTCGACCTCGGTCGCGGAGAGCGCTTCCGGGAGCGCACCGGCCGTGCCTGCGGGCGCGGCGGGCGGGCCGGCCGGCCGGCCCCCGGGGACGCGCGCCCTCGGGGAGGCGCGGTGTGCGCGGTTCTCCGCCCGCGCCTCCCCGGGGCCCTCGCCGCCGTCGACGGGGCTCGAGCCCTCGGCGAGCAGGGCCCGCACGACGGGCTCGAGGGTCTCGGCCTCGGCGTAGCGGACGACGAGGAGCCCGCCGGCCCGGTCGAGCAGGGACTGCAGGCGGGAGAGGGGCCGTGTGCGAGCGCCGAGGTAGCTGATCTGGGGGAACAGGCGCTCGGCGGCGTCGGCGAGGCCCACCGGCGTGACCGTGACCTCGGTCGCCGCCGGGTCGCGGTCGAGCAGCACGACGCGGGCCAGGACGAGGGGGCCGGCCGGGGGGCGGAGCAGGCCGAGTGCGTCGGGGGGCACCTGCGCCTTCGGCCGCGAGGTGGCGGGACGGGCTGCTCCCAGCACCGACAGCGGCTTCGGGTAGCCGACGACGACGCCGTCGTCGTCGACGGCGACCGTCTCGTCGGTCACGTAGCCGAAGGCCCGCCCGAGCACCCGCGAGGCCGTGGTCTTGCCGTGGCCCGACGGGGCGACGTAGGCGAGGGTGGCCCCGCTGGCGGGGTCGGCGACGCCGCCGGCGTGCAGCAGGAGGAGGTCGTCGCGGCGCCGGTCGATGGCGAGCTGGGTGACCGTCGTCGTGATCGCCTCGGCGAGCCGCTCGACGGAGTCGGCCCGGATCGCCACCGCCCGGTGCGGCACGCCCGCGTCGGCGGGGACCGGGCCCGGACCGCGGCCCAGGGCGGCGACGGCGTCGCAGTCGCGACGGGGCCGGACGGCGCGGACGGGGTCGCAGCGGCCCCACGACGTGGCGATCTCGACCTGCTGGTCGTCGGTCACGCCGACCAGGCCGACGACGACGCGACAGCCGATGGCGGTCACGGTCAGCGTCTCGACGAGGTCGCCGCCCGCCGAGGCAGCGCCGCGGTCGTGAGCGTCGGGCCAGGGGCCGTCATCGGTCATCGTCGTCGCCTCCCCGCGCGGGCGGTCGCCGCAGCCCATGGTAGGCGTCGAGCACGGGACGGAAGACCGCCTCCGGTGCCGCGCAGCGACGGAGCCACTCGTGGGCCGCCGCGACCTGCGCCGCCGTGCGGTCACCGTCGCCCAGGGCAGCGAGCAGCAGGCGGGCGGCGGTCTCGTCGTCGGCGTCGTCGGGCAGGACCACCGCGCGGCCGTCGCCCAGGGCGCCGGGTGCGCCGCAGGCCGCCGTCGCGACCACGGGGCGGTGCCGGGCGAACGCCTCGAGCACGACGAGGGGCAGCCCCTCCCAGCCCGAGGTCATCACGAGGGCGTCGGCGTCGTCGAGCCGGCCCGGGACGTCGTCGGTGTGCCCGGCGAAGTCGACCGGTGCGCCGAGCTCGGCGGCGAGGGCCCGCGCGTCGTCGAGCAGGGGGCCGGTGCCGTGCCAGACGGCCTCGACCTCCGTGCGTCGCGCGACCGCGGCCACGAGGCGGACGAACCGCAGCGGGTCCTTCTGCTCGACGAGGCGGCCGAGGCCGATCAGTCGGAGGGGGCGGCTCGTCGCCGCTCGCAGCGGCACGACGGGACGGTCGGAGGTGCGGGCGGGCGCGTTGCCCACGACGCGGACTCCGTCGCGCCGACCGAAGCGCTCGTCGATCATCACCCCGACGTGCTCGCTGACCGCGAAGACCCGGGCGCTGCGGAACGAGAGGGCGCGGAGGCGCGCGCGCGGCAGCCAGGTGTGGGCGTGCTCGACCACGGGCACGCCGCGACGTGCCCCGACGAGGAGGCACTGCAGGGCCTCCCGGCGCTGGTGCGCGTGCAGCACGTCGGGTCGCACCTGGCCGCACAGCCGGTCGAGCGCGAGGACGCCGCGGACGAATCCCGACGTGCGGGCGACGTGGACGTGCAGCCGGCCCGGGGCGCGTCGCCGCGCCTCGGCGGCGAGCGGGCCGTCGGTGCCGGTGAGGTGCACCTCGACGCCGTGCTCGGCCAGCCAGGTGCCGAGCTGCACGGCCACCGCCTGCGCGCCCCCGGACGCCCACGAGTCGAGCACGTGGACCACGCGCAGCGGCACCTCGTCGGGGGTGCGCCCCACGGCCGGTGCCGGCCCGGTCGCCGCTGGCCGGGTCACTGCTGCGCTCCGACCGGGGCGAGGAGGGCTCCGCGCAGGACGGCGCTCAACGACGCCGAGAACCGCTCGCTGAGGTGCCCTCCGTCGACGGTGACGAGAGCGTCTCCGACGAAGGCGGGGCAGCGCAGCTCCGCCGTGCAGGTCCAGGCGGTCGTGTCGACGAAGCGCGCCGGGGCCGGGGAGCCAGCCGTCGTCGCCTCGCCGAGGCCGCCCGGATCGCCGAGGTCGCCGAGCTGGGCGAGGCTCGCGACGGCGTCGCGCTCGGCGGTGGTCTTGGCGAGCCACGCCTCCGACGGCGTGCTGAGGCAGGTCACGGGGCCCCGGGGGCGCACCGCGCACCCGGCCGGGCCCGCCGACTCGGGCGGTGACCCGACGACGACCACCCTGGCCCCGCTCGCCACGAGCTCGCGGACGGTGCGGGCGGTGCCCTCCCGCCAGAGTCGCTGTGCCTCGTCGAGGTCGTCGGCTCCGGGCTGGCGCTCGAACGCCCCGAGAGCGCTGGAGAGCACGACGAGGTCGGGTCGCTCGGCACGCACGGCCTCGACGGCGACGCCCCGAGCCTCCCTGCACGCGTCCGCGAAGGCGGGCCGCTCGAGTCGGTCGACGGTCTGCACGTCGACGGCCGGGCAGCTCTGCACGCCGCGCCCGACGACGCGCCAGCCCTCGGGCTCCAGCGCCCCGACGACGCCGGGCAGCCAGCTCGTGGCGATCGAGTCGCCGAGGACGACGGCCGTCCGTGGCGCGTCGGACGGCCCGCTGCTGCAGTCGTCCGCCGCGTCGGCGAGGGACCGGGGGGAGGCGCCCACCGCGTCGACGAGGCAGCCTCGGTCGGTCAGGGCGGCCGCGGCGCCGTCGGCCGGTCGGACGTCGTCGGGCGACGGCGACAGCTCGGGCCAGCGGGTGGCGGAGGCCGCCTCGGCCACGGCGCTGCGGAGGGCCGCCTCGTCGGGCACGACCACCGGGGCGGGTCGCTCGGCCGGTGCCGCGGCGGGGAGCGGGAACGACGCCGGGCCCCGGAGCTGCAGGGCGCAGAGGCCCAGCACGACCACCGTCACCGTGGCGCCGGCGACACGACCGTCGGTCAGCCAGCGCGACTCCGTCAGTCGACGACCGAGCCGGCCCCCGCCGGCCCGGCGGAACGGCTCCTCGACGAAGCGGTGGGTGAGTGCGGCCAGGGCGACGGTGAGCGTCAACGAGACACCGACCACGGCGAGCGCGCGGTCCGGGAAGACCGTCGAGAGGAGCACGAACACGGGCAGGTGCCACAGGTAGAGCGAGTACGAGACCCGGCCGACCCAGCGCATCGGCGGGTTGTCGAGCAGGACGGTCGGGGCGAGCCGGCGTCCGTGCCGGCTGCCGCCGGAGGCGAGCAGGGCGGCCGCGCCGAGCACGACGGGGAGGGCCGCCAGGCCGGGGAAGGAGTCGTCGGGGCCGACCAGCACCGCCGACGCGAGGATCCCGGCGAGGCCCGCCGACCAGAGGGCCGTGCGGGCCCCGCGACCCAGACGGCTGAGGGCGGGGGCGGCCACGGCCACGGCGGCGCCGGCGCCGAGCTCCCAGGCGCGGGACTGGAACGAGAAGTAGGCCCAGCCCTGTCGGGCGTCGGCTTCCCAGACGGAGATGCCGAAGGAGAGCGCGGAGGCCGCGAGCACGGCCGTGAGGAGCAGGTCGCGGCCGGTGCCCGGGGCGGCGGGGGCTGCCGCCCCGGGCGCGGCGCGGCGACGCCGGGCCCAGGCCCAGACGACGAGCAGCCAGGGCCAGAGCACGTAGAACTGCTCCTCGACGGCGAGCGACCAGTAGTGCAGCAGGGGCGACCCGGCGCCGTCGGCGCCGAAGTAGCTCACGCCCCCGCGGACGAGGTGCCAGTTCTGCACCATGAGCACCGAGGCGAGCCCGTCGCCGAGCACCCGGAGGGCGCCGACGCGGTGGAGCACGAGGGCCGAGGCCGCGCAGGTGACGACCACGACGAGCACGGCCGCGGGGACGATCCGTCTCGTGCGGCGCAGGTAGAAGGCGAGGAGGTCGACGCGGCCGGTGGTGTCGACCTCCCGGAGCAGCAGCCCGGTGATGAGGAAGCCGGAGACGACGAAGAAGACGTCCACGCCGACGAAGCCGCCCCCCGGCACGCCGAGGAGGTGGTCACCGACCACGAGGAGCACCGCGAGAGCCCGGAGGCCCTCGACGTCGGGCCGGAAGCGCGTCGCGTGGTGCGCGGGCGCGGTCACAGGCCCACGACCCCGGCGGAGACCAGCGACTCGCGCACGGCCGGGGTGATCACGCGGATCCAGTCGGTGGTCGGGTGGTAGGCGTCCTTCTTCGTGAGGGTGCTCCCGGCGAAGGCGGGGCACGACCCCGAGGCGTCGCAGAACCAGGGCCGCGCGTCGATGAAGAGGGCGCCGAGCTCCTCCGCGGTGCCGATCTGGTCCTTGGCCATCGGGGGCCATCCCGACGACGAGACCTCGCTGGCGCAGGCCGAGGGCCCCGCGAACTGGCTGAAGCACTCGCGGACGTCGGAGCCGGCCGGCGGGGGCGACAGCACGACGGTCTGGCCGGCGCTGGCGGAGAGGCGCTCGAGCATCGAGCGGAAGCCGCCCGACCACGCCGACAGGGTCGCGGGGCGCCGGGTCGACGCGTCGACGTCGCGGGTGAAGGTGTTGCCGACGACGACGAGGTCCGGGCGGGACTCCTCGACGACGGCGTACTCGGCCTCGCGGCGAGCCGAGCACGCCGAGGTCTTCGCGGCGTCGGCGGAGAGCTCGAGGTCGATGAACGGGCAGGCGTACATCGAGACGATCCTCAGGGACCACTCGCCGGTGCCGAGGATCTCGGCGAGGGCGGGGACGTAGGCCTGGGCGATGCTGTCGCCGACCAGGACGGCGTGACGGGGCGCATCCGGCGAGCCGAAGGTGCAGTCCGCGGCCGGCAGCAGGGCGACCGAGCCGCAGCGGCCCGTGTTGCCGGGGGCCGGGCCCTCGCTGCCGGTCTCGGCCGCCGCCGTGACCTCGGCGGGCCACTCGTCGGCCGCGAGCGCCGCGGCGATCTCCGCCGTGACGGCGGCCTGGGCCTGCCCCTCGGCGTCGTCGGCCGGGTCGTCCGCGTCGGGGGCGGCTGCCCCGGCGGGGGAGGCGGGATCGGCGGGGGTCGTCGCGGAAGAGGCGATCGTGGCGGGGACGCCCCCCGCCGACGACAGGGCGACGCCCGCCAGCGACGCCGTGACGACCGTCGCGGCCGCAGCGACCAGCACGGGCCGCAGGCGGCGGGAGGCGACGGCCCGGCGGTCGCGCCGGCCGGCCCGCGAGGTCGGCAGCAGCCAGCTGCTCCGCAGCACCGGTCGCTCGACGAGGTGGTACGACGCCAGCGAGAGCGCGGCCGTGACGAGCAGCACGAGCCCGACGACGGCCAGCTCGGGGACGGCGTCGCCCAGGAGGAACCGCAGGTACGGCCCGAGGAGCACGATCACCGGGAAGTGCCAGAGGTAGATCGAGTACGAGGCGTCGCCGATCCGCCGGGCGACGGGGTTCGTCAAGAGCACGAGCGACCGCTGAGCGTGGCCGATGCCGGCGGCGAGCACGAGCAGCGTGCCGACGGTCGGCACCAGCGCCCCCGGGGCGGGGAAGCCCGCCGACTCGGAGACGGTGGCGAACCCGACGACGATCACCGCGACTCCGGCCCAGCCGACGACGGCACGCGACCAGCCCGGCAGGTGGCGGCCGACGGCGGGCGCGGCGAGGGCGAGCCCGGCCCCGAGGGCCAGCTCCCACGCTCGGGTCGCGGTCGAGAAGTAGGCCACGGTCGGGGCGCTCGCCGACTGGACGAGCGCCCAGCCGAACGAGCTGGCCGCGACGACGGCGACCGCGGCCCCCGCGACGAGCCGGGCGCGGGTGGTGACGGCGCCGCGCTGGCCGCGCATGCCGAGGGCGAGCGCCCCGAGCACCAGCAGGGGCCACACCAGGTAGAACTGCTCCTCCACGGCGAGCGACCAGAAGTGCTGCAGGGGCGAGACGGGGCCGTCGGCGGTGAAGTAGTCGGTGCCGGTCGCCGCGAACCGCCAGTTGGCCGTGAAGACGGCGGAGGCGCCCGCGTCGCGCAGCACGGAGCCTCCGCGGCCGGAGCCGTAGAGGGCGAAGGCCGTCGCGACCGAGGTGACCAGCACGAGCGCCGCCGCGGGCATGATGCGCCGCACGCGACGGCGGTAGAACATCGCGAGCGAGATCGTCCCCGTGCGCTCCCGTTCGCGCACCAGCAGCTCCGTGATCAGGAAGCCGCTGACGACGAAGAAGACGTCGACGCCCGTGAACCCGCCGCTCGGCTGGTCGGTGGCGTGGGCCACGACGACCGCCGTCACGGCGAGGGCGCGCAGGCCCTGCACGTCGAGACGGTGCGGCGTGGCGGGCGGGGCAGCGGGCGTGGCGGCGGGTCTGGTCACGGGGGTCCTCCTCGGGTCGTCGACTCCGGTGATCCTGGGCCCCGGCCGACCGCGCCCCCGGCGTCCTCCCGCACCGCAGCGGGGAGGTGAGCCCACGGCTTCACCACGGACCTCACCCCGGGCTAAGCCGCGGGTGGAAGACGGGAGCCGCCGCCCCGTGCCCGCCGGGGCCGGTCGCCGCCGCCGTGCGCGAGCGTGGTCCGATGGGCCCTCCCGAACGGAGACCGACCATGCTGATGACCCTCCTCCTGCTCGCGAGCGCGGCCCTGTTCGTGCTCGCCCTCGTCGTGCTCGTCGTGCCCCCGTGGTGCGTCCGGGCCGCCGCCCTCTCGGTGACGGTGGCGGTGGTCGTGCTCGTGGGCAACAACAGCGCGCCCCGCAGCGTCTGGGTCGGCGGCTTCGCCGCCTGCCTGGTGCTGCTCGCCGTGGCCGTCGTGCGGGGCGGTCTCGAGCGTCACCCGGGCCAGCGCTCCTTCCTCGTGGTGGCCGTCTTCTGGGCCTGGCTCGCGGTGGGCGCCCTCGTCGCGGGGTCGTACTCCGTGTCGCGGCTCGCCGTCTACTTCGGCCTCGCCGTGGCCGTCGCCTTCGTCGCGAGCCAGCTCTCACGGCGGGAGGTGACGCTCGTCCTCGGCGCGGTCGTGGCCGTGGCCGCCCTCCAGTCGGCCGCGGCCGTCGTCGAGCTGGTGGTCGGCGAGCCCCTGCTCTGGGGCCTCCGCGGGGGCACCCGCGCCAACCCCCTCCTCGGTGACGCCCTCGACCGTGCGCAGGGCACGCTCGGTCACCCGATCGTGCTCGGCTTCCTGGAGGGCGTGGCCGTCCTCCTCGTCTGGGCCGACCCCTGGCGGCTGGCACCGCGCCTCCGGTGGTCGCTGCTCGTCGTCGGCACGGTCGGGGTCGTGCTCTCGGGCACCCGCAGCGTCGTCGCGTGCCTCGTCGTCGCGGTCGTCGTGCACGTGCTGCTGCGGGCCCGTCTCGCGGCCTGGCTGCGGAACGTCCTCGTCGTCACGGTCGTGGCCGCCCTCGTCGCCCTGGCGGACCCCGGCATCTCGCGGCTGGTGGTGGAGCTGGTCGAGTCGGGCTCGTGGGTGCACCGCCTGGAGTCCGTCGTCGCCGTCCCGGCCCTGCTGGCCCGCCCCCTCGCGGAGTCGCTCTGGGGCACGGGCTTCGGCAGCGAGGTGGCGCTCTTCGCCGACGGCCACATCCGCCTGACCTACGGGCTCCCGGTGGTCGACAACTTCTTCGTGTACCTGCTCGGCACGACCGGCGTGCTCGGCCTGGCCGTCTTCGTCGTCGTCGCCGTCGTGACCTTCGCGCGCGGCGACCGGCTCACCCGGTCGATCGTGGTGCTCGTCGTGGGCATGGGCGTCTCGTTCGACCTGGTGGTCTGGCTCGGCGTCGGCGTGCTGCTGTCGCTCTTCTTCGCCCTGCCGGGCGCCCGGGTGCTCGCCGGGCCGGCGTCGTCGCCCGAGCCCGGGGCCGTCGCCACGGCCGAGGAGGCGCGGGTCGCGCTGACGAGATCGCCGGAGGGCCGTCAGGCCCCCCGTGCGTCGCGCCAGCCGGCGGGCAGGCTGCGCAGCCCCCGTGCCCAGCGCACGACGTAGGCCGCGACCAGGCGGGCGCCGCGCAGGTCGGCACCGACGCCGTCCTTGACGAGGGTGTCACGGGGCGGCAGGAGGGCCAGACGCACCGCGCGCAGGCGCCCTCGTCGGTCGGCCGCGCGGAACAGGGCGACGCGCCGGGCCATCGGCGAGGCGAGCCGCGTGCGCAGGGCCCACTCGGGCGACGGCGTGCCCCACTCGACGTCGAGGGGGCCGGCCACCGCCTCGAGGAACGGCCTCAGGGGCGCGAGGGCCCGCAGGCGCCCCGCCGCGGCGACGAGGTCGTCGAGGGGGAAGGCCCGAGCGTGCTCGACGAGACGTTCGAGCTCCTCCGCGTGCCGGTCGACCCAGGTGCTGCGGAGGGCGTGCAGGGCCATCAGGAGCAGAGTGTCGACGCGGCCGGGCAGGGCGACGGCTCGCCCGGCCTGCTCGATCGTCAGGTGGTCGAGCCACAGGACGTCGAAGGCTCCCGCGGGGTCGTCGTCGAGCCCGGGGTAGCGGTGGTGCACGTCGACGTCACAGCTCCACCCGGGGTGGAACCAGGTGTCGGAGTGCCGGGGGAACGCGGCGACGTCGGCGTCGGCGGGGCGCCGGCGCCAGCCTCGGCGGGACAGCTCGGCACCGACGAGCGCGGCGTCGCCGGGCCCGCGCACCAGGACGTCCACGTCGGCGCTCACGCGGGGCGGGCGCAGCGCGTGGTGGGTCGCCCCGATCCCCTTGACCACGAGGGCGCGCACGCCGAGGCCGCCGGCCACGTCGGAGACCAGCGCGTGGGCCAGCTCGACGACGGGGCCGGCGGCCACGACTCGGGGGTGAGGGGTCACCGGGCGTTCTCGCGCTGGCGCCTCTCGCGACGGGTCGGCGCCGGGTCGTCGCCGTCGGCGGTGGTGCCGGTGGTGGAGGCGGAGCCGGTGGAGGCGGTGGCGGTGATGGTGCCGGTGGAGGCGATGCCGGTGCTGCCGGTGCTGCCGGTGGTGCCGGGCGCCGCGGGGGAGCCCGGCGTGCTCACGGCGCCTGCGGGCGGAGGCGTCGTCACGGGCCCGACGGGCGGCGAGGTGGGCGCCGGCCCGCCGACCGCGGCACCGCCGGTGCCCACGTCGCCCTCGTAGTAGTAGTAGCTGCCGCCGAAGTAGCCGTACTCGCGGGCGTCGCGCCCCCGCGTCGGCACGCGGTTCAGCACGACCCCGAGCACGTCGCCGCCGCCCCGGGTCACGAGCTGCAGGGCACGGTCGAGCTGGTCGAAGGTGGTCCGCGCGGCGGAGACCGTCATCAGCACCCCGTCCGCCTTGGCGGCGAGCACGACGGCGTCGGTGACGGCGAGCACGGGGGGCGCGTCGAGGATGACCGTGGCGTGCTCGGCGAGCGTCGAGACGAGGTCCTGGAAGGTCTGCGAGCCGAGCAGCTCGCTGGGGTTCGGCGGGATCCGCCCGGCGCTGACGACCCAGAGGTTCGACGCGGCCTCGGTCTGCTGCATCACCTGGTGCAGCTGGGCGCGGCCGGAGAGCACGTCGGTGAGGCCGGCGCCCTCCGAGACGCCGAGCACCTTCGACAGGGTCGGGCGCCGCAGGTCGCAGTCGATGACGACGACGCGGCGGTCGGACGACACGGCCAGCGACTCCGCGAGGTTCGCCGCGAGCGTCGACTTGCCGTCACCGGGCTGGGGGCTGGTCATCACGATGATGCGCGGCTGGGCGTCGACCTTGACGTACGCGAGGTTGGTGCGGAGCTCGCGCAGCGCCTCCGACAGGGCGAAGTTGGCGTGCCGCTCGTCGGCGGTCGTGTTCGGCAGCGCGGCGACGAGGCCGCTGTGCTCGGCGAGGGCGTCGTTCTGCGGGATCGTGCCGATCACCCCGAGGTCGAACCGCGCCTCCACCTCGGCGGCGGAGCGGATGCGGCGGTCGAGCGTGTTCCGCACGAGGAGGTAGACGGCGGCCAGCAGGAGGCCGGAGAGGCCGCCGAGCAGCAGCGCGACCCCGACGTCGGGCGAGGCGGGAGACGTCGGCACGGACGCCGACGACAGCGCGACGAACGTGGTGGCCGAGCCGCCCGTGTCGGTGCTCTCCTCCTGCATGGCGGCGATCTGCTCGCCCATGGCGGCGAGCCAGGCGTCGGTGAGGGCGGCCGCGTCAGCCGGGGTCGGGCCCGTCGAGGTGACCGTGATGATGGCCGTGTCCTCCGGGAGCGACGTCGTCACGCGGCCGAGCAGGGACGCCGGCGACGCGCCGCCCCCGAGGGTCGCGGCGGCCGACTCGGCCACGGCGAGCGAGCCGCCGAGCTCGACGTACGACTGGGCCTGCGACTTCGCGAGCTGGTCGGCGGCGAACGCGAGGTTGGCGTCGCCGCCCGCGGCGACCTGGACGACGCCCGAGGCGTTCGAGGCGTAGACGCGGGTCTGCGTCATGGTCCAGCCCGCGCCGGCCGTGACGCCCAGCAGCACGATCAGGAAGGCGCCGAGCCAGTACGACCGCACGATGCGCAGGTAGTCCTGCAGGTCGAGGGTCTTCTGGCGGGGCTCGGTGTCGGGTCGTTCCACGGGTCTCTCCTGTCGCGGTGGCGGTGCTGCGGTGTCGATGCGTGCGGTGGCGATGCGTGCGGTGGCGATGCTGCGGCGTCGCGGGGCGGGTGCCGGCCGGGGCCGGAGGGCGCCCGGAGTCGGGCGCCGAGTCGTTCCTACCGCTCGCGGCAGGTGCCCTCGACGGTCGCGGAGGGGCGGATCGGCGCAGCCACGGGGCTCGTCGGTCGTCGCTCTCCGCGGTCTTTCACCCCGGGTCTCACCCGGGGTGCACCGAGGCGCTCGTGCGGACGTCCGGGCGACCGTCGGCGTGGGCACGGCCGCGGAGCCCGGCTCGGGCCCGGACCCGCAGGTCGTGGACGGCGTACGCGAGCCGCAGCGCGGCCGTCGTCGCGTGGGGCGCCAGGACGGCCCCCCGCAGCACGCCCCACGCGAGCGGGTCGCGGCGCCGCACGGCCGCCAGGTCGACCTCCGGCAGGCGGGCGCGCGCCCGCCGGAGGCCCTCCCGCCGCACGCCGGCGTCGGCCCGCAGCCGCACGGGCAGGGCGACGAGCGCGAGGCAGAGGAAGGTCGTCGTGAACCGCTGCCGGGCCTCCTCGTCGACCGCCGCGCCTCCTCGCCGACGAGCGGCCGCCACGACCAGGTCGTGGGCGTGCTCGAGGTTCGCCAGGCGCGGCGTCGAGACGCGGGTGATCGACCCCTCGCGGTGGGTCCAGTGGTAGAGCAGCTCGGGCACGAACCGCACCCGGGAGGCGCGGGCCAGCACCGCCGCCACCCCGGCCACGTCGCTCTGCGAGGTCAGCGCGGGGAAGGGCGCGTCGCCCAGCACCCGGCGTCGCAGCAGCTTGGACCAGAGGAACCCGTCGACCCGACGGTCGAGGAGGAGCGCCAGGGCGACGTCGCCCGGCACGGTGCGGTGCTCGTCGAGACCGTCGACGACCCTGCCGGGCTCGCCGGCCCGCCGTCGGTGGTCGGCTCGGCACCAGACCACGTCCACGGGCTCGTGGCCGTCGTCGCCCGCGTCCGTGGCGGCCGCCGTGAGCACCGCGAGCGCGTCGTCCTCCCACTCGTCGTCGTGGTCGACGAACCAGACCCAGTCGCCGGTGGCGTGGGCGAGCGCGAGGTTCCGGCTGCGGGCCACGCCGACGTTCTCCTCCGCGGCGACGACGACGGCTCCGGGGCGCGACGCTGCCCAGGCGACCAGCGCCTCCCCGGTGCCGTCGCCGGAGGCGTCGTCGACGACGACGACCTGCGCGCCCTCCGCCAGGCACCGGTCGAGGCGCCGGAGGAAGGCCGGCAGATGGTCGCCCGGCCGGTGCACGGCCGAGACGACCGTGACCCGCGGGGCGTCGCTGGGGCCGGTCACGAGCGACGCTCCCGGGCCGCCAGGAGCGACCTCAGCACGACCCCGACGAACGCCGGGCCCCGCACGAGGTACCGGTGGGCGAGCCGGCGGGGCTCCTGCGCGAGGCGCCAGAGCCACTCGCCGCCGAGCCGCTGCACGAGGCGGGGTGCCCGGGTGCGGGTGCCGGCCGCGAACTCCACGGCGGCGCCCGCGCCGACGTAGACGCCCGGAGGGAGGCGGTCGCGCCACTCGAGGAACCACGCCTCCTGCTTGGGCGAGCCCAGGCAGACGAAGACCACGTCGGGGCGCTCCTCGCGGAGGGCGTCCGCGACGACGGCGCAGCCCGCGTCGTCGACGGAGCGGACGAACGGGAACGGCACGGTCACGAGGTGCGCGCCCGGCGACCCGGCACGCAGTCGGCCCGCGGCGTCGTCGCTGACCCCCTCCGCGCCTCCGACGATCGCGACGCGCCAGCCGTTGACGGCGGACCGCGCGACGACGTCGCCCAGCAGGTCGGCCCCCGTCAGCCGTTGGATGCGCCGGTCGCCCAGCAGGCGGGCGAGTCCCACCAGCGGGGCTCCGTCGGCGATCCGCACGGAGGCGGCCCGGTGCGCGGCCGCCGTGCGGGGGTCGGTGCGGAGGGCGAGCACCTGGTCGACGTTGGGCGTCATCACCAGGTGGTGCCCGCCGGAGGCGACCAGCGCCTCCATCTCGTCGAGCAGGTGGTCGACGCTGCCGCGGAAGAGCGGCAGGCCGTCGAGTTCGGTGCACTCGGCGCCGACGCGCAGCACGGGTGCGGTGAGGGCGGGCATCAGTAGGCTCCCCGGGCTCGGAGGACGGCGCCGACGGTGCGGCCGAGGATGGCGAGGTCGCCGGTCAGGGTCCAGTTCTCGACGTAGAGGAGATCGATGACGAGCCCCTCCTCCCAGTCGAGGTCGGCCCGTCCGCTCACCTGCCACGCACCGGTCAGCCCGGGGCGGGTGAGCAGGCGCCGGTGCGCCGTGCGGTCGTAGGCGGCGACCTCACGGGGCAGCGGGGGCCGGGGCCCGACGAGGCTCATGTCGCCCCGCAGCACGTTGACGAGCTGGGGCAGCTCGTCGACCGAGAACCGGCGGATCACCCGCCCGACCCCGGTCACCCGGGGGTCGTCGCGCATCTTGAAGAGCGGGCCCCTGGCGTCGTCGTCGTCCGAGACGAGCTCGTCGACGAGGGCGTCGGCGCCCGTCACCATGCTGCGGAACTTGAGGAGGGTGAACTCGCGGCCGTCGGTGCCCACACGGGTCTGCCGGAACACCGCGGGCCCGGGCGAGGTGACGCGGATCGCCAGGGCGACGACGACGAGCAGCGGCGAGAGGGCGACGAGGCCGACGGCGGAGAGCACCACGTCCATCAGGCGCTTGACGACCGACTGCCGCCCGCCGAGCTGCACCCGGTCGACGCGGATCAGCTGGTGCCCGCCGACCGCGACCGGCCGCAGCCGGCGACTCGACACCGGGCCGACCTGCGGCGACACGATCAGCTGCACCTCGGTGCCCTCGAGGGCCCACGACAGGCGACGGACGAACTCGTCACCCGCGAGCCCGCTGCCGACCACGACGACGGTCTCGGCGCCCTCGGCCGCGAGGCGCCGCTCGACGAGCTCCACGAGCTCGGTGGTGCGCGAGGCGTGCGCCACGGCGGCGTCGCCGAGGTCGTCGAGCACGACGGAGGCGACCACGTCGAGGCCGGACGACGAGTCGCGCGCCAGCACCTGGCGGACGCCCGCGACGCCGCCCTCGGTGCCCACGACGAGCGTCGACGTGCCGAGGCGGCGGGAGGCGCGCAGCGACCGCACCCGGGCGCGCCAGGCGGACCGGTTGAGGAGCAGCACGGCGAGACCGGCGGGCACGGCCACGAGCAGGTAGCCGCGGGAGATCTGCGTCTGCGTCGCGGCGGAGAAGAGGCCGACGCCGACCGTGACCACGACGGTCGCCCGGAGGACGTCGCGGAAGCCCGCGCCGCCCGTGGCGAAGAGGTCGTCCGGGCGGGTGTCCGCGCGGACGACGAGCAGCAGCGCGACCCAGGCCACCGTGAGGGCGACCGAGACGGTCCCGTAGCCGACGCCGCCGCCGCCGCCGATGGCGAGCCCCTGGGGGCCGCCGCCGAACCAGGCGAGCTGGGCGGCGGTCGTCGCGACGAGCAGGGCGGCCGCCTCGGTGACGGCCATCGGCACGACGGGCAGTCGCCGCCGACGCGGGCGCGGGGCGCGCGCCCCGGGCAGGGGTCGCGGGAGGGCGAGGGGGTCCGGGCCGGCCGAGGCGGCAGGACGGGCCACGGGGTCCGGTCGGCCCCCTCCGTCTGGGCGGGTCAGCGTGCTGGTCATGGTCGCTCCGGGGTGAGGTCGGCTGCGTCGCTCCAGCGGCGCAGGTCGTCGTCGGCGATGGCGTCGGCGACGGCGGTGGTCGCCGTGGCGTCGGGCAGGACGACCGACTGGCCGCCGCCGCGCACGCCGCCGCCGGCGGTGGGGAGGGTGAAGAAGGTGACGTCGTCGGTGCGCACCCGGCGCAGCTCGTAGCCGAGGCGGGCGGTCTCGGCCGGCCCGAGGCCGGCGTCGACGGTGACCCAGCGGCTCGTGGCGCCGAGGAAGGACGTGACGCGAGCGGGGTCGGCGAGCCCGTCCTGCAGCAGGCCGTGGACGACGCCGCGCAGGAACGCCTGCTGGTTCCGGACGCGCTGGTGGTCGGCGTCGGCGAAGGCGTAGCGCTCCCGCACGAAGGCCAGGGCGCGGTCGCCGGCGACGACGTTGCGACCGGCTGTGAAGTCGTGACCGGGCACGTTCCGGCTCGAGAACGCGACGGGGGAGTCGACCTCGACGCCGCCGAGCGCCGTGGACATCGACGAGAAGCCCTCGAAGTCCATCAGGGCGACGTGCGACACCCGGGTGTCGAGCAGCTGCTCGACGGTCTGCACGAGCAGCGGGGCGCCGCCCCACGAGTAGGCGGCGTTGATCTTGGCCTCGCCGTGGCCCGGCACGGGCACCCAGAGGTCGCGCATGATCGACACGACGGTGACCTCGCCCCGGTCGCCCGAGACGTTGACGAGCATCATCGTGTCGGAGCGTCGGCCGGTGGGGCCTGCCTCGTCGACCGGGTCGAGGTCGCCGTCGCGGCTGTCCGAGCCGATCAGGAGGACGTTCATGCCTCCGTCCGCCGGAGGCGCGGGTCGCGTCCCCGACGGGAAGGGGTCGGCCTCGAAGGTGGTCACCTCCGACCGCCAGCCGAGCTGCACGAGGGCCCCGGCGAGCAGCGGCAGGCCGACGACGACGACGAGCACCGCCGCGACACGGCGGAGGGCGCGACGACGCCGCGGGGTGCGACCGGTCGGACGGCGGCGGGGGCGGGACCCGGGCGCCGAGGCGGCTCCGGAGACCGACCCGGACGCCGACCCGGGGGCGGACCGCGACCGCTCCCGCGACGAGGAGTGCGGCTGGTGGCTGCGGCGGCGCCGGGGCGGGAGGGCCACCGGCTGCCCGGCGTTCTCCGGGAAGACGAGGGCGAGCCCGTCGGTCGCCGAGGCGGGGCGGTCGAGGGGGCTGCTGGTGGGGTCGTGGCTCACGACGCCCCTCCGAGGGCCCGTGCGATCACGAAGACCGCGTCCTGCGTGCGGAGGTCGAGGAGCTCGAAGGCCCCCGGCACGGTCGAGACGGGGTCGTCCAGGTCGACGCGGTGGCCGTCGAGCTGAGCGAGGCCGGCCCGGAGGGCGGCCGCTCGCTCGACGAAGGCCGGCCCCCGCAGGGCCGTCGTCTCGGCGTGGACGGCGAGCTCCGCGAGCTCGAGGAAGGTGAAGGTGCGCTTCAGCAGGCCGGGCGCGAGTTCGAGCACCCGGTCGGAGTGGCTGCGTTCCGCCGTCACGACGAGGTCGGCACCGTCGACCACCGCGGAGGTCAGCTGCCGGGCCCGGTGGTCGGACGCGTCGACGCCGTGCGAGCGGAGGAGCGCGAGGGTGCCCTGCGCGGCGGGCGCGCCGACGCGGACCCGGGTGCCGTAGCTCGCGACGTGGAACTCGCCAGGGGCGACCCTGTCGAGCTCGGCGCCGAGGAGGCGCTCGATCAGCGGCGAGCGGGCCTCGTTGGCGCGGCAGACCACGACGATCTCGAACGGGCCGCGCGCTCGCTCGGGCTCGACGGTCGCGGCGGCGGTCGCCCACGGCAGGCGGTGGGTGACGGTTCGGGTCTCGGGGCGTGGCACCGCGATCAGCTCCTCGGGGTCGGTGGTGGTGGCGTGCACCGTAGGCAGCGCCGACACCCCCGGGAGGCGCGGGTCCGGCCTGCCGACTGGCCGCGGTCACCGAGACATCACCCCGCCCTTCACCGGGGTGACATGTCTCATGGCACCCCTCGGGCGCCCCTCTCCGACGCCGTGGGAAGATGGCGGGATGATCGACGGCGAGGGGCAGCGCGACGGCTCGACCGGCCGGGTCGGCGAGCGCGCGGGCCCCGATGCCGCCGGAGGTGGCCACGTGGTCGTCCGGGTCTCGCCGCGCGTCGCGGTGGCGCCCGACGGTGACGCGCTGGTCGTCGCGCAGCTCGACCGCAGCACGCTGCGCCGGCTCGAGGGCACGGCGGCCGAGCTCTGGGCGCGGCTCGAGGGCGGAGCGTCGGTCGACGACCTCGTGGCGGCGTCGCTCCACGACCATCCGGAGGCTGACCCGGCCACGGTGCAGGAGCACGTCGCGGCGTTCGTCGAGCAGCTGCGGGCGGAGGGCTTGGTGGAGTCGGTCGACCGGGCGGGGCCGGTCGGGTCGACGGGCTAGGCGGT
>Ga0265780_10004513_pt1 | contig 17902 bp, 10 predicted proteins | sample P1T30metagenome_FD_192432 | JGI IMG/M metagenome (GOLD analysis project Ga0265780, IMG submission 192432) | Plant litter microbial communities from East Loma Ridge, Irvine, California - P1 T30 | ecosystem: Environmental > Terrestrial > Plant litter > Unclassified | place: USA: California...
GCGGTGGTGATTGGCGCGATGCTCATCTCACCGTTGATGAACCCGATCCTCGGACTGGGGTTCAGCCTCGCGCTGTTTGATTTCCGCGAGATGCGCCGCGCGGTCACGGCGCTGATCGTTGGCGCTCTCGCGGCGGTCCTGTTTACCGCGTTGATCGTGCTGATCTCGCCGCTTAAGGCGCCCACCGCCGAGATCCTGGCGAGAACCCGCCCCAACCTCTTCGATCTCGTTGTGGCGCTGTTCGCCGCGCTTGCCGGCAGCTTTGCCATCATCCGCGGCAAGGGCGACACGATCGTCGGCGTCGCGATCGCGACCGCGCTGATGCCGCCGCTCGCGACGGTCGGATACGGGCTCGCCACCTGGAACATGCCGATTCTCGGCGGTGCGCTCGCGCTGTTCTTCACCAATCTCGTGACGATCGCGCTGTCGGCGACGATCATGGCGCGCTACTACGGTTTCGGCCACAGCCTCTCCAGCCAGCAGAGCTGGACGCAGACCATAATCCTCCTGCTCGTGTTCGTGGCGATGGCGGTCCCGCTCGGCTTTTCGCTCAGCCGCATCGCGCGCGAGGCGTTGACCGTCAGCCAGGTCCGCTCATATCTGGCCGATACGTTCGGGCCGCAGTCCCGCGTGACGCAGCTCGATGTCGATTTCGAACGCAAGCCGATCGCGGTTCGCTCGGTCGTCATCGCGCCCCGCTCCCGTGCGGTGGCGAGCGACAAGATCAAGCAGGGGCTATCCGAAGCGCTGGGACGCGATGTCGCGCTCCAGATCGACGAGGTGCTGCTTGATCCGAACGCCGGGGCTCTCGAACGCCAGCGCGCCGAACTGCGCGCGGCCGAGGAATCGAAGGACGGCGATGCTGCCGCGACTGGCATCGGACGCGCGGTCGCTTTGGTGGCAGGCGTAGCGCCTGATGCGGTAACGCTGGACCGTGAACATCAGCGCGTGACCGTAGCCGCCGCGGCGCTGCCCGGGGCGACCCTCGCCACCTACCGGGCACTCGAACTCCGCGTCCAACAGCTCTCAGCCGGCTGGCACGTTACGTTGATCCCGCCGTTTGGACCGCTCCCGACGATCCGCTTTGCCGACGGAGCCGATACGCTCGACGAGGCCGGGACCGAAGCCGTTGCGCTGTCGGCGTGGGCCGCCCAGCGCTGGAACATCGCCGCGTTAGCTGTTGCGGGATTTCCTACAGAGCCGGCCGATCATCCTCCGATTGCCGCAAGACGCGCGCAGGCGGTGGCGAAGACGTTAAACACTTACGGAGTGACTGCAGCATCCGCACCTCCGGCGGGTCAGTCCTTCCGACTTGATCCGGCGTCCACCGACGCACCTACTCGCTGACTCGTTTAAACGCTGCGGCAGGATGCTCAACGACCACATCTGCGTCAGCCGGAACGTTTACTTGAAGCACATGACTACCCGATAATATGCGAGTTCGTTCGAGGATGGGTTATAACAGCCGGCCTTCCGTTCGCCGATTATGGCACCCACTCCAGCGCACAAAATGCTCGGACTTCTACTAGGCGATAGGCAAACAGTTGGCTGTCCAGATCGTGCTCGGCAGTGACGAGCTAGATTTACATTCTGGTCTATGAAAAGTCTTCCGGTGAATCGCAGGATTTCATCGATCTAGCGCGTCTCAGTTCGCGCACCGGTACGGCGGTCGCTTCCTTTGACAAGGCTTCTCCGGGGACTAAGCTCACTCCCGCTCGCAGGCTCGTCATGTACGCTCATTATCTGAAGCGCCGCGTCCATGCCTGATAATGACGAGTTCGGTGCTAACCTCCTTCTTGATCCAAGCTTCCTCGCTGGCGCGGCGAAGGGTTGGCCGCGTTCAATGTAGACGAAGATCGTGTCCTTAGAGCGTTTTCTGATCAGTCTGCATCGTAGCCGGCGTTGGCAAAGTAGTTGGCGCACTCCTGTGGTGAGTAGAGGTCTGGGATGCGCCCGATGGCGTTCCAAAGGCCGTGGATGGTTCGCTCGGCGACTTTGCGCAGGTGGGCTTTCCAGCTTGGAGAAGGCCTGCTCGATTGGGTTGAAATCGGGGCTGTAGGGCGGGAGGAAGAGCAGCCTGGCGCCAGCTGCTTGAATGGCGGCGCATACGGCCGGAGCTTTGTGGCTCGACAGGTTGTCCATAATGACGACGTCGCCGCGCGAGAGCTCCGGTGCCATAACGCGGGTTACGTAGGTGGTGAAGGCATCGCCGTTCATTGGCCCGTCGAGCACCCAGGGCGCGACCATGCCGGTCCGGCGCAGCCCGGCCACGAATGTCGTGGTCTTCCAATGGCCGCGCGGCACACCGGTACGCAGCCGCGGGCTTAACCGCGAACGGCTGCGGCGAAGCGCGTGACGGCGAATACCGGTCGTGTCTCTGATCGCTGCTGAAACCAGGGTCACGTCAAAACGATGGTCAAGGCGCCAAATCGATGACAATCTTTCCAACAAAATTTCACTCTCAGGATGCAGGTAGGCTTGACGATACTCCGCCGCGACCGCCTTAGGCCGTGATGGCTTTCCAGGCCGAACATGAGTGAGGCTCCCGTTTGATCCATTGAGCGGTAGCTCCCAGGCTCGGAGCAAGCTCCGCTCCCGGCAAGGCGTCACCCGACAGGATACGTGATCTTTCGCGCGGCGAACCGATTGGCGTTCGGAATGGAGCCAGATACCTGCGTTCACGATACAATACGGACGGGCACGCTCTTGGCAGCCGGAGTTTTCGACTCCTCATCATGGTACCAGAGCGGGATCAGCGGGTTCATTTCCGGATAATAAGAGCCCAGGCACCCGCGCGGCAGCAGGAAGGGAGTCACGGTCAGACCACCAACCTGGCGATCGACGCAATCGCCTGCGTCACTCGCCAGGCCGACGACCTGGCCTTCCTTCAGCCCTGCGGCCTGAATGTCCTCCGGGTTCATGAGCAACACGTCGCGTGTGCCCTCAATGCCGCGTAGGCGATCCGAATAGCCGTAGACCGTGGTGTTGAACTGATCGTTCGATCGCATGGTGATGAGTCGCCAGCGGCCTGGTGCGTCTTCAACGCCGAACGCGTTCATGTTCTTTGGCACCGTGAACTGCGCCTTGCCGCTCTCGGTCTTCCAGATTCGCTCGCGCGCCGGATTGCCACGATAGAAGCCACCCGGCGTGAAGACGCGTTCGTTGAAGTCGTGGAACTCTTCGGGATAGGTGACCTCGATCAGATCGCGGATCGCGTCATAGTCGGCCACCCATTCGTCCCATTTCACCTTTGGGTTGGGGGGCAGTGTTGCCTTGGCGATCGCAGCGACGATCGCCGGTTCCGACAACAAGTGCTCGCTTGCGGGGGGTGCCTTGCCGACCGAGCCGTGAATGCAGCTGAACGTGTCCTCCATGGTCACCTTCTGCGGCCCGGATGCCTGGACGTCCTCTTCGGTGCGGCTCAGGCACGGGAGCAGATAGGCGACCTTGCCGTTGATCAGGTGGCTGCGATTGAGCTTGGTTGCGATCTGCACCGTTAGCTGCAGGTCGGTCCACGCCGCTTCCATCTTTTCGCGCTCGGGCACAGCCCGGACGAAGTTGCCCCCCAATCCGATGAATGCCTTTACCTCGCCAGACAGGATCTTCTCGCAGGCATCGACTGTGTTCAGCCCTTTCTCGCACGGGGGCTCGAACCCGAACTGCTCGGCGAGCGCGTCGAGCGGTACCAAGTCGGGCTTTTCCGAGATGCCGACCGTGCGTTGCCCCTGCACGTTCGAGTGGCCGCGCATCGGCGACATGCCTGTACCGTCGCGGCCGATGTTGCCCTTAAGCAGCATCAGGTTGACCAGCATGGCCAGGTTCTGGAAGCCGTGTACCTGCTGAGTCAGCCCCATGCCGTAGATGGCGATGGTGCGGTGAGCATTGATGTAGACGTTGGCCGCTTCCTCGATGTCGGCGCGCGCCAGCCCTGCCTCGCGCTCGATCTCGTCCCAGCTCGTCGCGTCCGCCTTGGCCTTGACCTCTTCGTAACCCTTGGTGTGCTGTTCGATGAAGTCGACGTCGAGGACATGGTGTTTGCTCTCGGCCCACTTCCTTTCCTCGGCGGCCAACACGTGCTTGATCATGCCCATGATCGCGGCGATGTCCCCGCCGGCCTTCACCTGCAGGTAGAGGTGGGAGATCTGGGTCGATTTCGGCGTCAGCATCTCCACAGGACTTTGCGGGTTCTTGAACGACTCCAGCCCTTTTTCGCGCACGGGATTGAAGGTGACGATCTTCACGCCCCGTTTCACGCATTCCTGCAGCGGGTGGAGCAAGCGCGGGCTGTTGGTGCCGGGGTTCTGACCGAAGAAGAAGATCGCGTCGCAAAGATGGAAGTCGTTGAGCACGGAGGTTCCGACCGGCGAGCCAATGACCTTCTTCAAACCCACTGACGTAGTCTCGTGACACATGTTCGAGGAGTCGGGCAGGTTGTTGTGGCCGTACAGCCGTGCGAATAGCGCATAGAGGTAAGCGGTTTCCAGGCTGGCACGACCAGACGAGTAGAACACTGCCGCCCCCGGATCGATCGCCTTCAGTTCCGCACCGATCGCCTTGAATGCTTCCTCCCATGCGCAAGGCACGTACTTATCGGTCGCATGGTCGTAGCGCAGGGGATGACTGAGACGCCCCTCCTGCTCGAGATCATAGTCTTTCCAGCCCTTGAGCTCACTTACCGTGTGCTTGGCAAAGAAGTCGGGCGTGCAACGTCGGCTGGTCAGATCCCAAAGCGTGGCCTTGGCGCCGTTTTCGCAAAATTCGAAGGCGTGCGGGTGCGCCGGCTTTGTGAAAGCGCACGAAACGCACATGAACCCACCGGCCTTGTTCTGCCGTCGCAGCGTATCGAGCACGGCGGGGCGGCTGCGTTCTTTCGCGAATATCTCGGCGATGCCGCGCATGGAGCCCCATCCGCCCTCGGACCCTTCATAGTGAACGGTGTCCTTCTCATCGGCCATTATCCGGTGCTCCTTCAGTGCGCAGCAGGTGAACGTCTCAGTCTTCGAACAAGTTCACCTTGCCAATGAGCATCCGTCAAGAGCCGCGTATGCTGCCCCAGCCAGATGGCGCCCTCGCAGAACTTGTACATGCCTCTCTTTGCGCTCCGCAATCACGATATCCCAAGCTATAAAAAAGGGCGGCGTCAATTCTATCATGCCGGATCAGCTTCCCAGCCCGTGCTCCGTGTCGCTCGATACTTGATTAGGCCGCCCCACCTGCTCCGAAGTATTGATCTATGTGAAAGGATTTCATTCGTCGCGCATCTAGCGCTTGTGGTCGATTTGGCACGCAACGTCGGTTAAGGGGAAGCGTTCCTTGGGCGCCCGGACCACGAGCTGATCTTCCCTCCGTACAGAATGATTTCGCCATGAGCCCATTCGGTAGCAGCACTCATACGCTTGACGACCTGTTCGTCCATGGCCTGAAGACCATCTACTACGCCGAGCGGCAGATTGCCGAGACGCTGCCCAAGATGATCGACATGGCGACAAACCCCGAACTCCGCAGCGGCTTCGAGCAGCACCTACACGAAACCGAGAACCAGCGAACGCGACTGGAGCAGGTGTTCCAGATGCATGGCCGAGAGCCGGACGAGACGACCTGCCCTGCGATCGACGGTATCATCAAGGCTGCGAACTCGACGGCGTCGGACATCGACGACAAACAGGTGCTGGATGCCGCTCTCGCCTTCGGCGCCCAGATGGTCGAGCATTATGAGATCGCCCAGTACGGTACGCTGATCGCCTGGGCGCGCGAGCTCGGGCGCGAGGATTGCGCCGCAGTGCTCGCCGAAACGCTCGCGGAGGAAAAGGCGACCGACGAGAAGCTGACCCGCATTGCGGAGGCGCGCATTAATCGAGCAGCTGAAATGCAGTCGGCTTGAAATAATTGCGGCGCGCCGCGATGCTGTGGTGCGCCGCTTCCTGATCGATGAACCTGCCCCGTTACCCTGGTCTGGACGACACCCGCGCCTTCTTTAGGCAGGGCTACGCTTACATGGGCAATCGTTGTCGAGCACTCGGCAGCGACGCTTTCCGCACGCGTATCATGCTCCGCGATGTGGTCTGCATGATGGGTGAAGATGCCGCGCGTCAATTTTATGACGGCGCGCACTTCACACGGCAGGGCGCCATGCCGTCTTTGACGCTGCATCTGCTCCAGGACCGGGGAAGCGTCCAATCGTTGGACGGCGCGGTGCACCGACATCGCAAGGCACTGTTTCTCGAGCTTCTGCGCGGCAAGCCCGTCGGCGAGATTGGCGACATGCTCTCGGAGCGCTGGCGCGCCTCGCTTCCTGACTGGCGACGGCAAGGACACATCGTGCTGCACGACGCGATGACGAGGCTACTCTGCGAAACAATATGCGCATGGGCCGGCGTTCCTATCGCTGACCGCGCACTGACGAAACGCACGCGCGAAATGACAGCGATGATCGATGCAGCGGGAACCGTGGGGCCGCGATCGTGGCGTGCGTTGCTGCTCCGACGGCGCGCGGAACAATGGGCTCGGGACGCGCTGGCGGTAGCCCGTGTCCGACCTGCGGAAGCAATCCCTCTCAGCCGATTGGCGCACTTTCGCGAACCTGACGGAGCATTGCTCGACCTTGATATTGCAGCCGTCGAGTTGCTCAACCTCATTAGGCCCACGGTCGCAGTCGCCCGTTTCATCACCGTTTCCGCGCTGGCGCTGCACGAGCACCCTGATGCGGCTGCGTGGCTAGCGCAGGATCCAGCTGCTCACACGCCCGCGTTCGTCGACGAAGTACGCCGTTTTTACCCCTTTTTTCCTGTGATCGGTGGGCGCGTGCGGTCACCGTTCCGCTGGCGCGAGCACGACTTCTCAAACGGGGATTGGGTGCTGCTCGGCCTTCATGCGACCAATCACGACGCCAGGATCTGGGGCGATCCGGAGCGGTTCAGGGCCGATCGCTTCGTGGGACGGCCCAGCAGCGGCTTCGATATGGTGCCGCAAGGGGCCGGCGAACATGCGCGTGATCATCGCTGTCCAGGTGAATGGTTCACAATCGAACTGGTCGGTCGCGCCCTGACGGCGTTGCGCGAGACCAGCTACTGCTTACCAAAGCAGCAACTCGACGTTCCTCTAAACCGGTTTCCGACCCTTCCCCGCAGTGGCGTGATCATCGACTTGAGCTGAGCTGACAAACTACATGTAGTGGTGGAGCAGCTATGTTCGACCACTCACCAGCCCATGAGCTTGCAGGCCCGAAACCAAATGCGGTGCCGCTCATCGTGGCTGGTCGCGTAAGGCTTCCACTAGCCAATGTAGCGATCCAGCTCGGCTTCGGCACCGGCGCTCTCCATGTGCATTAAGCGCATCCAGTCGGAAAGCGAGCGGCGGGCATTCTCCGCAGCCTCGACATCGTCGTGCACGACCAGGGAGAACAGGCGGCCTTTCAGGTGGCGAGGGTAGTCCCAACCCTTCAGCTCCTCGCGTTTGGCTTTCCGAGCATCCTTGCCATGCGTGAGTGAAGGATTTGGGTTTCCGCCATCGGCACAGACCAGTCAGTCCATCATCAGCTTGATCGGCGAGGAAGGCGTACCAGTTGACCGGCGTGACGATCATCACCCCGTGCGCCTCCACCCACTTGGGATAGATCTCGTTCATCATGTCGCCGGTCTGACCGAGCGAGTAGTTGGGGTAACAGGAACACGGCCACGTGCGGCGATTACGCGCCACCTGATCGAGCATCACGGCTCTACGATCGTCGCGGTAGAGGCAGATTGGCCGGACGCCGCGACGGTCGACCGGTTCGTTCGCCATCGCGGGACCCGATCAGGTGCCGACAGACCCTTTTAGCGCCTCCCAACATGGATGTGGCGCAACACGGACGCACAGGCGCTGATCCGCTGGATGCGCGAGCACAATGCCGAGCGGCCGATGGACGCGCGCGCAGGCTTCTACGATGCCGGACGCGGTTTCGCGATTGTGGCGGTTGAGGTGAAGAAACTCTCAAGCGACACGAGAGCGGTGACACAGCGCGCTAGCGATATGCTAGCCCGGCATCGAAACACCGGAGAAAGGCTTGATCCTTCCTGACAAGCAACCTGTCCGGAACTCGCTGGAGGACGCCCATTCCCAGCCGTTCGGCAAATCAGCGCTGCGGCGCAGCATTTCGAAATCGGCCCATACATGGACTTGCCCCACTTAAGTGGAGAGGCATTTGCTCAGCGTGACGCGGTTCGTTGGAATTGCGCGGGGCTGATGTAGTCGAGCGCGGTGTGGCGCCGGACCGGGTTGTAGAAGCCCTCGATATAGCGGGCAATGGCCTGCGCGGCTTGGTCACGGGTATAGAAGACGGTGCGCCAGACGAGCTCGGATTTGATCGCGCTACGTGCGCCCGCTGGTCGCCACCAGCCGGACCGCCTCGTCCTCGAATTCCTTTGTAAACCGCCGTTGCTTCGTCATCGAGTTCGCCTTTCACCTCAGGAAAACTCTCCACTTAAGCGGGGCAAGTCCACGACGCGCCCCATACTCGTGGACCCCGACAAGCCGAGCCTCATGCTCGTATCGACCCTCGCACGAAAGATCCGGATTAACCTCGCGCGGCTTCCCGTGACGAAACTCTTCGGTTACAGGAACACGCCAGCAGCTGGTGACAGGGATGGTCAGGTGAGTGTTACGTCCGTTTTATCGCTATCGGCTGCGCAGCCGCCCCAACAGAGCGATATCGAACGCGTAAATCTTCTTCTTGCCGGCGATGAGCGCGCATCCGCTCGGATCGAAGAAGCGGGTTGTCACGGGGCAGCAGCCGAGATCGACGCGAGCGGTTTTGTCGATGCCACAGTTCCTGCCATATTGTTCGCGGATACCGACGCCGTCCCATGGGTCGGCAACATCCCGACTGAAGCAGATCGCCTCGCCGCCATTGCGGTGTTCGGCTTGGACGGCAAGGCCGTCGGGCGGGCACGATCAGCTGGCACGGTCGCCGAACTCCTCGCGGTCGCTTTGGAGAGCGGCACGCTGGCCGCTGTTGTTGATGGCGTGCATCCAGTGGGCACCGCCGCGGCCGTGGCGGCGTGCCTGAGGATCCAAGGCAAGCCGCCCCGAGGCGCAGCCGTTGCGCCGGGTCAATCCAGTAGCGACGATGTGGCCGCCTGTTACCGCTTGTTTCTGGGCCGGGATCCGGAGTCCCCCGACGTCGCGCAGGCGAGGCCGAATGCGTCGGTGTTGGACACCAGCATGGCGTTCCTCACCTCGCCGGAGTTCCGCGAAGCGATAGCGCAGCCAGCGCTCGACGGGAAGCTCTGGCCGCGACCAAAACCCAGCTCGACACTCGTCGACTGGGCTCGGGCGAACTTCGATACAGGGCATGCGGACGGGCTTGGGCATTATGCACTGCTCGCATGCGTCCTGCGCACGCCGGAGGTCTCGGCGCGTCTGGCAGCGGGCCTACAGGGCTGGCCCTCTGGCCCGGTGGCGGCTGCGTTGGACCGGGTCCCGCTGCCGCTTGTCGATCATCTCACGCGCAACGCCTCCGGGCTCGCTATTGTCGAAGCAGAAAACATGGAGCCGCTCGCGGGTGGTCGCCGGCTTGCCTTCACGTCTGACGATCCGTGGATTAGCTTCAGTCTCACAGGACATGTCGCGACCTCCGCATTCGTTGAGTTACTACTTCAGGCATCCTTCGACGAGGTAAGCGTAGCGGGCGCGTCCTGCGGTAAACTCTATCTCGATTACGGAGCGGGGTTCGCCGAAAACCAGTGCCTCGACCTAGCGGCCGGCCGCGACGGCGTGTGCCAAGTAGTGATCGCGGCCGCACCGCGTCTTCGCTGGGCTCGCTGGGATCCGGCAAACCGGCCGGGCAACGCTTCCATCGCACAAATGACGGCGAGACCTTCCTCAGCCAGGCTCATTGCGGCATCGCGTTTCAACGGGGTGCAAGAAGCACAATCGGCGGTGATCGAAGCGCTTGCCGGAGAGGCCGGGGCCGACGCACTCACCCCGGTGGCAGTCGCGCTCTCGCGTGCGCTGACCCCACGCGTGCTCACCGGACTGGACGCGTGGCTTTTCGATAACGAGCCCAGTGGCGCGGTAGCCAAGCGGCTTTGGGCGAACCAGCTATCCGGCCTCACCCGGCGGCCGCGGATCAGTGTGCTCGTTCCAGCCTACAACACTCCGCCCCGACTACTGCGCGAGATGATTGATAGCGTCATCGACCAGGTCTATCCCGATTGGGAATTGTGCATCGCCGACGACGCTTCGACCGAGCCTCACGTGGCAGCACTACTTGCCGCTTATGCCGATGCGGATCCGCGCATCAAGGTAACGCTGCGCGACACCAACGGCCACATCTCGGCCGCTTCGAACAGCGCGTTGGCGTTGGTGACCGGCGAGTGGACCGTGCTGCTCGACCATGACGACGTGCTGAGCGCCAACGCTCTCCTTGCCGTGGCCCTCGAGGCAGTTGCCTGTCCCGATGCGCAACTGATCTACTCCGACGAGGACAAGATCGATGATCGCGGCCGACGCTTCGATGCCTTCTTCAAACCCGACTTTGCGCCCGAGTTGCTCCTCGCGCAGAACTATTTCAACCATCTGACCGCGCACCGGACCGAGCAGTTGCGCGCGGTGGACGGCTGGCGCATCGGAATGGAAGGCAGCCAGGACTACGATATTACGCTGCGCATTCTCGAGCGGATCAAGCCGCGCCAGGTTCGTCACATTCCGGAAATCCTGTACCACTGGCGCGCGACCGAGGGATCGACCGCCCTGAACATAGGCGAAAAGAACTACGCGGTTGAGGCGGGTTTGCAGGCGCTTCGGCAGCACCTCGACCGGACCAGCCCGGAGTCGTCGGTAGAGATACTTCCCACGGTGCCTTGGTATCGCGTTCGTCACCCGCTTCCCAATCCGCAGCCGCTGATTTCGCTTATCATTCCGACCCGCGACAAGGCCGAGGTACTGCGCGTCGCGATAGACTCGATCATCGACCGATCAACCTACCGCAACTACGAAATCCTGATCGTTGACAACGGATCTCGCGAGGCCGAGACCTTTGAACTGTTTGAGCGGTTTGAACGCGATCCGCGCATCCGCGTGCTGCCGTACCACAAGTCATTCAACTATTCGGCGCTCAACAATCATGGCGCGCGCGCGGCGCGCGGCGGATTGCTGGCCTTGGTCAACAACGACGTAGAAGTGATCTCGCCCGACTGGATGGAGGAAATGGCCTCTTGGGCATTGCGCGACGATATCGGCTGCGTTGGCGCCAAATTGCTTTACCCGGATCATACGATCCAGCATGCCGGCGTGATCGTTGGCGTCGGCGGCGTTGCGGCCCACGCTCATGCCCGCTTAGGCCGCGACGATAATGGCTATTTCGGCCGCCTTGCGGTCCATCATAATGTCTCCGCCGTCACCGCTGCTTGCCTGCTGGTGCGACGTTCGGTGTACGAGGCAGTCGGCGGTTTCGACGAGCGATTGGCGATCGCGTTCAACGACGTCGATTTCTGCCTGCGCGTGCGCGAGGCTGGCTACCGGCACGTGCTGACGCCGTTTGCTGAACTTTTTCACCACGAAAGTCTCTCACGCGGGATCGAGGATACGTCGGACAAGCTTGCCCGCTTCAATGAAGAGGTAAGCTTCATGCACAAGCGGTGGACTGACACTCTGACGGTCGATCCGCTCTATTCGCCAAACTTAAGCTATGCCACAGCCGACTTTACGCTCGGCCGATCGAGGTTCGCGCGCAGGCGGAATGATTCGACCTCTTCCGGAGAGGTCAAGGCTATGGCGACGGCGGCATGAACATCGTTTCGAAGTTGTTCGGTCGGCGCATCGCCAAGCCGCTTGCGCCGCAACGGGCGGACTTGGCACGGGTTGAATCTCATTCGGCCCTGCCCGACCCGACGCGCGCTGATGAGAACCCGAGGATTTGCAATCTGGCCGATGCGCGGCTCGCCTATCACCTGTTCCTCGGCCGCGCGCCCGAGAATGACGAGGTCGCCGAAGAAATGGTCGGCCGTTCGACGTTGGACGCCGCGCGCAGCTTCCTCGCCAGTGGCGAGTTTACGGGTCGCATCCTGAAACCCGTGGCGGAGCAAGGTGAGCCCTCCGAATGGCACGGCGGGCTGCCCCTCGACGCGGCGGAGGCATCGTTGCTGGAGCATTTGGCGATTGATGCGGAGCCGGTCCTTGCCGCCGCCGGCTGGGCGGAGGCTTTAGGTTGCCTGTTCCGGTCACCTGTCGCGCGCGATATGCTTGTTGCAAGTCATGGCGATGCTGCAGCGCCGCTGCTCGTTGCGACAGACGCCGCCTATAATTCGCTGCTGGCGCGCGAGGTGGAACGGGACAGAGCTTCTGAGCGCCTAACAGCCTGCACCACCGGCCTCATCGTAACGACAATTCACGACATCCTCTTCGACGAGTCCGGTGCGGCACGATCGACGGGCGACGATCCGTCAATCAATGCCGACATCGTGTGGCCGCGTGGTGATCGCCCGAGGCTGTTCACGCTTACTCTGCGGCTTCGCCATTCCGCACCGGCGCCCCTTGCCGCCAAGCTTTACTTGGACTTTGGGCATGGTTTCAGCGAGACGGCTACTTTGCTCTCGCCCGCGGACGGCCAATCGGACGTTTTGTTCTTCGTGGTGGCGAGCGACGGCTTGCGGCGGCTGCGGATTGACCCAATTGATGCGGCAGCCCGGTTTACGCTCGACGGCATCGACTTCGCGCCTGTCCGCGACCAAGCCGCCGTCGAGGCGCTGATCCGGACCCGCAGCCGCGATGCTGTTGACAGCTTCTACTGGATACGATCGATCAAACCGGCGCTCGATCGGCTCAAGGCGGAAACGCCCGACGATGCAACCGCGCTGCGCCTTTCGCACGAGCTGACCTTCAGCCCAGCCGGCGGCAGCTACGCCGATTGGGTGCAGCGCTACGAACGCCCGACCGCAGCGGATTACCAGCGCATGGAGGAGATGATGGCGGCATTCCAGCGTCGGCCGACATTTTCCTTCATCATGCCGACCTACAACACACCGCTCGATCTGTTGGAGCAATGCGTCAACAGCATGCTCAATCAGAACTATCCTGACTTCACGATCTGCATCGCCGACGACCATTCTCCCGATCGTCGGGTGTCCGACTATCTGAGTGCGCTGGCGGCGCGCGATCCGCGTGTGCGCTTCGTGCGTCGTCCGACCAACGGGCATATTTCCGAGGCGACCAACACCGCGCTCGCGCTGGCGCGAGGAGACTTTGTGGTGCTGATCGATCACGACGATATCGTGCCCGACTATTGCCTGTTCGTCCTCGCAGAAGCTATCAACCGGCATCCCCAGGCCAAATTGCTCTACTCGGACGAGGACAAGATCGATGCCAACGACGTGCGGTGCCAACCGTACTTCAAGGGCGGACTTAACAGGATGCTGTTGTGCGGCCACAACATGATCAGCCATCTGGGTGTTTATCAAACCGATCTTGTTCGCTCCGTCGGCGGGTTCAGGAAGGGGTACGAGGGAAGCCAGGATTATGATCTTGCGCTGCGCTGCATCGACGCGATTCGGCCTGAAGAGGTCGTCTACGTGCCGCACGTCCTGTATCACTGGCGCATGATTTCGGGTTCCACCGCGATCGCGATCGACGAGAAAAGCTACGCGGCGACCGCCGCAATCGACTCGATCACCGCGCACTGTGAGCGTGTTGGGCTGCCATTCCGCGCGCGGGCGGGCGTCGCGCCGGGCATCAGCAGTATCGAGTTGATCGAGGTACCCGACACGTCGGTGTCGATCCTGATCCCGACCCGGGATGGGCTCGACCTGCTGCAGCCGTGCATCGATTCCATCGTAGCAACCAGTAAAGGTCGTTTTGAGATCGTCATCGTCGACAATGGCTCGACGGATCCCGGAGCGTTGGATTATCTGACCGCGCTTGAGCGGGACGGAACCGCCAAAGTGGTCCGCTGGGATGCGCCCTTCAATTTCTCCGCGATCAACAACGCCGGCGTCGAGCATTGTTCGGGTGATATCGTCTGCTTCCTGAACAACGACACCGAGGTGGTAAGTGGGCGATGGCTAGATCGTGCTCGGGCGCTGCTGTCGGTCGACGATATCGGAGCGGTCGGCGCGCGTCTGCTGTTCCCGGACGGAACTTTGCAGCATTTCGGCATCGTGCTCGGCATGGGCGCACACGGGATAGCAGGAACGCCGCATGGCGGCGTTCCTGCCGCCAATGCCGGTTATCTGGGCAAGGCGCGGCTGACTGCGGAGTTCTCGGCAGTTACAGCTGCGTGCCTATTCATGCGACGGGCGGACTTCCTCGCGGTTGACGGGTTCGACACCGAACTGGCAGTCGCGTACAACGACGTCGACCTTTGCCTAAAGGTAAGGCAGCGTGGACTTCGGATCGTTTGCGATCACGATATCACGCTGATCCACAAAGAATCGCGTTCGCGTGGCTATGATACGGATAGCGCGCGCGCGGAGCGGCTCCGCCAAGACGCTGAGCAGTTGAAGCGTCGCTGGTCTGCCGTACTGCGCAATGATCCTTATTATTCGCCGAACCTATCGCTCGAGACATCTAAATTCGAACTTGCGTGGCCGCCGCGCGAACCAATGCCTTGGCTCTCGGTTCCGTCGGTTCACTGATGGTATCTGCATCGTCGTTTGTGTCGGCACTTGAGCTGCCTGACAGCCTCGTCGAACTTGGCCATGACGCCGAACTGCTTGCCGCGCTGCGTGCCCCCGACGATCTCGCTAGCTTAGCCGGCGCGCGCACGACCTTGTTCGAGGCAATACCTTACACGCGCCGCATGCCCCGACTAGTCGCGGGTGCGAGCCAAGGATTTCGCGATCATCTCATGGCGCAGTATGAGGCATGGGATGACCAGTACGCCGTACTTCCGCCCAGCGTGCAGGTCGATCTGGAGAACGTGTTGGCCTTTGGCAGCATTCTTTATGCCGATGTGGGTGGGCAACGCCGCGCCGTATACGAAACGGTGCGCAGCATAGACCGTCCCTATGTCTCGTTCGCGGCCGAACCGCCGCGGCCCGCCCCTGACGCGATCTTCGACACTCCAGTAGTAAGCTACTTTTACCTCGGATCACCTGGCAGCCACAATTACGGGCATTGGTTGGTCGACGATCTCCCGCGCGCGGCTTGGCTCGCGAGTCATCGTGACGGCGTTTCGGTGCTGCTGCCATCGCATGGCGCGGCGATGGACGCGGTGCGCCGAGACTCGCTTCGGATGCTGATCGGCGAGCCGATGCCGCCGATCACCTTTCTGCCGGCCGGGCGCTCCCAAGCGCTCGCGCGCGTCAGCTATGTCTCGCCGGTGACGCATCATCCGGTGCTCAAGCTACCAGCCGCGATGCGTTATGTTCGCGACACCATCCGGGCAGCGGCAACGGAACGTTTCGGCGACAGCGGCGCTGGACGACGGCTGTTTGTAATCCGCGGGGCTGCACGCGGTCGCGGAATAATCAACCTCGCCGAGATCGAGCCGCTGCTCGCAGATGCCGGGTACGAAACGGTTGATCCCGAAACCTATGACTTCGCAGGTCAGGTTGATATGTTTCGCGCGGCGGATCGAGTGATTGGCGTGATGGGCGCGGCGATGACGAACACGCTGTTCTGCCCGCCCGGCGCGCGGGTTGGTTATTTAGCGCCAGTCGGCTGGTTCGAGCCGTTTTACTGGGACTTGGCCGGCGCGATCGATCAGGACTATTTTGTACAATTCGGACCTGTCGCGGAGAGCGGGCAACCGCCCCACCTCAGTCCCTTCACGCTCGACCCTGCGGCCACGAAGACGCTGCTGGCGGAAATGGACGCTTAGGAGGTTTGATACGGCGCTCGCGCGTCGGACCTCCGACGCCCACACCGCAACCTCGACGGGCGAGCTAAAGCTCCAGTCACTGCGAGACTGACCTGTGGCGGAACGGCTATACCAGTCCGCATATCAGCTTTCAGTATTCGCCGAAGGCTCGGCTCGTCGAGTGCCAGCGAGGCATGATAAGGTCTTGCGAAAAACAATCAAGAGACGCGGCGCGACGCATCAGAAATCGGTCAACGTCGTGCGGCGCCAGTGGTTCGGCGCGACGCAGATATAGAAATAGGAAGAGTCCCACTGGACTGCTCCTTTTGAGCAGGCTGAGCTTGACGAGACCGGTGGCGCGGAACTTAGTATCATCCCGCGCGTGAAGAGCATTTTCCAGGGCAGGTCTGGCTTGCCAAGTGCCAAGTCCAGATTTTGGGGAAGCAACGACTGGAAGGCAACGATGTTGCTCAGACCGGCGTCACCGAGCAGCAGATTGCCGCCGCTGAGCCGGGCGATCGTGTGCCGCTGGCCGTCGTCGCTCAACGAAGCGATGCGCTGCCCATTCCCCATCGAGAGCGCGGTCGAGTCGCTGTAGACTGCGTGTTCGGTATTGATACCGAGCAGGTGCGAGCCACCATCATAGAACGCGTAACGCGATGTTCCGTCATCTTCGAAGCAGCTAATGATCGCGAAGGCCGAGCATGCATAGCCCCGTCCCGCGAGCAGGTGCGAACCCGCTCGTGCGACGAGCATTCCCGCATTGATCGTGCCGCCGTGCGCGGAGACGCCGGTAATGGTGATGCCGTACGTCGCGCCATCGGCAAAAGTATGCCCGGTCGCATCGATACCACCCCCGAGGCCCGCCGCCCCTTCTTGTACCCCGAAGCGGTTAGGTGATATCATATCATAGTCCAGTTCGACGCCATGAGTGTTGATGTGGTCGTTGGTCTCGTGGCTAAACAGGATGTTGTCGACCCAACCGTCTGCCGCCCCCGGCAGAGCGACGAAGCTCCGATAACTCGTGATCTGGTTGTTGTTCCGGGCTAAACCGCCCTGACCGTAATTCCATGCCGCGTGACCGGCACCGCTCGTCAGCGTGATGACCTCGGCTGCCTGTGCCTTGTCCGCCGCTGCCTGCGAGACCTCTGCCTGCACGACAAACGAAGACTGCAACGGCGTCGCGTTGCCTGCACCGGTGGCCTCGATCGCTTGCGAGGCGCTCACCGCCGTAGTGCCTGATGCCGTATGATGCGCTCCTGGTTGCGCGACGAGCGGCGCCGAAAGGCCGAGCAGGACCGGAAGGGCGAATGAGATGCGGATCACATGAAGTCCTTTACCGTGCATCGGCTAGGCGGCTTATTGGGTTACTTTTGCTGGTCGTCGTGTCAGGGTGGAGTACGGAAGACGATTAAGGAAGTAGGCGTGCGCTCAGCGATCGATCGGTTTTACAAAATAGGCGGCGCTTTCATTATCCACGGGTGGTCCGACGCTTACCGGCCCGGTGACGAACTGGTGGTTACATATGACGGGGCGCCCGTCGCGACAATCACGCAGTCGTCCCCGAACCTGTCACTGGACACGGTCTTCTCGGAAGGCGCTAGGTTGTGGGGTTTTCGTGCGGCGACCCTGTTCGAAGGGGCGGGTGACGGTGCCGCGCAGAAAGTTGGACTCCGTTTCGCCAATGGTGGCGTAATCGACTGCGTCTCGGCGTCCACGCCGCAGCCTGTCGACTTGCACGCCCATGGTCTGTTCGGACTTTTTGCGGCGGAGGTACGGGAGAACGGCGGCCGCCTGCTAGAGATCGGCGCTCGTGCGCGCAGCGGCGGCACGGTACGAGACCTCTTCGGCGCAGATGTCGAGTACATCGGCCTCGACATCACCGACGGACCAAACGTTTCGATCGTCGCCGATGCCCATCACCTGTCTCAAGCAATTACCGATCCGGTCGATTATGTTTGCTCAATATCGACTTTTGAGCACCTTATGATGCCTTGGAAGGTTGTTCTCGAAATCAATAAAGTCCTCAAGCCCGGCGGACGAGTGTTTAGCCATTCGCATCAGGCCTGGCCATTGCATGACACGCCTTTCGATTATTTTCGCTTTTCGGAGGAGGCGTGGCACGGGCTG
>Ga0265780_10004515_pt1 | contig 17898 bp, 26 predicted proteins | sample P1T30metagenome_FD_192432 | JGI IMG/M metagenome (GOLD analysis project Ga0265780, IMG submission 192432) | Plant litter microbial communities from East Loma Ridge, Irvine, California - P1 T30 | ecosystem: Environmental > Terrestrial > Plant litter > Unclassified | place: USA: California...
CATAATCCACAGCTAGAGTGGATTGGGTGTGACCCGAGAATGTCCGGATTTGTTTAGCGGATTCGACGTCCCATACCCTCAATATCCGATCATAAGCCGCTGAAGCGATTTGATCCTGCTCGTCAGCCTTCTGGGTACTTTGTCCCGACAAGGCGAGATGGGACACATACACCACCAGGTCTCCAGGAAATACTGTAGACATCCCCCCCATCACCATGTAAGATCCCCTTGCATTCCGATGTGGTGGACCAGATCCGGATAGTTCCATCTCCCGAGGCTGATGCGATGTTGTCGTAGGTGGGGGAAGTCGTACAGTCCCATATACGAGAGGTGTGACCTGTGAGGATATGTTCCACTGCTCCGGTCATTCTGTTCGATATACGCAACGTTGCGTCCCTACACATCAGGTCTTGATAGTTGAGGTGACCAGAAGGAGACTCACGATGAACCGCTAACCACGAGATTAGAGCTTGGACCTAGGGTATCAATGCATTTAATATTCGCATTATGACCCTCAATCAGCCTCATCAATGTCGATGGAATCATGAGCGGTTGGAAATCGTCCATCAGACTACCTATCAGCTCTGTCGTTATCATAGCCAAGGGCCAGTAGCTGACCTATGTAATCTCCAAGGTCCATCACCTCTGCGTCTAGCTTTCATCACTTGCCAAGCTCCAGCCTGTCTCAATATTTCTTCCAACCTCCCCTTCCCCCTCTTCCCGTCGCCAATCCTCTCCATAGTAGAGTCACCCTCGGCTACCACAGACCTCATCATCTCCCTCCACATTCCAACCAGCTTCTCCCTCTCCAATGCTTCGCCTGACCACTCTTTGAGACCTGGTGCATCGTGTACGCTCCCTGCTGAAGTTAAGTATGCGAGATTATAAAAATCGTATGGGATTGGTTGATAATGTTCGAGTGGTTTTAGTCGTTTTTGGAGGAGGTTGAATGCTTTCTGGGATTCTCCTGTATTTCGTTAGCTATCAGTTCCCCGTCCTGATCATGTGAAAGGGGAGCACATACTGTTCTCTATGAATTCCAGGAATTGTTGTCGATAACACAAGTACAGGAATGATTTCTGGGCCTGTGGCTTGAGTACTCCTTCTTTACTCAGTAGATTTTCTATAGCTCCATAATCGCCATCTATATATCAGCATCATATCCTTCTAAGCGTGATTCGCCGAGATAAGACGATGACCATGGTGTTGTGTGAAGAGTCAGGATCACATACCAAGAAGAGCACGTTCCACTTCTACCGAAACTTCATTTCTCACCCGCTTCACACCCATCACATCCCCCTCGACAGCCCTTGCGGCTTCATGATACGATTTGGATTCTAGCCATTCGGTGAACAGCAGTGCTATGTCCTGCACTTTAGTCTGAGTTAGGTGTCCCCTTAATGCCAATTGACCTACCTGGTCTATACGGTCATCTAGGCTGATATCGGATAGCGAGACGCTCTCTGGCGATTTAGCTCTCTGCCTAGGAGAGAGGCTAGACGGTCCTGCTTCGGCGCTCATGGTAATTGGGAGCAGAGATGGTGCTGCTTGATGTCAAATTAGGAAAGAGCGAGCCTGGCAGTTGATGCGGTCGTCATGAGTTGATCCGGCGGAGAACCCCGACGATCCTCCGCCAGGTTCAATATTGTGCTTGTCATGCAATGCAATTTGACTACTTACATACTATAAATACTAGCCTACTGTACTTCCCTTTGTGCCCACAGCCTCAGTCTCGAGGCTTCCGGTGTGCCCCCGAGTACGCCATACGGCAGCTCAACAGATAACACAATCCTTATCCTTCTTCCCCTCGCCTTTCCGTCTGCCGGATTTTTTCGTACCCAACATATCCGCGTATTTGACCTAGGTAGAGATCAACTACGGCCTTTAACAACCAGCGACAAGACTCCTAAATCTCACCTCCTCGTCTTTCGATAAGAGGCCTTTCTCATGCCGGACTTTGAGAGCTTGCATTGCTGAATTCTGTTCATCCTTTGTTCGCCTATTGTCAGCTTCCCGCACTAGTGAGGAACCAAGGGCTCGAAAGCATAGGACGTACTTCGTAGTTTTCGCTTTAACAAATGGAGCTTTGACATCCTGACCTGCCCTCCGAAGTGCTGCTGAGGCAGCTGCTGATTTCGCGTCGAATGCCGCTGAGATCGGTTGTGATTCTGAATTGACTTTAGAAGGAGGATTGGGTATTAAGCGGGGTGTGGGTTTCGATATTGATCGGCCAGGTTGAGGCGTCGTGCCCCGTGATGAGGATGCGGACGAGTTGCATGAATGCGATGTTGTGGTACGGTGTGTTGGGCAGAAACTGTGATTACACGCCTAGTTCGTTAGCTCCATTGCAGGCTTGGCTTGCGGTGGACTCACATCACACCTGATTTTGACGACCAACGTCTTTGCGCAACCTTTCCTCCAACATATCTCTCCCTTCTCCTTCTTTTGAGCCAAGAGTGCTTTCCGCTTGGCCTCACCTCCCTCAATACCAATACATGTCCCAGTGTTCAGATGTCTCTCGACAGCTTCATTTGGATCACCGCTTGGTGTTGATGGGACAACGGAATCGCAGAGCGGACATTGTGGAGCTATACGATCTTGCATCGATTTCGGTAGTGGGGCGGTACATGAGTGATGAGAGGGGAGAAAGTGTGGTTGACAGAATGATAATTTACATGCTGGGCACTATTTGTCAGCTCCCGACTCAACAATCAACGCATGGAACGGACTTACGCTGAAGGGTAGGAAATCATTGAGATGGCATGAGGGGTGATGGCATCCTTTGCCCAAAAACATGAGTTCTTCTCGATTGGATGTCGAGGCCATGTTGTGAAAGTGTGTTGAAGATAACAGGTAGTAGCGACGATCCTGCTTGTTATTATAGTGCGCTTGATAACGTGCTTAGCAATCGTTGTGCGGTCGAGTGTTCCAGAATCGACAGATACATGTACGCCAAGCAAGCGTATGTCCACCTATCTGTGCCTTGTTTTGCCACTCTCAGGTACAATGCTTACTAAACACAATGTGTCAGAAACAAAAATCAACGACGTAGATCTTTGATTTTGGGCAACATGAGACGACGTGTCTGACGGCGATTTCGTGACGGTATGTATCTTCATTACTGAATTATCACTTGTCATACTTTCAGATTATCAGTGTTCTCGTGATTATTGAACCACATCGACTGGAGAAGATGGATAGCTCTTCGATCACAACGGCGCCCAAATTCGTGTTTAGGCCATTCCCACTACCGCTCTCTGGCCGACAATGGTTCTACCTCACATTCCTACAAGGCGTTGGAGCAGGATTCATTGATGGCGGAGCAAATTTTGGTATCGCATATGCCAGTAAGCTTATATTCCTGACCGCAAAGACCAGAGTTGACGAGCAGTGTACCACAGTCAATCAGTAGTCAAGATGTGGGTGTTTAGTAAAAATACTATCGCCGGCGATCTCGGCGTAACCCCAATCATACAATGTTTGGCTTCGATGCTCATAACTTCTACACTCGTTCACTCGGATCTGCATGCTTCGACAATCAAGCCATTACCATTCGTCTATCCGCATGTTTCGCATTTACCGGACCCTCGTCTTTTGCTCTCCAAGTCATATCGACAAGAACAGCAACGTCAAGTCACCGATGAGAAAGCAGATACCCAGATGGAATCACACCGAGGATTGAAGTACTATTACTGGATGCTAGTCCGATTCATCTTCGAGGGAACAGAACGAAATATGCTGCTAGCCAAGCCCGGTTTCGCAAACTGGTGGGGGCGATTTATATGGACAGCGGCCCAAGGTGCTCTCATTGGCATAATATTCGGATTCCCAATTTGGTGTCTGGCTATCGTAATCCTCGGACCAATTTACGGAAATGGAAACCTCGGCAACAAGTGGGCACCTCAGGTGATCAAGCTGGTCTACGGAGCTATCGTAGGATGGGTGACAAACCCAGTCATCGCTGTATTGGCGTTAGGCAGTCAGGCGGATCATCATCTCATCGTTGTCGAGGAGAAGGATGAAGAGGGCAGAATAGATGGGGATGGTACGCCAAGTACACAGGCTGATAGTCCTGGTCTAACAAATGGTACATCACCGCTTGTTCCCTCTACACCAAACCGACCTCGAGCGACATCGAATCTTTCGACTTCATCTCGTAACAGACCCCCTCTGACAACAAATGTATCCCGTCTATCCCCGCTTCCACCTAATACGGATCTTCCAGCCGAATCACCAGCTGCAGGAAGCAGACCAATGTATCGAGATAGAGGTTTGACGGTATCGTCAATCGGAAGTAATTACTCCTACGCGCTAGGTGGTTCGGGTGGTCGAGCACAGAGAACGAGATCATCTTCGACATTACGCCCCGCTGCCATGCTGGAGACGAGGAGTGCAGTTCCAGAAGTTTTGGTCTCGAGACCTAGTCAGGATCTCGATGCTTTGCAGGCTGCCGAGGCCGGAGATTCTATGGGAGTGTCTGGACGAGTGATTGCTACAGCTCCCAGTAGTCCAGGTGGTCCATCCGGCAGGGCGAGGAGCGCGAGTACCCTGGCCGCCTTGGGCGAGGTGGTGGAGCCAAACAGAGAATAGTTGCCGGGGAATCGGTGTAGATATAGATTGTTGTTGGAAACTTCAAAGAATAGTATGAGCACTTAAATATAATAGCACGAAGGACGGATTGCGAACAATATAATGCATCAATTTACTTCACATCCTCCTGCTCACCCTCCACAATCTATTTCCTGTTCTTCTGGTAGAAATGGATGAGACCGGTAGTCTGGTCGTCAGCAAAGCGCTAGGATGGTCTCGAGAAGCAGCACTCACGGAGCTGTCGTGTCCCTTGACATCGCTCTCATTTCCAAGTTGAGCCAAAATGTTCTTGGCCAAAACCTATCCATCAGCCTCATATACCTGATACGTGGAAGGACTGACCTTGCCGAGCTCAACACCCATCTGATCATAAGAGTTGATACCCCAGATAGCACCCTGAACGTGGATCTTGTGCTCGTACATGGCAACCAAAGCACCAAGGGTTCCAGGGTTTAGTTTCTGGAACATGATACTGTTGGTAGGCTTGTTGCCTTCGAAGATCTTGGACTTAACGAGAGCAGCGTTGGACGCTGCGGATCCGAGCTCTTCGCGGACTTGCTCTTCGGTCTTGCCGAATGCAAGAGCCCTAGTTGTTAGCATGTCGTTTGACATCTATGCGAGAAGGCTTACTCGGGCTGGGCGAAGAAGTTGGAGAGGAGAATCTCGTGGTGCTTGCCTCCAGAGATTGGGTTGAGAGTTTGGACGGGGGCAAGGAAATCACTGGAAGTCAGCGGAGCCACTCGCAGACAAGTGGTACTTACCAAGGGATGAGCTTGGTCCCCTGGTGGATAAGCTGGTAGAAGGCGTGTTGACCGTTGGTACCGCTCTGTCCCCAGATGATGGGCTATTGGTCAGTATTGTTCGTTTAGCCAGCAAGATAGAGAAGACTCACTCCGGTCTCGTAGTTGACCCTGGATCCGTCCTTGGTAACGCTCTTTCCGTTGGATTCCATATCACCCTGCTGGAAGTAATCGGCAAACTTCTTCATGTACTGATCGTAAGGCAGCAAAGCTTGAGTCTGGGCACCTGCTAGTCAGATATCATACTTGATCACCAGGAAACCACATACCGTAGAAGTCATTGTACCAAACACCGACGAGAGCGAGGATAACGGGCAAGTTGTCCTCCAGCTTGGTCTCGGTAAAGTGCTTGTCCATGGCGTGGGCACCGTCGAGCATCTCCTGGAAGTTTTCGTAACCAATCGACAAACAGATGGAGAGACCGATAGCGGACCAGAGAGAGTATCGACCTCCGACCCAGTCCCAAAAGGCAAACATGTTAGCTTCGGCGATACCGAATTTGGTGACGGCGTCAGTGTTGGTGGAAAGGGCAACGAAGTGCTTGGCAACGTGTGCGGTCTGAATGTCAGCTTTACTAACAATGACACAACCGGGAATCGGAGACTCACGTCCTTAGCGGTCTCGAGGAACCAGTCCTTTGCGCTAGTAGCGTTTGTGATGGTCTCCTGGGTGGTGAAAGTCTTTGAGGCGACAATGAAGACGGTGGTCTCCCTATCGCAAGATTTCAAGACCTCGGCGAGATCGGTACCATCAATGTTGGAGACAAAGTGCATCTTCAAGTCCCTCTTGGAGTAATGCTTGAGTGCTTCACAGACCATGACGGGACCCAAGTCGGAACCCCCGATACCGATGTTGACAATGGTATCGATTTTCTTTCCAGTGTATCCCTTCCATTCACCTGACCTGACTTGATCAGAGAACTCCTTCATATGCGCAAGGACGTCGTGAACCTCGTCGACACCAGCCTCGTTGATCTTGAATCCACCAGTCTTGGGGTTTCGAAGGGCAACGTGTAGGACTGATCGGTCTTCAGATGTATTGACGTGATCACCCGCAAACATGGAGTCTCGGAATTGTTCGACTTTAGCTTCTCGAGCGAGTTCGAACAAGGCGGAAAGGACCTCATCATCGACAAGATTCTTGGAGTAGTCGAGTAAGATGGAGGCGTCGGGGGAAGAAGAAGTGAAGTGTCTCGAGAGGTTGGAGAAACGTGACGAGTCGGCACCAAACAATTCCTTCAAAACAAGCTTGGATTGCTTGGACGAATGGAGCTGCTGGAGCTTTTTCCAAGCAGAGTAGTCTGTGTATCAGCATGGGCTGACGTAAACGCCTGCAGGCGCCAACCGCAATCTATCCATGACAACAGCCGAGGGACAGAGGGACTCACTGGTAGCAGGTGCGCCGTCCATTTTGTGCTATGTATGTATTGGATAAAGATTAGAGGTAGTGTATGAGAAAATAGAAGGTTGAATGGGAAGCAGGTGGATATCCGCCGCGAGGGGTAGACGGAATCAACGGCAAAAGGTGGCTCCCGGAAGTTCGGCCCTTTCTGCCGACGTAGTTCTTGTCAATAATCTCTTTAGTCGAGCATGGCCAACGGCTGTAACGCATCGTTGCTGGAGCCGCCCCTGGTGGTGAAAGGCATGCATGTAGGTCTGCGTTGACCTCTGGAGCAAGTGACAGCCTTTACCGCTTTGCCTTGTCTTTGGCTAAGCGCTGCCAACGTGCTAGCGCTTGTGGGCGTTTAAGAGGGAATCTGGATTGATAAGGACAATCTCCCATATGGGTTTCTGTCGTCTTGAGGTTTATAGATCAGGTCATTGTCCCAATTGAGAAGTGGATGGATCGAGGCTGGCATTCCAATATCCGGAACACCGGCAACATTGTTGTTATGAATCCCCTTGAATTCGTCTTCAAGCGAATCGATAAGCTCGAGCTCAAACTGGATGTCTATCTACCGGTCGATGCTGCTCCAGAGAAGCCAGCATCGGCCTGTGTCTGGTGGCATGGAGGTGGTCGTAAGTCCCGATTGACATGTGCGACGAGAAATCGCCAATACAGTAGTGTTTCAGGTGTGTCTGTCCTTACTACTGTGTATGACACCTGACACAGTCACAGGGCACAAGAAAGCGTAAGCTTCCCTCAATCGAAGTCACAAGGCTCATTTAACATAGGCATACCACCACACCTTCTCCGCTTGCCTGATGTGGGCATCGCCCTGATATCGCCAGACTACCGCCTAGCCCCTCAAGCGGATATCTACTCAATCCTAGAAGATGCGGTCTCAGCCGTTGACTATGTCAGGAACGAATCGGGAGTAGTGCTAGGTGATACAATCAATCCGAACCGGCTGGCTATCGCGGGTGGAAGTGCAGGGGGTTGGTTGGGTGAGATTAATTGGAGACTCCAACTTGCGGGCAGCTAAAGGCATAGCTCTCCTGGTGGGATTGTCATCCGGCGTGACGGGGTCGTTGACCTCTCCGCCGACTTATATTGCAGCTTTGTACCCTATGGTGGACATCGATACGCCATTCTATGGAACCCCTCAACGCCCTTCACCATGGATGAAAGATCTGTAAGTGAACATGCTTGTGGCGTCCTGATTGGCAGAATCCCTCTTTCTGCGGTCGCGGAGCATATAGATCCAAAGGGCCCAGTCATCGCCAGTTCAACAAAGCAAGAGGCTCGCGCTCTCGTATGTGATTATGTTACCCAGGTAAGTCGGCTAATCTATGGGAGGCTGATGGGACAGGAAGCCATATGGCATGACTTGTGGTTCGCCAACAGCGCCAATCGGGAGAACTTTTCAGTGACACCTCGTGTACATGCCGCCGCCGGCAAGGGTGCCTGCCCTCCAGTTTGGATAGCAACCGGCTCTACTGGTCTTTGCATCGACCCGGCAGGCGTGGGAGACATGGTACGGGTCATGAAGGGGTATGGGATGGAAGTAGAGTGGGAAGAGAGGGAGGGATTGGGTCATTCGTTTGATTTCGATACCACTGAGCGAGTAGAGGGATTGAAGCTGTTTCTAGAGAGACATCTTCTCTGAGATAGGACACCGATGATCACCTGAAGAGATCATATGTCACAGGTAAGTCACCTATCTCCATACATATCTCCTACACTGCTCAACCAATAAGTTCTTCGACTACTATACGCTCCTTATCCCATACACCCTCAGTATAGAACACATCCTCCTTGATCCTCGACCAAACGTCGTTCATCTTCGGAAAGACATAAACCATGAATGATCCAGCATAGTTGACCGCACCTTCGGGTAAATCGGCATTACGAGCTGGTGAGCCCGGCTGTGGAAGTATCGCACCGCCATATACTTATCTCAGTTCTCGTTCATATTCAGAGTCCAGACTCACTATTCACTCCAGAAGCCTGGTCTTTGGAGCCTCGTTCCACATGTCGAGGTCTCACCGCCATGCGTCGCTCCAGTACATTTGGATAGTCTGGGCAGTAGACCATGTATCGTGGCATTGCTTCTTTTGATGTTTAATCCGTATATGACCTACCTTGGCTGTCTGAGAAACGAGTCACGCATGTCATCTAGCTTTTGTAGTAGTTCCATTGAAATGATTCATGCTGCTTGGATTTCGAAATGTGGACTTTTGTACTAGAGCCGGGCTCGGCATATAACCGATAGCACATCGACAACAAAGTCCACTCTTGTTCTTTTCTTGGTCATGCCGCCAGCCACATTTCGATGTACATGGACTGGATGCAACCGAAGCTTTGGCAAGGAGGGACAGTTGGAGAAACATGAGAGAAGCCGTACGCTGGAAGCAGGTCTTTATGCGGAGATATCATGGCTGATGAGCGATCAGACGCGGGTCCTAGCAGATATGCTTGTCATTCGTGCGGAAAGACTTATGTTCGGAGGTATGTCGTGCTCAGATCGAACGACTAGAGTATTTAGGGCTGACAATGAGTGATGTTCTATCACGGCATATGGTCAGTCAACACGGAGCGACTCCGCCCGCCATGGGCCGTCCACGGAAGGCAACCTGGTGAGCTCTCTTCTCATGCACCGTCCTCTTGAGTCAGGCTGACGGATCCAGCTCTTCCTGTATAGCAGCACATGCCGTCTGTTCCGGAACTATCTCGTCCACCTGCGTTCGCTGTCGGGACCACAATCTCGCTTGCTCATTGATGACACCGGCTCGACCTCGTGTTGCCGAGATGACCGTCACCTCTCATCAGGACATCACCGGCTCGGACTGGCACGGGCAGATGGAGAGTGCCGATCAAGATTCCCATCAGTCTATGTTGCCTCCAGGTAGGTGTACTACTTTACTGCGAGAACAAGCATTAATGAAAAGCACCCAATCAGCTTGAAGTCGATGAAATGACCTCGACGGATCTATTCTTCCTTGCAACTACAGCATCAGAATCAGATGACTGGTTCAACGCCCTTGGGATCGGCCAGGACCCTTCACAACCCATGGATTGGGGTTTCGATGAACGCGATCCATACCTCTTTGACGTTTTCAACACGCACGCCCCAAACAGCCCAGCTCGAGATATCCTTCAATCACTCAATATTCCTGTCGGCACTTCCTCACAGCAGTCGATGGCACCCAGCTATAGATCACCAGAGGAGTTGCATGGAGCTCCTTCCGAGATTCCAGATGGTCAGCCTTTTGATAGTCCCTGGGTGAGCTGCTTACTTGAGCCAGTGCGATAGAATTGACATCATAGCCACATATCGACAAACCAAGAGGTCCCGATTCCCATGTATCTCTACCAAATACAACCTCGGGTGGTCCCTCCAACATCACCGTTACCGATAGCCTGCCCGAGCAGATTCGCGAGAGCATGATCAACATCATCTCCCAATCACATAGAGCTGTTTGGCCGGATATCGATACCGTCAATTTCCCATCGACCAACACTTTAACCGTGTGTGTCAACTTGTATCATCGACATTTTCATGATACTATCACCCTTCAAGAACGAGACTCATTCCGGCTTGCGACATCACCTCCGTTGATCGTCATGGCCATGGCAGCGATTGGAGCGATGTACAGTCCCGATGGCTTGCAAAGGCTAGGCCTTGCACTGAACGAGTTGGTGAGACGAGCTATATTCTACGTGGTGAGTCTCATTCTGTTTGTCGAGAACACATGGCTGAACCACAAAGAGAGAAAGTGATCGACGATTTGTGTTTGAGATCAACATCATCCAGGCTCTTTTTCTGCAGACGTCGTTCGCGTTCTTTTGCGGATCTCATAAGGCATTCCAACAAGCCGAAACCTCGAGATCGATCCTGGTTCAAGCTTGTAAGCGTATGCACCTCCTCCGGCCAGGGATTTCTGCCCAGCAGTCTCTTATATCACGATCTACCATTCCGGATCCTGCTCAGCTATTACTGGCAGCCAAGGAGGACAGGAGACGTGCACGTCTCGGATGGTGCATCTATGTGAGTGCCATGTCTTGGGCAAGTGTCCTCGCGCTTACACTGGAATAGCTACTAGATTCCCAACTCGCTTGTTTGCTCAATCTGCCGGCTCAATTGGCTTTGAGCGAAGTCAATGCGCCGTTTCCTTCGTCCGCAAGGTTGCAAGACGGGGGTTTTACCGATGAAGGCGTCTCATTCGCGGCTGTCCTTGACCAGCTTCTCACGGATGGGGTGATCCCTCCGATTGTAGACGATATTGGCCCTGCCGTGATCGCTCATACGCTTTATCGGTATGCGCCATCGTACCAGCTTTGTGCTGACCACAGAATGTGCATTGACACTGCAGCAACGCAATCAATTCGACGTCTACCAGACTCGAGCACATATCCTATCTTACAATTCCCTCCACATGTCAATCAGTGAGTGGAAGAATGTAGAAGACTGCTTATTCATACAGTCACCCTCAAATTTTGCTTGATCGCATTCGCGTACTCGCTTTAAGCACGCCTCGACCTCCCAAACCGCTGCTCATCTCGTGTGCGGCTCTGGCCAATCATGCGCATCTTCAGTTCACCCGTCTCGGCTTCATTGAGCTGGTGAAAATCGCAGCGGGCAAACGTGGATCTCACGAGAGCAAACGTACCGCCCAACAAGAACTGTTGTCATGGATTAACTCGGACTTTGTAGGAGTACGTCGTATCACGGCTTATGCCGGTATGCTGTCTAATCTACTTGGTCGGCATACCTTCGAGTGAGTCACTACAGTACCCCTTGTATCCCGACTGATTGGCTAGTACCCCTTGCGAGGTAGTTTGGATATTTGATTGCGCATTATGCCTTTGGGCGATCACGCTCTTCTCATTAGTACCCATTGCGTCTGGGTCCCGTGTGGTCACTGTAGGCTGGTCTTCAACGGATGCTGTCGAAGACTGGATCGCTCGTGGGGGCGGCGCTTCAATACAAGGACTAGGGGACCTGAATACCTTGACGCCAACCAAGGTCCTGGACAATTTCGTCGATCGGCTGGATCAGCTTTCCTGGGGTTTGGCTCAGCAGTACAAGGAAGTTTTGCTTCAGCTTTCAGGGATCCCACCCGAATGATGCATGATGTAAGGCCTCAAGTACTGTTTGATATTCGCTTGAGCTGCTTTACGTTCTACTGATCTACTTTTACGGGACCGTACCAATCGTCAAAGCCCAGATCCCAGCCCCATTTGGGAGTGTTGACCCGCTGCTGCTTACCAGCAGCCGCCATTCCATCAAGCGCCTCCATGTCTTGCTTATCGAGAGTAATCACCTTCAGATTGTCGTTGATCCGTTGTTTGGTAACAGACTTTGGCAAGACGACGACGCCCCGATTCACCTGATAAGAGATCAAGATAGTTGCAACCGATACTTCGTGCTTCGTAGCGATTTCACCGAGCTCTTTATCGGCTAGCAGAGGAGAGTCTGAATGTGGTCAGCAACCAGGCAACGTATACGAGTACCCATGGGTGACTCACTCGTCGACCCAAGGGGGCAGTACGATTCGAGTACTATTCCCTCCTTGTCACACCAAGCCTTGAGCTTATGCTGAGGATTGTAAGGATGGAGCTCGACCTGATTGATAGCTGGGACGACCTCCCAACTTCCTTTGAGATGCTCCAAGTATGGGATTGACCAATTAGACACTCCGATTGCCTTGACTGTGCCGGATTTGTAGACTTCCTCCATCTGAGCCCAGGTTTTCCGCTGATCCCATTCTCGATCGACCGATCGCGACCCATCTGGATTCACCGGGAGTAGGTCCGAGGACTCGTTCTACCGATCAGCGAGGCGACGATTGTAGATCAAGGACATACGGGTACGAGTCTGACTGGCCAGTGAATCAGCTACATACCATTAGTTGCGTTCATGATGAGTATGATCAGCTCACGTAGAGATCAAGATAGTCGGTGCCCAGCGCTTCCAGTGTCTGCCGAAGGCCATCCTTGACATTCGGCTGATGAGTGTTCCAGACTTTGGAAGTGATGAAGAGGTCTTCTCGCTTGATTCCGCTGTCCTTGATTCCCTGCCCGACTTCATGTTCATTCTGATAGATGAGAGCGCAGTCCAAGTGACGGTAGCCGGCTTGGATAGCGTGGCAGACGGCCTCTCGGACTTCTCCGGGTTTAGCCTGCCATGTTCCTGCCGTCAGTATATGTGCTGCAATCGTTACACTCACCGAGACCAACGGCTGGGATCTGGACACCATTGTTCAGAGTAAAATTGCTTGCAGGCTGTGACATTGTGCGTTTGAACGTTCGGGAAGTGATGAGTCAATGTTGTAAGCAATTTGGGCTTTCGAAGGCTTAATGACCTCAGGTGCATACTCCACATGCAGGGACAATGGAAGAAGTCCGCAAAGTCCATATTGTCCACCCAGATAAAGTCCACCTCCACACGAAATCTCCACATTTCAGCCGATAGCCCTGAGGCGTCGCACATATTTCGCGGCACTGTTACCACTATAAGAGAAGGCGATCATGTTCCCCATTCTGGCCCCACCAACCGAGAAGCTGATCCACAATGAACGCCAGCACCGATATCTCCTTGTCTCAAGGTGACATTGAGCGCAAGTTCAGCGAAAGCCATCATGAAGACAAAGCTTCGATCACCGTCCACGAAGACCCCTTTGTGCCCAACCCGGAACTCGAGAAGAAGTGTGTGTACGATGGCGAATGTGACTGACCATCCAGGCTGCTTCGAAAGATCGACCTGCGACTCATTCCTATGGCGATGCTAATGGTAAGTGACTTCTGGAAATCGCTTCGTAGCCGACACTGACGGTGGCAGTATCTCTTGAATTGTAAGTCTGAGATCTTCGGTCGCAAGCTTGACTAACGGGTGCCGACAGATCTCGATAGAAACAAGTGAGTCATAACGAACACTTGTCGCTCGCAACTGACCATCAGTATCGGAAATGCGAGAGCCGCCGGAATGGAACGCGACCTGCAGCTCACGTCCGAACAATATTCTCTTGCTGTCTCGATCTTCTTCGTCGGCTACCTCGCTCTGCAGGTCCCTTCCAACATGATATTGAGCCGGACCAAACCCAGGCTATACCTGCCAGCTCTTATGGTGCGTAGTGAGACTACAAGTGTATCATTCACTGATGAGGCAGTTCACTTGGGGATGCCTTGTCATCGGCTACGTCGGAGTCACGAACGAGAAAGGTCTGATCGCTTTGCGATTCGTTCTGGGTGTCGTTGAAGCGGGTGAGTACCATACTCTTTCATCAATGATTCAGGCTGACAAGGACTCTAGGGTTTTTGTACGTTCCGGATTTTGGCAACGCATCCAAAACGCTTATATTCGTATAGCCCCGGTATTCTACTCTACATGAGTTTTTGGTACAAGAAGATGGAGTTGGCCAGGCGGTTCTCGGTCTTTTACAGTGCCTCTTTGCTTGCTGGAGCCTTTGGTGGTCTACTCGGTGGGTGGTATTTGAGGGGCCCGAGAACCGAATTGACACGCTTAGCTGGTGCGATTCTTTCAGGACTAGATGGAGCAGTCGGTTTACCCGCTTGGAAGTGGCTTTTCTTGAGTAGGTCCCTCTCAGCTCCGCACCAAGACTCAACTGATAGGTCAGTCGAGGGCCTCATGACTGTCGTCTTTGCAGTGATTGCAGTCTTTGTACTTCCCGACTTTCCCGGAAATACCTCTTGGTTGACCGAGGCCGAACGGAAGTACGCTGTGGCTCGTCTCGCCGCCGATCAGAACTACGACGATGTCGATGATGCGGATATCAGTCACTGGAAGGCTTTCGTCTTGGCGGTCAGTGACTGGAGAACATGGCTTTTCTGTTTCGGTCAAAGTACCCTGACTGCCGCTGGGACGATCACTTATTTTGTACCAACATTGATGAATGCTCTCGGATACTATGGAACAGATGCGCAATACGTGAGTGGTTTCACTCAGCTCTCATGGTGACTTGTGCTGACCTCCGCTAGATGACAGTTCCGATCTGTGAGAAGATGTCTGCCATTCAGTTGACACCGAGCTGACTGACAGACGGCGTAGCCTTGATCATCGTCCTGGGGACATGTTTCTCCTCCGATCTACTTCAGGAACGACCAAAACACATCATGGCTGTCGCAACACTCTCCATCATATCCCTCTCGATCGTCGCGGGAGTACAATCAAGTCCCAAGGTCAGGTACACGTTCCTCGCACTTGGTAAGTACTCAGTGTACCTTCCAGTCATTACTGATACATTCAGGAGCCTCAGGTATCTGGGCCTGTAGTCCGATGACCCTGACATACCTCTCAAATACAATCGCCAGGCCAGCAGAAAAGAGAGCAGTCAGTATAGGTATCGTCAAGTGAGTCATCAGCAGGATCATAGGACTAGCTGACTTGTTTAGCGGTCTCGCTAATTTGTCATCCGTCTATGGAGCCTACATCTGGCCCAAAGTAACCGCTCCGAACTACGTTCCCGGGTTCGTGGCAACTACCGTATTTCAGGTCTGCACTCTGGTCTTTGCCATCTTGGCTTGGCAGCTACTGTCTCGCTATCCGTACCCGCAGAGACAAACTGTCGTGGGCAGGCAAGACGATGTCGAGAGGCTGTAAGGTTTGGGTGTCTGGTCTCGTTTGGTTCAGAGTGCATCGATCGCGAGATAAACATATGCATATCTAAAATGATGTACCACCGCTCTCCCACTTGAACTACAGATTGGCTATTGGCCTGATGCAGACCACTTGAGATGCTCACACCGAGCCCGTAGTGAGATATGGAATACTCATTTGCGCAAGCTTGGCGGGTTGAAAGGCTGAAAAATAGAGGAAGTACGAAGAGGAATTGACCGAAATTAAAAAAAAAAAGAAGGCGCCGACCCGGATTCGAACCGGGGACCACTACTAGAAGAATGAATACGTAACCCAAAAGTAGTATGATAACCTCTACACCACCAGCGCGCCTTGTGACTTCGCCAAGTGCTATGAGCACCGGCCACTTGTTTGATTTATATACCAAGCGTCAAAGACGCAAGGAAAGGTTTCTCCACCACTTGCCTGTTTCAACCCATAACTGTAGAGCATAGTTTGTGATACCATACTTTGTGCTTCGGAGCATGATAATGGCCAACGCACCAGTCTACGATGCGTGGCGTATCTTCTTCCTCCGTTGATGTCTTACGAGTTCCCTAAGAAGCGCTTCCTGGCGCTCTGCGACGGTTATTCGGGAGTGATCTATTATTAGAACGATGGTCTCTACACCAGCGCCATTGCTCATCCGAGTGACTGTGTGCCCATGTGGGACATAGAAGGAGGCTTTTGACGTGACGCAGTTCGAGTATAGCCTCCCCCACCCTCCGGTACGTATCCTTCCGGCGCTGAAGCGCCGAATGATCGCCGGACGGTACCTTATCGCTGATTGAGTCGTCGGACGCTTCCAACGACGATAGACTATAGCTTGTATGTTCATACATTGTATTTCTCAACCAACAGTTGCAGTCCGTTGAAGCTTACCGGCGAAGGACCCTACGTACGATGACTACACCTACAAATATCCGTGGTCGTATCCGGGACATCATCCCCAACATCATTATCGGACGCTATCCTACCGGCGCACTTAACTCGCTCACCGATGTCCCTGGCGTGCTGGTTCATACCGAGTCTCTCTGTCGAACCACTCCAACCATAGTCAATACTGGGGTGACTACGATCCTTCCACGCCGCGAATGGTTTGGTGATGGCTGTCATGCTGCGATGTTCAAGTACAATGGTTCCGGAGAAATGACCGGCAGCCACTGGTTAGAAGAGACGGGAATACTCAATTCTCCTATCGTCATAACCAATTCTTTTGCGGTCGGACCATGCTATTCGGGGATATACGAGTACGCAGTGGAAAAGTACAAGAACGAGGAGGGTTTGGCGGATTGGTTCCTCTGTCCGGTGGTGGGGGAGACTTTCGATGGATTTATGAGTGATATAGGTGCGATGGCGATCAAGTCAGATATGGTCGTTAGGGGTATTGAAAAGGCTAGTAGTGATATGGTGCCAGAGGGCAACACGGGGGGTGGAACGGGAATGTGCTGTCAGGGCTACAAGGGTGGTACAGGAAGTGCCAGTAGGGTAGTGAAGGGGGTGATCAAGAAGGAGGGCAAGCAGGAGGACGTCGAGTACAAGGTTGGAGCTTTGGTCCAGGCTGTAAGTCAAAGCTCGGGAATGTGCTGATGATTGAACTACGGAGCCAAACGTGACCTGACGATCGGGAATGTACCCATAGGAAGACTGATTATGAAAGAAGAGGCTGCTTCTGCTAGCAAGGAGCCGGAAATCGTCAAGGAGCGGCCTAAGGATGGCTCAATCATCATTGTCATCGCTACTGATGTGAGTATCTATTCACAATCCCGAGCTTCGAGCTACACTGATTGGATAGGCTCCACTACATCCCATTCAGCTCAAAAGACTCGCAACCCGTAAGCACTCAGACTTGTTTCGCGATAGAGAATACTGACAAAGTAGGCGCTACCGTCGGACTAGCCCGTGTTGGGGGATGGGGTATGTTGCGGGTGCACAGATTTGGACGATCGTGCTGATGTGATCTAGGGGCGAACTCCTCGGGCGACATATTCCTCGCCTTCTCCACGGCCGCACATATACCTAAAGACGCCTCGGTGACCCGCTTCACTCCAACGGTCGTTGATTCCATTGATATCATCGATACAGAAGGGATTAATGGCTTATTTGAAGCGGTGGCAGATTGCGTCGAGGAGGCTATATACAATGTCTTGACGAGTGCCCGGAGCATGGAAGGCCCTGGAGAAATGAGGATGGAGGGGTTACCGACCGATACGCTCCAGCGGCTAATGAAGGAGCATTATGTTCCTGTAGAATTCACCGCCTGAAGACGGGTGCTTCGGCTTTGAGTAGTGCGAGGGGTTGATCTTATACCAAAACTTCCGATCGTACACGTCCTAATGGGTCATATTGATGATATGAAAATTGTACCGATGAGTTGTTGGTGGTAATATTTTATTCGCCAACATCTGGCAAAGCTGATTTGTTTACAACTGCTGTTGAGATCCTCACACTTCCTCCACAGATCATGATCCTCCTTATAGTTGCTAGGTC
>Ga0265780_10004516_pt1 | contig 17895 bp, 21 predicted proteins | sample P1T30metagenome_FD_192432 | JGI IMG/M metagenome (GOLD analysis project Ga0265780, IMG submission 192432) | Plant litter microbial communities from East Loma Ridge, Irvine, California - P1 T30 | ecosystem: Environmental > Terrestrial > Plant litter > Unclassified | place: USA: California...
TTTACCAGTTCTGCATGAAGATTGAGCGCTCTTAGGAGAGGAGGGGATGGACGAACAAAACAAGATGACGACTGAAACGATACGAGGATGAAAAAGCATGGTATGTGGAACCCGCGAGTAGGAACACGGAATATCAGGGTACATGGTGAATATGGGGACATTGTTACACAAGCTGTTTGCGAGATGCTTTCACGTGCAATATACAGAGAGTAGTACGCCATGAGCAGCGTTGAAACAAGAGACAAAGCACATCAAACCAAAGACAGTGAGACCAACGCACCATGTGACTGCCTCCTTCTGGGTGTGATGCTGATGCTGATGCTGATTTAAGGTACGGGTCGCCGGCGGGTCTGAGGGACGTTGTGACGTTGGGCGGACCGCGGTGAACCGAAAGCGTCACAGCTCGGCGTCGACTTCATGTCATTGGGCCCAAACACTGTACCACGGTCCATCATCCAACACACGCCAATTGTCCCATGGCCACCCGCTGAAGCTGCTGCCAGCGCAACTACACTGCACGCGCAGCTCGACCCGACCAAATCACGACCCGCCGGCGCCCGTAGTTGTTTGCAGCGCCGACGGCCACACGTCTCCCAGACGCTTCACGAGCAAGCTGCAGGACGCAACGCACCCGCACCCCGAAAAAGTAAGCATGGCTTCCGCTGATGATGCTCATTCGCGGCCCAAACGACCCACCGCCATGACGAGACAGTCGTCCTCGCAGTCGCACCTGTCCGAGGGCGAGCCGCAGAGAGCGCCGCACAAGGCCCAGCGCCAGCATGTTGTTGGCCACCAGCGCGTGCAGAGGAACCTGTCGACCGGCAAGAACCTGAACAAGCTCAACAAAGCCGCCCAGCAGATGCAGCAGGCGGAAAAGGCCGCCGAAAAGGAGGCGCGACATCACCGCCGCACAAAGTCCGGCGACTCGGTCTCTGCTCCCAGCAGCCCCCGCCCGAGCTTCAAGCGCAATGCTTCATCGGGCGCTGTAGTGAGAGTCGCCCACCAGGCACACACGCAGGCCAACCTGCGCCGGAACCACTCGAGCGGCCAGCTGCCACGCACGGGACAGGGCAAACACGCCCTCAAGTCGGCCAAGAACGAGCTCGCATCCGGGAAGAAGTCACTCACGCCTGCACGCTCCCGACAGGCCTCACCTGAGCCGCACGCCGCTGTTCACTTCGACATGGGCGATGACGACGACGACGAGGGCGGTGACGAGGGCTGGACAGAAGAGAGCGCCTCACAATCACCCACCACAACCCGATCCAACACGCGCTCCAACTCGGTCATACTCGACGCGCAACACAAGCTCGCCGAGAGGAATATGGAGAACAACCGCGGAGACCCAGCACAGGTCGGCGCAAGTCGCCAGCCTCCAGCACAATCACCGCAGACGCTGCCGGATCGATCGCGCGCCACAGCCTCAACCAACGGAAGCAATTCCCACCACGCACGTCTGCCAGATGCTGACATAATAACCTCACGCCTGCTCCAGCGCAGCGCCTCTCACACCGTGCCGCCCCAGACCACCTCGGTCGCGGCGACAGTCGGGACCGCCACCGAACGGCACACCACAATGGCCCACAGCGCGGGGTCTACGCTTGTCGACACCCCAGGAAAAGACCTGGTCTCGCGCTTCATGGACGGGGACGGTTCGGCAGGCACGCCTCACGATGGTGGCTACATGCCCGCAAGTCAGTCTGCCAAGCCTGAAGACGGGGAGCTTGATCAGAGCATGCGAAACAAGTCGATGCCGAACGTGAACGCACAAGACACGCCAAACCGGACCCCCTCGCGCTCCGGTACTACCACGCCGACCACGAACCTACCGCCCTCGCGGACACAGCAGAAGCTCATGCTCCAGCGCGCGTCGTCCAATATTGAGCCCCAGAAGCTGGTGCCAGTGACACTTCCCCGAACCGGCGGACCTACCTTTCTCCAATCGGGCATAAACTACAACGCGAACGGCGAGGGTCGCCTTGACCCTCGTCTGCAGCAGCAGTTCAACCACGTTGCTGTCGAGTATAACGTGGTGCGAAGGTATCGCAATCCTGTTGCAGACTCGATTCTGCGCATACAGCAGATCCCAGGCGTGTCGCGCAAGACTCGCATTCCACGAACGGGAAGTGCAAATGGTTCCGCGAGCGCGCACAGCTCCGCTAGCCTGAGGGCAAGTTTCAGCGAGGCGGGCATGGAAACAGATGGGGCAAGCTCGCGAAGGTCTGCGCGAGTCAGCTTCGACAACGAGCACGGGCGCCCAAAGAGCAGGCGCGACGATGGTGATGTCGAGGGTCATCAGAGTTTCGAGAGCGCGCGCAGCCACGCGCGACCAGCCAACGAGGCCGAGGAGATTTGTCGACGCCTGTGGGAGAGTGCCGAAATTATGGAAGCAGATTGAGATTTGCTACGCGACCATTAGACGAAGTTTGCCTGACTCTTCGAATCTATGCGCCGCCCGGTGGTTGGTCTCAATTAACATGCTTGGACACTGTTCAGAGGTATGTGCTCTCCATGTCCTATGCGCCAGTTCGGCCGCTATGGGCAGTATTTGAAAGGGGTCTGTTCGCCGTACGCCTCGCTACATGTACTTGAGGCGCGAGGCACGGCTTCTGACTCGGCAAAGGGGGCCCTAGCCTCGCGGTGGCCTCAAGCCTTGCACGGGGTAAAAGGCGTGAAGCGCTTCGGGCCCACTTCACGATAGCCTCGAACAGCGACTGACTTTGCGCCTCGCAGAAGGACGAGAAATTGTTTCGTACCATTAGGAGCTGGCGCGACGGTTGATAGGCGGTGTTTGGCGCGTTCTGACGATGCGTCGCGCCCCGTTTGGCGAGGCGAAATCAACCCCAATTTACAACGACCGCAGTCACGACGACAAATTTTGCGCAGTTCCGCCAGCGCAAGGCTTGGAGCTTTCAATCTGGACTGCTCCGGGGCAATTGGTTTCTGATTCCGACCGTGCCGCAAGGCTTGGAGCGGGTGGTAGCCAGCAAATGAGCAGCCTTCATTAGTGTACGCTGGGGGCGGAAACGGCCAATCATAGCGACTACGCTTGGCGGGGAGTAATGGTAATTTTATTTTCATTGACTGCCTGACCAACATGCTGCCGTTTCCATGTGTCATGGGAGGTGTGCTGTTCCTGCATGCTCGCGTGCTACTGCGTGTGAATCGGCAAGGCGCAAATGTCACTGGATGACCTTTTCTTGTTGGCATGCGACATGCTGTTCTGGAAGGGAAAAGTCTTTACAAACTCTGTTCAGCATCACACGGCGCAAACAAAGAGCCTTCACCGTCACGGTCGGGACTTGTCGCAAACAGGCCGTTTCCATCACCATTGACGCTCAGTGGCTGAGACGTCGCTCGTCAGACGCCAGCGCAACCACGTTGCAGGCGCTGCTTCATGGGTCCAAGACAGAATCTGCAGAATGAATGGCTGCTGGGCAAGTGGCACGGATCCAACGTGTACAACTGGTACGCTGGCTCCAGTCACGTTTTGCGCACCCTGAGGTTACCAGGCCGTCGGCGACCGAAAGTGCGACAATTCGCCGCGCAATGTTTCAGTGGTTGTGATGGTGCAACCGGTGACTATGGTTGGAGGTCTGGGGAAAGCAGTCTGGTTGCCCGAGTTGCGAGTCCCAGGTTCCATGGTTACCTTGGCGACGTTCATTCTTGTGCGCAAAGATGACCTCACGCACTCGTGCAGCAGCCGTTAGTTTGCAAAGTAGCCGCAAAGTGGATCCCAAACGAGAGAGATGCGCCCGCGGCCGCAGCGATTTGCAGAAAGCTTGGCAGGTACAAGTAGCACAGACCACCAAGTAGTTTGATCCCAGGTGGTTAGCGCCAGCCGGTGCCGAAATTGCGCCAGGATGGGAAATTGCGCCTCATAAGACAGGAAAGAGCCCCCAGACCCACTTGCCCGTTGTTTCCCTTCAAAACGCTCGCACGTCCACTCTCTTACCCCGTCCGTCTCTTCAACCAGATATACAAACACGCCCTCAGGCCGAGCTTTGCTCATCACATTCCTTCATCAGCTTGCTATAAACATTCACTTGGCCAACGCCCTCTACCAAGTCTTCACCTACTTTCGCATAACATCACCGCGCTTGCGCATACAACTCATCACCCACACGAAACACGTCTCATACACTCATTCTTCTGCCGCAAGATCAAATCACATCCTTTCGGACCTTTCGTATCAATACTTGAATTGATACCCACCCGTCACCGGCGCAACACAACAAACAACCTCTTCATCCACCAACCACCATCACCATGCGCTCCTTCCAGCAAATCATCGTCGCGCTTTTTGCGCTCCTCGTGTGCGCCTTCGCCCAGGACAACGACGAGTACGATGCGACCGTCTACGTCACCTCGACCGTCTACCGCGTCAACACCATCACCATGTCTGGCGCATCGCCCACCGCGTCTGTCGCAAACATGACCTCGACCATCTCCGCCAAAGTTCCCGCCTACCCCACCAACGGCACTTCCATCGTCCAGCCCTCCGGCACCGGTGTTCAGCCCAGCCAGAGCCAGTTCACCGGCGCCGCGTCTGCCCTTACTGCCCAGGCGTACGTCGCAGCGCTCGTCGCCGGTCTTGGCTACCTCGTTCTTTGAGATGCGCAAGCTTCGAGTCGCCGCCTGGAGCCTTCAAGTATCATTTGATTCTCGAGCGCCTGGCCTTTGTAGCGCTCTTAGCCTTTTCCACATCTTTCAACGTTTCACGAGGATACCGCCTTTCACGTCATGCATATCTCATGCATACCAATACCCACCTTCTTCTTCGACACCAACTACGTTTGTTTAATCACAACATCGACCTTCTAATTGTTTGACACGATCTGAAACGACATTTGTGGCGATGCATAGCTGGGATACTACCTTTTCACCAACTACTACTACTACTGCTACTTCTTTTTCTTATCGTTCCTTTTATACCCCTTTTTTTGTCGACGACGAAGCGCAAATGGACGCGTATGAGGGCTCGGATAATAGATGCCTGTGGCATACCCTCATCCTTTACATTTCGCACACGACTGCATCTTTCACCGGTGGAGCTGGAGTTTGGAGATACCCCCTTTTTCGTGTTGGAACAGGACACTTTAGTAGCTGAGCAGATGAGCATCAATCAATCATTCACAATCTTGAACTTCATCTTTTTGCCCAAGTGACATGGCACTGCAACCTTCATACCGTCGACGATCCCCGCTCCCGCAACGCTATCGAATCGCTGATCGCAATCTCTCACAAAGTGCGGGCCCTCCCTTGTGACTCGGAGTCTGCTTTCCCCACCCGCCACTCCGCCGCCGGTCAGCACGCGAGAAACTTCTAGCTCGCCGGCCTTTTGCCGCTTTCATGTGTGCCCACGCGGGTTGGATTGCCGGCGAGTGGAGTACCTAGAGGTGGAAGTGGGAGTGGTCCACCAGGTACAATAGCATTGTTCAAGACGAATTAGAGTGAACTAGTAGAATAAGGGCATTGTTCTAGACAACAACAACATACTAGGCTGGTGGAATGGAAACGATTATGTACATTTCGGATGCGTGTGTGAAATGTCATGTCGGATGATTTTCGGTGGTACGCTAACATGTGTAAATGTCTTCTCCAAGGACAGGTGTCGGTTGGGGACGTCATGATGCGTTTTTGGTGTACCGGAGATTTATCTCGCGTGTCTGCTGGGAGCGGAGGGGTAACTTTGTTGCCACGTTTAGGTTGGGTACGCAGAGTGTGCAAGGTGTTCTGCAAGATTGATTGAGGTGTGCTTGCGGCTGTGGTTGCGATGATGCGCGGTACCGGGGATTTGTTGGACTACGCGGGTTGATGCATGGTGGTAACGTGAGTTTTAGTCAAACTGTGTAGTGTTGAGGAAGGGCTGGGGAGTGTTCTGGATGATTGAATTGATCCATGCGAGTGGATTTGCATTTGGATGTGTGGATGCGTGGTGGTTGGTTTACTGGACATGTTCGCTGCCTAATGGGCGATGTGTGCGTTGGTTGAACCATGTAGATCTCTTTACGAAGGGTTCTTCTGGAAGTCTCTTTACCAGCTGCTTGTGATGAGCTGTGCTTGTTGTTGAGATGGTGCATGGTGCTTTGGGGTGTGACTGCACATGTGGGGGCTCTTGGGCACGTGAGCGGTGGTCAAAATAAACAATTATCGATAGATCTGTGCAGGACAGTATTTGTCCTGGAAGTTCGGCGTCGTCGGACCTACTGAAATCTTACCCACGTTGTTTCCTACCTGAAGGTTTGGTCGTGGTGGTGATGCACATTTGGGGTGCTGAAGTTTGTTGCATTGGTAAGGGTCGCCCCTGAATTGTCCCGATACAGTTTTGCTGGATTTTCATGCGTCATATTTGCTAAAACGTCAGGGATGTCGCTATGAATTGGCAACTCTAAAATGACCACGATGTCTTCAACATCCTATCACGTGGCTGTCGAATGGGGATCGGCAATCCCCAGGTGAGAGCTGGCCGAACTTCGCTGAGAGTCTGAGAGCACGCGACTTCCCATCCGGCCCGGGGCGCAAAGCTTCGTTCCGAACCCTGATCGTATTTGCTTTTGCAGTTAGCTGTCGACCGGCAGTGGCATTCGGCCTGTATAACCGGAAAATTTCCTCCTAGTCCTCAGACGTAGAAATCATGCGACGGATCCAAAAAGCAATTGTCATGTTGCGACTGGCGCACCCAATCTGTTGGTTCCGGTAGGCAACTGTGCCGCCGGGGCACCTTGGATGGGCCGAGCTGTCATAAGCCCCGCGACATCTTCAGGAGCAATTTTTCAAATCAGTTATTGTCAAATACACAGATTTTCTACATCATCTAAAACAATCAAGATAAGACCGTTTTTGCCCGATATACTATCAGCGCATACCAGTGTCGAGACGGCTCATTCCTGACGTTGATGCGCAGCACTTAGTTGCCCATGAGCGGCACGACTTCTCAGCTTCCATATCAGGCTTTTCTACTCGCTCGGACGCTGTAAACTCACAAGATGTATTCTGCCACTTCGTCTATCGCGATGTCCCTCGAACCTCCATATGATACCGAAAACCCGGATCCACAACTGCAGTCCATCTTCTTCACTTTGCCTCGCGAACTTCGGGACCAGATCTATCACTACCTACTACTTTCTGCACGACGCATCGTCCAGCCCTTCCCAGGGAACATAAATTCCGGTACACAGGTAGGCAGATGGGACATCTTGCAGCTGCAATACCGCCTGCCTCCCGCCTTCGCAAACATCAATCCACGCAATCTACCCTTCGACCAGCCGAACTTCGCCCCAGATTGGCTCTTGGCCTGTAAGGCCATGATGCGCGAAGGAGTTTTCCAATTTTCCCGCAACGCGGAATGGTTGTTCAGCGGCTACAGGTCGAGCAGCGACTGGACCTTGCGACTGCCCGTCGACACGAGCAGAACGACGCGCATCGAATTCAAGGTGCAGAATGTAGCCAACTACGAAGATCCAAGATGGGGTCAAGGTACAGACACGCACGCAGAGCTAGCACAGTATGCACAGCGTATGCGCAAGGTGGATTTAAAATGGACGACGATCAGATTCGTCGGACACAGCTATCGCTTCGGGCCCACAAATGTGTACTGCAATAATCAGGCAAGCAACATGATGCGCAACCTCGTCAACACATTCGACGGCATCGATGTGCAACGCTGGGAATTTGGGATTCATGATCCCGAGCCGTTTCGGTATTGGGTTCTGTTTGAATGGGTCATTGAAGAAGGGCAAAAAGCGGGCGAAGGAAAATTGGAAGTTTTGGTCAAGGAACGCACGAGGAAGCCGGTGCAGGTTATCAAGCCGGACGAGGATCTAGCGAATCTGTTGCCGCCGGGTTGGGTGTGTAAGAGGCCGCCATGCGAGTGTAATGAGTGTATCCTGGAGAGGGCGGAGGGCCATGAGGGTGGTTATGGACCGCGACCTGATGTGGTAAGAGCAACAAATGTTAGATGCTGCTGGGTACTTGGCTAATGAACATTGTTGACAGGAGCCGCGTTGGAGCCACTACTGTGGAAATAAATGGTCGCGTCTTCTTCGGACGTTTAGGGGGCGGGGTTATGACTAGTGATGTAGATTAATGTGCTGTAGCACACGCTTGGAGGATCAGGTGAAATCAAAATGATAGCACGTGAGTGATGATTTAAACAGGAAGTTTTGTTGGGACATTAAATTTAAGCAGTCGAATATGGAGATGGTGGCTAGCCAATCGGAGAAAAGAAGAGTGGGTTGACATCTGGACCCTTCTGCGCCCAAGACTTTTCAACTTCACGCCCTGTTGTCAAGTTAGCTCGACACCAGAATGTGAAAGAAATCGAAATGTAGCAACGCTCTCAGGACGTTTACTTAGTATAAGACAATCATGCGATTCATAAAGGTAGTATCCGCTCCATCCCGTGAAACTTCATTCAATCCAAAACTCCTCCCCTTTCTACGTTTTCAGTCATGTCGTCTCTCCAGAACCCCGAAGAATATCTCAACAATGCGCGCATTGCGCCGGAAGTCTTCCAGCTCCGTCCAGACTACCGTGCACTTCTCATGGTCGTCACAAACATCCCAGCCAGGCCCAGCGACGCTACCAGCGAAGCATTCCTCTCCTCTGCAGAAACTTCTGCCAAGGCCTTTCTCTCGCAAACTGCCATCATCGACATCCCACACGTTAGTGCATGGCGCGAAACATACAAAGCTTTCGGCGCAAAGCCCAAGAAGACTATGAACAGCCTGGAGGCACTTTTACGCCGTGTCGATAACGGACTACCTCGTGTGAATCGCTTAACAGACATCTACAATGCCATATCGATCAAGCACCAGATCCCACTCGGTGGCGAAGATCTGGACAAGTACCAAGGCGCGCCATTTTTGATCCGTGCAAAAGGCGATGAGAAATTCATCACCAAATCAGGTGGAGAAGAAGTTACGGACCACCCGAAGCCGGGAGAGGTAGTTTGGTGTGATGCTGGTGGCGTCACGTGTCGGCTGTGGAATTGGCGGCAGTGCGCAAGGACAGCATTGAGTGATGAGACAACGAGTGTGTTGTTTATCATGGATGCGCTGGAGCCGATGGATGATGAGAAATTGGGTGCTGCGGCGGATGAGCTGGGCAGTGAGCTGAGTAAGCTGTCGGCGGATGTGAAGGTTGATCGCCGGATACTTAGGGCTCCATGAAAGACAGCTGTAGTGGAATTCAGCGTAGTAGGTTATTCGGCATGGATGACTTTTTGACAATTCAGCCCAGTGATATTGTTATCTTTACCACTCGATTTCGAATGTTCGTTTCCGGCGATCCTGATATATTGACTTGGCCTGATCGATGCAGTACCCCACACATGTGTTGCTCCAGTCAGGGTCGGATGCAAGAAACAATCCTTGTCTGTAATATACCACATGGCAAACGCTGCCAAGCGTGACCTTCGGCAATTTAATATCAACTGCCGATTATCAGTCACGGCAAATCATACACCAGCGTGGAATGAACTTCTCTATGGTCTCGAACATGATTGGCAGATACTCAATGCCGCGGTTTCGTGTCACCTACAGCAGATGAAGTCCACTGACTGCAGGTAGAGGAGCCCACAGTACAAGTGTCAAGCAGGCCGCAGTGGAAGCCAGTCATTCACCCCATACCTCTCACATCAGACTTCAACATGTTTTGGAATACTCTTGCCGCTGGTACACTGCTGGCTCAATCTGCCGCCGCGCAGAATATGTTGCGCTTTGGCTGTTCGCAGCTTACCGTCGAGCGTGCCGATCCTCTCGTTTCCCCTGGCATAAGACCGTCGCCCCATACGCATCAGATCATTGGAGGAAACTCCTTCAACCTTACTGTAGGACCACTCGTTGTCCCTTTCAAAAGACACACCCACTGACACTATCTAGATGGAGCCTGCCGTCTACGACCCCGCCGCCCTCTCCACCTGCACATCCTGCACCTACTCCGAGGACTTCAGCAACTACTGGACCGCTTCCATGTACTTCAAGTCCCCAGAAAACGGAACCTTCCAGCGCGTCCCGCAATTCGCCAACGTTGGTCTCCAGCAGAACGGCGGAATGACAGTCTACTACATGGCCTACTCCGCCAAGAACGGCAAGATGACCGCCTTCAAGCCTGGCTTCCGCATGCTCGCTGGTGACCCATTCGTTAAGAAACCCGATCGAGCTTCCATATGCCATCGTTGTTTGAAGAATGGTGAGGGCTTTGCGCCGTGCGACAGCAAGGATACCGCCGAGTTGCCGAATAAGTACTGCCCTGGAGGGATCCGCGCGACTATTATCTTCCCGAGCTGCTGGGATGGCAAGAATTTAGATTCTCCGGATCATAAGAGCCATGTTGCGTATTCGAATGGTGGTGGTCTGGGTTCGCCGTCGTGTCCGAGCACGCATCCTGTAGCGATTCCACAGGTCATGTATGAGGTCATGTGGGACACGGGTAAGTACAAGAACGACAAGTGGTACGGAAGCGGAAAGCAGCCATTCGTGTACAGCTTTGGTGATGGGTAAGTCTATCTTCATGCCATTATTTTGCAGTCACTGACGTAACGAAAGCACTGGTTATGGCCAGCATGGAGACTATCTCTTCGGCTGGAAGGGCGATGCGCTTCAGAAGGCTATGGATGCGCTTCCCAGTGGCAAGTGTGCGAATGCAAACTGCAATGTCCTCAAGGTCCAGTCGGCGCAGCAAGCGCAGGCTTGTACCAAGAAGCAGCAGGTTGTTGAGGACGTTGGTGTTGCTGGTAACTGGTTGAAGGAGCTTCCAGGTGGCATGCCAGTCGTCTACTCAACATAGGCATAGATAGTTAGTCCCAAGAGAGAGAAGGGTTGTCGTTAAACAGATGAATGTCCGAGTCGCTCCCTATATCGATCTCCCAGACATCATTTGCACTGCTGAATGGAGAAGTCGCTGTGTCGAAGACTACGAGAAAAATTACATCCAAGTGCAAGACGCGATAGTTTGTAGCCGCGTGATTTACTGTCCAGACAACAGGCACATCGATACAAGCTCTGGCGGTATCTGCTTGGCCCCACAAGATTTAATTTCCGCATAGTGAAGTTGAGGCGGGGAAGTGCCGGGGTGCAGTGCGACAGCGTGTGAGCACTATACCATGCATGTGTTCTCTTTTCAGCTCTATTGTCGCAAGTGTATGAACCTGGGCCTCGTAGTAGTGTAGCTGCTGCGGAAAGCGAGGTTCACACAAGGCCTGGTCTGTGCCAGACCAGCACGAAGTAGCCGCCGCCCACGCCGCCTCAACGTAATGCATGTCTACAAATCGCGAGGCATATAGTCGAATCTTGACAAGGGGAACCAAAGCTCTGAGAACAAGGCATGGCCAAACGATTCAGTGCAACAAACAGCACTGCAGCGAGAGAAAGACTGTGACAGGAAAGCAAGGAAGCAGAGAGAATGTGTCAAATCGAAACTCAACCTACAGGTGAAGAAAAGCTGACGATGGAAGAGGAATTGACGTAAAGTCGCAGATGAAGCAATGCTCTTGCCATTCTCAATCAATAATAACAAAAAATCGTTGTTCGTGCGCATGACGATCTGTTCGCTGCGCCATTCTACAGCCCACCTTCCATCATCCTCCCCTGCTCTTCCAAGCTCTCCCAATCGCGAAGAACCTGATCTCGCTCTTCTTCTGTCATGCCATCCCAATTCGGCAAATTCTCAGGAGTATCCAGCCCAACCGCCACCAACGCCTCCCTGTCCACCGCCAGTATCATCAAGCGCTGCTCCTCCGTCAACGGCTCCTCTTCCACCGAATCATCAGCATCCAGCCTCTCCAACTCCCACCAAGTCCGATGTCTATTCCCAGGCTTTGCCTCATACCATCCCTTAATGTTCTCCGGAACCCCCAGCCCCGCCTCTCGCAAGCGCTCAACTGTCGCCTTCCACCTCGCCAATTTCTCCGCGTCTTCCACCGCGTCCAAAGGATCGACCCGCGTATCCATAGGCCGCACTTCCGACCCGCGATAATGCCACCCCTGCGCATCAGCGTTGATTTCTCGAATAGCGCGCTTGTAGAGTTCTCGCTCGTCGCCGGTCATGCTCGATGTGTTCCACCATGAGCGGAATCGCTGCTCGCCATCCGCGAAGCGCTTGTGGATTAGGTCGATTTTGAAGTCGTGCATAATGGCTTCGTCGCTCTGATGAAGCCCCATATACTGCTGTGCAGGTCCTGGCATGCTAGTAAAATTGGAGAATAGTGTGCCACACGCAGTGCACCATGTATCAGTGACTGCGTTGTGGTAAGTGCAACGTGGACAGGGAAAGAACCCTGGTGGAGGTTGGGGCACGGTGGCATTCTGTTGGTTGGAAGGTGGCTGTGACTGAGCGGGAAGAGACTGTTGCGATTCAGTGGGACGTGTTGCTTCTGTCTGAGTTGCCGGCTGAGATGGAATTGTCTGGGATGCGGGTGTGGATGGAATTGTCTGAGATGCAAGCGCATATGGAACTGTTTGTTGAGCAGGTTGCGATGCCTCAGTTCTCGCTTGCTGTAGTTGTTCGAGTCGAGCCGACCGCCGTGGTTGAGTCTGCGGTGGCTGAATCTGCAGTGGTTCAGTCTGCGGTGATTGAGTTGATGCTGTCCGAACCCCCGTTTGTGCTGCTTGAGTCGTCTCTGTCCGAGCTGGTAGGACGTCTCCCGTTTGAATCGTCGTATTCTCTCCAACTGTCGCTGTCGGTATGTCAGCCGGATTGGACTGTGCAGCGCTAGCTGTGGGCCTTTTCTTAGCCAAAATACTATTGCCGAAACCCGTATTCTGCGCGGGCTTTGGGTCGAGCCATAATCCTGGGTTGCCGAAAACATTCCTCCATGGTGACGGCTCGGATTTGGGCTCGTCTGTGTCAGACTCTGACCCAGCCTCTGACCCCGATTCACTTGATGATTCAACGCCAGTTTCTGGCTTTGCAGTCTCTGTTGCGGGCGTCTCCGAAGCTGCTGGTCCTGCTGCTGGCCGTGAAGAGCTGGGACCGGTATCGTCTACCAACTGAGCTGATGGCGCAAATGGCGCAGACTGACCGACTGTTACTCGCTGCACTGACGTCTCCTCTGGGACTGATCCTTGGGCTTGTCCCGCAATCCCCGTTGGAGTAGATGTGTTAGATTGGGCAGGAGACTTGGAGAATCTACCTTTCCCGAGGGCAGCTGCGAACGCACTTGATGTCTTGGTCGGCGCAGGTGTGGATAGAGGCGGATGTTGTCTCGTAATCTTCGTATCAGTGGATGTGGAGTGTTGGACTGGAAACCTGGGCATTCTATCTGTTTTGAGGGCGGCTGCGAATGCATTTGATGTCTGGGTCGGCTCAACAGTGGGTCTAGGCGGACCAGTTGAGGGTCTTTTTGATCTTACAGGCCTTGGAACAGGTGTTGGTATAAGGTGTGGCGGAAGAACCTGTGGAACGGGCATTTGAGCTCGTGGTGGATTGTAGTCGGTGAAATCTGAGTCGCTTGAGCTATCGCTGCCGCTGTTGCCATTCGAAATGGAACTCGAGTTGGATGAATCGCTATCATCATCGTTGTCGCCATGGTTATTGTTCTTAAGTAGTTCCCTCCTTTGTGCATTTTGCTCATCCAACTTCCTCTGCACATCTTGCTTGAGCCAAATGAGCTTTACTCTCTGTGCAGCGTCAATATGCTTGCAATGTCTCGGTCTCCCCCCCGTGTCAACCGTTCCCTTTGCGCGTCGCCAGTGCACTGCTCTAACTACATACTCTTCCCAAAGCCAGTGCAGGTTAATTGACAACCACGATATAAAATGGTCACCAATATCGGAAATTCGAAAGTGCTGAGAGTTCTGATTTGCAAGGAGTGCAGGTGTAACACGGACTTTGCAGGCGAGGTGTGCCTGTTGGGCAAGATAGAATGCATGAGTAGTGTTGGAATAATCAAACACGGACTCGGGCTCGGAATGGGGCGGAATAACTGCTTTTTCATCTTCATCGCGACGTCGCTTGCGAGACTTCGTGTCAGTCTGCTCCCATGGACCCGCCCAGGGCTTAGGTGGTTGAAGGGCCAGATCTGGACCGAAGAATGGGCGTTTGTCGCCTGGGAGGTGCGGCCATTTAATGTTGCTGTTGGGTGTTGACATCTTGCTGATATTCTTTCCGTTGTACAAGCAGGTGATAGAAATGTTGTTTGCTCCATACATCATGCGAAACGACCGTTTACATGTGTCTTGATGGACCACAAAGGCGGACAAAGCGTCGTTGTCATGAACAAAGGATGTCGAAGTGTGGATGGACAAGACAAGCAAATTTGAGTCATGTCTTCGATCAATCAAAGAAGTGACACGAACATTGTGCAAAGTTTTCAAATTTCGTGGTGTAGAATGCGCAGTTGTGCGTGGGCAGCTCCAGTAACTCTGAGATTTGAAAATGTGTAGATTTAGGCTTGCTACGAGGTAACACTCATGAAAATATTTTTGAATGGAGAAAGTCATAGGAAAGTCAAGTCTTTGATGTGTGAACAGGCGCTGCTGTGACTTTGATTGTACGCATGTTGTCCTCAAGTATCCTGGCTTCGCTCAGTCTCATGTCTAAAGAACTTGATGGTCTTCTACGCAAATCGCTGTGAGGAAAGCTCGCATACTTCAGCAAGGAGGTCGCGTACCATCTTCCATATCGCGGGTCGGAGATAAGGACTACTACTTCCTGCTTTTAAAGTTTCCTCAATCCCAAACGGCCTTCATAAAGTTCGACGATGGCCATGTATCATGAGCTGAAGGTCGTGGTACAGCCACGGCAAAGTTCTGAACACATTGATGTAGAGACCGTGGTCATCAAGGATGCTTCTCAGGCCCAAAGCGCCGTTCGATGCGAGGGGAGAGGAGACGGGAGGAAATTTGCGATGGGTCTCGCCAAGGGGCAATGTTGATGAAAGATAAGGTAGTCAGGAGTTTTTCCAGACCGGCCACCTGGCAGTGCGCCACATTTCCGAGAGGCTATTCCCAAAGGAGTCAGGACGGGTGGACGGCTACCATTAGGCAGGCGTTTTGAACACCACACAAAACCAAGTTCCACGGTGTCCGACAAGACGGCGCAGTGCCACAGCCAAAGTCTGAATATCCCCGCGGGCGTCAGCATACAAGCATCTGTCGCAACCTTCTGCTACAGCTGTGCAGTGCCGTCGGAGCCGTTGGACGCTACTTGGCAGAGTCCCGTGACCCTGGACCCGCGCCATTCTTCGGCCACCCTGACCTTCGCCACTACCGTCTGATTCGCTTGCAGCTGGCAGCAAAGCCACCGGAATTCTCGATTAAGCCTAAGGGAAAGCAGCGCGGACGTGTCTCTGCGCCGCAACAGGCACAGCAACCGCCAAGGCCAATCTCGCCCCGCTGCCCTAGGGTCCTTTCTAGCATGGGGCGTGCTGGGGCCTGACGGCTGACGGACCTGGCCTCAACCGTGCTTTAAAAGTGCAGAGGCCCCCGACTTTCTGAGGCGTTGCCCCCCTCAACGACGACGCCCTCTTCGTCAGCCTCTCCTCCCATCGCTCTCCAGGGCTTTCGAAGACAATCTCGGGCGCCATTCACAATGGTCTTGTTATCTTCGGCCGGAGGGCGGAACCCGCTGTTCGCGCTCGCTGCGAGTGCCGGCGCGATGCTCATCTTCATCTTTGCATTCTTGGCTTGGCAGAGTCCCTCGAAGATGCCCTTCACTCGACCAAACCCGCCGCACATGTCGGAGACGTACGTCGACCCTTTCAGACTCTCGAGGAGCGCGCCAGTGGCGTAGAGAGACAGCTAGCCCCTGACCAGTCACTGATTGTACCCGTGCAGGCCCATCCACGCAGAAAAGGCACCCACATCCATCAACGATATCATCCGAACACTGTATGCGCCGCTTAAGGCCGAGCCCACTCAGCCCTTCATTCGCGAGCCCAATGGCAGCCATATTGAACTACCACTGTTTCCCCGCTACAAGAAACCGCTCGGCAGCGAAATCCTCATTTTGGATCTCGAGACACGCCCACTGCAAAGCACCGACGCTTTCCAGCGGGGCGAGTATGAGTGGCGTAATATCAATCACGTCTCTGGTGGAATCTTTAACCACTACACATACGCGCTCATCCACGGCTACGACTACAAGTTCATCCACGCCTCCAATTTTGAAGACCGACACGCGACGTGGATCAAGCCTTCGGCACTGGCAAATCACATCAAGAACTACAAGTTCATCATATTTCTCGATGCCGACGCTGCTTTCCGCTTCCTCCACGTACCCATCGAGTGGATGCTGAATTACTGGGATATTAAAAAGAGTGACGCTATCACAATGGCCAAGGACCCATGGGACCCAAAGTCGCCTCAATACAACTCGGACCGCTTTAACCGCACATACACCAACACTGGCTTCATGATCGTCCAAAATACACCGCAGATAATGCCTATTCTTAAGGCCTGGCACGAATGCCCAGATGACGTACGCTACGCAAACTGCTCGCAGTGGAAGACTCCTAGGTTCCATGAGCAGTCCGCGTTTGGCGAATACATCCGCTACGATTACGAACCGTACATCAAGGAGCTTGACTGTGGACAGGCCAACGGCTTCCCCGGTGTCGAGGTCAGCAACTGCCAGGGAAAGCTCATCCGTCACTACTGGTTCGAGAAACACCTGGTCAAGGATGACTTCCAACAAAACATGATGAACGCCATCACAATGCCTATCCAAAAGCTCTTCGCTGAGAACATTGGTCATATCATTACGAAGACTGAAGAGAATGTGATACATTAACACTCCAACTCGTTATTATTTTTTTCGCTATCATTTCGCCCTATATTGGAAGAGAAGGGAATATGGAGTGTTGCATAGCATAGCGTTGCATGGTTATGGCGTTTTTGGTTTTTTGGGGGTTCGGAATGGGTCAAGACCTGGGTTGGTCCTCTTGAAGCCCCCGGCTTCGGCATGCTATCGCATCAACCTGGGTTCCGCGGTGCGAAGATACCCTACACGATTAATCGACTGACGACGCTTCGTTACGCGACTTGTTTCTGTATCACGATAAACAAACATTTTGCACAACGCTCGCTTGCCAACTTGGTGACAGCCGGGAACCACATGGCTACTACTTTTCCATTGCTCCACATTGTACAACAGAACGGCCATACAGCAACCATCTCCCGACTTCGGACGAATGTGCGCTTTTGTTAGCATCTGCCATCTGAATTGCAGTGTTCCACGACCGCTAGCCTGAGCATGTCACCAGCCCTCGCGCGCCAAGCCGCCATCCTGAACATGATGTCAGCGATCCGCATGCACACCCACCACCGCCTCGAAAGAAGGATTGCCAGGCACCCGCTCGGATGATCTACGCCGCGCATCGCTGCCGCTCGAGAGCGGACCGATAATAACAACCCTGAATGTCGCGAAAGTTGGGCGCCCAAACTGGTTCGCTTCTCTGAGCCTTGAGGGAGGCGTTGAGATTTCGACCGACCAGGCGCAGCACAAGCGATTAGCTTTCAACGATCGAGATGCGCCGCATCCTAGTGCGTGCATGGCTGGACAGATCCGGACGTCCATCGCCTTCTAGCCCCTCTCAAATTGAAGATCGAGTCTGTGGTTTATGACCTGGCGTAGACGTATTTTTTGGAAACCTCACGCCTGAGGAGAGCAGTCATCGAACAGTAGACTCACAAATTTATTCGCCGCTTATGGTTCAAAATGCGACTCGGGCCAGTCAAAATATGTAATACAAGAATCAACACTATTAATCAATACACCGTTCTCCTGCTCACCGCCACCTTCACGATTGAAAGTACACCGATACTACCTCAATAAGGCAATCTGCGACTGCTAACTACCACCCCAACGATCGGACGAATCCTCATCTGCAAACACTCGCTTCTACTCCCCCATCTCAAGTTCCAACCTCGTCATCTCGCCAAGCAACCTCAT
>Ga0265780_10004517_pt1 | contig 17893 bp, 12 predicted proteins | sample P1T30metagenome_FD_192432 | JGI IMG/M metagenome (GOLD analysis project Ga0265780, IMG submission 192432) | Plant litter microbial communities from East Loma Ridge, Irvine, California - P1 T30 | ecosystem: Environmental > Terrestrial > Plant litter > Unclassified | place: USA: California...
AGGGAAAGAATAAGATGTCTGTATTGAATGCAATTAGAAATAAAATCATCCATAGAGTTTATGCCCTAATAAAAAACAATTCTGTCTATGAAAATAAGTTGCATATGTCATAGAAATCGAAGTGACGGTCTGTCAGTTCACATGTTTGTTAAGAAAATTATATAAAAAGTTCATTTGACTCATTACAGTCGAACCACTTCGTTAGGTTTTACATTAATGCAAAACGAATCAAAATCTAATTCTTTGCTCATTTTGCCTTGATCCAAAACGAACCAAAAGATCAAGACCTCAAAACTTTCTTAACGCTACAAATTGAGCCTACGCTGAAAAGTTTAAACTTGCGCGGATTTAATATAGGTCTGGTGATCACTATTAACGCCGCGCTTCGGACATAAAACTTTTTTTGGTCGCCCTCTTCTTTCAATTTGCTTAACGCTGAAAGTTTAATGGTCATTTAAGGCCAAACAACAATCCAGTCGATGGATGAACCGCAGACGTCAGTTCGAGTGGAATTCTGAAAGAATTCTGTATCAAGAACCGGTGAACGACCAACCGCAAGCATGTTAATCAGATACTTCCAGATAAGCCAATTCCGTTGATTGATGGGCTGCCACCGTCTCTTCGAGTGTTTTTTCAGCGTAGCGAAAAAAATGTATCGAGAAGTTGATGTTATTAATTTACATATTTTTTGTCTTGAAATCGAAGATTCGACGCAGTCAAACCATGCTTCAGCAACAAAAGGAGATGATCGGAAAGCTGGAAAAACTTATTCAGGATAAGTAAAAAATCACTCATCGCTGATCCGTCAGATGTTCTTTTAAAAGAAAAATAAGACCCAACTGTACAGCAACCACCAGTATTAATTTGAGGATAAATGTTTTTTTTGCGTATTTGTGTTTAAAAAAGGTCATCCCGAGCAATGCTCCAAAAGTACCTCCTAAAAATGTGAGGATCAGCAAAACACTTTCGGATAGTCTGCGCTGCCCGTTTTTTGCCATCCGCTTATCCCATCCGAATGACAGGAATGTAAGGAGGGTTATGATGATGAGGTAGTATTTTAAGGCCATAGGATGCAGTTGAAGATGCAAGATAGGTAATTGAAAGTATTGAGCCCCTCATAAATACAAATTTGTTAACATAAAGAAACCTGAGAACGTTCTCAGGTTATTGCATAGGTGCTAAGATTTACTCTTATTGTTAGCGTCTAATTGTTTCCTACGATTATCTTGGTTTTGATCGTATTGGATATTCGTACCAGAAGTGCCTTTATTAGGATTAGAAATATTTGCTTGTTAATTCTGCGGTTTGCTTGATTTCTTGGCCATACGAGACGTCGAACGAAGGCTTCAGTAGAAATTTGCATTTGATTGATGGTTTCAATTTTGATTTGCACTTAAAATTTACCAGTATTTTAAATAAAAAAGATGTGTTAAAAAACACGTCAGAACTTTATCAATCATAATCACTCGAATCTCCGAAAGGTTCATAAGCATCATCATCCCAATAATCGTCCGAATCATCATAATTAGAATTGTTAGAATTTGAATCATCATCACCCCAATCATCTGGCCTTTCATCATGACCTCTTGATTGCCAATAAGCATCATTGTTTGGATTTAATTGATTTGAATAGTTGTCTAAATCAGATTTTGAATTAATCATTTTTTTTAATTAGCTTTTTTTAAATTCCTACTCTATATGCTTTTCGGATACCGCATTTTTAATTTGTCGACTCCAATCAATCATCAAATCACAATCCGGAAAACAATAAAAATGCGTTTCCGGAAATATCACCGGAAACGCAGGAACAAAAAGTTTTTTATGAGGAATGAGAGCGGCTTAGCCTAAGATTTTTTTCAGGGCACCCTGATAATTTTCAGACACCGGCAAATGGCGGGACTCTATTTTACCGTTGTCACCGAAAAGGCTGATCTCCACCGTTTCTTCTTTTTTATGGTAACACCGGATGTGCCTTTTATTCACCCGGAAAGATTTATGGATGGTTACAAACTGGCTTGTCAGCAGCCCTTTCTCTTCCATCCTGGAAAAAGAAAAGTCGACCAGGTTTTCAGGCTTCCGGTTAATGAAGTGGATCTGTTTGTTGTTGGATTCTGATCCGGCCTGCTTATCGGCACAGAGATACACGATCTCATCGATCAGGATCCGGTTCTTTTTGGTTCTGTTGAAATCAAGGTACACATACCGGAGCCCGGAGAACAGTTCCACTTCCCGAAGGAACCTGGTAAAGCTTTTAACAAACTGCGCTTCCGTAAAAGGCTTGGTGATATGATCTACACAAAGCTCCGCATCGCGTTTCAGGTGTTCGATATGCTCAATATATTCTGCGGTATTGATGCTCGCAAAGAACACCGGGATTTTCAGTTCCTGCGCGACTTCCATTCCCGTCATGCTGTCATTTCCCAAATCCAGGTCTGCGATCAGAATATCGGGATGTACCTGTACTGTTCCAAGCTGCTCAAAGAAATGGTCGGATGACCTGCTCCTGAGCACAATCCTCGCATTGGGAATCTTACTGAGATAGGCTTCCAGCTTTTCCAGATGCTTGGAGTTGTCTTCGAGGAGGGCGATGTTGTGGTGGGGCATAATTGATATTGGACGAATATGATTTTTTACTGTTCTTTCAATGGCAAAGTTTCCAACGGAATTTCCTGCATATACATTTTCCTGTAAGCTTTTACTTCAGTGACAGAAGAATGCAAAATGGCTTTGTTTATACTGTTATTAGCAGTTTTGATATCCTCAGCTTGTTCATTCTGAGTATCTGGTATTTCTCCTAATCCTTTCGGGTAAATGATATACACCGGAATAATATGATCATCATTAATTCCTAATTCTTCATAAACACTGGTTAATCTGGAATATCCGGACAATTGTCTTGCGTCTTCTTTGGTTGGATTTCCATTTTTATAACGGGGTTTGTATTTCGCATCCACTACCGCTTTAATTCCATTTCCTTTTTTTTCATTGATGATAAAATCAAGTTCCTGGTAATGCCTTTTTTCATGATATTTCACCTCATCAGCTCCAGAAAATTTTTCCCTCAGCTTTTTAAAAACATACAGTTCAAACAGTTTACTCATATCAATCCAGTGAGGTGGGTATTTTTTGATAGCGGCAGAAACATCGCCGTAACCGTAGCTCATTAATCTAAGAATTTGATTTCCTAAATCAAATGCGTTGTTATATACTTTGTAAAAAAGATTGCTTTCTTTTTTATCATATGCTCTGAATTTCTGACTGCTTACCTGATTAAAAGCAGCTAAATTATAATGTACCAATTCCAATACCTGAGCTTTGAGAACAGGTTCTAAGCTTCCAGCATACGAGTAAATAACCTGCAATACATATTTGAGAAACCGGTTTTCTTCCGTATCAAAACCAAATTCCTGAAAAGAACAGACTGTATGAGTAAGTCGATGTTTAAAAACATTCTGTTTTAATTGCTGACCTACCAATATCTTACTTCTTACTCTGCTTCTTAGATTCTCAGTCTTTTGGTAATATGATTTCTTTAAGCCCTTTTTAACAATCTGTTTGACTGCCATTAAAAACTGAATGATCAGAAAAGGAGTCAGTTCAACCCTGTGTTTTGACGGCACTTCAATCCATTCAGAATTGAAATCCACTTCCATCAATCCGACCAGATGATTAAAGTTCTCCGGTTCCTGTAATGCTTCAGTAAGGATGTTGACAAAATTGAGTTTGTAACTGTCATTATTCATCTTCGGTTCAACCAGTACAGGAATATTCCATTCAGGAATATATTGTAATCCGATATAATATGACGTTTCAAATTGTAAGAAGTCAATCTGGTTTTCTTTTACATCTGCTGAAACATTAAAACATACGGCATTTTCATTATTCCTGAAAAGAAATGATTTTGGAGTAACTAAATCATCTTTCCAATCATAAACTCTCTTCAGATATTCCTGACAACATCCGCTATAATAAAAATGATTGTGTTCTTTAAGAACCAGTATTTTATTTTCCAAGATTTTCAATTATTTCTAAAGCACTCGGTTTTAAAATTCCATCTTTTACATATTCCCTGAGGATGGGTTTTATTTCATATTCTAAACGGATATCCATTGAGCCACCATCTTCTGTTTTATCAATAAAATAGGAATGTCCAAGCGCTACCTCAGCCGGTTTAAATTCATCAGCAAGATAATCTGAATTTGTTTGGCACTCATCTTTTGTGAACAAACCTTTAACTTCTTCAAATAATGTTTCATCAAAGCTTTCCATCCCATTATCTTTTTTTAAATTCTTAGGTAAAACATCTACAAAAGCAAACCTCCTTCTGATTGCATAGTCAATATGACCTACACTTCGGTCTGCAGTGTTCATGGTACCTATAATGTATAAGTTTGGCGGTAAAATAAGTTTTTGAGAACTATCAACTGAATACATACTTTCTACTTCTTCACCACGATATTCCAAAGCATATATCAATTCGCCTAAAACAGATGAAAGGTTTGCGCGGTTAATTTCATCTATTACTAAAACATAATTATTGTAAGAATCATTTGAAGCGTCTTCGGCGAACTTAGCTAATGTTTTGTTCTCTTCCTCATAAATAATGCCTTCCCCTTCTTCATTAGGTTTAGCAACAATACCCCTTACAAAATCTTCGTAAGTGTAACTCGGATGAAACTGAATTATCTTTTGAAAATCTTTTACATCTCCGAGACTCTGTTCTTCTTCACTTATTGAATTAATATGATTTTCATAAAAATATTTAGCGAGTGCATCCTCATAAGATTTAAATCCGCCTGTTCTACCCTTAATTTTCCACAATTTATTGTTAAATGAATCTATGATTTTGTTGTAGGATGGTTTCCAAGGTTTACTCGTTTCACTTTTTAATAAAACTACATTTTTTCCCAAATCTACTACTTCAAATTCAGTATCATTTTTTCCTTGAATTTTTTGACCCACTTTTAGATTAGACTGAATATAACTTTTAGTTAATGTCTTAACAGAAATTGTTTTGGTATTAAAAGTATTAGAATCAATAAGTTGTTTTGCGATTTTTTTAGCTAATCTTGTCTTGCCAGTTCCTGGAGGTCCTTGTAAGATGATTTGTTTTTTATAACGCAGTAGATCAATTTGATTTTTCATTATATTTTGTTTTTGTATCTCTAAATTGGTTTTATATGAAATTACAGGGGCTTGACTACCCACACTGGGATACTTTTTATTTGCGTAGTATATAAAGTTTGATTCATTAATTGGCTCAACTCTATAAAACCTATTAACTAAATAAACTATACTTGCGTTTTTAGATCCATCATTATAATCGCTAAAGTTATCGCCATCCCAACTAATGTTTTTATAATGGTTGTGCCAATCCGCTTTGTCGAGTTCTGACTGATTTATAACAAAGTCAATAACTTCAGCTACATAATGAACTGTATAATCGTATGAATAAAAAATTCTAAAAAAGCCATTTTCTTCAATACAAGATTTTAGTAGTTTAAGTGTTTTGCCAGGTATATTAGGCTTACGATGATTCCAAACTGTAGTATAATTAATAACTTCTGGATTGTCAATCACATTTTCTTGCCATCCAGTACCATCTGGACAAATAAGACCAATAATACTCTCTTTCCAGAAATCACTAATATTATAAGTGATCATTGTAAGTAAATGAGTATAATTTTGGGGATTTGTTACTACTATAGAAAATCCACAGAAAAAATTAATAAAATCATTTTGAAATGTGTCTTCATCATATCTTTTCATAAAAAGGTTCTCAGATAATTGACTTCGATGATTTTCACTCAACATCGTAAAATTTTCCTCAGGTACCAACAAATATTCAATAGCATTTTTAATAGAACCATTTGTAAATATTCTTTCAAACTTATATGTTATTAATTGTTTTACCCAAAAATTCATCCTCACTGATGCCATTGCTAAAGTTCTAAAGTCATCATATTGATTAAACTCATTTTTTCGATCTGCTCGTGAATCACAGTATGATATTACTGTCAGAATTGCTCTACCAAAAACTGTAAGTTCTGCATCATGTTCAAAAAGCTGTTTCAGCTCATTATAATTCTTTCTATTTTCAAGAAGAAAAAGTTTTGTCTCGTCCTTCACTTCTAACTGTAAGAAATAATCTAATGCATCTTTTGCTTTTTGAAAATAAAATTCTTCTAAATGTAGAATCGACTGAATTGTTTCAGAATTTAGAATTGTTATGATTCTGTTTTTCAATTTAAGTTTCATCAATTATTTAAAATTTTTATCTTTTATTCTTAGCTTAACATTTTCTCTATCGAAATCAGGAGGTGTTGGTTTAAGTGCTGTTTTACCTTTATCAATATCATCTTTCTGTAAATGATATTCTTTAAATTGAAAATTTCTTAAATCTGAAATCTTTAATTTATCTACTAAAACAATTGAATTTAACCCACCTTTTACTTGAACTAAATCTTTCTCAAATGATTTTGCTGGCTGAATAATTCTGGAGTCGCCAAAATCCGATGAATTAACCTGAATAAAATAGGAATGTATATCACGAACCCAAGCACCCGCTATATCTGAAAAGTAATTAGTATCTCTGTTATATTCGGACGCTACAATAAAATCTACCTTAGATTTAAAGATCGATCTATGATAAATATCTGCTAACTCAAAACAATTATATACTGAAAAATAGGTCTTTCTCCAATGAAATAAATCATAAGTCATCCTAAAGCAATCTTTACCTTGATTAGGAATTTTAAGTCTATAACCTTTGATCAGATATGTTTCAGAATGAGAATAATGATTTTTCAGTCTCAATTTTACAAGCGAAGTATTATAATGATTAATTTTAAATGGTAAGATTGTTACCAAAAAATTAAAAACAATATTTTTTTTATTTACCCAATGCTCTAATCCTGCAACTATTCCCATATATCTTTTATGACTTCGTTCTGCAAGTAACCTAACCCAAGAATATGGTATTGATACTTCTGGAAAAACTAATAAGTCTGCATTATTTCTATCAGCATCATTCATTAAATTAAAAACTAACTTTCGTCTCTCCTTTTTAACGTTTGCTTTATTATGAATACTTGCGAACATATCACTTGAATGCACTTTCATATTAACTATCGCGACACTTTTATCAACTCCTTTAAGTTTTTCATCTTTGAGATTATCACCTTTGACATCAATATTTAATGCTTGAATATTTCCAATTGAATTTAAGACAGAAATTTGAAAATATTTATTCTTAAGTTTTTCTTTTTTTTTCGTAGAAAAATTTTTTTTCCAAGCATAGTTTATAAAGTAGTATAAATTAAAACTGTCATCGGGAATTCTATTAATGATATGCTCAATAGTTTTATCTGCAATTTCGTTATTTGTATTTACTTGCGAATCATTATCGGGATAGAGATAATTAAACTCAGAAAACTCTATCTTTTTTCTTTTATCATCAAAATTAGATACAACGTCTATGATTCTTAAAATATTAACCTCGTGAAATTGTACATAGTTGGGAGCTAAATAGCACAATTTTTTACAAAGTTGAAATAATTCGTCTTTTCCTATATTTTGTTTGCTTTTTTCACCTATATTTTCAAAATCATAATAATTGAAATCTTTTTCAAGTAAATTAAGATTTGTATACAAAACATTTGTTAAATTACTAGCAGGAACTGAAATAAGTGAATGTCTAAATAAATTACTAGTTCGTAATTTAAAAGCTATATTTTTACATGACTTAAAAAAATTAAATTCTTCCTCCCCATTATTTTTTATATTTCTAATAATAGAAGGATTTAAAGCTAAAGGAATTGAAAGAGCTATATGAAAATACTCTTTAAAAACTTCTTTCTGAGATTTATTAGCTTCTGCATTTTCACTAAACTCAATTTTACTAATAGCATTTTCAATATTTCGTTTAAATTGGACTAAATAATCTATACGATTACTGACGATGAAATAGGTTGCAACTTTTTCCCACAAAGAGTAAAATTTCACGGCAAGCTCCCCTCTAAAAAATGTTAAAATCTGATTATCAGATTCTTCATCAACCTCATTATTACCATAACTTTTTGCAAATATCATTTTTGCTAAAAATTTAGAAGCACCATATTTATTTTCGGAGAAATCACTTATACTTCTGAATTTATTGATTGAATCATTGTATTTCAGTTCAAAAGCCTCTTCATCAAATTTTTCACTTATTTCATCTTCATCTGGTAAAAAACGAAATTCGCTTCTTTGATTATCAAGTTTTCTTTTAAAGATATTTATAATTGCTTTGGATTCCTTATGAGCTAAATAATGTAAGACAATTTTACTACTTTGAATTTCTAAATTTTCGTAATTAAAAATTTGATTATATCTTTCAAAATTATCCAAATCAACAGTATGCACATTAAATTTAATATTATCTACAAGAAAAGAGTTTAATTGACTGTCAGATATTTTCAATTTAGAAATGCAATGTTCTAATTCAGATAGATTTATATTATCTTTATATTCAACATATTTATTATTTCGAAAATAGATATTTTTTATATCATTATTGTCTATATTAAAATTGAGAATTTTTTTTTCAACAAAGTTTTGATTGAGAAATGAAATTATAGATGAATTTAAGTTACTATTTATGTTATTATTTAAATCTGAAAAAACAAACATTAAATCATCTACGTAACGTCCATAAAAGGCGGGGTTAAGATTATTAATAATTCTATTATCCAATTCACTTAAATAATAATTAGATAGTAGACCTGAAGATATTAAACCAACTGGTAGTGAGAAAATTTCGTAATTTGTATTTTTATTATTTTCTAAGATCGACTTATATGCATAATGAATCTTAAAAAAAATAGAATTAATAAATTTAGATTTGTTTAAGATGTTTTTATCACTTGTTGTTTTAATAAGATTTGAATAAATTTTTTCAAAAACATCATTTAGATTTAGTGATACACAATGAAAAAAATCTTTTAAATCCAAACTTAAAATTGTAACATCTCGTTTTTCTGCTAACAGAGATTCAGCTTTATTTATTGCTGAATCCCTCCATAATTGATATTGTACAAAATATGGTTTAAATAATTTTAAATTTTCAGAAGGCTCAGATTTATGATTTAAAAATTCAAAATCTAATACATTAGCATAGCTTGCATTATGAATATCAGGCTGAAGATATCTGCCACTATACATAATCCACAGAACAGATAAAATGTGTATTTCAATTGGAAAATCGGCAAAATTACTTGTTTTTTCTACTATATATTTTTCTTCAGAACTTGATTTGTTTGTAATTACATCTAGTTTCGAATCTTTCAATTTTTTAGGTAATTTCACAAGTCTAATCTTGTCACTTAATTCTAAACTTCCCGATTTGGAATCAAAAAACTTATTAACAAAATCTATAATATGAACGTGCAATGCTTTCTGGATTGTACTAATATCTGAGTTACAATCTGTATAACTATTTTCATAAAAAACAAACTGTTCAAAGTCTGCCAATTTCTTTTTTTCTAAAAGGTTAGCATTATCGTAATAAAAAAAATGTTTAACTTTTTTATATGCTAAAAAAATTTCATTAGGAGTGAAATCTATTATACTGTTTTTCATGGTATAAATTATTTAGTTTATTATTTTTATAAATACCCCAATCACCTTAAAACTCATCGTCTCCTCATCTCTCAAAACAATAGGTTCAAAAACTTTAGTAGATAAAGGCTTTAAAGTAATTTCTTCATGATGCCATCCTTCTTCATCAATGATCTTTTTGCTTGAGTATTCTTTGATCGTGTAGTTTGCGCCCGTTTCACTGTCGAAGATATCATTTCCTTCAACCAAGGTGATCAGGCCGTTCCGGGTGCCTGCTGAATATTTTTTAAACAGACATAAGCTTCCATTCGGAATTACTTTATTCATTGATTCGCCTACTACCCTGCAGACAAAATAGTCATTGTGATGGGTTATGTTTTTTAATTCAATATATTTTACGTCTTCCACTGACTGCAGATCGGAAAACTGTCCTGCTGCAATTTCAAGATCGTAATAAGGAACTGTAAATTTATTAGGCGTATCGACTATACTATAGGTTGTTACCTCATTTTTAGAATTTCTAAATGGCGGAATCACCTGTGCAAAGTATTTCCTTAAATTTGGATTGCAGACGTATATATACGTTCCTTCAATTCCCCTCAGCAGTATGGTTTTGTAGATATTAATTACATAATCCAATAGAACCTTCGGATCTTTTATGGAGTTTTTACCGTTTTTATCTTTGTACCGGTCTTTATAGATAACAAACTCCTGGTTTTCAAAATCGTAATCCAGTTCAGGACCTATAATCACGCCCGTATAATTGAGGTCATATCCTTGTGTAGTATGAATACATCCCACTTCATTAATGGCATTGTCAGAGTTTACCCAATCTTTATCAGTACTGTTCCATTGCAAAGAGGCATCTCCTATGACAATATCAAACTTGGATTCGTCTTTTTTAGAAATCCACTCCCATGCAAACCCTGCGACCATTCTGGATAGTCCTTTTTGTTTTTCTTTCAGATGAATTTGCTCCACCATTTCATTAAGATCATAAAACAATTTTAAATCGTAATATCCGGTGTCTGCCTGCTGCAGTTCGGACAAATCTGTTTTATCAAAAAACTGGTGAACTAACCTGACATATTTGTTTCCTCCCTTTACCCTGAATTGTGTACTTAACTTTTCATTACGTGTGCTTGGCAGTTGTTTTAAAGCATAAAAACTCTCCGGAGTAGCATCAGATGGTTTGATCGATTGAAACTGGTCGTAGAATATAATTGATTTATCGCTTTGCAATTGAACCCAATCCAATTCAGATGAGGTCATCTTATCTAGACCTAAGAGTTCACTGTTCTTATCAAAAGTCCCGAAATAAGAACCCAGGTTTACTCTTCTTCTGAGACGGTGCCCTTCATCTACAATGAGCAGATCATATTTCTGTTTGGTTATTTCCGAAGGGCCGATCACCATTTTATGGGATAAGCCTTTGATATTCTTAAAAACGTTAGAGATGGTTTCTCTGAACGAAGACATGGGTATGACCAACGCCATATTCAAATCTCCATATTTGGCTTTGACATTTTTCAGCAGCTTAAAAAGCTCTTCATCCTGCTCATCAAAATCCGAATAATTAAAATCATTCAAATCTGTTTTTAAAAGCTTGAAAAGAAAAATTGCCAGTATCGATTTACCGGTACCGGCTCCTCCCTGAATTAAACTTACTTTCGCCTGCTCATCCAAAAGACAGATCAGGATTGTTTTCAGTCCGTTGATCTGTTCTTTGGAAAGCGATTTGTATGGAGAATATTTAAAAAGATCTGAGTTATCAATATCATGAAGAGAACGTCTGGCAATTCCCATACTTTGCAACTTATTCCAGATACCTTTGAATAATTCCCAATACACTTCTTTTTGCTGGTAATACTGGTGATTTGAAATTCCCAGATTCCCATTTTGAAGTGAGTATTTACCGTCAGCAGCTATATACCTGATAAGATTAGATTCAACATCGAGGGTGGCTGATTTATTAAATATTTCACTCAGGATTAAATTGACACAACTTAAATTCTGTTTTTTTTCCGATTTTGAATGTGCCTTTAATCTGGTCAGAACGTCAGTCGTTTCACCAACATAGGCTTCTTTACTTTTTTCTTCTTCTAAAAAGTAGACGAGAGGCCAATTGATGAATTCACGGTGATTTTCAAGTAATGTAGATTCTAGATTAGTATCGAAAGGATATTGTTGAATGGAAAAGTTCATTGGATAGTATATTTCGATCTACAGTTCGTTATATTTTGTTGCACTGCCTTTGGCTTTATCAACGGGATATTTATCTGCATTCTTTTTAATCTTTTCTAAAACAATCTTTTTTATATCCAAGTCGTGTTTATTTGCCAAGAGTAGAGCATACATAAATACATCAGCCAATTCGTCCTTCAATTTATCTAAATTAAAATCTTCATTGTCTTTCCATAAAAATAATTCCAGAAGTTCAGAGGCTTCTATAGATAAGGCAAGTGCCAGATCTTTGGAATTATGAAATTGTTCCCAGTCCCTTTCATCCCTGAATTTTACTATTTCCTGTATAATGGTATCCATATCTTTCATAACGCACTGGTTCATATTTTAATGCCGGTTTTCAACTTATTTTGAATATTAACAGACCAAAGATATAAAATACCTCTTTCACATTGACATCAATGATTTAAATCTTATACACCAATAAATGCTGCTATATGAATTGCATATTTTTGTAATTATCTTGTTACTCCTCTATAAATTCCCGGATCAGTTCCAGCAATTCCCCCTCATTCATTACTGCAATGCTCAGTGCGTTGATCTTTTCCATTTTCTTGGGCCCGGCGCCGGTTCCTACCAGAACAAGATCCGTATTTTTTGAAATTGAAGTATTGATATCTGCCCCGCAGTCAAAAAGAATCTGGGCAAGGCGGTTCCTTTGCTTGGGAAAGGCGGTGAATTCTCCGGTGATTACAATTTTCTTGGTATGGAAATAATGGTTTTCATATTTGGGCTTTACAGTAGGATAGATCAATGAAGAATTAATCTTTTTTGAAGCAAATGTATCAGTAAAAAAATCTGTTTTTGCTGTAGTCTTCTTAGCCTTGTAATCCGGCAGGAAGTTATTGTCCAGTCTGAAGAACTGATTCATTTTTATAAAAATAAGGCCGCATATTTCTGAGTCATACAACGCATTGTGATGACGGTTTTCATCAAAACCGATATTAAAAACTTCAGCCAGCGTTGAGAGTTTATGATCATTCAGGTAAGGAAAAAGCTGTTGCGACAATTGTTGGGTACAGACAGGTTTAAATACGGGCTTTTCCATTTCATAAAAGTTGAATAAACTTTCTAAAATCGGAAATTCGACTGTACTTCCGTTATGGGCTACTACAATTTCACCTTCAATATTTTCCCGGATCCGGTTCCAGATGACCGGGAAATAAGGTTCATTGCAGGTATCTTCAGCAGTAATGCCATGAATAGAAGTATGAAGCGCCAGATATTCATTGCCGGGAGGCTGTATAAGATAAGTATTGGAAAACAATAAAATATTGTTCTCAAAAACAGAAACTCCAATACTGCAGACCGAGCAGGAATCGTTATTGGCTTTTTCAAAATCAACAGAAGTAAAACGCATTACAGATCTTTTTTAATGGAAAAATTATATCTTAAATTCACCGAATATTTCGGAATATCCAAATTTGGAAACTGCCTGAGTATACAGGAAAGCATGGACACAGCATATCAGATTTAGGAAAAACAGGTTTTTCATGGGTCAAAGTTTTGCCAAATATAAATAAAAAATCAATTCTCACCATTACGGGAACCCGTAAATAAATAATCATGGCATTATACGATTTATTCCAAAAGAAACAGCCCGGTACAATACCGGGCTGTTTATAAAAGATGATTGATCTATATCTTTACTAAAAATGCTTTAATTCGCCGCATTCCTCTCAAACCACTTTACATAAGCCTCTACCGCTTCTTCGATAAACTTTTTGGTTTCCCCTTCTTTCAGGGCGCCGCTGTCATCGAACAGTTCGTTGGCTTTGGCGAGGTAGACTTCGGGCTGCTGCATGACCGGCATGTTCAGGAAGACCAGGCTCTGCCTCAGGTGGTGGTTGGCCCCAAAGGCGGCGATATTGCCGGGGGAATTGCTGAAGACGGCGGCGGGCTTTTTATCCCATACGCTTTTGCCGGCAGGCCGGGAACCGATATCGAGGGCATTTTTCAGGACGCCGGGTACGGAGCGGTTGTATTCGGGGGTGATGAACATAACGCCGTCTACCTGGTGCATGGTTTCCCGGAACGCTTTGTAGGATTCCGGGACCTGATTGTGGTCGTCGAAATCCTGGTTGTAGACCTCCAGTCCGTCTAAGGAGATGATCTGAAACCGGTACCCTTCCGGGGCAAGCGGTACGATGGCCTGGGCTATTTTTTTTGAAAATGATTCTTTGCGCAGGCTGCCTGCGAGAATGCCGATGATTTTTTCCATACTGATATAATTTATTTAAAGGTGTTGCTGATTACGGATCAGGTTAAATGCCGGGAAGGATATTTATGTCTACCACATTATCCTGATACCACACATCCAATACAAGTATCCTGCCGCAGATGCCCTGGCGGGATCCGGCTTTCGGTTTCGGGGCAGCAGATACCCGGAACCGGATGCCTGCTGTATCTCTTTTTACAGGCAATGGCTTTATTCCGTAGTCATCACCAAATGATGGCTTTTGCTATTTTTTAAAGGCCAGGGTAAGCATCAGGACCAGCAGGACAATACCGCCGAGGATCCAATATGAAAAGTTTCCGTAACCACGGTAATCGGTTGTTGCCGTAACCACGGTGGTACTCCCCGCCTCTTTCAGTGCCCCGGAATCCAGAAGGTCCCGGAGGTCATCGCTCCGGAGGTCTGCAACGGCGGGCAGCTGCCGGGCAACGGCGGCATCCTTGATTTCATAGACCGCTGACGGCATCAGCTGTGAGCTTCCGAGCGCATCAAAATAAAAATACCGGTGGCCCGACTGCCATACGCTTCCGTAACCGGGATTTCCGCCAGGGAGTTTCCGCAGTTCCGAAGCTCTGACACCGTCAAGCTCCTGAAGACGGGTCCTGCGTTTCTGCAGTCCGGTTTTCCGGCCCCGGCTTTCTGATACTGAGAGGTAATAGATCTTGTCCCCGCTCCTGAATACGTCAGGCGCAATTTCCTCTACCGGCTGCTGCCCGAAAGGAGGATCGCCGGCCCGTTCCGTTTCTTTATTTTCTGCATTGTAGAAATACATGCCATCCTTCGCCATAAACAAAACGTGAGCGGAATGGATCAGCGACCGGCCCAACAAACGGTAAGGGGCTTTCAACGGATCAAATGACTGACCGTCCACATATACCGTTCCGCTCCGGTGATCCACCAGATAGGTGTTTCTTGAGGGCAGGTCCCCTTCAATGCCCAATTCATAAAGATCCGGACTGTAAGCCGTCGGCAACAGCTGATGGTGGTAGTACACCCGCTTTCCGTCGGTGAAATAATCAACGCTGAGGCGTTCGCTTCTCTCCCGGTACCGGATCATCAGGGGCCTCAACTGCCCTGGGTCTGCTTCCGGCATCGGCAGCCCTTTGTAGAATGCCTGCCGGCTGCTGACAGCGATGTCCTGGCCCAGCCTGGGCTGATACTTTCCGTCTTTGGGAAGCTCCACGGAAGGATACCGGTAGCTCTGCGGTTTTGCATTCAGGCCCCACCGGTAACCGGTAAACTGTATGGTATAGGAAAGAGCGCCCAACGATTCGTCGGCTTCCGAAATGCCACTGCAGTACCAGGTGGTGGTGCCGTCGGTATAATAATTATTCCCGAGTGCAGTGGTCCGGTCCGGCCCTAATCCTTTTAAGATGAGGTTCCCAGCATAGACGCACCGGCCGTCATAACCAATATGGGAATCCCTGTATTCACCGGACAGGACCCTGAACGTTTCCGGCCGGGCACCGCTGACTTCGTAATAACCGTTGCTCGGCACCAGGGCATAGACCTTCCCGTTATAGGTGGAGAATATGCCGTTCAGTTCCTTCTTTTTCTCATCAAAATCAGCGGCCGGGTCACTGCCGGACAGCAGCGTAAAGAGCAGTGTTCCTACAGACAGGATGAGGATGGCTGCAGCAGCAAAGAACAGATAACGGTATTTGTACAGCATAGCGGTATTTTATGGTACTTAAAAATAGGCAAAAATAACGGCATTACCGCTTCGCTTAAAAATGGGTTTCGGTGGCTTCGGCTCCCCTCCGGTGGCTTCGGCTACGCTCAGCCACCGGAGGGGAGCCGAAGCCTTCCTACCGTTCTTTATCGTAGAACTTATAATGGGTTTCATTCATACATTCTGCTGCTTTTTTAAGTTCTTCGTCCCGGCTATTCATCAGCGCCTCCTTCTTTTTCCTGCTCCATCCCTGTACCTGCTTTTCGCGGTAGAACGCAAGATCGATGCGGTCATATTCCTCATAATAGATAAGTTGTACGGGAAGCCGTTGTTTGGTATGGTTGGCGCCTTCCCCAGCCTGATGCTGGGCGAGCCTCAATTCAAGGTCCTGGGTGCTGCCGGTATAGTAGCTGCCGTCGGAGCACAGGAGTATGTACATCCATCCTTTCATGGTTGGTCTTTTTTAGTTGTTAAAAATAGTGATTTCCGGGAACGTATGGTGGTGGCTTCGGCTCTCAACAAGAAAAAATCCCCACCCCTGCGGGTGGAGATCAGAATTCAGTCAGCATACCTGGCTATACCAGAGTCAGGGCACCGAGATAGGCACTGTTGGAGGCCGAGGTCTCTTCCGTGTTATGGAAATAGGCCCAGACCTGCACCTGTTTTCCTGCATAGTAATCCGGCAGCGTAACATCATACGTCAGGCCAGTCCTCGCTGCAACCGATTCAAAAATCCCGAAGGTGCCGAGGTCTTCACTGTAGCAGATTACACTGGCTTTATCCGTTGCCGAGGCATTGCCCTGGGCGGAATTGTTCTGCCAGGAAAACCGGATGATGTTTCCGGGCTGCGGGGCGGCGGTGATGTCCTGGAACCCGGCCAGATCGCCTCTGGTGATCAGCACTTTGCTGTAGACCAGTTCCGGGATATCCGCCGTTACCTGTACTGCTTCGCTGATGGTATACGATACCGCCAGGTTCACCCTGGATTTCGAGCCGCTTCCTGACCCGAAATACCGGTTCTGGATGGCGGTAAGCGGCTTGAGGAAACCGATCACCAGCTTAAACTTCAGCTGCTGGAGCATCTGCTTCCCGGTCGCCTTCCGGCTGCTGGGCTTCGGCGTGCTCCTGATGATGTCCTGGCCGCGCCAGCTGGCGCCTACTACCGTTCCTACTTTTCCTGAGAATCCCCCGAGGATTCCTTTTGTGATTCTTGCCATATTGTTATGTTTTTATGGGTTAACGGAACGAAGGTACCACAGGATTTCCTGTTTTCAAATACCCGGGAAAGCTGTGTCTGCTATTGTCCGGTTTTGGCAGGTTTTGGCAGGGTTCCTTCCCCTTTTCTTCGATACTTGTTCGGTACTCCTTCGGTACCTGTTCGGAAAAAAGATGTTTTTTCCGAACAAATACCGAAGAAACACCGGATAAAACCCGGAGGAGCAAGGCCATATTGGTGTATCGTTCTGCGCTGATTGCCTGCTTATCCTTCCGGTAAATTATATCCAATGCACATCCGGTGCTTCCGGATTGCAGAAGCGGCAAATGATTAACCCATAAAAATGATGGAAGTTGGATTTGTATTGTGCTGAAAAACAGCCGGCAGGTGTTCAATGGTTCTGGTAACCGCTGTTGCCTTATGATCCCTGCTATCGGTAAAAGCATTTTTTCGCGGACTGTTCCTTCCCCGGGCTTTGCTTCCGCCGGACCCGGAGCAACGGGTCCCGGCCATACCGCACAGGCAGACCTGCTATGACAGGATGAAGTCCCATGAGCTTCGTGATCAGGCCTGCACTGCAGGCCGGTAACGGAAGCATCAGTCAGGGCAGATGCTTCCTTTCCTATTGCAGATCAGCCGCCTGTAACAGGCGGCTGATTTTCATTTGATCTTCAGGACATGGGCTGCATAAGAAAGCAGGAACAGGAAATGCCGTTTATTCCTTTTTCAGGGGATGCATCAGGGCTGGCCGGTACCGTTAAAGAAGGATTTCGGATAAAATATTTTCCTCCCGATCTTCACATACGGGACCGCTTTGGATTTCCTGAGCCGGTGAAGCGTCCGGTCACTGATGTTCAGCAGCTGCTTAACGTCTGCGCTGTCATAATATCCGGAGCTGCAGGACTCTTTTTTGTCCAGACTTTTAAGA